>MWWH01000110.1_pt1 | contig 20628 bp, 23 predicted proteins | sample 1047231 | NCBI WGS metagenome assembly MWWH01 (sample SAMN06349967, study PRJNA376086) | soil metagenome | isolation source: MG3-2 sample Antarctic (ecotone) soil | place: Antarctica | collected 2015-01-13 | reverse complement strand
AATAAATTTTCGGCGGCGTCGCTCAGTCGCGCCGCACGCCGCTTCGCGGTCGGGGTATTTACCCCGCCCTTGACCAAAGGGAACGCCGTTCCCTTTGGAATCCCATACCGGCAACCCCGCAGCAAGCTGACGGGGAATTCTTTTAGAAAATTAAAAAGCTCAAAAGAAGGTGGAATTAATGGAAGTCACGTCTATGACTTCTTCCTAGAAGGTCGCCATGAAGAGATAGCAGACTACTGTATGCGCGACGTGGAGTTGGTTAGAGATGTTTACTACCGGATGAATTTTCTTGATTAAGTTGCATTCCTGCCTATGACTCATAAAGTTACTATCTGCTGCTCGACCTGCCGGCGGGAGTTTTCAGTAAACCTCTGTCGTAAGAATAAAGCGAAGTATTGCAGCAAGAGCTGTTGGAGATCGGCGCACGCAGCGAAGATGATGACTTTGCAATGTAAGTGGTGCAGCGAACAATTCACTCTACGCGCCAAATTCAAGTGTCAGAATCGTCGGTTTTGTACTGTATCTTGTGCGGCCAAATTTAGAGCCTCACAGCCACAACTCAAGGAGCGGGCAAGAGAATCTATGCAGAAAAACCTGTTCCCAGAGCAGAGTGCAGTTTTATCAGCAGATATGGCAGATACAAAAGTTCTACAATGTGAATGGTGCCAGACTGAATTTAGGATATGGAAGAATCGAAATCATCGCTTTTGCAGTCGCTCCTGCATGAGCAAGTGGAAGTGGGCACAGCCTGAGCTGAGGGAAAAATCTAAAACGTCTATGCAGCGCGCGATGACACCTGAAAAACGGAGTGCCTCCTCTGCGCGTATGAAGGCAAACAATCCGGTGGCAAACCCCGCAACCAGAGATAAGATTAGCAAGTCTTTGCAGGGTCGCACCTTCCTTTCCAGAGGTGGTAACGGCCAGCTTACAGAGCCACAGAAGCTGTTAGCATATGCGCTTGGCTGGAAGATGGAGCATCCTATCTGCACCGCGCCAGTAAAAGGGGAATTCCCTTCTCTCCCTAATTCATACAAGGTGGATATTGCAAACGTGCCGGCAAAGCTGGCAATAGAGGTAGACGGGAACTCACACAAGCTGCTTCGATGGAAATATTTGGATGACAGGAAAATGAAAGTGCTGCGCGCTCTTGGTTGGGAAGTAATAAGGTTCTCGAATGAGCAGGTAATGCAAAACGTGCAGGGAGTGGTTACAGAGGCATTATCTTATTTGACCTCGCTGCAAGAGCGGAGAGGGAGCGGTCTTCTACAATAGAAAGGTTTTCACATGCCTAATGATAATCCTTATGATCCTTTTGGCTTCGGTGGATTCACAGCGGAAGCTATGAATGAAGCTGGTGGCGATATAACTATCGTAGCCAGTAAACTGCGGGAAAGAATCAGACAAGCCTTTGAATCTGATGGTCAAGAGATGAGCACTGCATTAGAAGCTATTGCAAATGATCTCGGGTACTTGGGCATATACGATTTCAACTTGGCTAATAAACTTCTTGATGAAATTGTAGCATCACCACAATTAGCCTCGCTCGAAGATTCAGCCGCACGCGCACGCACGTATCTGGCTCTCTCTTCAGTAAGTGATAGCATAGCCAGCCAACATATCCCGTTCGATGATCTAATTCGCCACAGAAACAGCGGAACTGATCCCAAAGACCAGATTCCTGGAGCTGAACACGGGCGCACACTGCATCTCTTAGACCTCGCTCATGAATCAGCAGACCAAATTAATCCTGAGAGTTCAGAGAGAGCTAGATGGTTAATCGCGGTCGCAGGTCAGGCGGCTAATATTGCTCCTGATCGCGTTCCACAGATTCTCGAAGAAGCCCGCGACGCTGCACGTGCAGCTACAGATGATATGAGTATGCTTTTCTCGCCAACGCTTCACGAAGTAGCCAGGGCAATGCTCAAAGTAGATATAAATCGCGGCATCGAAATCATAGATGAAGCAATTGCTTCGGCCTGTGAAGAGAACTATGGGTCAGTGACATCGGAGGAGCTGATTGAGATCGCTAAGACAATAGCTGAATTTGACCTTAAACGCGCTCTGGCGACTTTCAATAAGTCTATCTATGCGCTTAAAGGCAGGGGAAGTGATAGCGAGTCGCAGCGGGTGTGCAGGAAATTGAGGATGACCCTTGAAGGATACGCGGCGCGAAATCCTCTCTACATACAGAACCTTCTCATACAGGTTAGGAACTTAGAAGAGGGACTATACGGTTCTTGATTCTAGCCACTCATCAAGGGTGGGTTCCTTGAAAAATTCCCTAAGCCGGTCTAGGTGACTCTCTTCCTCGTCGAAGTTGCTTAATAATTGCCCCTTCAATTTAAGCTTAAAGACGCGGCTGTTCTCAATCTGTGACCGTTCCTCAGCCTCCTTCGCTAAAAATGCCCTGTAAGCCTCTGGCTGCTCGTCTGGAAGCTGCCCAGCCCTTCCCCTCAAATAATCGTAAAACGCTGGTTGTAGGTCATCCTTGCGCTTCTGGCGTGTCTGCTCCGCTTCTTTCTTGGCGATGGCGTGCCTGACCTCTTCCTCTTTGGCTAGTGCCTCAATGATGGGGTCGGGCAGTTCATGATTCTCTTTGATTGCCACTACCAGCCAAGCGGCAAGATTCTTAATTTTATTAAGGTTTCGATAAGGCACGGCCCGGAGCTGGAGTTCGACCGATTTTCTGTAGTCTCTAACAAGTTCTCTGGCCGTGCTCTCTGCAATATGTACTTCGATTAGCTTGCTTATAAGAGGTTCACTATCCGGCTCGGTCGTGTGGATCGTGGCTGCTGGCTGTGTCTCCTGCTTGGTCTTTGCCGGCAGTTCTAGTCGTGGTGTAGCTCTTGGTCGCTCCATCCTTCGGGTTTTTTTGCTGGCTTCCCTAAATTCGGCTCTTGCCCTACGTCCAGGAGTATAGAACATTAGCCAGTCCAGTTCTCCGCTCTCGCCTCGCTGCTCCTGAAACTCAACCTTTGCTAGGTAGCCAGATTTTAGATGTGGGGCGTGAACCTTATACATCTGCTTTTTGACGTGATCATAATCTAGGTATCGAGTCTGGGGTGCGCGGGTGCAGTAGTAGGAGTAGAGCATTCTTGCGCGTGGTTGCTCGTTTATCAAAGCCGCATAAATCTGAAAACTCAATAGCTCGTAAAATCGTCGTGGTGCTGGTGGTAGCTCTCGCAAATAATCGTAATCTAGTGGGCGGGTCTGTGCGTCATTTAGCACTTTCATGTAAACATCATTCAGCACTAAATAGACTGCATCTGCCTTTCTTCCATCTGGAAACTTCTCGCCGGTGAAAATTACACTGTACCTGGTAAAGCCTGCTTCAAAGGTTCGTTCCGTTCCGTCAGTTCCCTTGTAGTTAATCTTTGCGGTGATAGCTGCGAATGTATTTTGGTATAGAGCCTTTTTTACGTCGTTCGTGTTTTTTCCGCTTGCCGGCATCCCTAGCTCTCGGCAAAGCTCGCTGAGGCTTCCAAGTTTGACTATTTTGGGGATGGATGGTCTCTCATCATCAATCCTGCGGTTAATGATGAGGGTATCAACCTTATAGGCGAGGGGGCCGGGTTGTCCGTACTTGCTGTTGTAGGTAACTTCCCACTTTGTTTTAACCTCTCCGCTTAGGCTCTTTTCTTTTATCTCAATGTTGATAAGTCCGCGTTTGGATAGCCGGTGGACGGGAAAACGGGAGAGTGCCGTCTCGATCCTGATAGTGTTCTGTGGAGCAATCTCTAGCTGTTCAGGCTCGACCATTGGAGTGCCTTTCAGGAAATTTCAGAAAGCAACAACAGCACGTTCGTCTTGTTGTTGTTGTCTAATAAGTCTAATACATTGTTAGAGTCTGATAAAGCAAGGGCTTTCATCACTTAGGCTTAAAATCGTCTCCCCAAAGTACGTGGTTCGTCTCCCCAAAGTACGTGGTTCGTCTCCCCAAAGTACGTGGTTCGTCTCCCCAAAGTACGTGGCAATTGGGTATTCGTTTCCGGTTGGGCACGCGACTTAGGTTTCTAAGATTGCAGAGAGAGCTTCTGTATGTAGGCATCTAGGTCCGCGCGCCTTATTCTCCAAGCCCTTCCTATCTTCCCAGCTTTCAGCTTCCCCTCATCAATCGCCGCCCGCAGGATGCCTCTGCTAAGTCCAGTCAGGGCGCTGGCCTCATCTAGTTTCAACAACGGCTTGCTCTCAATAGGTACAGGGCGTCGAGCATTCCTCGCGGTCTGGCCCTCAGTAACAAAATGTTGGAGAACGCTAAGAATTTGTGGCGCGTCAACCCGCGCCAATGCCGTGTCGCTCCTTGTCACATCTGACATGGCTGGTTTGACGGTTTCAGTCTCCATCTCTGATTTATAGCGGGCGATCTCATCTGGATCAAAGAAAGCCTCTTGCTTGCCTGAAATCCCGCGTTTGTACTTAACTGAGAGCTTTCCAGCCTTCACAGTGCGTTGTAGGCTTCTAACACTGATCCCTAATGCTGCTGCTGCTGCTGCTCTGTTCATACTGCGCTTTATATCACATGGGCGACGCTTCGCGCCAAAAGATTGTCGCTGATTGTCGTGGATAATCCGACTTCATGATTCCTCTCTTCGCATGTAGAATCCCGCGTTAATGTCAGCGAACGAGGAATTAGAGATAGCTGCGTGTACTCCACGCCCGGTCACGGCTACTGGATTCAATCTTAGTGCAGTGATTCCCTTTGGCTTGACCACTGAGCACCTACGGCTGGCCATGAATGATTTTGTTAATTTCCTTGGCTTCATTAACACTCAGCTTCGTACAAAAGAGATCGAGCGACTTGAAACAATGCTTATGCCGGCAAATTTCAGTAGCATGGTCGGCGAGTTTATGAATTCAAGTATCCCCAAATATTGCCCGACCCTCGTTAAGAATCAATATCACAACGGACATCCTGATCTGATACCGGCAGGACGCTTTCCAAATAATGCAGTACAACATGCCGATGAGGGGATTGAGATTAAAGGCTCTCGCTATCTAAAGGGTTGGCAAGGTCATAATCCCGAAGATACCTGGCTGATGGTCTTTGTGTTTGATAGCAGTCGCCCAGTTGACTCGGCTAAAGGTATAGCGCCGAAACCATTTCAGTTTTTGATGGTCGTCGGCGCTCGTCTTACAAAAGCAGATTGGTTATTCGCTGGTAGGTCTGAAACAAGCCGCCGCACTATCACGGCAAGCGTTACTAAATCAGGTTATGAGAAGATGCTGGCTAACTGGATTTATAAAGCGCCTGATATTACGCCGTCGGAAGCAGCAACTCTCCTTGAACCACCTCGTTCTGAACTTTGATAGCTGCAAGCTTGGGGATCGCGGTACAACTCGTCTCGTAATAATCAGCGTATCGTTCAACTCCAATCGAGCAAATGCCAATAGCTTCAGCCGCCGCGACAGTCGAGCCTGATCCCATAAATGTGTCTGCAACAATACCGGTGCCAAGTGGCAAAGCAGCATGTACTATCTGACGCATGAATGCTTGTGGCTTAACGGTGGGGTGTCCTGCGAGCTTCTTCTCGCGCTCTGGCGTTCGCCCGCTCAGAATCACATCGGAAAAAGGCTTTCCGTCTGGTGTGCGCCTTAACCCTCCGGTCTGAAACTCTCGTAGGCAATCGCTCACCTTCATTCCTTTAGGCATTGGCTTTCGCAGGATGCCCCAAGGCTCATAGCATCCTCGTGGCAGACTAGATACGTCAGGGAACTCACTCTCAGCGTTTTTCGGACGATCTCCGCCTCTAAGTGTTCGCACGAGCCTAATAATTTCTCCGCGAAACTCTAGCCCGCCGTCCACCAAAGCTGAGAAAACCGACTGAGATAGAAAAGTATTGCTTGCAATAAAAACATGGCCGCCAGGTCGTAGCGCATGGACAGCCACCTTAGCCCACTCAACAAAGAATTGTGTTACTTGCTTTCTTTCCTTCTGAGTAAGAGCTGTAAAGCGCGGAAGCGGAGCACGCGTGTGTCCGTCGAAGGATGGGGGGATACGCCAAATTCCTCCATTACCATTTGCTCGCTTCTCTATTTGGTCAAAATCATACTCCTTCACTCCATAGGGCGGATCGGTAACAATCGCGTGAAGGCTATTTTCTGGAATCCGGCTTAGCCACTCAAAACAGTCAGCGTGCAAGGTGAGGGAACTACCAATCACTTGTGATCTGTAATCGAGCGCTAAAATTTCGGTCGGGTCAACTTTCTTGGTTTTAGTAATCGTAGCTTGCACTGCTCGCCTTTGTGGACTGATTTCGTGGCTCATAATGCGACTTATATCATGGGCGACGCTTCGCGCCAATTAACTGTCGCAGATTGTCGCGGATAATACCTTCCGCGCTCTGGGATTATTATTGCCCGCGCCAATTATGCATGATCGTTTCCTCTAGGCCGATCTCGACTTTGCCTTTTGTGTTGAAGCCCTCGCAGTACATCTCATACTCCAAAACAACCATTTGAATAGCTTCGGGGCCAGCAGACACTCTTGCTGTGAGGCGGGTGACTTCCAATGTCTTTCCAGGATGAATAACATCGTTCACGCCGCCTTTAAAGACATAGTTTGTTTGTGTGGGATTTGTGCTTGGTGGCTGGAGGATAAGTCCGTGCCTACCATTGTCTAATCCACGCGCGTTAAGTTTGAAGAGTCTATTTCGGGAAATTTCTAGGGCAGGGAATCGCGCTACTTGCCGCCCTACGTTCGTGATACTAATTATCAAATCAATGACATATTCTGAACCGTCAGAAAACGCCTCGGCGCGATAATCAAATCCAAGATTAGGTTGTTCAGCCACTGCTACCATATCTTACCTCCCTTTAAGCCTCTGCTAAGACGTACTGAATAATATCCTCAAAGAAAGCTCTCACCTTATAGATGCCAGGCTTGACGTTCGTTGGATGTCCAACGCCGTTCCTGAAAGTTAGCCACTGAGCCAACTGATCTTTGACGGATTTACCTTTGATAATGTCCATCTTCTCGTAGATGTCGAGAAGTTCCACATCCTTTATATCCTCTAAGTCATTGAAGGGCGAAGCGGACATCCTTGGGTTAATCTTCTTTAAGCACACGGTGAGAGTGACATATCCTGATGGAAACAAACAGTAGATTCATCATTCGAACTGGCATCAGAGACGGGGTAACTTCAAAAAGTATTGCCGCGCTTTTTGTTCACGACTCGTTGAAACCAGCGCAGTATAAATAACCGTGTTCTGAATGTTGGCATGTCCCAACCAGTCCTGAAGAAAACGCAACTCTGCGCCCGCGTCTAACAGATGCGTGGCGATGGAGTGCTTGAGCACATGGAAGTGACGCTTCTCCTTTGGGATCATCGCCAACTCCGCGTACTCCTTCATCAGCACGTCGAGCATCTGCCGGCTGATGGGCAGACCGCGCCGGGATGGGAAGAGGATCGGCGAATCGGTGTCACGGCTCTTGAGCCATGCCTTAAGCGCACGTGCCTCGTCCGGCTGCAAAGGATGCTCGCCTGAGAGAGACCCTTTCAGACGGTGTAGCATGATTCTCAATGTCTTCAAGTCGAGGTCGCTCACGCGGAGCAGTCCGACCTCGCTGGCACGAAGTCCATGACGGTAGGCGATGAGGAAGATGGCCTTGTCGCGCTTGTCGGTGATCCACGCAAAGAGTCGCTTGGTCTCGTCGAGGGTGAGGAACTTGATGGTCTCGGTGCGGCGCGCGATTCCTACTTTGCGCGCCGGCGCGGATTTAGTTGCTAGGGAAGTCCTATTCTTTTTGACGCGCTTCGCAGATTTCTGAGACTTCATGGGAGAGATTTTAATGGACACAACTTGTAATGGTCAATTCAACCGTCCTGACTAATGATCATATGTAATGATACAGCAGGTACAGCAAGGCTAGTGTTTTTGGCTAGCGTCGTTAAATGTGGAATGGAGGAAACAAAGTTATTGACACCATGCAGCAAACAGGGTTAGCATCCGCCTCGTCCTTATAGTGGATTGTGCCTCTATCGACTGCTTTCTCAAAGGTGGTCTTAATTTAGTCAGAAGAATCCGGGCGTCTTTGCAACACCAATCGCAAACTTCATTAATAGCCAGCGCGAGCGTAACTCAAACAAGCCGACGCCCGATGCATCAATTGAAATGATTTGGTTCTGCCAGGGGATCTCACATATGCCCATGTCACGAAACATAAAAATCCTCCTTCTGGCTATCCTGATCTGTGCAAATATTGCCCTTCTCGCCTACATTGGATTGCTCAGATCCACTGCATCCACTTCATCTGTGACCGCACAACGTGAGATAGAGAGATTACCCAGCGTAGAAATCACCGACGATAGTGGTAGACATTCTGAGATCAGCAAGCTGCCGGGCCATGTACTGCTCGTTCAATTCGTGAATCCGAAGAGCATTACCCAGATAAATGCTGTTTCAAAAGTTATTGCGGCATTCAAGACAAGTCAGGTTTCTTTCGTTTTAATTACGAAAGATGCACAAGAACTGCACACACGGTTGTCCGCTCTTCCAGAGAATGTTTTAGTAGTTCAGCACAATAATGCGGAACTGAGAAATGCGTTCAATGTTCCGGACTGCTGCGAGAGGAGATTCATCTTTAATGATAACGGAGAACTTCAGTACAAGGATTATTACTATGAGACGGATTTGCGACCACGCCTGCACTCGCTAACTGATATCGGACCAGACGATTTTCCACCCGCTCTAGTCGGAGCGCTGACGTCGCTAAGCACAGGGCACTTTGAATCATTGAGGGAAGAGACGCGCCATAGTCAATCCGGCAAGGCCGTTGTGGTCTTATTTGATTCGGTATCTACAAGTTGCCCTTCGGGCGAGATGGTCAAAGAGGTCAGCGATTTCGCCGCAGCCCATAGGGACGTTCCCGTGATTGCGATGCTGTCGAAAGAGCACACGGCAACCGATATAGAAAACCTAAAAACCAACCTAGAGGTCAAATTCCAAATTGAAAGGGCCGACGCAAAGTTAGCTGAGAAGTGGTCGGAGATTCTAGAAGTTTATGGCGAGGGCCGCTTGAACGGCTCGATTCTGGTAATAAATCGTGGTGAAGTTTCATGGATGAGTAATCTGTCGAAGGTCGAACAGATGCTTTCCCCTTCGTGAGCAAGAACATGGCAAGAAGATCGAAAAATCTGTGGATAATACCGGTCGTGATGCTTCTGGCCGGGTGTTCTATCCAGAAGGCAACCGGTGCCGGTGAGGAGAGAGTCACCGCGCGCTTCCCAGAACTGGAATTGAAGGAGAAACTCCAGCAGGAGACAGTCTCACAAGCGGTGCCCCTGAAGCCACAGAGGACTATTAAGAACGGGCAGGGCGCAGAGTTCGTCGTACCTGCGGGCATCGCGTACTCTAATTCGGGTGACATGTATATATCCGACAACAACGCTCACGCAGTGCATTTCTGGCAGAGCCATACGACTACAGCAAGCGAGTTGCGGGCTGGCGTGGAAGCAGCTCAGTTAAAGTTCCCGAATCAGGTTCACGTTTGGGGCGATAAGATTTTCGTCGCCGATAACGACGGCATCAAGATCCTATCGTTGGAGGGGCGCTTCGAGCGGTTGCTCAGAACGTATTTTGCAATCCAGGATTTTTCCGTAACTGATAAGGGAACTATCATCGCTAGCATATTAGTCAGAAATCCTGGAGCGCATGACCCGCTGCTCGTGGAGATGGACCAGACAGGCAGTGTGGTTCGCAGGATCGGCACGCGCCGCGCAACATCGGGTCGGGACGACCATGAGAATCAAGCCTTCGTCGCAGTGTCAGGAAGTCGGCTCATCGTTGCCTACAAGTATCGGCCGTTTGTTGAAGTGTATGACCTTGCCTCCGGCGAGATGGCTCGAGGTTTCGAGGTCAAACACCCTGTGTTTGAGGCTTTGAAGAATCTACCCAAACCCGCAGCTGATGCTAAGGCGACTGCGGCTGAGCAGAAGCTTGAGCCGAGATATCTAGCCGGGGTGAAGACCCTCGGCGATAAAATCTTCCTTTGCCTCCATCTCCCGACCCCTGAAATATTGAAAGTGAATGATGAAGGAAAACTACTAACAGTCTTTCGTGCGGATGATCTGCCAACGGCGATTCATGTTTTCGGCTTTGACATCTCATCGAGCGGCGGTGAGTTGAAGTTTGCAATCGGAGTTGTAGATCCAACATGGGAAGCTTCGGTTTCCGAGTTAACCACTACTTCTAACTGATAAGGAGGATACAACAGTGAAAAAGATCAACTTGGTGATATTAGCGATGACGCTCCTGCTAGCGTTCCTGTCTTACACGGCTATGGAAGTCAGAGTGGCGGCGCAGATAACGTGCCAAAGCTTAACAGGCTGTTGCGGGGCTACGGGTTGTCAGGGACCTGGCACACCTTCTGGCTGCAACATAGAATGTGCGGGAGGCGGTTGGGCGCTCTGTTGCTCGAACAGAAGCGGCAAATGCTTGTGCGGGCCAAGTGAGTGACTTGAAAGCATCTTACTTCTGCACCCAACTTTACTGTTATGTGCGGCTCGAAGTGCATACGTGTCCCGGTCTTGTGTCGCAATTCCAATGTGACGGTGCATCTCGCGCCGCACAACACGGTGAAAATAGGACGTGGATTAACGGGTGCATAAGCTTACTCAGAATCACGCTGAAATCGCCTCACATTCGTGTGCGGGAGATATTAGAAGCTGATGAAGAGTGTCTTTGTCAGATGAATTTTCTCGATAGAATATCTTGTGCCAATGAATAGTAAACTACACCAACATCGTGCTCTAGCGTTTGTCTTGCTCATCACTATAGTTCTTCTCCTGTTCGCGCCAGCCGAGTGCCAGGTCACGGCTGACAATAAGTCAAAAAAGAAGTATGAGAGCCGTCTAGTCGAGGCGCGCTGGCAATACATGCTGGACGACTTGGCTCGCGAGGCGCACTCTGTTCCTCAGGAAGAGAAGCGCCCGCTCTTGATGGCCGAAGTGGCAGATGCGTATTGGGACATAGACCAGACCCGCGCGCGCGCTCTTTTCACCGCTGCGCTGGAGGCCGCCTTATCTCTGAAGGTCGGTACCGACGATGCCAGTCGGGCGCTTCGCCAAGTAATTAAGATGGCAGTGAAGCGCGATGCTACGCTCGCCCGCAAGTTGTCGGAGAAGGTGATAGAGATGACCACTGATAAGGATTGGGCGGCCGCCGAATCCTTATCGATAGCCACAGACCTGTTAGAGTCCGACCCCGCGAGGGCGGCGCAACTAGTGCATGCTCAAGCGCCCGCCGGACCATCTCTGAACACAGCTTGGTTCATCCTACAACTCTCTCGGCGTGACCCTGCTGCCGCCGACAAAGTGTACAGCGCATACCTAAGCAGATTTGCGCCCGGCACAGGATTCGGGCTTGACCGTTTGTTGTGGCTGGCCGGCTACCCGTTCGGGTATGCAGAAGCTTTCGGCGGGTCAATGAATCCGAACCAAATGGTCGGATTTTATGGGTTGCGAATTCCCGGCCCCGGCCCCAGACCAGCCCTCGCGCAGATGTTTCTGGATGTCGCCTTTCGTGCATCTCAGCATGCTCTCAAGCAGACAAGTTCCGCCGACCCGCAGCAGGCAGAGGCCATCTGCGTTCTCGTCCTTTTCACAACTGCTTACCTTCTACCCGAAGTGCAACGCTATCGCCCGCAGATTTTGCAGCAGTGGACGTTTCTTGAGCAGGAAGCTCTATCTAGGACGACAGTCATTCAGAGAGACGGCGTGATCAGGCGAATAGAGGAAATCGCCAGGTCTAGAGCATCTACGGGGGAGCAGGAAGCTGCTGAACAATATTCAGCCGGGCAGGAGGAAGCTTTGTTGGCGCACGCCGAAGACCATCCAAGCGGATGTAAGCGTGACACCGAGTTTGTCAAAGCCTCATTAAGTATCGCCTATGCGAAAGACTTTTCGCGGGCGATTGAGGTGAGTGGGCGAATCGAAAACGGGTCGCTCAGGGACAGCGTCCGTCAATACATTTACTACGATATGTCTATCGCGGCGGTTGCCCGCGGCGATTCTGCCAGCCTTGACGACGCGCGTAAGTATGCGGAATATGTTATCTCGTCAGACCAGCGCGCCCTCTTGTACATAAAAATAGCGAAGGCAGTGATACGGCATCAGGATCGCCAACTCGCAACCGAGTTGTTAGGGAGGGCAATGCGGCTGGCCGAAACCGCTTCAGAGCCGACAATCCAAACAGGCATCTTATTGGCATCGGCAGCGAGCTATGCTGAGTTTGATGCTTACAGTGGATATAAAGCACTTAAAGAGGCCGTGAAGGTCATTAACAATACCCAGAGCCAAAACGTAGATGACTTTAGTATTCTGAGAAAGGTCAACCTTGCTTGCCGAGCGGGGGAGGATACTTGGTATGGTGACTCGGTCCGGGCCGAGCACTTCAGTCTGTTCGAGATTTTTGCCGCAATGGCCAATACAGACCCGAACGGCATGATATTGTTGGCCCGCGACCTAGATGACCCTTCAATGCGCATCCGCTCACTGATTGCAATTACCAAAGCCATGACAAAAAAGACCAATCGTGAGCTTAACTACAGAATTCCCGAAAAATGAGCCTCCCGAAAGCTGCTCGCGAATTCCACAAATTGCTCAAAAGTGGTAGTGATTTACTGTACCTTTTAACAGTTATGTAGACAATGCGATTCGACTCCCATAACCTACGGCCATTCGCCGCCGTAGCTTTTCGGGAGGTCTCTCGATGCAGCGTCTATCTGAAGCACGCCTCGCCCACCAACTCGCTTTTTTAGAAACTCCGAGCCGGGATCATCTCGCGCATTATCTGCGTGCTTTGGAAGCGCGCCTTTACGCGCCGGGCACGCTGGAGGCGATCATCACCGCCGTCAAGCGGTTCTTGCATCACCTGCCTGCGCCCCGTCAGTCCGCGCTCACCGACGATCTCTCCACCGCCGTTCCGCAAGACATCACCGAGTTCGTTTTACTCGCGCAAGAAGCCGGCCTCGCCCCTTCTACCATCAACCTGAGCCTCAGCATCCTCGCGGAGTTCTTCGACTTTCTGCGCGAAGCAGAGTTGATGTCGGTGCAACCCGTCAGCAAGCGCCGTCACCGCCTGCTCGCCCCGACTACCCTGCCCAAGCCGATGTCGGAAGCAGACCTCGTAGTCTTCTTCAAGGCCGTCAACTCCGTGCGAGATCGTCTCCTCTTTCTCATTATGTTGCGCTGTGGGCTGCGGGTCTCGGAAGCGTGCGCGCTGCGGTGGGACGACTGTGATTTCTCGGCCTGCTCTCTCCGCGTTGATGATGGCAAGGGTCACGTTGATCGCGTCGCCTATCTTTCGCCCGACGTGGAACGAGAACTCAAGTTGTGGCGCTCGCAATGCTCTGACACAAGCTTTCTCTTTCCCAGCCGGAAGGCGAAAGCCACGCACATCGGTCGGCGCAACGTCTTCGTGATGATGCAGAAGTACCTGCGCGAGGCGGGCGTCGCGAGGAGTTACTCTCCGCACTGCCTGAGACATACCTTCGCCACGCAACTCCTGAATGCCGGCGTCACGCTCGAAGTCCTCAAAGAACTGATGGGGCATCGCTCGATCCAGAACACCATCAAGTACACGCAACTATACGAGGCGACCAAGCGCCGGCAGTACAATGAAGCGATGGCGCGGGTTGAGCGGCGCAGGGTCGCAGCAATAGGAGGTGCGCGATGGTGACGCCCGGAGAAGTCAGCTTATTCTGCGCGCATCTCTCGGCGCGCAACTACTCGCCGCACACGGTCGAGAGTTACCGCATTGACCTGCGCCTCTTCTTCGAGTCTGCGACGAAGCCGCCGTCGGAGATCATCTGGCGTGAGGTGGATGACTTCATCCGACGACAGCACCGACAAGGTCTGGCCGCGACGACCATCAATAGACGACTCAACGCCGTCAAGCGATTCTTTGATTACATCGCGGAAGAGAGGATAGCGACTACAATAACGGCCAACCCGGTCAAGCCGAGCCACTTTCTGCGGACGGGCCGACCGCTGCCGAAGAAGCTCACGCGCGAGCAGGTGAGAAACTTGTTCGCCGCGATAGATAACTTGATGGATCGTGCGCTGTTCCTACTCATGCTGCGCGGTGGCCTGCGCGTCTCGGAGGCAGTTAAGCTCAAGACCGGTGACATCGACTGGGAGCAGAAGACGCTCCTTGTCGAACAGGGCAAGGGTCGTAAAGACAGATGGGTCTATCTCTCCGCCGACGCGCTCTCAGGCCTGCACGAGTGCTTGCGCCGCAGACCGCAGGCGGCAACGAGCGATTACTTATTCTGGAATCAGAAGCGGATGCGCCACCCGTTGACGGTCAAAGCCGTGCAAAAGAAAATGGAGCGGTACGCGCACTCAGCCGGCTTGAAAGCAAGTTGTCATAACCTGCGCCACACGTTCGCGTCGAACCTGCTGGAAGAGGGCGCGGAGGTCGTCTCGATCAGAGAGTTGCTCGGGCACTCGTCCATTGCGTCGAGCGAGAGATACGCGCGACTGTCGAACCGGATGGTAAAGCAGGAATACATGCAGACGATCAGGAAGGTGATCAATAAGACGAGGGTGTAAGATGGTTGTCGCACATAACAACGGATGGCTCTCGGTGGAGCGATGTGTCGGGCGGCGCGGTGATGGAAGTGCCGTTTCCCAAGTCAGTTGTGAAGCAATGTCGGAGTCTGATTATTGTCTACATAATAACTCTTTTGACCAATAGTAGCACATCTAATTATCAAATTCTCTAGGATTTCGAGAAGTTAAGCAATATGAAATTTCACTGTAATGTCTAATTGGAACTATCTTATAGATTATCGGACGCCCCTTATTTCCCTTCCTGTGTCGTACTCATCGCGGCATTCACTTTTCAAGCATTGAGCACAACATATTGTGATCGGCGTGTCTGAAATCTTCCATCGTGGCTGTCAGATCGGCGAGGAACAATTCATCGCCGGCGGCGATGTGCATCATCGCTAGTCTTTCATCATTTCGGGCAGCATCCGAAATACTGCTCTCATCCAAAAGTCTCACAGCAGGCACCCGTTGTTCCTCAAGCGGAAGTTTTCGCGCCTCTTAAAGTATACTTTCTAAACTGCTCATTAGCATCACCTCTGCCCTTTCAATTTTCATCGCTCAAACTCTCCAGTGAAGTGCTATCAGCGAATTCTGGAAGCGGCGGGGGAAGCAGCGGCTTTGTGTCATAGTCATCATCGTGCACTGTAATCAGTGCTGGGCCAAGTGCCGTAGCTTGTGCTGTCGCCGGCTTTTTATTGTACCAGTGCCGCCACAGATAGAGCGGGCGACGATTCGTGATGATAGCAATCATATCGGGATCGCCTTCATTTTCACCAAGTCGCCGAACCTCATCTGAGGTTAGCAACCTTCTGCGATGATCCGTTTGTGAATACGTGTAGCTGGGCGTTAATTGAAAGCTATCAGTCCGCGATATTTTATCCACTGTGGTTGTGGTGTCGCCGAGATCACGCGAGATTTCTTCTGCGCTCTGGCCGGTAATACCAGGCAAAATTAATTTCGACCGTAAATTTACGATGATCGTCTCGCCTCGCTCTGGGCCATAGAGAGCGCGAATCTGCGAAAGTGCTTGCACGCATACGACAAAGGCTAGGCCACGTCCTCTTGCAATGGTAATGGTTGAATCAAAGCCCTGAATGACCCCGATGGAGGCGAACTCATCTAAAAAGAATGTTACTGGAGTTGGCTTGTTGCTTAATTTACCTTCAGCGAGTTGGTCAAGTACCAGCGTGAAGAAGAGAGCAGAAAGCGGCTTGAGGTATCCTAAATCGCGCTCGTGTAAAACCCAATAAACTCCAACTGGTTGTTGTTGCAGTTCTCTGAAATCTGGAGGCTGAAGGCTCGCACTGGTAAATCTTTTTATCCTATCATCAGTCATCCAGCGCATTCGTGCGATAACAGACGTGAGCATATCGCCTCTGACTTTATCACTCGCTTTAGCAGCCGCAGATATAAGGTCGCGTGCAACCGGTGATGTGGATTTTTGCAAAGTCGCAATTAGCGCGTTCCCGTTCGGAGCGTTAGTCAATATCGCGTAGGCCGTCGCTGGCGTCGGCTCTGGCTGCCCGGCTGTGTGGACAAATAGAGCACTCAGGATTGCGGCCTCTCCGTCCAGCCAGAATTGGTCAGTGCGCTTTGTCTGGCCGCTCTCGATGATCGCGCGGGCGAGGCTATCTGCGAGACGCGCATCCGTCCGGCAGAGCGGAATCCAGTTTAGACATTCGCTCGCGTCTGGCTCTGTCGGCGCGTAACGTCGGACTTGATCATGAAAGCCGGAAGTCATCTCCCACAGCTCACCCTTTGGATCAGTGCAAACAAAGCTGCTAGGAGTCCACGCTATGCTAGGCATGATAATGCTGCGTGTTTTGCCTGAGCCGTTTGGCCCTAAGAGTAGCGTTTGCAGAACAGCGATCTCTCTTGGCAGTGCCACATAATACTTGCCACTGTCGGGATGAGGCGCGAGATAGATTGTGCCCGGTGGTAATAAATCTTCAGCTTGAAAAACGAGATCAGAGTTCTTAGCGATCTCTCCGAAGCCGACGCTGCCGTGATAGGTTGCCGGCGTATTGTTCTTCTTGGTGGGCCAATACATCCAAGCTAACAATAGAAACGGGAGGCCAAGAATGCCGAGACTCCATCCAAGTATCATGTATGTCTCTGGGGATCCATCTCTCAATTTTATCCCAAGCGCATTAGCGAGGTGCTGTCCATCAATGCCGATGAATATCCCAAACGTGATGAGGAACAGGGCGAGCACAAGAAATATTGATGATTTCATCGGTCTCTCTCCTCTATGCGTTCACGGTTGCGCTCACGTAGTCTCTCAGCTTGTTGTAGTGCTGCTCGACCTGCTTCAATCGTTCGTTGGCTTTGCTGAGTGAATCGGCTAATTTCTCGTTCTCCTCGCGTAAGGCTAGGTTCTGCTGCTCTAGCTTCGCTGCGTCGAGCGCGCGGAGTCTCCTGATCTCGGCCTGTAGATGCTCGTTGATTTCCTCTAAGTCTCGCTTGGTGAGCGCCATAGTTTCGTCTCTCTCGCTCTGTATGATCTCTAGAACTGGTCACGCGGCTGGCTCTCTGCGGCTTTGGTTTCTCTATACCCTGCGCGCGAGCCTTTCTGTATTCTCGCTTCTCGTCCTTCTTCGCCAAATGGTCACGTTCATATTGCTGGCCGTAATGCCGCCCGTAGTTCTTCGCCCAACGGTCATCGATGGTGCGGTAATCTTTCCGGTTTAGATGTAGCTTTCTATCATTCGTCTGGCGAGCATCAATCCAGATATGAGCGTGGGTATGCTCTGTATCCTGGTGCATTGCTGCGACGGCGCGGGCATCTGGGAAATTCTCTTTAAGAAATTCTTTGACCTGTTTCCGCGCTTCCTGGGTATCCTCTTTTCTGTCCCAACTGAGGATGCAACGGTAATGGGTGCGGGACTCGCCGCCGCCGCGCGTGGGGCGTGACATCTCCTCATCTTGTCGCGCCTCGGCATATGAAAGAATGTTAGTGCGCGTCTCGCGGTAGTCAGCTCCTTTTAGCTCGTTCAGGTTGTGCAGATAGATTCCATTCTCGTCGCCATGTGTCCCGCTCTCCCTAGTGATATAAGCAGCGTTTTTTCCGCTGGCGCAGGCTCGCGGCTTGGCTGTGAATTTGCAAACCGATCCGCTCATTTGTTTTAGTCCTCCCCTTTAGCGACGGCGTAGAAGGCTCTGATCGCTGCGACGGCTAGGAAGAATGATAAGGGCAGCGTAGCCCAGAGAAGCACTTGTTGAATCCAGATCATGCTTTCATTCGTTCCTTAATGGCTCTGGCTGCTGCCCGCGTCTCAGCGATGGCGTTTTCAATCTGTGCTACCGAGATCGTGCCTGTCTGCTGGTGGAGCCGAGCAGCAATTTGGTTCAAATTAACTCCTGCTTTATGAATCTCGAATAGGAGTTGTGATAGCTCCTTTCGCTCCTCTTGGGTCGCTGGCTGGCCGTCCCGCGTGCCCACAGCCACGAGGTAGCGGCTGATTGATCGTCCGGCGTCCGCAGCTCTGCTCTTGATGGCTTTCCATTCTTGGTCTGTGGCTCGGATCGTCGTCCTGGATTTCTCACGTTTTGTCTCTGGCTTCGGTTTGCGACCGGGCTTTTGCCTCTCACTTTTTGTCACATTCATAGATGGGCTAGCTTTACTTTCAGGTGCAGGTGGTTTGCACTCAGGGTTGCAACTCACTTAGAAGTGCGGCCTATTTCGTCCCGACGCGCTCAGCGCGGAGGGCAGGACGCGCGCCCTGCGTAGCGGGCGGGCGGCGTTTCGCGCTAGCGAAATGCGTATCCTGCCATCATTCTCGCACTCACTCCTTTCCCTGTAAAGAGATTTCTTCCGCTACCAGTCTCCCCAAATATTACACCTCGCGTCTCCTAAAATTGTGCCCCCTCATCTGTATGTTCAGATCGGTTTTTCGGATAGTACGTGGGGCGCGGCGTGCTTCTCGGCACAATGGTTGCTGAGGTTAAGAACGTGGCTCGGCCACTATCACAATAGGAGTTTTGAATTAATGCCTGAACAACTTTTCTCATGTCCTGCGTGCGGGAATCCGTGTGCTCAAGATGTAGTTGATTGCCGTGTTTGTGGCTGTCAGGTCAAAAAGCGCAAAGACCGTGCTCAGGAAACAAAGAAGTTCCGCATCGCAATGGCGTTTGCACTGATCGTTATGCTACTCAGTGTCTACTTCACTTTCTTGCGTCCGCGGAGATCGCCGGTTTCAGAGTATGGTTCTCTTCCAAATGCGGAATCGGCTCGTAGTCCTTTACCTGTTGGTCAGTCAACACCACAGCCCAACCGGCCGCGTAAAAAACGGTAGGTAAAATAGAGTTGGGCGCGCCTGCTTGGGTAGTCATGCGTCTTGATGCTGCGCGGTCAGTGTAGGGGCGGCTGACGCCGCACGCTCCGCGTTATGGTTGGAGCGTGCGGCGCAGGCTACTAGCGCGATTCAGTTGAGCCGGGCGAGTGCTGCCCTTGTGTCCCAATTCTCGCGTAGGTCGGTTTTGTAGATCGCCGCGTCCAGTTCATGCAGAGCTGTCCTGAGAGCGGCGGACATATCTTCCATTGTCTCAAGGTCAAGTAGGCCATCATCCGCGCAGCGAAGCGCATAGCGGAGTTGCCTGCGTACCCTCTCTACTGCTGTTGTTTGGACAAGGGTTGAGGTGATAATGTGTGAATCTGACATCTGCTTCTCCTTTCAAGAGATGAGAGTAGTGGTTGATGTTTAAGGCCACCTGAGCGCTGCAATCGCTAGGTGGCCTCGTTAATTTGCTATCACCTCTTTCTTTCCATAAACCTTTTTCAACTAGTCATACTCTCAAGCCTCCCTGAAAAGTGACAACTTACTTCTGCTTTTTCTTTGGGCCGGGCGTTTCCTTCTCGAATGCCAATACCTCACTGCGATAGACAAGATTTCTGCCAAACATCTCTACGGACCGTAGGCGACCGCGCTGAATTAGTGCGCGTATAGCTGCTCGTGACACTCCGCGGAGCCTCGCTGCTTCAGTCTGGGTAATGAGATCGTCTAGATTTGCCTCACCCTTTTTCTGGCTCTTCGTTGGCATCGTTCAATAATTATGTTTGACAAGTAGTATATAATTGCATAGGATTATCTTAACACAGGGCACATATTGTCGTGGCAGGTGAAATATGCGGACTTGGGATTGGGAAGATAATCAGATGCGAATATTTCTTGATATTGAGACGTTGCCGCCGGATAAAGATGATCCCCTTATTCGCAATAGAGTAACTGAGATGACGGATGAAGATTTCCGTAAGCTGGCTTTGGACGGTGAGTATGGCCGGGTCTTGTGCATTGGCGTGATCGTCGAGCAAGACGGTCAGATCGTGCATCGCGGGAACATCGGACGTGATCGGGAGACACGGCGCTTTCACCTGGATGAGGCCCGCACGCTCCGGTGCTTCTGGAAGATACTTCAAGACTTCAAATCGCAACGCGATCTCTTTGTCGGCCACAATATCTTAGATTTTGATCTGCATTTTCTCTGCCAGCGTTCAGTTATCAAGCGAGTAAAGCCAAGTATAAAAGTTTGCTTCAAGCGGTACTGCTCGCATCCTGTTTATGATGTGATGTGGGAGTTTGAACACTGGAGGCGTCGTATCTCACTTGATGAACTAGCCAAAATTCTAGGAATAAATTTTCGGCGGCGTCGCTCAGTCGCGCCGCACGCCGCTTCGCGGTCGGGGTATTTACCCCGCCCTTGACCAAAGGGAACGCCGTTCCCTTTGGAATCCCATACCGGCAACCCCGCAGCAAGCTGACGGGGAATTCTTTTAGAAAAATAAATTTTCGGCGGCGTCGCTCAGTCGCGCCGCACGCCGCTTCGCGGTCGGGGTATTTACCCCGCCCTTGACCAAAGGGAACGCCGTTCCCTTTGGAATCCCATACCGGCAACCCCGCAGCAAGCTGACGGGGAATTCTTTTAGAAAAATAAATTTTCGGCGGCGTCGCTCAGTCGCGCCGCACGCCGCTTCGCGGTCGGGGTATTTACCCCGCCCTTGACCAAAGGGAACGCCGTTCCCTTTGGAATCCCATACCGGCAACCCCGCAGCAAGCTGACGGGGAATTCTTTTAGAAAA
>MWWH01000109.1_pt1 | contig 20631 bp, 13 predicted proteins | sample 1047231 | NCBI WGS metagenome assembly MWWH01 (sample SAMN06349967, study PRJNA376086) | soil metagenome | isolation source: MG3-2 sample Antarctic (ecotone) soil | place: Antarctica | collected 2015-01-13 | reverse complement strand
GCCTCTGGCACGCGCGGGCGTGGGTGGAATCAATGGTTCGATCTCCACCCACAACTCATCTGGTACTGTTCGAGGTGTTGGCATGACGATAACTTATCAAATTTTAGGTTTGCAGACACGCCCTTAGTCTTTTTACACTTTGTCGGAACATCTATTGTAGTCGAGGAAATTGACGGCATTCTGCTCCATGTTTTCTCTGCCGTGGTCGTATCTCATGACGGTCTTCGGGTCTTTATGTTTGCTCATCATCTGCACCTGCCGGTAGGTGAGACCGGAATTCAGCGCCTTCGTGATGGCCGTCCGCCTCAGGTCGTGCGGTGAGAGGTCGCCGAGGCGTGAGTAGTCCGCCCACCTTTTGACGATCTTCTGCACCATGCGTGTCGAGATGCCTTTGTTGAACTCCAGCGTCCGGTAGTTGACGTGCGGCTGGAAGAGTGGCGCATCCTCCGCATCCGAGTGCGAGACTTCTCTTCGCTTCCGATCAAGACGGAGGTAGAGGTCAATGGCTTCCTTGACATCTTTTGGGAGCGGCCAGACCTCTTCCCTCCCCCCTTTGACTTTGCATCTGATTGTCCACCTCCCGTGGCTCCACTTCAGGGACGAAGATTTGAGTGAGCAGACTTCGGACACGCGCAAAGAGAGCCGCAGCATGACGAGCATCAGCGCGTAATCCCTGGCCCCCTCCGGCTTCTCTCTATCAGGCCCTGAGAGCAGGTAACGTACCTCTTTGGCTGTGAGCGCACGCCCCGCCGGTTCGGTCGGCAGTTCCGGCGGCGAGACGAGTTTCGTCGAGGCCGGGTTGAGATGGACTATTCCTGCGGCTTTGAGATACTCGAAGAAGGAGCGGACGACGGAGAGTTTGAAGGAGACCGTGGCGGGGCGCTTGCGTTGCGAGCGTAACTGGTCACGCCATCGCTGCACGTCTGCGGGGACTATTTCAGTTGGGTGCCTCCCCTGGAGGAACCGGAAGAAGTCAGCCACCGCCCGGCTGTAGGCGCGGCGGGTCGCATCTGAGACAGATTTGTTGACGAAGGGAGCGGCGCTTCGCGGATCAAACTTCCTCGGCACGACCTCTCGCCCTCGCAGGATGTCAGGACTCAATGCTTCGGTTGACAAGTAGAAAGAACCCTTCAGAACCGATTTTACGGGCAAAATCAGCCGTATGATGGCTCAGGAGTCAAAAATAGTCAAGAATGTTCTTCGTAAAATAAGCATTGTCAGAATAAAGATAAGCTCTCTAAAAACAATAATTTACGGTTCTCACCAACAAGCGATCTCGGCTATATAGTTGACTACTTTCAAAGCACCCTCCTTAGCTTTTAGAGTGCCAATCTAATTAAAAGTAATTGACTCGATTTAAATCAGATAGCATAATGCGCCCATGAATACGCCATCTGACTTGATTACCTCTACGACTGCCCGTCGTCTCCTTGGCGTCAGCACATGGAAAATGTCACAGCTTCTCAAAAGTGGCAGGCTCCGTCACTATCCCGACCCACTAGATGAGCGTAAGAAGCTAGTCAGCAAAGCCGAAGTTGAGTCGCTGAAAATCAATTACGCGGAGGCGGCATGATGAAGACGATTGCCATCGCGAATCAGAAGGGCGGCGTCGGCAAGACTACCACGGCGGTTAATCTCGCAGCTGGCCTGGCGATTCGGGGCTACAAGACGCTTCTGATCGATCTGGACAGTCAGCGAAATACCACCCAAACTTATTTCGAGCCGGAACAGATCACCGTCACCCTCGCCGACGTGCTGGTCGGCCATGACCAGCGCATCTCGCTTGATGAGGCTCGGTACGCCACGCACATCGAAAACCTGGATTTGGTGCCCTCGCACATCCGCATCGCCATGCTCGACCAGATGGTGACGCTCCAGGAACAATACAGGCTCAAGGAGGCGCTCAATTCCCTCCCCGACCCTTACGACTTCGTGATTCTTGACTGCCCGCACACGCTCGGGCTGACGCTGACACAGGCATTGCTTGCCAGCGAACACATAGTTGTACCAATCGCGGCTGAATATTATCCGCTCGAAGGCGTCGTCGATCTTCAGGAGACGATTCGCGCAGCCCGACAGCCAAACCCACGCGTCTCGGTGCTCGGGTACCTCGTGACACGTTTTCACCAGCGCAAGCGCATTTGTGCCGAAGCACTCGATAAGGTTAAGGAGATGTTCGGCGATAAGGTCTTCGAGACTCTCATCCGGGATAACGTCAGTCTGCAAAGCGCCCCGGCATATCGGCAGAGCATTTACGAACACGCCCCGAAATCCTTCGGCAGTGAAGATTATGAGAACTTGACCGAAGAGATGTTGAGCCGGCTGTCCATGAGTTCCCATTTGAAGTTGGTGGACAATAAGGAGGCGCACGGGTGACAGACCCTAAAGAGAAGAATTCACCGCCGATCAAGACGCGCACGCCGGGACGTCTTTCGCGTGGCAGCATGTTTGACCGGGTCAAACTTCGACCTGACCAACACCCTATTGAAGAACTACTTGCGGGGGGAGCACCTGCGCTCACTGAGGCAGATACTGCTCAAATTGAGCCTAAAGCGATACTCATACCAGACCCAGACCCGTACCAGACACAAACCAATCCCGTACCAGTACCAAACTATAACCAAACCCATACCGCAGTAGTACCAAAACCAGAAACGAGACAGACTAGTTCTCTTCCGATTGCGCCTGCACGCGATTACAACAAACGCGCCAACAGCATTGACCGTGAAGCACTACCGGCGGGTGCTTTCCCCGGTGCCAGCAAAAAGATTTACGACGCCCTTTATTTAAGGACTCGCGGTGCCGTCATCCCGGAGCGGATCATCCGCGCGACCCGCAAGGAGATGATGAAGTGGACGGGCATCAAAGACATCAAGACAATCAACGCACACGTCAGAAAGCTGATCGACGCCGGATTGATTATTCGCACCAAGTTAGTGGGCGAGCATGAGGGCTCGATTTATGAGGTGTTGCTGCCCGAAGAGACCAGTGCCAGACCCGTACCAGACCCGTACCACATCCGTACCAATGCCATGCCGGGGCTAAACCGAAAAACGGACTCAGACCAGTACCAAAAACCGGTACGACTTGGGTCGGGTAATCTTATAGACAACAAAGACACTTCCAGCGATCCTAAGACTTCTTTTAAGACAAATACTGAGCGAAGCGATGATGATGAGGCGTTCCGCCTGCTCTTCGCCGTCGCTAAGGAAATCACCGGGAAGGAAGGTCCCGCTGCGCAGTGGCGTGAAGTGATTGACGTACTCGTCGCAGAGCTGAGGATCGCAGCCGCGCGCACGACCGTTTCATCAGCCCCGGCCTTTCTCGCTGAGCATTTGCGACGCCGCCTTTGGAAGATCGATAAAAAACAGGCGCGCGCCGAGGGCAGAGAACTTCCGGATGAAGTCGCAAGTCCTGCCTCACATGAAGACATCGCTGGCTGCCCGGATTGCAAAGGGTCGGGCTGGTGGTATCCGGAAGGCCAGGAGAAAGGCGTTTCCAAGTGTAAGCACTCCAAACTCGGCCAACCAGAGTAAGGGAACTGACTGATTATGTTTTAAGCCGTCTAAGTTTCACAAAGTTTCACGGAAAGCGAAAAACTCTAAACAGAAAGGATGCGAGCGCGACAAGCGGATAAGTTGTGGTTAAGCGAAGGCATTTCGCGTAATGCCCCTTATGCGACGAGGCAGTTAGGCCGACCGCGATCTACAACATAATTACAGTGCCTGAAGGAAGGGATCAATCGCCGGAGAACACCTGGAGAAGTTCTCCCCAACCGGTGCCGACCCTTCTAAGCGGGCCATCCCAATTGAAGCTGCCGTTCGCCCAACCAGTGTGGCGAGCCCACATCAGATCTCCGCCGGACGCTGGATTGCCTCTAAACCCCGGACCAATACCGGTCGGCAAAGACGCCGGAACAACAGGCGTGATTGCGTAGATAATCCCGCCCCCGCTGGAGAACACGTGGTTAAGTCTTCCCCAACCGGTGCCGACCTTCTTAAGCGGCCCTTCCCACTTAAAACTACCTTCATCGCGGCCAGTGTGGCGAGCCCACATCAGATCTCCGCCGGACGCCGGATGGCCACCCATTCCAGGACCAATTCCGATTGGCAAGCTTGCCTCCACAATGGGAGTGATTGCATAGATGATTCCATCGCCTCCGGAGAATATCTGCTGCATTTGCCCCCAACCAGTGCCGACCTTCTTAAGCGGCCCGTCCCATTTAAAGCTACCGTCCTCCCGACCGATGTGGCGAGCCCACATCAGGTCGCCGCCCGACGCCGGTTGTCCGCCCATCCCTGGACCAATGCCGGTCGGCAAGTGAGCTGGCACACTGGGAGTGATTAGATAGATGATGCCGTCACCGCCGGAAAACACGTGCTCAAACCCGCCCCACCCGGTTCCAACTTTTTTCGGTCCCTCCCATTTGAAGCTGCCGTCCGCCACCCCGACGTGGCGATACCACCACAGGTCGCCGCCGGATGCGGGCGTCGTCCCCCCAGTGAGATGAACTCTGGCCTCTACTATGGGGTCGATACCGTAGATAATCCCGTCACCGCCGGAAAACACGTGCTCGAATCCGGACCAGCCGGTTCCAACGGTCTTTGGTCCTTCCCATTCAAAGCTGCCATCATCCCGACCGATGTGGCGAGCCCATGTTAGCTGGCCGCCAGATGCCGGTTGTCCGCCCATCCCCGGACCAATGCCGGTCGGCAAAGTCGCCGGAACAACGGGCGTGACCGCATAGATGATGCCTTTGGGTGCTGCTGGTACAAGTGGTTCTGCTGCCTGCGATGTAGGACGGCGGCGCAGTGTAAACGGAACGATGGCGTGCTGCACCTGTACGAGATTCGGGATAAAGAATGTGGCAACGAGTGAACCCGCCTGCTCGATGAGACCCAGTTGCCTGTCGTCCTCTCCTGTTGGTAGAGCAAGTGTCCCGTCAGCATTTTGGCGCCACGGGACTAGCGCCAAAATTGGTGGCCTCGGATCCGGGCGTGCGAAATCATCCTTTGGATTGGGGTTATTCCGAGAGACAGCGCAGGTAATATTTACCTTGCTGAACGGATCACCCAACACATCACCCACCTGGATAAATGGTATCGACCAATTGACTTGCACGTACTCAAAATGCTCGGCCCCTTCAAAAGGCTCCAAGACCCGCACATTCCAGCGCGCCCAACCCGAGGTTCCAGTCATGAAACCATCCGATTCCGATCGCCACTCTCCGTGTTGCTGAGGATCTATCTTCCCTGCTCCCGGTTTTTTTGATGGATACCATGGATCTTGCCACTGACCGCTATCGCATTCATCTGCCGACCAGTGCAATGGGTAATCCCACGTGTTGTGAATTATCCCGTGAAATTCGCGAGCTGCCATGTCAAAATCCTCCTAAATCAGACCAAATGAGATTGGCACAGACAAGTTCTTTCTGATACATCGGTAAGTGCAATCCAACCGAACTTCAGAGGTGAACTGTCTGTGCCGGGGAAAACGATACTTGAGATACCAGCCGACGAACAAGAGCAGATATTGCGGGAGTTGCGCGCCGCCCGCTACGGCTACTTGCTGGCGCTGCACATTCTGTTGTTGTGCGCTGAGGGTCACACGCCGTCGGAGATTGCCTCGTTTCTCTTCTGCTCGCGCTCCAGCGTCTATCGCGTGGTCGCCGCTCGCCCGACGTGGCGAGCGGTGGGTGTGTGACCCCGGCGCACAGAGCGAGACGCCGCGTCGTTTGCCGAGCCTGAAGCGGTCGCTGCTCTCCATCATCAAGCGTGCGCCTGCGTCGTTCGGGTGGTGTCGCACCAGATGGAGTTGCGCCACGCTGGCGCTGGAGTTGCAGGCACGGCGCAAAGTTAAAGTCTCGCGCGAAACCATCAGGCGGTGGTTGCAGGAGGTCGGTTATGTGTGGAAGCGAGCACGCCATGTCGCGCGTGACGACGACCCGGAGCGGATCACCAAACTTGCCCGCATCCGCGCCATTATTGAAGGACTGTTGCCCACGGAAGCCCTGTTTTTCGCCGATGAACTGGACATCCACCTGCTCGCCAAGATCGGTTATGAGTGGATGGAGAAAGGCACGCAAACCGAAGTCATGACGCCGGGGACAAATCGCAAACACTATTTGGCCGGAGCGCTCAACCACCTCACGGGCAAGCTGCTCGCGGTCACCGCCGACAGAAAGAACCGCTGGCTCTTTATTGACTTGCTGAAACTCATTGACCGCAGATGTCCGGCGGCTCAGGCCACGCGCATCTATGTCGTGTGTGACAACTACCGCATTCACACGGCGAAGGCGGTGGTCGAGTGGCTCGCTGCTCATCCACGTTTCGAGTTGGTGTTCTTGCCGTCGTACTGTCCGCAAGCCAACCCGATTGAGCGCGCCTTTGGCGACGTGCATGACAAATGTACGCGCAACCACAAGCGCACGCAGATCGGCGATGTGGTTGGCGACGTACTTTGGCATCTCAGGGCTAACGCTCCGTGGCGGTACAAACTCTCAAGGATTTACTACACACCGGAAGTAGATCAAGCGGTCGCTGAACTGGCGACAACGCGGAAACTAAAGGCTGCATGAGTGTCCCAATCTTGTAAGGTCTGATTTAGTTGTTTATCAAGTAGTTGTTATCTACCTGTAACACGTAACTTGAACTGTTCAGCGCTCGTCTTGGCCGGAATGCCGTTAGCGATGCGCTTAGTAGGCAATTATAGACGCATTAGCCTAACGCTGAGGATGAGCCGACCGGCACACAACTCACCGAGCCTTCAATCCTCGCGGATGAGAGCCCCGCTATCTCCGGTCGTCTCCATCCGCTTGTTAAATTTCGTCCGACGTGAATATTCTGCCTCTCCTCACCTCTCAACTGTGATTCTACCATTGAATGCACCCACAGCCCGATAGCGATTCATCTGACCAAAGGATTAACTCTCGATTCCTGCGCGAGGCTCAACGCATTCAAGCAGCATTAGCACACAAGACTTACTGTGCCTCTCAGGATTCAAGACCGTTGATTCAAGCATTTGAGGTAAACCCTTCAACAGGAATCTGCTGTGAAAATAACTGGGGCCGGACCTATGCTGCTACAGGTAGCTCCTCGACCGTCACCTTTAGTCCCAGCGTTTCCAGCTTCCTGATTAACCGTGTCCGTTGCTGCACCACGTTCTGTCGATCAAAGTAGTCGCCGCCCAACTCCTGATAGCTCGCTCGGTTCGCCAGCACATGATAGACGATCACAAGGATGCTATGACCAACCGCCACTAGCGCCTTCTTCTTCCCCATTCGCTTCGCTAGCCGCTGATACTGTGCCTGAAGGTACGTCCCCTTCGTATGTGAGGCCGCCCACGCTGCTTGGGTTAACGCCGCCCTCAAGTACGTGCTTCCTTTGGTGGTCTTCCCGCTTTTGCGTTTGCCCGCCGATTCGTTGTTCCCTGGACACATCCCAGCCCAACTCGCCAGGTGTCCGTCCGTCGCGAAGCGCCCCATGTCCACGCCGATCTCGGAGACGATTGTTTCCGCCACACTCTCACCAATCCCTGGAATCGTTTGCAGCAATGTCACGGCCTCCTCAACGAAAGGGTCCGGCCCCTGACTGACCTCCTCGTCGATCTGCCGCTCGACACGCTCCACCGCCCGCTCAATCTCTTCATAGCGGGTCAGCAGTTCACCGAGCACCCACCGCTGTGCTTTCGTCATCCGGCCTTCCAGTGCACGTCGTAACTCCGGTATCTTGCTCCGCATCCGGCGCCGGGCCAACTGAGCCATCTTCTCAGTATCTGTCTCGCCCGAAGCGACAGCTCGTAGCATCAGTTTCCCGCTCACGCCCAGTGCGTCACTCGCCACCTGAGACAACTTGATGTTGCCGCTCTCGGCAAGCTTCTGCACCCGGTTCGAGAGGGCTGTCTGTTCACGGATCAAGCTCTGCCGGTAGCGCGTCAACTCGCGCAGTTCGCGAATCTCTAAGGGCGGAATGAAACTCGCCCGCAACAACCCATGCCGCAGCAGGTCAGCCAGCCATTCACTGTCTTTGACATCGGTCTTCCTCCCAGGTACGGCTTTGACGTGCTGCGCGTTGACCAGGATTACTTCCAGCACGCCTTCCAGGATGTTGAAGACTGCCTTCCAGTACACGCCCGTACTCTCAATCGCCACGTGCGTGCATCCTTCCTCAACTAACCAGTCCGACAACCGCAGCAAGTCATCGGTCATGGTTGAAAACGTGCGGGTCTGTTTCTTACCACGCCTGATCAAGCACGCCACGACCGTCTTGGCATGGACATCTAAGCCGCTGCAACACTCATGGATGATCTGCATCACGCTCTCCTTAAAGCGCCACTGACTGGAGAACCTCGTGCAGTAAGAGTCTGCTGTGCGTGCTCACCCCGAATGGATGGCAACAGTTGGTGGTACCTCTCAAGGTTCTCAGGTCAGGCTAACGCGCGGGCTCATCGGCACCAAGATGGCTCGACCTTCGACGGCCAGTGGCAGGGCGGAGCGTACACCACTTCGACAATATTTTCATGGGTGGTGGCGAAGCCCCGCTTCATGATGGCTAACGCATAGTTAAGCCGCACCTCGCGTGCAGACGTGGACGTCACTGCTCAATATGGACGTGTCCCGCGAGGCGCAGTCCCGGAGCGAAGCGCAGGGATGTCGGCTTCAACTATTTGTTGGACGAAACCGCCAACCACTCACCTATGGGTAATGGAGGCTTGCGCTGCGCTGCATTGTTTGTGACGCGTCGTAGCTCGGCAGCACCTCTTCCCGGCGAACCATCCGACCACAATGACATTTTTCGCATCGCAGGTGTTGGTCCACAGGGTCAACATCGGAGGCATTCTGCGACTCGCTACTGATCTTTGGCAAGTCAGCGAGCAACAAACTTCGACAACGCTCAAGTTTGGTCTTGCGCCGCCCGTTGGCCAGAATGCCATAATGGCGGATGCGGACAAACTCAGACGGTAAGACATGCAGCAGGAAACGACGCACGAACTCATGTGCGTCAAGCGTCATGACCTTAACTTTCTCGCCGTCGCGGTAATCTTTCCACCGGAAGCTGACCGTCATTTCGTCAACCGAGAGGATGCGCTGATTACTGATCGCAATCCGATGGGTGTAACGACCGATGTATTCGATGACCTGCGCGGGACCGGCGAACGGGCGCTTGGCATAGACCACGAATGATTTACCTTTTAACTCTCGCATAAAACTCTCGAAAGCTTCGCCGGAGACAAGTAGTGTCAAGGCCTCTGACCCACGCAGTTGATGAGCGGCAAAAGCGCGCCGGAGAAACGCACAATACTTGCCCCGAAAGACCTCTGAGAGAGCACGCACCGGGAAGAGATAACCCGGGCGACAACTCTTCCAGCTGCGACCATCTTTCGCCAGTGCGCCGCCCGTCACAATGCAGTGCAGGTGCGGATGCTCCACCAGTGTCTGTCCCCACGTGTGCAGCACGGCGGTGACGCCCGGCTCGCCGCCCAGATGCCGAGCGGCGAACTCCAGCAACGTCTCCGAGACGGCTGTAAAGAGCAGGTTGAGCAGCAACCTCTGATTCCAGCGCAAGAGAGGGTTGAGCGCGTCGGGAAGCGTAAAGACGACGTGAAAATATTCGACGGGCAAGAGCGCCTGTTTTTGAGCCTCGACCCATTTACGTCGAGCATTCGCCTGGCACTTCGGACAGTGGCGGTTGCGACATGAGTTGTAGGAGATGCGCTGGTGACCGCACGCTTCGCATTCATCAACGTGGCCGCCGAGGGCTGGCGTGCGACACCGCTCGATGGCGCTCATCACCCGGAGTTGGGGGAGGGGTAAGCGATGGGTGCGGCGGTACGATACGCCGTGCAGACGAAAGACATCGGCGACTTCAAAGTGAGGTCGCGCAGGCTGTTCCCGTGAGATGGAAGCCGCGGAGGAAGACATGCGGCGTAGGGTACCACACCACCACCGCGAAGCGGTTTAGTTCAACGCATAGTTAAGCCGCACCTCGCGTGCAGACGTGGACGTCACTGCTCAATATGGACGTGTCCCGCGAGGCGCAGTCCCGGAGCGAAGCGCAGGGATGTCGGCTTCAACTATTAGTTGGACGAAACCGCCAACCACTCACCTATGGGTAATGGAGGCTTGCGCTGCGCTGCATTGTTTGTGACGCGTCGTAGCTTGGCAGCACCTCTTCCCGGCGAACCATCCGACCACAATGACATTTTTCGCATCGCAGATGTTGATCCTCAGCGTCAGTGTCGGAGGCATTCTGCGGCTCGCTCCTGCTCTTTGGCGAGTCAGCGAGCAACAATGTCCGACATCGCTCAAGTTTGGTCTTGCGCCGCCCGTTGGCCAGAATGCCATAATGGCGGATGCGAACAAACTCCGATGGTAAGACATGCAGCAGGAAACGACGCACGAACTCATGTGCGTCAAGCGTCATGACCTTAACTTTCTCGCCGTCGCGGTAATCTTTCCACCGGAAGCTGACCGTCATTTCGTCAACCGAGAGGATGCGCTGATTACTGATCGCAATCCGATGGGTGTAACGACCGATGTATTCGATGACCTGCGCGGGACCGGCGAACGGGCGCTTGGCATAGACCACGAATGATTTACCTTTTAACTCTCGCATAAAACTCTCGAAAGCTTCGCCGGAGACAAGTAGTGTCAAGGCCTCTGACCCACGCAGTTGATGAGCGGCAAAAGCGCGCCGGAGAAACGCACAATACTTGCCCCGAAAGACCTCTGAGAGAGCACGCACCGGGAAGAGATAACCCGGGCGACAACTCTTCCAGCTGCGACCATCTTTCGCCAGTGCGCCGCCCGTCACAATGCAGTGCAGGTGCGGATGCTCCACCAGTGTCTGTCCCCACGTGTGCAGCACGGCGGTGACGCCCGGCTCGCCGCCCAGATGCCGAGCGGCGAACTCCAGCAACGTCTCCGAGACGGCTGTAAAGAGCAGGTTGAGCAGCAACCTCTGATTCCAGCGCAAGAGAGGGTTGAGCGCGTCGGGAAGCGTAAAGACGACGTGAAAATATTCGACGGGCAAGAGCGCCTGTTTTTGAGCCTCGACCCATTTACGTCGAGCATTCGCCTGGCACTTCGGACAGTGGCGGTTGCGACATGAGTTGTAGGAGATGCGCTGGTGACCGCACGCTTCGCATTCATCAACGTGGCCGCCGAGGGCTGGCGTGCGACACCGCTCGATGGCGCTCATCACCCGGAGTTGGGGGAGGGGTAAGCGATGGGTGCGGCGGTACGATGCGCCGTGCAGACGAAAGACATCGGCGACTTCAAAGTGAGGTCGCGCAGGCTCTTCCCGTGAGATGGAAGCCGCGGAGGAAGACATGCGGCGTAGGGTACCACACCACCACCGCGAAGCGGTTTAGTTCAACGCATAGTAGACCTACTATTAGCCGCCGGTAAAGACGCCCGTTCGGGCGTCTAATCCGACTCCATCTGCCACTTTCCCCTTGATTTCTGCCCCGCGTGGGCGTATTTTCCCGGTGAGCGTCAACTGATTAGACGCCCTCACGATTAGCTCAGGAGGCTCCCCTCACCATGTCTCACCCCCTCGACCAAGTGCGCGCGGCCATCCGCACCCGCCACTACAGCATCCGCACCGAGGAAGCATACATCCGCTGGATTCGCGAGTACATCTTTTTCTTTGATAAGCGCCACCCGGACGGGCTGGGCGCGAAAGATGTCAGCGTCTTCATCTCGCACCTCGCGGTCAACCGCGACGTGGCCGCCTCGACACAAAACCAGGCCCTTTCGGCACTTCTGTTCCTCTACCGGGAGGTGCTCGACCAGCCCGTCGAGTGGGTGGAAGACGTGGTGCGGGCCAAGAGGCCGAAGAAGTTACCCGTCGTCTTCACCAGAGAGGAGGTGAAGGCCGTGCTCGGTCACCTGCGCGGGGAGGCCTGGCTGATGGCCTCGCTCCTGTATGGGTCGGGGTTGCGGCTCATGGAGTGCGTCCGCCTGCGCGTGAAAGACGTGGATTTCGCCCGGCTCCAGATCACGGTGCGCGAGGGCAAAGGTGATAAGGATCGTGTCACGATGCTCCCGCCGTCGCTCTCGTCGGGTCGTTGCACCGGCAATTGGAGAGGGTCAAAGCGTTGCACGAGATGGACGTGCGCGAGAGCTTCGGGCGGGTCTATCTGCCTCACGCACTGGCGCGCAAGTACACCAACGCTGACCGGGAGTGGTGCTGGCAGTATGTCTTCCCGGCCTCCAGGCGATCCGTAGACCCGCGTTCAGGCCGGGAGCAGCGCCACCACATCGCGGAGACGGCCTTGCAGAAGGCGACGAAAGGGGCCGTCCGGGCGGCGGGGGTGGAGAAGCCGGGCAGTTGTCACACGCTGAGGCACAGCTTCGCGACACATCTCCTTGAAGGCGGCTACGACATCCGCACGATCCAGGAACTTATGGGACACGCCGATGTAGCCACCACGATGATCTACACTCACGTCCTGAACAAGGGAGGGAGGGGCGTCAGGAGTCCGCTGGAGGAATAGAGGCAAGCGTGCGCGGGCGGCGGTTCTGTTCACCCGACCGGATCGCGAGGACCATCGCTTTGACATATCAGGTTCTTTCCGGCTCCTCATTAGATGTTCCGACAAAGTTAGATAGGAAAAGGCAGAGCATCTCGGCTAAAGTTAATGTGTGAAAATCAACTGCCTACAACGACACTCTGCCCAAACCATTAAAGCACTCTTTGGATTGAAGCCAAAAGTCTTAGCCGAGGTTTTGTTTCTGACGATGCCCGCTTTGGAGAGCGAGCGAACTGCAAGATTAAAGAGACGCCACGGGCGCAAACGCCGCTTTCATGAAAGAGACGGGCGACCGCGCGAGGTGCAGCCCTTTCAGAAAGTCTTGCTGTGTCTGCTGTATCTGCGGCACAACACCAGTCACGAAGTAGTGGGCCGGATGTTTGGGTTCAGTGCTGATACCTCAGAGAACGCCTTTGTGGAAGCGCTGCCTGTCTTGAAGCACTTGTTTCCCAACGAGAAATGGGCAGCCGAAAAAAGATACGGGAGCAGCGAGCAGAAGTGGACTCCTTCAAAAGTAGAGTGCGTGATCGTGGATAGTTTTGAGACCTATCTGCCACGTCCATCACAAAACGAGCGACAAAAGCGGCTCTATTCAGGCAAGAAGAAGCGACACACGCTCAAGACACAAATCTATACGGACGAGCAGGGCGGGATACTTTCAGTTGGCAAAGCCTATCGCGGACCGAAAGCTGACATCAAAATCTATGAGGAAGAACCCATCGCAGAGTTGCTCACAGAGAAGCCCCGCATGGGAGACAAGGCTTATTGTGACGGGAAACATCCTGAGATCGAGACGCCACGGAAGAAACCAAAGGGGAAAGAATTGAGCGAAGCGCAAAAGGCTCAGAACAAGGAGTTGTCGAAGAAGCGGGTGCGGGTTGAACATGGGATCAGAAGAGTGAAAGGATGGAGAATCGTGCGAGACGAGTATCGGATGCCGTTGGGGTTGTTCACCTCGGTCACCGCAGCCGTCGTGGGACTGCTCCAGTTTGCAACAATCGTCGGCTAGCAGGCTGACTTGGGAGAAGTGTGCCTACTCGTTAATAGGTCAAGCGAAGCTTAGGACGTGTCTGCAAACTAAGTACGATAGGCAATGAGCGCGTTGGCTAAACAGATAAAAGCATAGCGACGCTCCAACTTCTTTTCCCAGTTGTTGACCAAACGACGAAACCGATCATGCCAAGCATGCAGACCTTCAACCACCCACCGCCGCGCTTTGCCACCTGGATGCAACGGCAAACTCTGATCGCGTCCGTGCTTTGGTGCAATGTGTCCCGTGTAGTTCTCACCCATCACTACTTTGTGTGCCGGAGCATTATCGTAGGCGGCATCCAGGCACAAGTGCTGCGGTGCGGCGCGCGTCGGCATGGGTCGGACCACCACTTGATTGTCCAGCAAGGCTTGCAAAGTCGGACCATCGTTGACATTGGCAGCCGTCACCACGACGGAGAGCGGGACTCCTCGTCCATCGCTCAAAAGATGGTCTTTAACTCCCGCTTTGGCACGATCCGTCGGATTCGGACCGCATTCTTTTCCCCCCCAGCGGCGACCGCACGTAAGTGCCGTCACCAGCTTGCCACTCCCAGTCAATGCCACGCTCCTGGTCATACAGATAGAGACACCGCCGCCAGATGGCTTCAAACACACCGGCTCTCTCCCACTCGGCAAAACGGTCATAGACCGTCTGCCACGCGCCAAACTCTGTGGGCATCGCGCGCCACGGCGCACCGCTCCACAGAATGTAGAGCATGGCGTCGAGGAGGTGACGGTCTGAGGCGCGTGGGCGTCCGCCTCTGGCACGCGCGGGCGTGGGTGGAATCAATGGTTCGATCTCCACCCACAACTCATCTGGTACTGTTCGAGGTGTTGGCATGACGATAACTTATCAAATTTTAGGTTTGCAGACACGCCCTTAGTCTTTTTACACTTTGTCGGAACATCTATTGTAGTCGAGGAAATTGACGGCATTCTGCTCCATGTTTTCTCTGCCGTGGTCGTATCTCATGACGGTCTTCGGGTCTTTATGTTTGCTCATCATCTGCACCTGCCGGTAGGTGAGACCGGAATTCAGCGCCTTCGTGATGGCCGTCCGCCTCAGGTCGTGCGGTGAGAGGTCGCCGAGGCGTGAGTAGTCCGCCCACCTTTTGACGATCTTCTGCACCATGCGTGTCGAGATGCCTTTGTTGAACTCCAGCGTCCGGTAGTTGACGTGCGGCTGGAAGAGTGGCGCATCCTCCGCATCCGAGTGCGAGACTTCTCTTCGCTTCCGATCAAGACGGAGGTAGAGGTCAATGGCTTCCTTGACATCTTTTGGGAGCGGCCAGACCTCTTCCCTCCCCCCTTTGACTTTGCATCTGATTGTCCACCTCCCGTGGCTCCACTTCAGGGACGAAGATTTGAGTGAGCAGACTTCGGACACGCGCAAAGAGAGCCGCAGCATGACGAGCATCAGCGCGTAATCCCTGGCCCCCTCCGGCTTCTCTCTATCAGGCCCTGAGAGCAGGTAACGTACCTCTTTGGCTGTGAGCGCACGCCCCGCCGGTTCGGTCGGCAGTTCCGGCGGCGAGACGAGTTTCGTCGAGGCCGGGTTGAGATGGACTATTCCTGCGGCTTTGAGATACTCGAAGAAGGAGCGGACGACGGAGAGTTTGAAGGAGACCGTGGCGGGGCGCTTGCGTTGCGAGCGTAACTGGTCACGCCATCGCTGCACGTCTGCGGGGACTATTTCAGTTGGGTGCCTCCCCTGGAGGAACCGGAAGAAGTCAGCCACCGCCCGGCTGTAGGCGCGGCGGGTCGCATCTGAGACAGATTTGTTGACGAAGGGAGCGGCGCTTCGCGGATCAAACTTCCTCGGCACGACCTCTCGCCCTCGCAGGATGTCAGGACTCAATGCTTCGGTTGACAAGTAGAAAGAACCCTTCAGAACCGATTTTACGGGCAAAATCAGCCGTATGATGGCTCAGGAGTCAAAAATAGTCAAGAATGTTCTTCGTAAAATAAGCATTGTCAGAATAAAGATAAGCTCTCTAAAAACAATAATTTACGGTTCTCACCAACAAGCGATCTCGGCTATATAGTTGACTACTTTCAAAGCACCCTCCTTAGCTTTTAGAGTGCCAATCTAATTAAAAGTAATTGACTCGATTTAAATCAGATAGCATAATGCGCCCATGAATACGCCATCTGACTTGATTACCTCTACGACTGCCCGTCGTCTCCTTGGCGTCAGCACATGGAAAATGTCACAGCTTCTCAAAAGTGGCAGGCTCCGTCACTATCCCGACCCACTAGATGAGCGTAAGAAGCTAGTCAGCAAAGCCGAAGTTGAGTCGCTGAAAATCAATTACGCGGAGGCGGCATGATGAAGACGATTGCCATCGCGAATCAGAAGGGCGGCGTCGGCAAGACTACCACGGCGGTTAATCTCGCAGCTGGCCTGGCGATTCGGGGCTACAAGACGCTTCTGATCGATCTGGACAGTCAGCGAAATACCACCCAAACTTATTTCGAGCCGGAACAGATCACCGTCACCCTCGCCGACGTGCTGGTCGGCCATGACCAGCGCATCTCGCTTGATGAGGCTCGGTACGCCACGCACATCGAAAACCTGGATTTGGTGCCCTCGCACATCCGCATCGCCATGCTCGACCAGATGGTGACGCTCCAGGAACAATACAGGCTCAAGGAGGCGCTCAATTCCCTCCCCGACCCTTACGACTTCGTGATTCTTGACTGCCCGCACACGCTCGGGCTGACGCTGACACAGGCATTGCTTGCCAGCGAACACATAGTTGTACCAATCGCGGCTGAATATTATCCGCTCGAAGGCGTCGTCGATCTTCAGGAGACGATTCGCGCAGCCCGACAGCCAAACCCACGCGTCTCGGTGCTCGGGTACCTCGTGACACGTTTTCACCAGCGCAAGCGCATTTGTGCCGAAGCACTCGATAAGGTTAAGGAGATGTTCGGCGATAAGGTCTTCGAGACTCTCATCCGGGATAACGTCAGTCTGCAAAGCGCCCCGGCATATCGGCAGAGCATTTACGAACACGCCCCGAAATCCTTCGGCAGTGAAGATTATGAGAACTTGACCGAAGAGATGTTGAGCCGGCTGTCCATGAGTTCCCATTTGAAGTTGGTGGACAATAAGGAGGCGCACGGGTGACAGACCCTAAAGAGAAGAATTCACCGCCGATCAAGACGCGCACGCCGGGACGTCTTTCGCGTGGCAGCATGTTTGACCGGGTCAAACTTCGACCTGACCAACACCCTATTGAAGAACTACTTGCGGGGGGAGCACCTGCGCTCACTGAGGCAGATACTGCTCAAATTGAGCCTAAAGCGATACTCATACCAGACCCAGACCCGTACCAGACACAAACCAATCCCGTACCAGTACCAAACTATAACCAAACCCATACCGCAGTAGTACCAAAACCAGAAACGAGACAGACTAGTTCTCTTCCGATTGCGCCTGCACGCGATTACAACAAACGCGCCAACAGCATTGACCGTGAAGCACTACCGGCGGGTGCTTTCCCCGGTGCCAGCAAAAAGATTTACGACGCCCTTTATTTAAGGACTCGCGGTGCCGTCATCCCGGAGCGGATCATCCGCGCGACCCGCAAGGAGATGATGAAGTGGACGGGCATCAAAGACATCAAGACAATCAACGCACACGTCAGAAAGCTGATCGACGCCGGATTGATTATTCGCACCAAGTTAGTGGGCGAGCATGAGGGCTCGATTTATGAGGTGTTGCTGCCCGAAGAGACCAGTGCCAGACCCGTACCAGACCCGTACCACATCCGTACCAATGCCATGCCGGGGCTAAACCGAAAAACGGACTCAGACCAGTACCAAAAACCGGTACGACTTGGGTCGGGTAATCTTATAGACAACAAAGACACTTCCAGCGATCCTAAGACTTCTTTTAAGACAAATACTGAGCGAAGCGATGATGATGAGGCGTTCCGCCTGCTCTTCGCCGTCGCTAAGGAAATCACCGGGAAGGAAGGTCCCGCTGCGCAGTGGCGTGAAGTGATTGACGTACTCGTCGCAGAGCTGAGGATCGCAGCCGCGCGCACGACCGTTTCATCAGCCCCGGCCTTTCTCGCTGAGCATTTGCGACGCCGCCTTTGGAAGATCGATAAAAAACAGGCGCGCGCCGAGGGCAGAGAACTTCCGGATGAAGTCGCAAGTCCTGCCTCACATGAAGACATCGCTGGCTGCCCGGATTGCAAAGGGTCGGGCTGGTGGTATCCGGAAGGCCAGGAGAAAGGCGTTTCCAAGTGTAAGCACTCCAAACTCGGCCAACCAGAGTAAGGGAACTGACTGATTATGTTTTAAGCCGTCTAAGTTTCACAAAGTTTCACGGAAAGCGAAAAACTCTAAACAGAAAGGATGCGAGCGCGACAAGCGGATAAGTTGTGGTTAAGCGAAGGCATTTCGCGTAATGCCCCTTATGCGACGAGGCAGTTAGGCCGACCGCGATCTACAACATAATTACAGTGCCTGAAGGAAGGGATCAATCGCCGGAGAACACCTGGAGAAGTTCTCCCCAACCGGTGCCGACCCTTCTAAGCGGGCCATCCCAATTGAAGCTGCCGTTCGCCCAACCAGTGTGGCGAGCCCACATCAGATCTCCGCCGGACGCTGGATTGCCTCTAAACCCCGGACCAATACCGGTCGGCAAAGACGCCGGAACAACAGGCGTGATTGCGTAGATAATCCCGCCCCCGCTGGAGAACACGTGGTTAAGTCTTCCCCAACCGGTGCCGACCTTCTTAAGCGGCCCTTCCCACTTAAAACTACCTTCATCGCGGCCAGTGTGGCGAGCCCACATCAGATCTCCGCCGGACGCCGGATGGCCACCCATTCCAGGACCAATTCCGATTGGCAAGCTTGCCTCCACAATGGGAGTGATTGCATAGATGATTCCATCGCCTCCGGAGAATATCTGCTGCATTTGCCCCCAACCAGTGCCGACCTTCTTAAGCGGCCCGTCCCATTTAAAGCTACCGTCCTCCCGACCGATGTGGCGAGCCCACATCAGGTCGCCGCCCGACGCCGGTTGTCCGCCCATCCCTGGACCAATGCCGGTCGGCAAGTGAGCTGGCACACTGGGAGTGATTAGATAGATGATGCCGTCACCGCCGGAAAACACGTGCTCAAACCCGCCCCACCCGGTTCCAACTTTTTTCGGTCCCTCCCATTTGAAGCTGCCGTCCGCCACCCCGACGTGGCGATACCACCACAGGTCGCCGCCGGATGCGGGCGTCGTCCCCCCAGTGAGATGAACTCTGGCCTCTACTATGGGGTCGATACCGTAGATAATCCCGTCACCGCCGGAAAACACGTGCTCGAATCCGGACCAGCCGGTTCCAACGGTCTTTGGTCCTTCCCATTCAAAGCTGCCATCATCCCGACCGATGTGGCGAGCCCATGTTAGCTGGCCGCCAGATGCCGGTTGTCCGCCCATCCCCGGACCAATGCCGGTCGGCAAAGTCGCCGGAACAACGGGCGTGACCGCATAGATGATGCCTTTGGGTGCTGCTGGTACAAGTGGTTCTGCTGCCTGCGATGTAGGACGGCGGCGCAGTGTAAACGGAACGATGGCGTGCTGCACCTGTACGAGATTCGGGATAAAGAATGTGGCAACGAGTGAACCCGCCTGCTCGATGAGACCCAGTTGCCTGTCGTCCTCTCCTGTTGGTAGAGCAAGTGTCCCGTCAGCATTTTGGCGCCACGGGACTAGCGCCAAAATTGGTGGCCTCGGATCCGGGCGTGCGAAATCATCCTTTGGATTGGGGTTATTCCGAGAGACAGCGCAGGTAATATTTACCTTGCTGAACGGATCACCCAACACATCACCCACCTGGATAAATGGTATCGACCAATTGACTTGCACGTACTCAAAATGCTCGGCCCCTTCAAAAGGCTCCAAGACCCGCACATTCCAGCGCGCCCAACCCGAGGTTCCAGTCATGAAACCATCCGATTCCGATCGCCACTCTCCGTGTTGCTGAGGATCTATCTTCCCTGCTCCCGGTTTTTTTGATGGATACCATGGATCTTGCCACTGACCGCTATCGCATTCATCTGCCGACCAGTGCAATGGGTAATCCCACGTGTTGTGAATTATCCCGTGAAATTCGCGAGCTGCCATGTCAAAATCCTCCTAAATCAGACCAAATGAGATTGGCACAGACAAGTTCTTTCTGATACATCGGTAAGTGCAATCCAACCGAACTTCAGAGGTGAACTGTCTGTGCCGGGGAAAACGATACTTGAGATACCAGCCGACGAACAAGAGCAGATATTGCGGGAGTTGCGCGCCGCCCGCTACGGCTACTTGCTGGCGCTGCACATTCTGTTGTTGTGCGCTGAGGGTCACACGCCGTCGGAGATTGCCTCGTTTCTCTTCTGCTCGCGCTCCAGCGTCTATCGCGTGGTCGCCGCTCGCCCGACGTGGCGAGCGGTGGGTGTGTGACCCCGGCGCACAGAGCGAGACGCCGCGTCGTTTGCCGAGCCTGAAGCGGTCGCTGCTCTCCATCATCAAGCGTGCGCCTGCGTCGTTCGGGTGGTGTCGCACCAGATGGAGTTGCGCCACGCTGGCGCTGGAGTTGCAGGCACGGCGCAAAGTTAAAGTCTCGCGCGAAACCATCAGGCGGTGGTTGCAGGAGGTCGGTTATGTGTGGAAGCGAGCACGCCATGTCGCGCGTGACGACGACCCGGAGCGGATCACCAAACTTGCCCGCATCCGCGCCATTATTGAAGGACTGTTGCCCACGGAAGCCCTGTTTTTCGCCGATGAACTGGACATCCACCTGCTCGCCAAGATCGGTTATGAGTGGATGGAGAAAGGCACGCAAACCGAAGTCATGACGCCGGGGACAAATCGCAAACACTATTTGGCCGGGGCACTCAACCACCTCACCGGCAAGCTGCTCGCGGTCACCGCCGACAGAAAGAACCGCTGGCTCTTTATTGACTTGCTGAAACTCATTGACCGCAGGTGTCCGGCGGCTCAGGTCACGCGCATCTATGTCGTGTGTGACAACTACCGCATTCACACCGCGAAGGCGGTCGTCGAGT
>MWWH01000108.1_pt1 | contig 20721 bp, 19 predicted proteins | sample 1047231 | NCBI WGS metagenome assembly MWWH01 (sample SAMN06349967, study PRJNA376086) | soil metagenome | isolation source: MG3-2 sample Antarctic (ecotone) soil | place: Antarctica | collected 2015-01-13 | reverse complement strand
CAAGGCTTTTAGATCTTAAAAGCTTTTAAAAGCTTTTCCCCGGCTGGAAACCCGCGCCAGTACTGGGTTTCCGGGTTTATACCCTGACAGATTTAGTGCTTATACGGACAGATTTAGTGTGATTTATGACTCATACCCGGACAGATTTAGTGCCTAACCTTACAACTTGATACTTGTCCGTAAATGCACTAATATTGTCCGATAATGAATAGGGGAAACTATGGCTGTTCCTAAGAAATCGGATTTGAAAAAGAGTGAGGTTCTAGTTGCCAAATCCAACAAGCTTGTTGAAGCGGCTTACCGCCTCGACCTTGTGGAGCTGCGAATTATCATGATGGCCATCCACATTGGCCGAGTGAATGACCTATTGGCCTCTGGTGAGGATAGGGATCTGTGTGCTCCGATCCGGATCGAGGCCAGCTTATTCACTCACCACTTCCCGATGGGCGAAAACGCGGTATATGAGCAAATCAAAGGGGGAGTGAAGTCATTGCTGCGCAAGCCGCTGTCGGCAATTGAGGCGATCAATGGCAAGCCATGCCCAGTTGATATTCCATGGTTTGCCAAAGCTGCTTACATGAAAAAAGAGGCAGCCATCGAGATCGAATTCAACAGGCACATCCTTCCGTACATCTCACGTCTTTCCAGCGAATTTACGGAGTATCGGTTAGAAAAAATCGGCCGGCTTACGAGCGCACATGCTGTACGTATGTACGAAATGCTTGCTCAATACCTGAGTCTCGGAAAGCGCGAAATCGAGATCGACTGGCTGAAAAAAACCTTGATGATCGAGAAAGAATACCCTGAAATTTATGACCTGAAAAAACGTGTCATCGAGCCGTCAGTCAAGCAGATCAACGAGCTGACCGATCTGAATGTGAACTACGTCCAGAAAAAGCGCGGCCGTGTCATAACGTCTTTGCTTTTCACGATTGAAATGAAGGCTAGTCACCAACCCAAGCCTCGGCTTCCACTGGTCACTGATGCCTATATTGCGGAGCACGCTCTACCAGGTGAGACCATGATCGAAGCTGGAACGCGCCTCCGTGCAAAGCGCGTTGTCATGAAAAAAAATCCTGCAGCGCCTCGCAAGATGGCACCAGTCCAACTGGAACTGCCTGACTGCGTGACGGCGCCGGTTTCACAGAACCCTGACCATCCACATGTAAAGCGACTGCGCGCCGAAGCGCTAGCTACCGCGAAAATGGGTGGAAAAATTCGAAGCTAAACCAAGTTGGCATCGTCCCCCCGACTTGGTGCCTCCTTGTTTTGTGCTTCTTCGCGTTCTACCGAAGGAACCACGAGACGATAGTAGTCAATCAGCTTGAGTTCTTCGCCTTGCAGAATTTTGTGCATCGCCAGCTCGTACGTATAAAGATCAGCATCGCCCAGTCTTCATTGGTCTTCTTCAACGTTCCGGTGATCTTCGACAGGTCGAGAGCTGAGTCGACGACTATCGTCATAAAAATGAAGAAAGATTTTTCTATATGTGATCGTCGTAAGTAAATTTGCTGAACATATTTTCATCGATTGGAACGGGCACGAAGGTCACTATAAAATCATAGGCAACCGGCTTGCGTAGACAGGCCGGTATGAGATCGTAGGACCACATTCTTTTTCAGGGACAACATGCTTGCAGTTTTACGATTTTTCCTCTGGGCCGGATTTGCTTTTATCGAGTTTTGCATTTTCGTCGCCGCTGCGACTGGCGGCAGGCATCGCGAGCAAACCGACACTAACATTTTATGGGGACTGTTCGCGCTTGGTTTGGTAATCCTGTGGTGGTTGCGAAACTGGATTCTCACCGGGTCGAGCAAAAAGGACATCAGCGATAGAACGAAAGTGCTCGAAGATTTTCAGACGCAAAAAAATTTCACCATCGACCAGGTGTTGATCGGATCCTTGACAATTTTGTTCGACACAAAAGCGCGGCGCATGGCGTTCTATGAGGACGACATCATCACTGAACACCCCCTAGACTATATTCGTAGTTGGGAACAACGTTGGACCTATCGCGGCGAGAAAACCTATAACCATAGGTTTCATGTGCTGCTGAACGACCTGAATCGCCCCCGGATCACTGTTACGCCAGGAAGCGGCTGGTCGGCGGGCAACAGAGCCAACGCGGACCAATGGGATGCAACGCTTGATCTAATTCTTATCGGTGGCGCTACACGATAAAAAGGAACAAGTGAGACCAAGGTTTCTTTACCTATCCAAGAGTGCTCACAGGTTGATCTGCCTGCTGTTTCAGGTGAGCAAATTTGTGTTGTGTACGTCGCTGAATTGGCAGTAAAATAATCGTACCGCTAAGCGGCAGGACAAAGATCCAACACAAAATTCAAAGTACTTTCTCGGCCTCGGCTTTGGCGTGGAAAGTTCTACCAGTTTCTCTACCGCTCTCGCGGAAAATAGTAATCTCCCTCACGATTTTTGCGCTTACATGCGCTTTGATCGTCGAAAATTTATCCCTGCAACTTGCTTCACTAATCCAACCGCAATTCTGAGCAAGCCACGCGTCCTGGCGACGCACTTCGATCGTCGAAAACCTCTGCCTGCAACTCGCTGCTTTCTCAAGTAATCCCACAACGATTTTTGCGCAGCTACCCTAGCCGGTGGCGCTGCGTTTTTGATCGTCGAAAACCTCCCACCTCTGCAATTTGTGCACTGCACGCGCCCCGGGATCGTCGCTGGCCGACCCGCTGGTTACTGCTACTGCACGTCGCAACGAGGCGTCACTAGGAGCGATTTATGTCCTAGTGACGCCGCCAAAGGACGGCGTTTGCCAGAGCGGCGAGCGTCAATATGTCGGAGTTATGCAATGTAATAGAACTGCAAAAAGTAGTCAGTCTCACCGTTTCACCGGCTCCCCGTTTCACGTTTCCAGCATGCAGCACAATGGACTATTTACCCCCGCTACCAAGCGCTGTCCGCTCCTATCTAAACGTTCGCTGTACCGGCTGGGTGGCCCCTGCCGGGTTTTTCGGAGAAACACAATGCACACTTTCAAAGCCTCTGATTCGGTCCAAGCCAAGTTCGGCCAAGCGTCGATAGTGAAAGGCAAGGGCGGCACCTTGACGCGCAAGCGGCGCGCAACTACTTTCCGCGCTTTGGAGAAAGTCGCCAGGGAAGGCAGGTGGGGCAACCTCTCTCCGGCCACGATGACGGAAAAGCAATTCATGCGCTTTATGGAGGTTCGCCGGGAAGTTGACAAGATCACGGCCCGATGCCAGGCACTCGAAAGCTCGCACATTCGCCGGGCGCTTCGCGGCGCTGGGCGTGAGGATTTGGCCGACCGCGTGACTAATGAAATGCTGGGGGTCCAGCCGGGAAGCCGTATCGGAACCGGCACGATCACGAACTCGGAAGTGCTGGAACGTGCGCGGGAAGCTGCCCCGGAAAACGTTCGGGCGCTGATCGACCTCTGCGACGGTATTGGGCTGCGCATCCGTGAGGCCGTCTGCTCGGGTGAGTCGCTCAAGCTGTGGAAAATCGAACTTGAGGACCGCCAGCCTTTGACCGTCGAGGCAGAAACCAAAGGCGGTAAGCCACGCTCCGTTTTCCTGCGTACTGAGGAATCTAGGGAACTGGCGTGTGATGCTATCGAACGTGGCCTTGCCTTCATCAAGGAATCAGGCCAGGAATTCCTTATCCCCTCGGTATCGGAGGAAGGGGCCGTTCGGCAAGCTCAACGTGAACTCGCCGCGCTGGGCCTAGAGAGTGACAACAGCGCACATAGTCTGCGCCGGGACTTCGCTGTTCGTGAATATCTACACATGAAGGATGGAGGGATGGAGCATAAGCAAATATTGCAAAAGCTCTCTATGGCGCTGGGCCATGGCCCTTCCCGTGGGCGCTGGGTCTGGAATAACTACTTGCGGTCTACCTTGGAAGGGGGTGAATGATGGGTGACATTTATACGGGCCACAAGCTGCCGGACAATAGCCGGTGGACCGCCAAGGCGGTACTCGGCGGCGCTCGGCTGGAACCGCTGCAAGTGCCGGCTGATGGACTAGCGAAAGTCAGATTTTCGCAAGAGTCATTCGAGCTGCTTGTACGGCGAAAAAAGCGCAAAGGCGAAAGCGTGTCGGCTGCAATCGAGCGGCTGATTTCGGAAGCGCCGGACGTGGCGTCGTAGAAGTAAAGCAAAGCATAGTGCGTGCAGACCTTTTGCCTATGCGTTACGGCGTAACTTTGATCCAGACAAGTACGCCTCCCCCTCTGGGCTATCAAGCTTGATTTTTTTCAGCACCTTTTCTTCTGCATTTATCACCAGGAGCTCGAGGACTTCTCGTTTTGTTATGTCGTAACTTGCGGCCAAGCGGTCTAGGGCCAAGGCTGCACGGGTGCTAACCCAAGTATTTATGCGGCGTTCGCCGTTGCCATCTTCGCCGGCGAACTGCCTGTTAGCTCGGTACTCCTTTTGTCGCTCTGCTGGTGTCTTTGCCATGTTGCCTCCCCGTTACGCAGTAACTATCATAGCATTGTGTACATCAGACTAGGCGGCCTTGACCTCGTTTTTCGAGTGCCTGGCGGTGCGCCATATCTTCGCAGCCGGCAACGGCCGCCAGCGGCTTTTTCATGTATTCGTAAAGGGTTTGCCGGCTGATGCCAAAATCTCGCGCCACAGCGGCTTTTGACGCACCAGCGGCCACCTTTTCTTGCAACGCCACTACTTGGCCGGCGTCGAGCGTTGGTTTACGTCCTTTGAACACGCCTCCCTTCGCCTTCGCTATCGCAATGCCTTCACGCTGGCGCTCGCGGATCATGGCGCGCTCAAACTCAGCGAACGCGGAAAGCATGGTCAGCATCAACTGGTTCATGGGCAAATCATCGCCAGCGAAGGTCATGTTCTCCTTTACGAATCTAACCGCTACGCCCCTGCCGGTCAGCTCGCGCACCAGCCGGCGCATATCTTCGGTATTACGCGCCATCCGGTCCATGGAGTGGACCACCAGCTCGTCGCCTTCACGCAAGTATTCAAGCGCAGCTTGAAACTGCGGGCGGTTCGCGTCCTTGCCGCTGGCCTTATCAGTGAAAACCTTGTCAAGCTCAATCCCGTCGAGCTGGCGGTCCGTGTTCTGATCCACGGTACTGACCCGGATATAGCCAACCTTTTTGCCGTTTGAAGTTTTCGTCATAACTCCTCCCTTTGCGTAAGTTTGAAGTCTAGACTATTCCTGGATAGTGTCAATAAATATCCAGATGAACTCTATTCTTACGCTTTTCTATGTTGGAAGTGTCAGGTTGAAGTGTCAGTTTTAAGTACACCTTATCTATACACGTTGGTAGACGTTCGTTTTGGAACAAGGCATGACGAATCTAGGAAACTGGAGGAAGTGGCGGTACTTGTACGCCTTGACTAACCCGTTAATTGCACCAATACTTCTATGCATATTGCATATACGGGAAACCATTTATGCAATAAAAAGGGCCGATATACTCGACATATCCCGGCCCCGAACTACAAGTGTTCTACCACCAGTGTTTTAGCAACTCCACCGCCCAATCAATCAGGCGTTTGAGAAGCTCGGTCGCAGCTAGCATTGCAACCGTCGTGCCCCAGGCTTTTTGTGGGCCTGGTAGTTCTTGTGGCTTTTTCTTAGCCATGTAGCCTCCGAAAGACGGGCTACCAAGAACCGGGGGTGGTAACTGCCGCTCTGTTCTCGACAAACAGAGTTTAGGCAGCCCCACCCCTATTTCTTGGGCTGCCCTAGTTTCAGCTCATCATTGAGCCGGCTCGTACATCACATTGAGCAATTCCTAGTCTCCACTAGTGACCTCAATCGTGTCAAATCTCCTTGAGTGCAATTCTCCGTGTTTAGAAGAAGGTCGGTTGTTTCGGCTTTCCACCTGTTTAGGTAGTCAAAGGTGGGCATATCGTGACGGCATTGCCGCGTTACGCCGTAACTTTCTGTGTGCCTCTATGCAAGCGATTTTGATTTTTGCTTTTTTACCAAGGTTTGTTAGCAAACCTATCTGAGGTCACAGCAAAGATTTTGACGGTTGCACATCTGGTTTTTAGCTTTCCTTGTGCGGCGCAGCCGCAGTCTAGATTTCTTTCGTTTTTGATTTCAGTTATCCACAAGGACAAGGCTTTTAGATCTTAAAAGCTTTTAAAAGCTTTTCCCCGGCTGGAAACCCGCGCCAGTACTGGGTTTCCGGGTTTATACCCTGACAGATTTAGTGCTTATACGGACAGATTTAGTGTGATTTATGACTCATACCCGGACAGATTTAGTGCCTAACCTTACAACTTGATACTTGTCCGTAAATGCACTAATATTGTCCGATAATGAATAGGGGAAACTATGGCTGTTCCTAAGAAATCGGATTTGAAAAAGAGTGAGGTTCTAGTTGCCAAATCCAACAAGCTTGTTGAAGCGGCTTACCGCCTCGACCTTGTGGAGCTGCGAATTATCATGATGGCCATCCACATTGGCCGAGTGAATGACCTATTGGCCTCTGGTGAGGATAGGGATCTGTGTGCTCCGATCCGGATCGAGGCCAGCTTATTCACTCACCACTTCCCGATGGGCGAAAACGCGGTATATGAGCAAATCAAAGGGGGAGTGAAGTCATTGCTGCGCAAGCCGCTGTCGGCAATTGAGGCGATCAATGGCAAGCCATGCCCAGTTGATATTCCATGGTTTGCCAAAGCTGCTTACATGAAAAAAGAGGCAGCCATCGAGATCGAATTCAACAGGCACATCCTTCCGTACATCTCACGTCTTTCCAGCGAATTTACGGAGTATCGGTTAGAAAAAATCGGCCGGCTTACGAGCGCACATGCTGTACGTATGTACGAAATGCTTGCTCAATACCTGAGTCTCGGAAAGCGCGAAATCGAGATCGACTGGCTGAAAAAAACCTTGATGATCGAGAAAGAATACCCTGAAATTTATGACCTGAAAAAACGTGTCATCGAGCCGTCAGTCAAGCAGATCAACGAGCTGACCGATCTGAATGTGAACTACGTCCAGAAAAAGCGCGGCCGTGTCATAACGTCTTTGCTTTTCACGATTGAAATGAAGGCTAGTCACCAACCCAAGCCTCGGCTTCCACTGGTCACTGATGCCTATATTGCGGAGCACGCTCTACCAGGTGAGACCATGATCGAAGCTGGAACGCGCCTCCGTGCAAAGCGCGTTGTCATGAAAAAAAATCCTGCAGCGCCTCGCAAGATGGCACCAGTCCAACTGGAACTGCCTGACTGCGTGACGGCGCCGGTTTCACAGAACCCTGACCATCCACATGTAAAGCGACTGCGCGCCGAAGCGCTAGCTACCGCGAAAATGGGTGGAAAAATTCGAAGCTAAACCAAGTTGGCATCGTCCCCCCGACTTGGTGCCTCCTTGTTTTGTGCTTCTTCGCGTTCTACCGAAGGAACCACGAGACGATAGTAGTCAATCAGCTTGAGTTCTTCGCCTTGCAGAATTTTGTGCATCGCCAGCTCGTACGTATAAAGATCAGCATCGCCCAGTCTTCATTGGTCTTCTTCAACGTTCCGGTGATCTTCGACAGGTCGAGAGCTGAGTCGACGACTATCGTCATAAAAATGAAGAAAGATTTTTCTATATGTGATCGTCGTAAGTAAATTTGCTGAACATATTTTCATCGATTGGAACGGGCACGAAGGTCACTATAAAATCATAGGCAACCGGCTTGCGTAGACAGGCCGGTATGAGATCGTAGGACCACATTCTTTTTCAGGGACAACATGCTTGCAGTTTTACGATTTTTCCTCTGGGCCGGATTTGCTTTTATCGAGTTTTGCATTTTCGTCGCCGCTGCGACTGGCGGCAGGCATCGCGAGCAAACCGACACTAACATTTTATGGGGACTGTTCGCGCTTGGTTTGGTAATCCTGTGGTGGTTGCGAAACTGGATTCTCACCGGGTCGAGCAAAAAGGACATCAGCGATAGAACGAAAGTGCTCGAAGATTTTCAGACGCAAAAAAATTTCACCATCGACCAGGTGTTGATCGGATCCTTGACAATTTTGTTCGACACAAAAGCGCGGCGCATGGCGTTCTATGAGGACGACATCATCACTGAACACCCCCTAGACTATATTCGTAGTTGGGAACAACGTTGGACCTATCGCGGCGAGAAAACCTATAACCATAGGTTTCATGTGCTGCTGAACGACCTGAATCGCCCCCGGATCACTGTTACGCCAGGAAGCGGCTGGTCGGCGGGCAACAGAGCCAACGCGGACCAATGGGATGCAACGCTTGATCTAATTCTTATCGGTGGCGCTACACGATAAAAAGGAACAAGTGAGACCAAGGTTTCTTTACCTATCCAAGAGTGCTCACAGGTTGATCTGCCTGCTGTTTCAGGTGAGCAAATTTGTGTTGTGTACGTCGCTGAATTGGCAGTAAAATAATCGTACCGCTAAGCGGCAGGACAAAGATCCAACACAAAATTCAAAGTACTTTCTCGGCCTCGGCTTTGGCGTGGAAAGTTCTACCAGTTTCTCTACCGCTCTCGCGGAAAATAGTAATCTCCCTCACGATTTTTGCGCTTACATGCGCTTTGATCGTCGAAAATTTATCCCTGCAACTTGCTTCACTAATCCAACCGCAATTCTGAGCAAGCCACGCGTCCTGGCGACGCACTTCGATCGTCGAAAACCTCTGCCTGCAACTCGCTGCTTTCTCAAGTAATCCCACAACGATTTTTGCGCAGCTACCCTAGCCGGTGGCGCTGCGTTTTTGATCGTCGAAAACCTCTCTCGCTGCAATCCCTGCACTGCACGCGCACCCGCTTCGTCGCTGGCCGAATCGCTGTGTTACTGCTGCTGCACGTCGCAATGAGGCGTTACTATGGCTCGTTTTTGTCATAGTAACGCCGTCCACGGATGATGTTTTTCCGAGGAAGAACCGTAAATCTGTCGTAGTAACGTCATATATTTCTCCGAAAATATTTCCATGTGGTACTGTTTTACCGGCTTCCCGTTTTACCGTTTCCAGCATGCTTTAGAAGGACATATACCCCCTCACCAAGAGGCGTCCGCCAAATATCTAAACGTCGCTTTACCCCGCCGGGTCGGTCCCAGCGGGTTTCTACGGAGAAACTAAAATGACCAAGCCATACAAGCCGGGTGATTCAGTCCAAGCCAAATTTTCCAAGGGGTCGCTTGTCAACGTTCGCGGCGGAACGTTGACGCACAAGCGCATGAACACGACTTGGAACGCGCTGGCGGCGGTGGCGAAGGAGGGCCGCTGGGGCAAGCTCGAGCCGGATACGCTAACCGAAAAGCAATTCACGAAGTACATGGAAGCTCGCCGGGAAACTGGGCTTTCCTCGCAATGCCAACGCGTTGAAGCCGGGCACATTCGCCGCGCTCTGCGGGGCTGTGGGAGGGAGGACTTTGCTGATGCTGTCACGAACAAAATGTTAGGGATACCGCAAGGCTCCCGCATCGGAAAAGGTAAGGCTACTGACCCCCAAGTTTTGGCTGCTGCTCGTGCTTCTGCATCGCCAGGGGTTAGGGCCGTCATCGATTTGTGTAATGGGATCGGATTGAGGATTAGGGAAGCTGTCTGCAGTGCGCAATCCCTCCAAACGTGGCGAACGGAACTGGATGAAGGGCAACCGTTGTCCGTCGAAATCGAAACCAAGGGCGACCGGCCCCGCTGCGTGTTTTTGAGGTCGGAGGAAACCCGTCAGCTTGCAAGCGATGCTGTCGATCGAGCGATTGCGCACCTTAGGGAAACAGGCCAGGTGTTCCTTGTCGAATCTATCTCCGAGGAAGGTGCAATGCGCGCAATCGAGAGGGACTTCGCAGATCTGGGCTTAGAGGCTGATAACAGCGCTCACTCCCTCAGGAGGGATTTTGCCGTTCGGGAATATCTCTACTTGCGCGAGGGAGGGCTAACCAAGCGGGAAGCGTGCGGAAAATTGTCGATTGCCCTCGGGCATGGCAGTAGCCGCCATAGATGGGTTTGGAATAACTACTTGCGGGCAACCCTTGAAGCTATGGGAATAGCCAATGAATGATATTTACACTGGGAACAGCCTGCCTGATAATTCCCGCTGGGTTGCAAAAGCGACTCTCGGGGGCGCACGATTGGAACCCCTCCAAGCACCGGATGACGGACTAGCCAAAGTCCGGTTTTCTCAAGCCGCATTCGATCTGCTGGTACGCCGGAAAAAACGCAAAGGCGAGACCGTGTCGGCAGCGATTGAACGGCTGATTGCGGAAGCGCCCGACGCGACTTAGTTTTCGCCTGGTTAAGTCCCTGCGGGTCCATCTGGGGCGCCGCAAGCGCCGTGTTCGTCATCAAGTCGCAGTTGTCCGTTCCGTTCTAGCTGTGCCCTTAGATCTGCGTCGTTCTGTAGCTTTTCTGCAGTCGGCTTTGCATCTGGACGATGTTTTTTTCGGTACTCAGTGACTAGCACCATCCGGTCGCCGTTGAAGAACAGATGCGGGTTAATCCAGAAATAACTGATACGTTCGCTTTCTGCCAAGAAACCTTTTTCGAGCATTTCATGTAAAGCCCGGTGGTAAGTCGTCCTTGAGTATTTAAAGCCAATCGACGTTGCGTAATCTTCCATATCCAGCCATTCAAGGTGGATGCCAACACAACGAGGGTTTGCCTGGACGATCTTTAAAACGCACTGCAGCAGCTTCTGGCTGGCGAGGCTCAGATCGAAAAACACATTCAGGTTTTTGGTATAGAGCTTGATGAACTGATCTTCGTCGACCTCCTCGATGCGATGGAGGCCAGCGGTATGCGTTATTTCACCAGTGTCATTTTTAGCGACAAACCCGCTGTTGATCGTGACTTTTTTACGGCCAATTTCAACCTCGACAGGTTGCCAGAATGGATTTTCTGGATAGGCAATAACACCTTTTTTCCGGGATTTAACGCGGTTGCTCGGTAAAACTTCTTTCTTCTTTTCTGTCGCTTCTGCAAGATTTGCGGGAAAAGTTGTCAAACGGCTATTATCATTCATGGTTCGGAATTTGAAAATTGAACATGCAAACTATGCTACATGAATTTTCAAATTATCGCCTCCAAATGGCATTTGGAATTTCAAATTTATAACTTTTTTTGACACTATTTTTTAAATTATCAAAAATAACGTATAAATTGATAATTGAGTTCCCTACAGTTGATAATTGGGTTGACTGAAACTGATAATTGACCCCTAGTAGAATCAAAGACTTAGATAACTTCCCTTCTTCATTCTTCAGTAGGTAGTTTAAAGACCCAAAACAGGCGCTTCGCGCAGATAGGTAAAAGCAGGGGGTGATCGACCTTCAACAACGGTCCGCATGTGCTCGCGGGGGATGAACCCCGCGACCCTGCTACGCAGGGCAAGGCACAGCATGCGGCCGAACACGGGCGGGATGGCCCGCTCCCTGGCGGGCCATCTTCGCTCCTCCTGCTGCGCAGTCGTCCTCAGACTCGAATCGCCCCGCCAACCTAATCTGAGATCTGGAAAACGCTTTCAGAAACGATAAGTGTTACGGCGTAACAAGGCGAGCGGATTGCTGCGCTACCCTGTTGCGCCTTGTTTCTGCTAAGCCGCTTCTACGGCGTTTAAATTGCTTTGCCAGGGCGATTTGAGTCCGACCATACGGTCGGATGCCGCCAGCGGAGCGGGACGGCACCCTGGCGGTTCATGAGCGCATGCAGGAGCGTTTTGGCCGGTCGTCCCGGCCAGCGACGATGCGATCACTTGCAGCGGTTGATCTGATGCGCTGTTGCCTTTGTCTTGGTTCGGCTGCACGACAAGATGCGTCGGGAGCGTATGGTTCTCAAAAAAACCGGACTGTTACGCCGTAACACAATGACGAAGCCAAAAAAAACCGTGTGCCGGCAATCGCAAAGCTTGGCCTGAAATGGCTTTAACAACGGTCGAATAACGGTCGAATAATGGGGAACAACGTTTGAATACTGGACAGGATAGGTGTAGTAGGCCTACCCGCAAGCGGGTGGGCTTACTACACTTCCCCTTATTCGCACTTCGTGTTCAACGGGAAGCATCATTTTCGAGTACGCGAAACGGCTTCACGTCCTTCTCAACCTTAGGAAAATTTGCAGTAGAATAACTACGTCGCTACGCGGCAGAACGCAATTCCAACGAACTTCCCAGGCATCACTTGCCCGGAAAGTTTGACCATTTTTCCCCCTCCGCCCTCGCGGAAAATTGTAATCAAAGCAACGATTTTTGCGCTGCATGCCTCGCCGGTGCCGCTGCGCTTTGATCGTCAAAAACCTCCCCCTCTGCAATTTGTGCACTGCACGCGCCCCGGGATCGTCGCTGGCCGACCCGCTGGTTACTGCTACTGCACGTCGCAACGAGGCGTTACTATGGCGGGTTTTTGTCATAGTAACGCCGTCCCCGGATGATGTTTTTCCGAGGAAGAACCGTAAATCTGTCGTAGTAACGTCATATATTTCTCCGAAAATATTTCCATGTGGTACTGTTTTACCGGCTTCCCGTTTTACCGTTTCCAGCATGTTTTAGAAGGACATATACCCCCTCACCAAGAGGCGTCCGCCAAATATCTAAACGTCGCTTTACCCCGCCGGGTCGGTCCCAGCGGGTTTCTACGGAGAAACTAAAATGACCAAGCCATACAAGCCGGGTGATTCAGTCCAAGCCAAATTTTCCAAGGGGTCGCTTGTCAACGTTCGCGGCGGAACGTTGACGCACAAGCGCATGAACACGACTTGGAACGCGCTGGCGGCGGTGGCGAAGGAGGGCCGCTGGGGCAAGCTCGAGCCGGATACGCTAACCGAAAAGCAATTCACGAAGTACATGGAAGCTCGCCGGGAAACTGGGCTTTCCTCGCAATGCCAACGCGTTGAAGCCGGGCACATTCGCCGCGCTCTGCGGGGCTGTGGGAGGGAGGACTTTGCTGATGCTGTCACGAACAAAATGTTAGGGATACCGCAAGGCTCCCGCATCGGAAAAGGTAAGGCTACTGACCCCCAAGTTTTGGCTGCTGCTCGTGCTTCTGCATCGCCAGGGGTTAGGGCCGTCATCGATTTGTGTAATGGGATCGGATTGAGGATTAGGGAAGCTGTCTGCAGTGCGCAATCCCTCCAAACGTGGCGAACGGAACTGGATGAAGGGCAACCGTTGTCCGTCGAAATCGAAACCAAGGGCGACCGGCCCCGCTGCGTGTTTTTGAGGTCGGAGGAAACCCGTCAGCTTGCAAGCGATGCTGTCGATCGAGCGATTGCGCACCTTAGGGAAACAGGCCAGGTGTTCCTTGTCGAATCTATCTCCGAGGAAGGTGCAATGCGCGCAATCGAGAGGGACTTCGCAGATCTGGGCTTAGAGGCTGATAACAGCGCTCACTCCCTCAGGAGGGATTTTGCCGTTCGGGAATATCTCTACTTGCGCGAGGGAGGGCTAACCAAGCGGGAAGCGTGCGGAAAATTGTCGATTGCCCTCGGGCATGGCAGTAGCCGCCATAGATGGGTTTGGAATAACTACTTGCGGGCAACCCTTGAAGCTATGGGAATAGCCAATGAATGATATTTACACTGGGAACAGCCTGCCTGATAATTCCCGCTGGGTTGCAAAAGCGACTCTCGGGGGCGCACGATTGGAACCCCTCCAAGCACCGGATGACGGACTAGCCAAAGTCCGGTTTTCTCAAGCTGCGTTCGATCTGCTGGTACGCCGGAAAAAACGCAAAGGGGAGAGCGTAACGGCTTGCATCGAAAGAATCATTTTCGAAGCACCAGATGTGTGAACGGATCACCTTCGGCATAATTCAACAGCAGCACGTCAGTTAATGCGTTGAAGGAGTTGGACCCACGGCTGACCCTCATTAGGGGCCCTTTGGAATACGCACACGGGTGCCAGCTGCAATAATCAAGGGCTGGGATTAGCGCCGGCCACCGCACTATTGAAACCGCTAAATCAGATGGGTATTGGTAATTTTCCTTGCGCGCCTAGCATCCCGGCACGTCTTGCCCAAGCTTTCGCCCACAGGCTGGCTTTATCGCGTTCATGGCGTGAAGTCGATGTGATGATGCGGTCAATCGCTAGGCTGACCCGGTGCGCCGCATAAGCGAGGCGCTGGTGACTGTCGCGGCGCGGCCTGGTCATACAAGCCGCCCTTGGCCACGCTTCTCGAGTGCTTGGCGATGCGCCATATCCTCGCGGCCTGCAACGGCCTCCAGCGGCTTTTTCAAATACTCATAAAGGGTTTGCCGGCTAACGCCAAACTCTCGCGCCACAGCGGCTTTTGACGCGCCAGCGGCCACCTTTTCCTGCAAGGTGACTACCTGGCCAGTGTCGAGCGTCGGCTTGCGACCTTTGAACACGCCTCCCTTCGCCTTTGCAATGGCAATGCCTTCACGTTGGCGCTCGCGGATCATCGATCGTTCAAATTCAGCGACAGCGCCAAGCATGCTCAACAGTAGTTGGTTCATCGGGGAATCGTCGCCAGTAAAGGCCATACCCTCTTTGACGAAGCGGACGGTTACGCCTCTGTCGGTAAGCTCGCGCACCAGCCGGCGCATGTCCTCCAGGTTTCTCGAGAGCCGGTCCATGGAATGAGTCACCAGCTCGTCACCCTCGCGCAAATGATCCAGGGCAGCTTGGAGTTGCGGGCGGTTGGTGTCCTTGCCGCTAGCCTTGTCGGTGAAAACCTTGTCTAGCTCAATTCCATCAAGCTGGCGCTCAGTGTTCTGATCCACGCTGCTGACGCGGATATATCCAACTTTCTGTCCTCGCGGTGCCTTGCTTGCTTTCGTCATGGTTTCCCCTTTTTGTAAGGTTGAAGTCTAGACTACTTGCGGCAAGTGTCAAGTAATTCCATGCGTAACCCTATCATTACGGTTTTGAGTATGGGAAGTGTCAGGTTGACGTGTCAATCTGGCGTGTACTTCATCCATACACGTTTGCAGACGTTTGTAGACGGTCGATTTCGAACAGTTTCCTTAAGGAATAACTATTTGCAACCACGCCTGGAACGGTGGATGAAGCCTCACTATTATTGGTGATCGCTAGAAGAAAGCGGCCACTTGGAAGAACGCGGCACGTGGAGAACGTTGGAAAAACCCCAAAGTCTCCGCTTGAAAAGCGACTTGTAAGTGTTCGCGTTTTTTGGTGGTATGTACCTTAACGCCGAAAGAAAAAGGCCGGTAGTGATGTACCGGCCCGGGCGTTACTTGATTTGCCTTTTACTAACTTACTTTTCGAAAGGGTCTTTTATGACCTTCATCATCCGCAAAATCGGTAACCGCATAACGGTCAAAATCCAACTTCATCCACACTTTGCGATGGTACTCACAGCAATGGTCTACGGTGCAGTTCCGATGATGGCTTAGCCTTCCGCTGCCGCTGTAGCTGGCGTCCCGGCTAGCTACAGCGACAGTTGAGGTTAGCTCTCGCATCTTCGATCGTCAACGTTTATACGCTGACGATTGTTTAATGCTGTTCGATAACCAGCGCTGACCAGCAAATTGTTACGCCGTAACGGATAGGGAAAGGTGTGTACGTTCCCGTATCAGCTCACCTATTACGCAACGAGCCGGGCCTGCCCCGCCTGAAAGCCAGCCGGCATAATGTGCGAGCGGCGCGCTAGCTAAGGCGCTGAAAGAGTTGGATTCACGGCAGGCTCTCTCAAGAGGGGGCGCCGCCAGGTGTCACGCACCCTGCCGCCAACTGCAATAAGGCCGGAGATTAGCGTCGGCCGCCGCCTTCCCTCCCATGCCGGTTCAGCCCGGCCACCAGGAAAAACAGACCGTGCTGTCCGCCGCGGCTGCCTATCTCGCGACGCTTATAATCCTTGATTCCTCAAAATCCTCCAGCACCCTCACCATGGCACTAACGTTTCAACCCAAAGTAGGCGGCGTTGTCATGTGCGATTTCGTCGGCTTCATCGAGCCTGAAATGGTCAAGAAACGCCCTGTTGTCGTCATTGCACGCAATCGCGGGAATAAAAAACTGGTGACAGTGGTCCCCCTGAGCACGACTGAACCGGAGACCATGCAGCCGCATCATTACCAGCTGCCGAAAAATCCGGTCCCGGCCGAGAAGGCAAAAAAATGCTGGGCAAAGTGCGATATGGTGGCCACCGTATCAATCGATCGCATGGATAGATTGAAAGACGGCTGGAACCGGGTAGTGCCGGAAGTCACGGCTGCTGACTTGAATGCGATTCGAGTGTGCGTAGTCAATGCTCTGCAACTTCAAAATACAATATTGCCTATGCAGACCGCGACGGTCGCCATTGCCGCCGCTGCCAATGCGGCCGTTTCTGCCATCGCAGCGCCCGCCCCAGCTACGCCTGTTATTTCTGCGGAATCAGGATCCAATGATGTGGCGTGATGCTGCACAAGAGTCGTGATGGCAAATGACATCTGTCATTTTTTTATGGCATAATCATTTCGTACCCAAATGGGACTTGGAGCCTTCTGGAAACAGAAGCCAGGTGCAGCGCTCAGGCGACGACAAGCTTGCTGACCCTGTGAACGGGGCACTCTTATGAGTGCCCTTTGTCTTTTCTACTCCTCATTATTTTCGCAATGCCCCTAGCAGCTTGCTACATGCTGAGTGCTGGCCACGCAAGCGTTCTTCACGCGCTTGCCGCCGGCTGTCAGGGTTTTTCAGGAAAACGCGCACTCGCTGACTGATCGCGCTGGCAGCTACCGCTTGCGCGGGGCCCTGCTCTAGCCTAAAGGGTCAAACTATTTCTAAATGGAAATAATACAGCATTTTACCCCCCCCCTCGGTTTTTCGTGGTTTTGCGCACGAAGGTACCCGGGCGGTCTTTATCAAGCGGATTTCTACACTTTTTTTACCCCCTGCAAATAGCCATCCTGGTAGGACCGTCGACCCCCCCCCCTGCAACGGAAAAAGGCTTCAATTCCCTCTGGGGCAGAGTAACGCCTCTCCTACTATCGAGGCGCCTTCGGCCCAATCAGTTGAGGTTGAGACGACATAGAAGGCATTACCCCCAGCTGCTGCGGTCTCATTCAATGCCGATTTCATGGCGTTACCAGGCTTGTCTGGTCCCAGCCGTTGATTGAACGTGACCAGCTTCAAAAACTTACAGCGTTCCTTATCGGCCGCTGTAGCTGTTCGCACTTGTTGCGCTTCTTGCGTAAGAGGGACGGCGCAGCCTGAAAACAAAAGAACCGACAAGATAATTCCAACGTTCTTCATACTTATTTTGAGTGGACATTAAGGGGTTCCATTATGCCGTTAGCTTGCTAGGCTTTCCCCGCCGTAGTGGCTTTCAGCTTTTTCTGTAGCGTCGCGATTTTCGCATTCGCCTTTTCGAGCCTCCCCCCCGGAGCCATCAGCGCATTAGACCGGCTTTACGAACGGACCCGAGACCAGCGCAGCGGGCGCTTCGACGGCCAGGGCTATCCGATTTTCTAACCCTGACCAATATCAAATTGCGACAAAAACTGTCGACGTCTGCGCAATGCATAGGCCTCGTTACGGGGTAACGGATGGATAGTGGTGAAAAACTCCCGGCCGTCCTTCACTATTCGGATGTGCCGATGCGGCGATACGCCTATTGATACCGAGGTTTCAAACAAGAAAATCGAGATTAGGTACATTATCTCGATTGTATTTTGATGCATTTAGATCAACATTTAGGCCAAAATTGGGGTGACCAGCGCTAGCAACATGAGTAACACCAGGTCATCGCTGATAATGCCGACGCGGTGCGCTAGCTTCGGCGCTAGAAATGGTCATTTCCCTGATGCGGCATCTTTGGGAGCTGCAATGGCTAAGGGTCGAGTTAGCGTCGGTCGCCGCCCTTACTCCATCACTCGCAGATATAGACCTGGAACCATGCTAGGTCACCAACTGCTGTCCCTCTCAAACTCGTTATTTGCCTGCTGCTGCGTTGCCTCAAACTATCATGACGGCATTGTCGTGTTACGCCGTAACGTACTGTGTACCTTCATGCAAGCGATCTTGATTTTTGCTTTTTTACCAAAATTTTTAGCAAACCTATCTAAGGTCACAGCAAAGATTTTGACGGTTGCACCTATGGTTTTTAGCTTTCCTTGTGCGGCGTAGCCGCAGTCTAGATTTCTTCTGTTTTTGAATTCAGTTATCCACAGGCGCAAGGCTTTTAGATCTTAAAAGCTTTTAAAAGCTTTTCCCCGGCTGGAAACCCGCGCCAGTACTGGGTTTCCGGGTTTATACCCTGACAGATTTAGTGCTTATACGGACAGATTTAGTGTGATTTATGACTCATACCCGGACAGATTTAGTGCCTAACCTTACAACTTGATACTTGTCCGTAAATGCACTAATATTGTCCGATAATGAATAGGGGAAACTATGGCTGTTCCTAAGAAATCGGATTTGAAAAAGAGTGAGGTTCTAGTTGCCAAATCCAACAAGCTTGTTGAAGCGGCTTACCGCCTCGACCTTGTGGAGCTGCGAATTATCATGATGGCCATCCACATTGGCCGAGTGAATGACCTATTGGCCTCTGGTGAGGATAGGGATCTGTGTGCTCCGATCCGGATCGAGGCCAGCTTATTCACTCACCACTTCCCGATGGGCGAAAACGCGGTATATGAGCAAATCAAAGGGGGAGTGAAGTCATTGCTGCGCAAGCCGCTGTCGGCAATTGAGGCGATCAATGGCAAGCCATGCCCAGTTGATATTCCATGGTTTGCCAAAGCTGCTTACATGAAAAAAGAGGCAGCCATCGAGATCGAATTCAACAGGCACATCCTTCCGTACATCTCACGTCTTTCCAGCGAATTTACGGAGTATCGGTTAGAAAAAATCGGCCGGCTTACGAGCGCACATGCTGTACGTATGTACGAAATGCTTGCTCAATACCTGAGTCTCGGAAAGCGCGAAATCGAGATCGACTGGCTGAAAAAAACCTTGATGATCGAGAAAGAATACCCTGAAATTTATGACCTGAAAAAACGTGTCATCGAGCCGTCAGTCAAGCAGATCAACGAGCTGACCGATCTGAATGTGAACTACGTCCAGAAAAAGCGCGGCCGTGTCATAACGTCTTTGCTTTTCACGATTGAAATGAAGGCTAGTCACCAACCCAAGCCTCGGCTTCCACTGGTCACTGATGCCTATATTGCGGAGCACGCTCTACCAGGTGAGACCATGATCGAAGCTGGAACGCGCCTCCGTGCAAAGCGCGTTGTCATGAAAAAAAATCCTGCAGCGCCTCGCAAGATGGCACCAGTCCAACTGGAACTGCCTGACTGCGTGACGGCGCCGGTTTCACAGAACCCTGACCATCCACATGTAAAGCGACTGCGCGCCGAAGCGCTAGCTACCGCGAAAATGGGTGGAAAAATTCGAAGCTAAACCAAGTTGGCATCGTCCCCCCGACTTGGTGCCTCCTTGTTTTGTGCTTCTTCGCGTTCTACCGAAGGAACCACGAGACGATAGTAGTCAATCAGCTTGAGTTCTTCGCCTTGCAGAATTTTGTGCATCGCCAGCTCGTACGTATAAAGATCAGCATCGCCCAGTCTTCATTGGTCTTCTTCAACGTTCCGGTGATCTTCGACAGGTCGAGAGCTGAGTCGACGACTATCGTCATAAAAATGAAGAAAGATTTTTCTATATGTGATCGTCGTAAGTAAATTTGCTGAACATATTTTCATCGATTGGAACGGGCACGAAGGTCACTATAAAATCATAGGCAACCGGCTTGCGTAGACAGGCCGGTATGAGATCGTAGGACCACATTCTTTTTCAGGGACAACATGCTTGCAGTTTTACGATTTTTCCTCTGGGCCGGATTTGCTTTTATCGAGTTTTGCATTTTCGTCGCCGCTGCGACTGGCGGCAGGCATCGCGAGCAAACCGACACTAACATTTTATGGGGACTGTTCGCGCTTGGTTTGGTAATCCTGTGGTGGTTGCGAAACTGGATTCTCACCGGGTCGAGCAAAAAGGACATCAGCGATAGAACGAAAGTGCTCGAAGATTTTCAGACGCAAAAAAATTTCACCATCGACCAGGTGTTGATCGGATCCTTGACAATTTTGTTCGACACAAAAGCGCGGCGCATGGCGTTCTATGAGGACGACATCATCACTGAACACCCCCTAGACTATATTCGTAGTTGGGAACAACGTTGGACCTATCGCGGCGAGAAAACCTATAACCATAGGTTTCATGTGCTGCTGAACGACCTGAATCGCCCCCGGATCACTGTTACGCCAGGAAGCGGCTGGTCGGCGGGCAACAGAGCCAACGCGGACCAATGGGATGCAACGCTTGATCTAATTCTTATCGGTGGCGCTACACGATAAAAAGGAACAAGTGAGACCAAGGTTTCTTTACCTATCCAAGAGTGCTCACAGGTTGATCTGCCTGCTGTTTCAGGTGAGCAAATTTGTGTTGTGTACGTCGCTGAATTGGCAGTAAAATAATCGTACCGCTAAGCGGCAGGACAAAGATCCAACACAAAATTCAAAGTACTTTCTCGGCCTCGGCTTTGGCGTGGAAAGTTCTACCAGTTTCTCTACCGCTCTCGCGGAAAATAGTAATCTCCCTCACGATTTTTGCGCTTACATGCGCTTTGATCGTCGAAAATTTATCCCTGCAACTTGCTTCACTAATCCAACCGCAATTCTGAGCAAGCCACGCGTCCTGGCGACGCACTTCGATCGTCGAAAACCTCTGCCTGCAACTCGCTGCTTTCTCAAGTAATCCCACAACGATTTTTGCGCAGCTACCCTAGCCGGTGGCGCTGCGTTTTTGATCGTCGAAAACCTC
>MWWH01000107.1_pt1 | contig 20810 bp, 12 predicted proteins | sample 1047231 | NCBI WGS metagenome assembly MWWH01 (sample SAMN06349967, study PRJNA376086) | soil metagenome | isolation source: MG3-2 sample Antarctic (ecotone) soil | place: Antarctica | collected 2015-01-13 | reverse complement strand
TTTATACCGAAGTATGTTTGGGGAAAGGTTGAAAGACTTAACGGAAAATTTTTAGACAGCTTGAAGCGCGATTTTGAATGCAGAGGCAGAAAATATCATTTAACTCTAATGCCAGCAAGAATAGAATTTGCGGACGGTTCTAAAGAGTTTTACCCGTCGAAGCGTGAGGAGCTTGTAGAGGATGCTTTACGCAAACTAATGACCGAGCGGCAAAGTTTAATGCTGGACGGCGAAGCCGGAATAGTTTTCACACTCTATCAGCTTCAAAAAGAATTGAAAGACAAAGGACACAGCCTCGATTACGACCAGCTAAAAGAATCCTTGGAAATCCTAACGAAAGTAGATATTGAAATACAGTCGGAAGATAAAGAAACGCAGCTTTTCTTTAGCCCGATTGAAACATTAGGCTTAAAAGGGCAGGGCAGCGAGACGCAGACCTTTGTTAGATTTTCGCCGCTCGTTACGCACAGCATTAAATCCGGGACTTACCGGCTAATCAATTACGACAAGGTTATGAGCTATCGGAGCGTCATCGCCCGGCAGCTTCACAAAAGAATGTCGCACCATTATACGCAGGCGAGCTTTACCGAATCTTACGAAATTCTCTTGACGACCATAGTAAGAGATTTTGGACTAACGCCGCAGAAGCGCATATATCAGAACTTAGTCAATGTTGAAAACGCCATAGAAGAAATGAAGCAAAAGAACGTCGTTCTAAACTGCAAAGTAGAAAAGATATTGGACACCAAACCGGGAACAAAGTTGATTGATGCGAAATTTAAATTTCAGCCGCATTTCGATTTTATCGCCGACGTAAAAAAGGCGAACGCGAGAGCAAAACGAGTGCGCGAATTTCATCAGTAATTTGTAAGACCAATTTATCCCAAAAAAGCGTTTTCCACAGCCCTAAAACAAAGTTAAACTACAGCCTTTCAACGAAATGCGAACTTTTCCACAGGGTTGATGTGCAATCATATCAAAAATACCTAGTTCTGAGCTACGCACTATCTAGTTCTGAGCTACGCATATATCTAGTTCTGAACTACGCACTATCTAGTTCTGAACTACGCACAGCAATTTTTGTATGACTTTCGGACAGTTTTTTGCAAAGTTTTCCACAGGCAAAGAGGAAATTATCTAGTTTTGACCCACGCATAGCCGAAAACTATCTAGTTCTGAGCTACGCATAGCCAAAAAATACCTAGTTCTGAACTACGCACTATCTAGTTCTGAGCTACGCATAAGAAAAAAAGAGATTTTTCGAGCTGTTTTTCGATGTTTTTGGTGGAAAAAATGACACACTATCTAGTTCTGAACTACGCGTAGCGTCTGATAAGCTATTGTAAGTAAAGGGTTTATTGTTAAAAAAACATGCCTATCCTTCTTAACCTCTTATTTAACCCTTATTTAATCCTATTACTTAACCCTTGGTTATCGGACGCAGTTAAACAAAATGAAGTTCAGTCAATTTATATTTATGATAAAATTCATTTTGAGGTAAAAAAATGTCAGTTATCGAAATAATCAAAGAAGTCAAAACTCTAAGCACTACAGAAAAACGTCGCGTTTGGCAAGAACTTAACGAAATTGTCAGCGAAGAACCAATCGAGCTTCGTTTGCAACGCGCTTTATCAGCCGAAGGCTTGTTAAGTGAAATAAAAATGCCTTTCGTTTCTCGACCGCAACAGGAAGAAATGCCGCCAATCGAAATTAAAGGCAAACCGCTTTCGGAAACTATTATTGAGGAACGTCGTTAAAAAATGGCATTTCAATTTTTCGACAGTAGTTCACTAGTCAAAAAATACATTGGCGAAACCGGCACGAATTGGGTGCGGAATTTATTCAATGCTGCGCCGGCACACGAAATTTACGTTTCCCGGATAACGGAAGTCGAAGCAACGGCAGCAATTGTGCGACGGAAAAAAAGCGGAAGTTTGAGCGCGAGCGATGCAGCTTTAGCACTTCAACAATTGAGAAGTGATTTTCTCGTTCGCTTTCGTATTTTAGATGTCGCGGCAATCGTCGCCACGCAAGCCTGCGCGATTGCTGAAGCCCACGCCTTGCGTGGATACGACGCAGTGCAACTGGCTTCAGCGATTCACATTTACAATCGGCTACTTTCGTTAGGCGCAAATCCGAGTCAAGTTTCCTTTACTTTTATTTCATCTGACGACGAACTAAATTCAGCGGCGCAGATTGAAGGCTTAACCGTTGAGAATCCTAACAACTACCTGTAAATATAGACTATGAACCCATTGCGGGAGATTCAATATCGGTATCGTTGAATATTCAAGCCTCACTTTCTCGTCGGTGAAAGATCCGTGCAGCATTTCGAGTAGCTTTCCAGCTCAAGAGGATATGATTGGAAAAATCCCACAGGATAAAAAAGTTTTGGCAAATACACGAATAATTCTCAAAACCGCATCAAGCATGACAGTTTCCTTGTGCGTAACCTAAAAAATTTACTATTTTAACAAACTTATTACTGATGCTCGACTTATTTTCAACTTTCGAGCAATTTGAGAATTATTCAAGCCTTGTTTTTTAAGTTTTTTAATTTCCGTAATTTTCAACGAGGCGGTTTGCGGTCTGCCGTGGGGTTTGCCTTTTTCTCTCGCGCTGGCGATTCCTGCCTTTACTCGCTCGCGGATTATATCGCGCTCAAACTCGGCGAAAGTCGAAAGCATTCCCGCCATCGCTCTGCCCGACGGTGTAGAAAAATCTAAGGATTCGGTTAAAGACACAAAGACAACTCCGATTTCTCGAAGCTCGTTTAAGGTCATTACAAGGTCAGCCAGACTTCTGCCGAAGCGGTCAAGTTTCCAAACCAGAATTGCATCTATCTCGCGGCGTTTTGCCATTCCGAGAAGTTCTTCGCGCTTCGGTCGGGTTTTCGCGCCAGACCCGACCTCTTCGACTTCGGCAGTGAGCGTCCAATCTCGGTTCTTAATATACTCCTTCATCTTCTCAATCTGCATCGGAAGGGTTTGCTGATCGTGCGTCGAGACGCGCGCGTAAATTCCTACTCTCATAAATGAAAGATAACGAACAACGGAAAAGGTGTCAAAAAATACCGTTTTTGACAGTAAATGGTTTTAAAGCCAAAAAAAGCTGTGTCTCTCTGTCTCAAAAACCTTCGTTGCTTGCATACCCGTTTACTGCTCTTGAATATAAGCATAATCGAGCAACGCGAATCACGACTCTTTGATAAATTGGAAACTGATATTACAGATTTTGAGAAATAGTCCTGGTTCAAATAATATCTACAAATATATGTCCGGTCACAGCGAACAAATTGCGGGGCGGCGGCAAAAATCATCTGCCGTCATATCGGCAATTCTGGCGTTGATTTTCTTTAACGTCCTTCCGGTTCCGGCGCAGTTTCGTTTCGACTCGTGGACTGCCGACGACGGTTTGCCGCAAAACTCAGTTTACTCGATAGCGCAAACCGGCGACGGTTATTTGTGGTTCACGACTTTGGACGGGCTGGTCAGGTTCGACGGCGTGCGCTTTAAGGTTTTCAACAAAAGCAACTCGACGAATTTCAATATCAATCGCCTTAAATATATTTTTGCCGACGACGATACGCTTTGGATAGCGACCGAAAACGGCGGATTGATTCGCCGCCTGAACGGTCAATTCAAAACTTTTACCGTCGCCGACGGTTTGCCGTCAAACGACGTGAACGAGTTTCAGAAAGACGCGGACGGCAGTTTGCTGATTTTCACGGTCAACGGCATTGCCCGCACGCGCGACGGCGGCGCGACCTTTACCGTCGAACGAGCCGAAGACATTCGGAACTTTCATTCGCTCGCCGCCGCTTCGGGAGTTGTCTGGGAAATCAACCGGCAGGGATTGCACGTTTTGCGAAACGGCGTTTCGGCGACTTACCCGCTGCCATTCGCGGCTGAAAACATCGCTGCCGACCGAATCTTCAACGTTTTCGGCTACATCCCGCTGTTTGAAGACCGGCGCGGCGCGCTGTGGTTTGCCGCCGCGGGTAATTTATACCGCTTTCAAGCGGGCGAATTTGCGACTTTTTCGGCGGCGGACGGAATGCCGGCGAGCCGCGCGCGGACAATCGCCGAGGACGCGGCGGGCGACATCTGGTTCGGCACGGAAAAGGACGGCGCTTGTCGGCTCGCCGCCGGGCGCGTCGTCTGTTACGGCATCGCCGCCGGGCTTTCGAGCAATCACGTGCTGGATATTTTTCTCGACCGCGAAAACACGCTCTGGTTTGGAACCAACGACGCCGGTCTCAACCGCGTCTCCAAACAAATCGTCAAGCCGCTTTCGGCTGCCGACGGCTTGCTCGATAAAAACGTCTATCCGATTCTGCAGACGCGGGCGGGCGATGTCTGGATCGGCACGACAAGCGCGCTTTCTCATTTTCAAAACGAAAAAATCACGAATTACGCCGAGCCGGACGGGTTGCTCTACCCGAATGTCCAATCGTTGTTTGAAGACCGCAACGGGCGATTGTGGATCGGCGGCATCGGCGGAGTCGAGCATTTGGAAAACGGGAAATTTACGGATTTCACCGGCGCGCTCGGATTAGCGGCGGGCGTCTATGATTTTCGGGACATTCACCAGACCGCCGACGGTGCGCTGTGGTTCGCCAGCAACTTCGGTTTATTGAAATACGCAGGCGGCACGGTCGAGAGATTTTCAACCGAAAACGGTTTGCCCGGCAATGATGTCAATACGATTCTGGAAGCGCGCGACGGTTCGCTTTGGATTGGCACGGCGAGCGGCGTCGCTCAATTCAAGAATAATCGTTTCACCGCTTACACCGAACGAGACGGTTTGGCGGGAAATTTCATCCGCTCGATTTACGAAGACGCCAACGGCTTGCTCTGGTTCGGCACTTACGACAGCGGCTTGTCTCTGCTGCGCGGCGGCAAATTCGTCAATTTCAATACGAGCAACGGTCTTTTCAGCAATGGCGTGTTTGCGATTTTGCCGGACGAAAAAGGCAATTTCTGGATGTCGTCGAATCAAGGGATTTACCGCGCCGCTCGGCAACAGTTGATTGATTACGCCGACGGGAAAATTCCGGCGATTGTTTCGACCGCTTTCGGCAAATCCGACGGAATGCTTTCGACCGAATGCAACGGCGGCAGGCAACCGGCGGCAATTCGCGCGGCGGACGGCAAGCTCTGGTTTGCGACGCAAAACGGCGCGGCGATTGTCGACCCGAACGCCGTCGGCTTTAATCCGCTCGCGCCGCCCGTCGTCATCGAAGACGTTTTGATTGACAATCAGCCGGTTGAAAATTCTGCATCTGAAATCGTCATCGAGCCGAATCAGAATAATGTCGAAATCCGGTACACGGCGACGAGCTTCGTCAAGCCGGAGCAGATTCGTTTTCGTTACAAATTGGCGGGTCTGGACGAAAACTGGACGGAAGCGGGCGAGCGGCGGACGGCTTATTTCCCGTATTTGCCGCCGGGCGAATATGTTTTTACAGTTATTGCCGCCAACGCCGACGGCGTTTGGAACACCGAAGGAAAATCCACCCGCCTGCGCGTCGTGCCGCCGTTTTACCGCACGAATTGGTTTGCCGCTTTGTGCGTTTTGGCGGCGTTCGGATTGGCAACGCTCGGTTATCGTTTTCGGCTGCGGCAAATCGAGCGGCGGCACCGCGAGCAGAACGCTTTTTCGCGGAAGCTGATTGATTCCCAGGAACAGGAACGCAAACGCATCGCCGCCGAGTTGCACGACTCAATCGGACAGCTTCTCGTCATCATCAAAAACCGCGCCCGAATGGGTCTCAAAAGCGGCGAGATTGAGGCGGCGACCGCCGAGCATCTCGACGAAATCTCGACGGCTTCTTCGCAGGCAATCGAAGAAGTCAAAGAAATTTCGTTCGATTTGCGCCCGTATCTTCTGGACAAACTCGGTTTGACGAAAACGATAAAATCAATGCTGACGAAAGTTTTCGCGTCGAGCGAGATGAAACTCGAAACAGACATTGACGACGTTGACGGCTTTTTCCCGAAAGATTCGGAAATTTTGTTTTACCGAATCGTTCAGGAGACGGCGAGCAACGTCGTCAAACACGCGCGCGCCGGAAATGCGGAAGTTACAATCAAGCGGTCGGAGAAAAATATAACTTTGCGAGTCAGAGACGACGGACACGGTTTCGATTCGGCGGCGCAGGCAAATTCGGCAAATCGCAGTTTCGGATTAATCGGCATCGCCGAACGCGCCAGACTTTTGGGCGGCACGCATTCAATCGTTTCCGAAATCGGGAAAGGAACGACTGCTACAATCGAAATTGTTTGGCGAGCCAAAAAGTAAGGCTGAAGAAAATTTAGCCGCAGATTGAAGTCGATGACGCGGATTAAATCAAATAAATCTCATCTGCGTCATCGGCGTTAATTTGCGGCTGAAAAATTAGATTTGTTCGCAAAGCATTTACTTTTGGTTCACTACCCGGAATTGAGTTACAAGATGAATGAAATTACCGAAAAAGAAATCAAAATCATCATTGCCGACGACCACCAGCTCGTGCGGCGCGGTTTGCGGCAGACGATTGAAGCGGAAGCGAATTTTACGGTCATCGCCGAAGCGTCCGACGGGCAAGCCGCGCTTCGTTTGATTACGGAGTTATTGCCGGATGTCGCGGTTTTGGATGTTGATATGCCGAAGATGGACGGCTTGGAAGTCGCGCGCAGCGTCGCCGCGAAAAATCTGCCGGTTGAAATTATTTTTCTGACGATTCACAGCGAAGAAGTTCTTTTTCATCACGCGCTCGACCTCGGCGCGCGGGGCTACGTTCTCAAAGACAGCGCGGCGGACGACATCGTAACCGCCGTCAAAACTGTCGTCGCCGGGCGTTATTTTACGAGTCTTTCAATGACGAGTTATCTGCTCGCGCGCGAGGCGACGGGCAATTCGCTCGAAAAGCCGCCGCGCAATTTCGTCGACAAGCTGACGCCGACCGAGCTGCGCGTCTTAAAAATGCTCGCCGATTACCAAACCAGCAAGGAAATCGCCCAGGCGCTCGGCGTCAGCCCGCGCACCGTCGAAGCGCACCGCGCCAATATGTGCCAGAAACTCGACCTTCAAGGCAGCCACGCGCTCGCCAAATTCGCCGTCCGGCATCGCGGGCAATTCTAAAAAATTCACGAAAAATCCATTTCTAAGTAGAAATTAGGTAGTTTTACGTAAGTGTTCTAGGTATTCAAACGAATACCTTTTTTAGTTTTGCGCCGTCATATTTAGATAACACGAAATTTAACCCCGATTTCTAGGGCAGACGCGAAAGTATTTTTTATGAACGGAATTTTGATTATCGAAGACAATCCGCGAGTGCGCCGTTTGATTAGAAGCGAAATCGCCGACCTTGCCCGCTCATTTTATGAAGGCGACGACGGCGCGCTCGCGCTAGAACTTTACCGGCGGTTTCTGCCCGATTGGGTTTTGATGGATTTGGAGATGAAACAAACGGACGGGCTGACCGCGACGCGCGAAATCATTTCCTTTTTTCCGCAGGCGCGAATCTGCATCGTGACCAATTACGACGACGATTTTCTGCGGCAGGAAGCACAAGCGGCAGGCGCGCGCGGATTCGTCTCGAAACACGATTTGTTCGCGCTGCGCCCGTTTTTGAGCGACGACACGCAGGCATAAATTATTTCTTTAAAGGAAATCGACAAAAAGCGGATTAAGGCGTTACCCCGCGAGTAAAAGGCAAATTCTTGCGGCGGAAGATGAGCAGTTGATAATTTGAGCGAAAACAAGAGGAGACGGAAAATGAAAAATGCGGCGGAAAAATCGAAATCGAACTTTATTTTACAATCGGCATTGACGTTACTACTAATTCTGTTCGGCGCGGGCGCGGCGCGGGCGGCGACTTATATGGTGACGAACGCAAACGATAGCGGCGCGGGCAGTTTGCGGCAAGCAATAACTGACGCAAGTGCGCAAACAGATCCCGATACCATCAATTTCAATATTCCCGGCGCGGGCGTCCACACGATCAATTTAACCTCGCCTTTGCCGCTCGTCAGAACTGCGGTGACGATTGACGGATTATCGCAGCCGGGTGCGCAATGCTCGACCTACCCGGCGACGCTTTTGATTGAACTGAACGGTGCGGGCGCAGGAACCGGAATGAATGCAAACGGATTATTCTCAACGACGAACGAAACAATTATTCAAGGTTTGGTCATCAATCGTTTTGCGAACTTCGGCATCTTTTTGGGCAACACCGATTCGCAAATCAAATGCAATTACATCGGCACCGATCCGAGCGGCACGATGGCCAGACCGAACGGCGGCGGAGTCGCGCTTTCGCCGCTCGTGAACGTGCCGAACACCTTGAATGATACAGTCGGCGGCACTGTTCAAGGAACAAGAAATGTGATTTCCGGCAACTTGTATCAAGGGATGCAAATACTGGGCAGCGGCAACAAGATTTACGGTAATTACATCGGCACGAACGCCGCCGGAAATGCCGCCTTGCCGAATATGCAAGGCGGCATCCGAATCCTCGAAGGCGGTAATTCAAACATTATCGGGGACGGAAGAATCGCGGAAGCTCGCAACGTAATTTCCGGCAACGGTCAAGCAGGCATTGCAATAGATAGCAATAACAATACGCTGAGCGGCAACTATCTGGGAACTAACGCAGCCGGCACCGATGCTCTCGGCAACCGACTGGGAATAGGTATTAGCGCGCCTGCCTCCGGCAACAATATCGGCGTTTCGTTCAACGCGCCGAACGTAATCTCCGGCAACACCGATTTCGGCATTTTGATTAATGGCAGCAATAACTCTGTCGTTAGCAATTACGTCGGCACAAATGCCGCTGGAAATGCTGCTATCGGGAATACAAATGGAGGAGTTTCTGTCCAAGCCGATCCGAGCGTCCAAAACAGCGGCAGCGGCAATAAAATCGGCGCGTCGTTCGGTGGAAATATCATATCCGGCAATGGCGGCAGCGGAATCCTTCTTGTTGACGCTAATAATACCGATATAGTCGGCAATACCATCGGCATCGCTTCGCTCGGCAATATTCTTTATGGTATCGGAATCAGCGGAGGCTCAAATAATACTATCGGCGCGGCGAGTAATCCTGCTTTAACCAATACAATCGCATACAATCAATCCGGAGGAGTCGGAATTACCGGCAACTCGCTGAATAATACGATAATCGGAAACGCTATATACGCCAATGCCGGAGCGAGCAATGCCGCACTCGGCATTGACTTAAACTTAAACGGAGTAACGCCGAATGATGCCGGAGACGCGGACGCCGGAACGAACAAACTACAAAACTTTCCGGTCATTAGCAATGCCATCAATTCTACTATCACCGCCTCGATTGACAGCGCTCCCGCCAACTCAACTTATCCGATTCGCGTCGAGTTTTTCGCCAACTCCGCCTGCGACCCGTCCGGCTACGGCGAAGGCGAAACGTCCCTCGGTATAACGAGCGTTTCCGCGCCCGGCAGTTTTACATTCAACTACACTCCGCGCTCCGGCAAATCTTTTATTACGGCGACGGCGACCGATGCTGACGGCAACACTTCGGAATTCTCTCAATGCGTACAGCAAATCCTGCCGACGACCTTTACGGTGACGAACACGAACGATAGCGGCGCGGGCAGTTTGCGGCAAGCCATTCTCGACAGCAACCAGAACGGAATAAACAACACAATCGCTTTTAATATTCCCGGCGCGGGCGTGAAAACCATCAATCTGCTCTCGCCGCTTCCCGTCGTCAGAAAAACGGTGACGATTGACGGCGCAACGCAGCCCGGCGCTGCTTGCCCGACCGCCTCGACAGCGGCAAATCTCCTGATCGAAATCAACGGCGCGGCAGCCGGAAACACAAGCGGATTTCTCGTTACGGCGAACAACACCGTCATTCGCGGTTTCGTCATCAATCGCTTCAGCGCCGGCGGTATTTTTTTGCAAAGCTCCAATAGCCGCGTCGAGTGCAGCAACATCGGCACCGACCCGAGCGGCACCGTCGCCAGGCCGAACGCCTTTGGAATCTACGTCGGAGGCAACAGTAACACAATCGGCGGCACGGCAATCGCGGCGCGCAATGTCTTTTCCGGCAACAATCAATACGGAGTTTATATCGAAGGCGCAAGCAATCTCGTTGCCGGTAATTACATCGGCACGCAGGCGGACGGACGCTCGCCGCTCGGCAACATCAGTGTCGGCGTTTTGATCGGCGGCACGGGAGCGAATAATTACGTCGGCGCGGCGCAAAACGTTATAGCTTATAACGGAACCGGCATCGTCGTCTTCAACGTCAATCAGCGCATTCTCGGCAATTCCATTTTCTCGAACATCAATCTGGGAATTGACCTGGCGGGCGACGGCGTAACTTTGAACGATCCGCTCGACGCCGACACCGGAGCGAACAATCTGCAAAATTTTCCGGTTATCACCGGCGTTACTCAATCGACAATCAGCTATTCGGTCGATTCGCAGCCGACCAATTCAGCTTACCCGTTGACAATCGCCTTTTACGCCAGCTCAACGTGCGACGCGTCCGGCTACGGCGAAGGCGAAACGCTGTTGTTTTATAACCAGATTCAGAATCCAGCAAGTTATCAAACCGGCTATACGCCCGTTGCGGGCAAACCGTTCATCACGGCGACGGCGACGGATGTTAGCGGAAATACTTCGGAATTTTCCCGTTGCGCGTCGCTCGCGCCGACCGCCGCGAGCGTGTCAGTCAGCGGCAGAGTCACAACGTCCGAAGGTAGAGGCTTGCGCGGCGCGCGAGTAACCTTGACCGATTCAAACGGCAATATACGAACGGCGATGACGACCACTTTCGGCTATTACCGTTTTGAGAATGTTCCGGCGAGCGAAACCGTCGTGATTGGCGTTTCGTCGAAAAGATATTCTTTTATTCCCCAGGTTGTTTCGGTGATGGAAGATTTGACCGAGCTGAATTTTACGGCTGAATCGCGCGGCAAAGAGCCTGTCGACATACCTTAATTTAAGCGCCGCGCGGCAAAGGGCAAATCCGAAGCGCGTCGAGCCGATGCGCTTCGGGAAAACATTGCAAGAGATAATAGAAATAAAAATTTAATTGATTCTTTTGATTGGTCAAATCGGTTGAACTACTCCGACTGCATATCCATTTTGAGCAGTCTCACCAACGCGTGTTTTGTCTTCAACTTATATTTTCTGAAAGGGACTTTAAGTATTAATTTTATGATTTCAAAATCGACGTTTCAATTCCAAGTTAATTTGTAAAGTTTTGGCACAAATTTCAGGTGTCAAAAAACTAATGTTTTCTGACATCTGTTTTTTACCTTCCTAAACAGCACTATTATAAGGCTTTCTCGCCGTCGTTTTTCAATGGGTTTTTTGACACCTCGGAAATACAACCGAAAACCTCTTTGGCTTACCGGTTCGGAAATGAATCTTCTTCTTTCTTCAGCTCGAATTTTTCATCCGGTTTCGTATCGCTTTCCGTCAACCGAACTTCGGTCGGCGGGAGCCAATCGACGATTATTCGTCTCGCGCCGGATTCGCGTCCGAGAAAATAATCAATATCGCTTTCGGTAACCAGCTCGTCCGGTGATTCCAATCCGACGAGTCGCCTGATGACAAAGGATTTTTTAAAAGGAATTCCCGGATGCTTGAATCTGGATTTCGCCAAATGATAAATTTCCAGAAATCTTTCCCATTCTTCATCCCGCAAAAATACCTGAAAGTTTCTCTGCCGTCGTTTGTTAGTTTTCTTCTCCACTGAAAAATCGGCTTCCTTAAATTGAATTGACATTTTATTCTCGCGCGGAAATTAAATAAAGCTACAGCGATAGTTATCGCCGCAACTTAAGATAACCGAATGTCCCGGCAACATAAAGCCGGAAACGACAAAGGATTTACTCCTTTAACGTTTCGTAAGTCAATTCACAATATCTTCCCTCATTTCGTTCGGCAAAGTACCTTTGAAAATCGGCTCGCCTACAGAAGCCGACGACTTTACCGAGTATTCGATTCTTTCCGGCATCGTTTAGTTCAAATCTGTCGCCGTCCGCCGACTCAAGAAAATAATTCGACTCATTTTTTATAAAAAATCCGATTTTAAGCGCTTCATCAGTTTGATCGCCGATAATAATATGGGTATTCGCGTCCGGCATTCCCCTTTTGATAAATAAAAAGTCGCCCTGCCGAATTTCCCGATAGTCTGCCTGGATTTCGGTTAAAGCAAGTTTTTCGTCTTTTATATTTTTTAGACCAATTTCATCATTAATTAAAGGCAAATCGCACGCTTGGACTTTTTTGACCGATTTATCTTTTCGGCTGAATGAAGAAAAAAGATCGGGAAAATCCTTTTTAACTCTGGCAACAAAGGTTTGGCGGCTCATACCGAGCAGAACAGCGGCGCGTGATTGATTTCCGCCAGCTTCTCGAATCGCGGCTTCCATATATTCACGGGAAATTGTTTTTAATTCTTCATCGAGTGAGAATGACTGCCGCGACAGCGGCGGCTTCCTTTCGATTTTCTGGGCGGGCGATTCAATTTCCGGTTCGATTTTTACCGCAACCTCCGCAAGCGCGTCGCTGATGTCTTTTTCCTGACTTCCCGAAAGATTTTTGACCGTATAGAGATATGAGGACAATCTTTCCTTCGGGCTGTATTCGAAAAACATTTCGCGCAGAGCGAAAAGCCGCGCGGCGCTCGCCAGCGTGAAATCCTGATTAAAGCCGGCAACTTCTTCCGCCTGACCAAAGACGGATTTCGCCTTTTCGATTTCTCCGCTGCGGGCTAAAGCGATCCCGTAGGTGATCAAAGCGGTCGCCAGCAGATTCGAGCTTTCAAAAGATTCAAGATATTTAACCGAATCGGCGGCAACCTCGACTGCTCGCCGGAAGTCTCCCTTTGCGATAAAAGCGCGAGCGAGCGTATCGGAGACCACGCTTAAATAATCTTTGTCCCGAGTTTGACGAGCATCGGTTTCCGCAATTTCGAGCACCCGAAGCGCTTCATCGTATAACCCGATTGAATAATAAAGAAAGCCGATATTATTCCGAGCTAGAACCGCCGAGCGGCTGTTTTGAACCGCTTCAAAACAGATTAAGGCTCCATCGAATTCAATAATCGCTTTGTCGAAATAATTGACACGCTCCGTCTCCGAAAGGCTTTTACCGATATTCTTATAAACCAGTCCGATTCCGTTACGGATTTTAGCCTCGGTAAATACGGATATTTGCCCGATGAATTGATAAGCCGTCTCGTAGAATTTAAGAGCTGACGAATACCTGAAATTTGATGATTCGCTCATCGCTAAGTTTAAATTGGCAATCGCTTTCGATTCATTAGACTGGGCGTAAAACAGAGATTCACGAAAATAAATCTGCGCCGTATCTAAGTCGCCATTTCTCCAGTAGGTGACGCCCGTTTTATTCTGGCATTGCGCTTTGCCTTCCGCATCGTCGAGGTCGTCGAAAATAGCTTCCGCCCGAGACAAACACTCGCGTGCTTTCTCCTGAGAGTTTTTGATTTGCTCGGCGCTGCCGTATGCCGAGATGACCGAGCCGAATCGAAGCAGCAGATTTGCGGCTTCGATTTTATTGACGGACGGTATTTTGATTTCGCCCTCGAACCCCGTCCAGTAAGGAGCCAGCAGATCAATTGCCTGGCGCAAATCCCCGCGCATTTCGCACCGGTAAATTTCCTCGCAGAAATCTAAAACAATGCTTTTTTGAAATTTATTGCCGAGTCCTTCAGGTGCAAAAATTTTTGCAGTTCTTTCTTCTGAGCCTCTATACTGCCTGCGGTTACTTTTTTCTTTAAGTGCCATAAAAGGAGATTCAAATGAAAAAATTATTTTCAACCGTCTGTATAACTCTTTGTTTGTTGTTTTCCTCTGCCGCAACAGCTGTTCGGGCGGATGACGGCGACGGGCACGAACCCGGTTACGTGTGCATTGAAACTACTGCCGCTACCGCCTGCCCACCGAACGGCGCGCCGCCACCGCAACAACAGCAAAGCGGAACGTCCGTTTCAAATAACCAGGGACCGACAGATACGTCTTTAATATTACAAGAGTTAGTTAACGCGTTGCTTCCGTAAAGTCAACCAGGCGTAGCTTCTTCGCTCTCGAATTTTAATCTAATGAACCTGCGTAATTTGCCGGGTTAATATAGCTCTGTCTATATTATGCCTGCTCGTTTGAAATTAAAAAAGAAGCTTTCGCTTGAGAACGGATATTCGATTTACCGTTATGCGTCAAAAGCGCGGAAGAAATTTTTCTGCAAACTTCAAAAATTTATTTTATTTTTTTAGCTTGACAGATAGACTATAGCTCTATAATATCTTCCTGTCATTAATTTTAATAATTGTATAAATCATTAATTTACGAACACGAAAGTAAAAGTGGTCTCAATTCATTGACAAATAAAAGACGATTTAAGCAGTTATTGAAAAGAAAACCAAACCTCCCGAAATTAAGTAAAAGAAAAATAGAAAACGAGAAGATAACTCAAAGTTTCATTACTTGATCGATTTGCGGGAATCGGTTGAAGGAACCCTTAAAGTCGTTTTTTTATTTGAACGAAGCGGAATAAAACGTGAATGCTCCCGGCGCTCCCAATACATCAGAAAGTATTAACCGAAGGCATTTCTTTAGCTTTGATTTGATTCATTTCAAGTGCCGAAGCGGTGGTTTTTGTATGGTAAGCGGGAGAAGTTCTATTCATAAAAAAGGCGTGAGAATTTGAAACGTCTAAAACGATTTGAGAACCGAACGATAATTATAAAGCAGATTGAAAACTTGGAAAATTAAAAGTCCGATGAGCATCATCGACTGTTTGCTCCGTTCGGTAATTATGGCAAACTGCTTAAACACAAAAGTTCTTCAAGAGCAGTTTTCATAGTCAAAAATCACCTGCCGTAACAGGCGATTTTCACCATCATCTTAACGGTCCTGTTGCAGCGGGCGGCTCTAGCTTGTATCACTGAAAGACCATAAGGAGTAAAGAATATGAAAAAGTATTTGTTATTGACATTGTTGGCAATCGGAATTAACGTCTCTGCGTTTGGAGTATATTATTTGCACGGAACTAACTCCTCGCAAAACAGCACTCATTCGCCGGAAAATGAGTTCAGCGAAGTTCATGAGATAACAGAAGAAAATGCCCCGAATGGTCACGACAAAGCTAAATTATGGAGAGCGATGGCTTGGAAAGATGAAAATGGACAAATCCCTCCTAACGCTATTAGTAATGCAATTAAAGAAAGAGATGATTATTTGGAAAAGGAAAAGGAAAAGGAAAAGCAAAAACAAAAGCCTCCGAAAGATATCGCCGACGGCATAGACCAGGTTTCCATTTCTCCCGGAGTCGCCAACACGAACTGGTCTCCCATAGGACCTCAAAACGTCGGGGGGCGCACTAACGCAGTGATCGTGCATCCGACAAATCCAAGTATTATTTGGACGGGAACGCAGGGCGGAGGTGTTTGGAAAAGCACTGACGGTGGGACAACCTGGAATGCTATGAATGGTGATCTTCAAAACTTTACGATTGCATCAATGGCAATTGACCCAAAGAACCCAGACATCCTCTACGCCGGCACCAGCCTAGAATTGTTCGATGGTGGGATATTCAAAACAATTGATGGAGGAATGACCTGGGTACATCTTGCAGGCACTATTCCTAATCCAGACAAGTGGAACCATGTCTATCAGATCTCTATTGATCCCAATAATAGTGATATAATTTTGGCTGCTACCGTAGGCGGTCTTAAGCGTTCGAGTATGGCGGGAGCGGGATCATGGGTTGATGTTATTCCGGGCGTAGAACAATCATATGATGTCGCCTTTGATCCGAATAACGGCAGCAATGCTGTAGCAATAGTTAAGACCGGCAGTAATTATCAGATAGTTTATTCAACCAACAGCGGAGAGGGTTGGACGAACGCGACTTTGGATTCCGGCGTTCTTGATTATACAACTAAGCTGGCATATTCAAAGTCAAACTCGAACATTGTCTATGCCTCCTTTTATGAGGAAGTAGCGAGTTCTCAAGAAAACCCGAAACCGAAACATAACTGTATAGCCGTCTCGAATAACGGGGGACACAGTTTTACTAAAATAAATTCACAATCAAGTGAACTAGATGATAGAGGAAAGGTTCGTCTTCATACCGAGGGGTATTTTGACGCGCTTTGGGTCTCACCGACCAACCCCAATTTTATTCTCGGGGGTATGAGGAATTTATGGAAAAGCACGGACGGTGGAGCTAACTTTACTCGAATCTCAAATGGTTATATCTTGAGCACGCAGCCCCACTCTGATACGCGATTCATCGTTGGTGACCCAAGCTCCAGTAATAGAGTTTACCTTGGCACTGACGGCGGAGTGTATCTCACCAATGATATTACAATGGCATCTTTTGATCCCAGACCCGGGCATGGGGACGATAGCAACGGTTGGGTACCTAAAACCTTTAATTATCAAACGACTCAATATTATAGCGTTGCCGGAAACAGCTTAACCGGTTTAATTTTTGGCGGAGCGCAGGACAATGGAAATTTGCGATTGGGATTACCGCCGACTAAGCAAAATGCCATTTTTCTTTTCGGCGGCGATGGGGCAACTGCTGCGGTTGATCCGATGGACGACAATTATTGCTATGGTTCATATTTTAATTTAGCGCTTCAGCGCTCCACTGATTGTAATATCCCAAATCCAACAACAGGGGGGTATATTTGGCAAGGGATTCTAGTCCAGACAAATCCGGATGTGTATACAGACGGGATTTCAGATAATTATTCTAATTTTATTGCTCCGTTTATTCTTGATCCTAACAATAGATATCGAATGCTATGGGGAGGAGGCTCTTTATGGAAAACAGATAATGTTCGAGCCAGCGTGCCAACTTGGACTTCGATTCGAGCGGGTAGCTTGGACAATAACAATATAAGCGCGATTGCCATGGCTAAGGGATATCCCAATATCATCTGGATAGGTCAAAACAATGGTCAAGTTTATAAAACAATTAATGGTTTGGATGCCAGCCCAACTTGGATACCTATCGATGATAACGGAAGTCATAATCCGCTTCCAAACCGGATGGTAACGCGCATCTTAATAGACAAAGACGACCCCAACATCGTTTATGTCTCATTCGGCAGTTTTGCTTCTGGAAACTTACAAAGAACATATAACGGCGGAACTAATTGGTCTCCTATTACCGGATCAGGGCTTCCAGGGGTTCCGATTCACGCCATCGCCCGCAATCCGCACAATCCGAACAAACTTTATATCGGAACTGAGATTGGCATTTATAGAAGCGAGGATATCGGCACTACGTGGCATGCCGTTGTGGACGGACCGGCGAATGTCTCGGTTTTCGACTTGGAGTATATAGGCGATTCGACAACGCTTGTGGCTGCCACATACGGGCGCGGTCTTTGGTCGAACGACGAAGAAGCAAGCCCTTCAACAAGGACTTTATTCGACTTTGACGGTGACGCGCGCGCCGACGTTTCGGTTTTTCGCCCGCCTATCAGTCCGTCCACCGATACAAATTGGTATTTGGATCGCTCAGTAGCTGGCTTTCAAGGCGTGCAATGGGGGACAAATGGCGATAAACCCGTGGCGAGAGATTATGATGGTGATAGAATAGCTGACATTGCCGTATGGCGACCGTCAAACGGTTATTGGTATCGCTTAAACAGCAGCAACAACACATTTGTTTCAGTGCAATGGGGACAGCAAGGCGATGTGCCAGTTCCGGCTGATTATGACGGCGACGGGAAAACTGATGAGGCGGTTTTCCGCCCATCGGCGGGTACTTGGCAGTTGAACCGCTCAACGCTTGGCTATACTTCAGTTAGTTTAGGTGGAGTAGGAGATATACCGTCGCCAGTTGATTTTGATGGAGACGGGAAAGCGGACCAGGCAGTGTTTAGACCGTCAAACGTCACTTGGTATTTGGTGCAAAGCACTAATGGACCTCAATTACCAATACAGTGGGGGACACAAGGTGACATTCCTGTCGCTGCGGATTATGACGGCGACGGCAAAGCGGATATAACTGTTTGGCGACCTTCAAGCGCAACTTGGCTGCGCTTGAACAGAAGCAACGGTATGCTTGCTTCTTCTGTTCCATGGGGTTTGTCAACTGACATACCGGTGCCAGCCGATTATGACGGCGATGCCAAAGCCGATGTTGCCGTTTGGCGACCGTCAACTGGCTACTGGCATTTGTTAGAGAGCGCTAACGGGTATAAATCCGAGCAGTTCGGCAGCAATGGAGACATTCCGATTCCAGTTTCGGCTACTCCTTAACGGATAGGTAAATGTAAAAAGGCAAAAGGTAAATAAATATCTTGCCGTATTTGACCTTTTGCCTTTTTGTTTTACCGAAAGATAGCTTGCCAGGGGCGGGTGGTTGATTTTCGATAGGTTTTTGTGTTGAATCCGTCTTATCCTACGATTTCGGATTTGCGAGAAAATAAATGTTAAGATTTGTTAAGGTTTCGGACTTAGGAAAACTTAATACTGAATTCTAAATCACTTTTGAGACTGTTTGGCACGGATTGAAAACTTCATTATTTAATCATTAGGCTTTATCGGAATCAACATTTGATGTATCACCCAGATTTTATTGACTTTCTATATGCATTAAGTGTGTATATAAATTAGGAGTAACTCATATTATGAACAATCAAACGCACAGATTTAACGGCAGCCGGTTGCTATTAATGTTTTCTACTATCCTTTTCGGTTTCCTTACCGCAGCTAGCGTATCAGCAACGACCCGAAATCCTGTCGGAGATTATGACGGCGATGGGAAAACCGACATTGCGGTTTTTCGCCGATCAAATAGTTATACGTATGTTGCGAAAAGCAGCGGCGGCTATCAATTTATTCCGTGGGGGTTATCAAGTGATACGCAGATGCCGGGTGATTACGATGGCGACGGAAAAACTGATTTGGCTGTTTTCCGAAGAGGCGAGACTGACCGTAGCGGCTTCAATCATTGGTATATTCTCAGAAGTTCCGATTTCACATTTATGGGAATAACACATGGGTTAATTGAAGGAAATAATGTATCGGTAAATCCCGCGCCGCCCGCTGATTACGACGGCGACGGGATAACCGATGTGGCGAGTTTTACACAGCCTTATATATATGATCCTAGTAGGGGCGGTCTAGTTGCAACGGCAACATACTTCGATATTTTGCAAAGCTCGACTAATTCAATAAGGCGGCGAGTATTCCCCAGCACATACAACCCTTTCACACCCGTAGTTCCAGCCGATTACGACGGCGACGGAAAAGCCGACTTTGCAACTTTCAACAATGGACTTTGGACAATCGAGCAAAGCACAAATGGAGCAATCCGAACCGTGTCTTTCGGGTATTCAGACGACCTCCCTCTTCGGGCAGATTTCGATGGCGACGGAAAGGCTGACATTGCCGTGTGGCGACGATCAAATGGGTACTGGTATTGGCTGTCGAGCCGCGACGGGTCTTTCAACTCGTATCAATTCGGACTATCCATAGATTTTGATGTTCCCAAGCCTGGCGATTACGATGGCGATGGACGAACGGATTTCGCTGTATACAGGCGAGCAACCGGCGTCTGGTATATACAACAATCCAGAGACGGCTTTCGCGCCGTGCAATTCGGTTTGAGCGACGACCTTCCACTATAAAGGGTGCTGAAACTTTTTGGTGATTTGTTGGGCATTCGCTAATTTTTAGTTGCGAACGAAACTCTATGGTTACGTCTACTTTGGCAACGGCATTTTGTCAACCGTCAAATCGAACGGAGCGGGCGGCGAGACGACCGATTTTAATCACCCGGACAGATTAGGAACAAGAACGATTACCAATCAGCAATCGGGAACGAACAGCGAGCAGGCAACATTGCCATCCGGGGCAGCCTTGAATACCGAGTCAACCAACACAATCTCTCACAACTGTATAAAAAAGCAGGGTTTTCTGACAGACAAAAAGTTTATTTCGCGTATTGAAACACAAAAGGAGTTCACTGTAAAAATTCGCGTTGAATTTGAAGTTTCATTTTACTTTGTCTGGCACATTCGAGAGTTTGCCGGAATTGCTCTTTCCAATTCAAATTACACATATTTACCTGGTTTTCTTTCCCGTTCCGTTATCAAATTGCCTTCATCGTCAAGATAACGAAAAGCGTAATAATTTACAGGCAATTGATATTTATATCGGCGGGAAACTTTTATTAGATCATCTATCCGATTTTCAAAATTTTTATCTTGCACGGCGCACTCAAAAAACATTTGCGCGAATATTTTCTCGACAAAATTTGTATTCTCCGATTTCGGCTTACTGTGTTCTAAAAAAGGTCTGGGAAAGCAATTTTTTACCGCCTTAAATTGCCAAGTTTCGGCATCGAATACTGTTTTGGAGATAACAACCATTCCACGCGGTTGATAACGGCTTGCGTCAACGGCAGCAATCCATTTTAGAGATAGTTTTGCTTCAACCAGTAATCGCTTAACAGCCCCGCGGATCACATTCTGAAAAATCTCTCCGCGCTCCGCTTCTGAATTTCCAAAACAATTTAGAAGGGGACAGCTTGGAAAAATATGCAGAGTTAAAATCTTATTTCTATTGAAAGATGTTCTACTCCAATCGAGATATTTTTGAGCTTCCACGCAAGTCATTACGTTTAAATTAATGTTAAAGAAATTGCGAAAGCCTTTTCGCGTATAAATAGGATACGAGTAATAAATGTAATGCAGATGATTACCGCTTACAGATTTTGGATGACTCGATGCCGCAACGATCCGGCTATCTGAAAAGCGCGAATTTTCTTGAATTTTT
>MWWH01000106.1_pt1 | contig 20847 bp, 17 predicted proteins | sample 1047231 | NCBI WGS metagenome assembly MWWH01 (sample SAMN06349967, study PRJNA376086) | soil metagenome | isolation source: MG3-2 sample Antarctic (ecotone) soil | place: Antarctica | collected 2015-01-13 | reverse complement strand
TACCAAAGTGACGCGCCAGCGTCGCTTGACAGCAACTCTTTTCGGCAAGCAGCGCGCACACAAAGTCAAAGACCACTTTTTTCTGATGCCCATGTGCATCCGGCAACATGGCGTTGATATACTCGCGCAGGCGAGTGGTTCGAGAGTTTTGATTCATGGTAGAAACAATGCTCTCACGAGTGCTTAACTCGTTGCCACTCGCCGCTTTACAAAATGTGTCCTGACTTCAGCCGGTGAAGAGATTTTAAGAACCGCACCCTCTTTTCTTTAGACCACTCTCCGTAAGGCGGCTTACACGCCTGAAAGTCCACCATATGAAAATATGGGATGTTTTCCTTCGCTAATACTATGCGCCACTCTTTCTGAAACTTCTTCCATTCAATATCTGTGGATATGTAGCCCGCCACTGTGTACACAAGCAGCTCAGGTGCATAGTTATAACTTTCATCAAAATAAGCAGTTTTATCGGTTATCGAGATCATTAGCTGCTCGACCCCAGTGGTTGTTCGGACAACCCTCCCAACCTATTTATAAGTTATCGGACGGACATTAAAGGCGCGGTAACTTAAGGAAATATTGCCGCGCTTTTTGCTCACGACTCGTTGAGACCAGCGCAGTATAAATGACTGTATTCTGGATGTTGGCATGGCCGAGCCAGTCCTGCAAAAACCGCAACTCCGCGCCTGCGTCCAGTAGATGAGTTGCGATTGAGTGCTTCAACACATGAAAGTGCCGCTTGTCTTTCGGGAGCGCCGCCGCTTCCCCGTACCACTTCATTAGGACATCGAGCATCTGGCGGCTGATGGGCAGACTACGTCGGGAAGGGAAGAGGATGGGCGAGTCGCTGTCCCTGCTCTTGAGCCATGCCTTCAACGCCCGCGCCTCGTCTGTCTGTAACGGATGCTCGCCGGACAGAGAGCCTTTGAGCCGGTGGAGCATGATGCGCAGCCGCTTCAGGTCGAGGTCATCCACACGCAGGAGGCCGACTTCGCTGGCGCGCAGGCCGTGCCGGTAAGCGATGAGGAAGATCGCCTTGTCCCTTTTATCCGTGATCCACTGGAAGAGGCGCTTGGTCTCGTCGGGCGTGAGGAACTTGATGGTTTCGGTGCGCCGCGCCGCTCCCCGCTTGCGCACCGGAAGGGTCAGCTTCACCGGCGTCACAGCGGCGCGCTTCGTGCGCTTCAATGCCGACTTGGTCTTCACGGGTGGCATGGAGTGAATAATATCATGATGGTCAGAACATCTCTTCTGTCTAATAACACCATATCCAATGTTAAGGGGAAGTAGGAATTTTTTCGCTCGTTAGATCAATGGTTCGGACAGTTTTTCTAACTTGTTGATAACAAAGAAGTTAGCGCACATCATCGTAAAGAGTTAAAGTGTTGATTTCATTGGACTTAACTTTCTGAGATAGCTTCGAATGCAAAAAGTGTCCGAACCATTGTAGATAAAACAATGGTTCGGACAGTTTTTTGAAGCGCGATTCTCGTAAGTTGTTGATTCTTCGAGAGCGGCTGAATTAAATCCAACTTAGCTGTGGAGCTAACTTGCATTTAATTCATAAACCGCTCGAATAATCGTTGATTTACTGGGCTTTTTCAGTCAAAAAACTGTCCGAAGTATTGATAAAATGCAATCTGAGATTTAGGTTTGGACTCCCAAATTGACTGGAGAACAGATAGTGGCATCATCTGGAAAAGAGGTTTATTGCCTTTGCATAGACCTTATAGGCGCGACGAAATTTGGTTTTGAGCTAAATACTCGACAACAAGATCAATTCAATAATTCTCTAGTAGAACAACTGAAACCTCATCTGGAAAGTGTCGGTCTCACTAAAACACTCATCAAATTTACTGGGGATGGTTGGTTAATAATGGTAGACAAGGTGCAGCAAGTTGCTCCTCTTTGTTGTCTTGCAATTATCATGGCTTCAAGATTCCAAAGTGAGATTAGCTCAATGACTGAAATATCTAACGAGAGGATACCGGCGCTGCGCCTCGCTATAGGGTTTGGTAGAGATGTGAAGGTTAAATTACCTAACGGGCATACAGATTGGGTTGGCGACAGTGCGAGGAGGGCAGTACGCACATCAGGCTTTTGTCTTCCGAACGAGATTCTTATTAGCGAGTCCATCAAAGCAACTATCTTCCGTGATTTTGAAACACTAATTATAGATGTAGACAGTCGCCCCATAGAAAACCGACCTAAAAGAAGTGAAGAAAGTTTCGCACTCTATAAATTAGGGTCAATTAAAGAAGCTGCCGCAATAGACTCTGAGGCTCCTGAACATTTCGTTAATACCCTTAGTATTATTGGCAGGCAAGGAGAAGCTGAAAACTTTGCAGCACAAGTTTCACAACGATTAGAAATGGAGGCGCTCAAACCTAGAACCGATAAAGAAATTTTGCTAGTTAAGTGGAACCGTCTAATGGCTAGTCGTCTGGATTATTCAACGGCTCTTGAGATTTTTAGCAATATCCGTGATGCCCGGCTAAATCCAAACATTTACACCTATAACACGCTATTGGGTAAAGCGCCGGATTATAAGATTGCGGTGCAGATAATGGAGCAGATGCGGAAGGATGATATTCAACCGAATGTCATCACTTACAACACGCTCATTAACCTCGCTCCCGACTATGCGGAAGCATCTCGGCTGATGGAGCAGATGCGGAAGGATGATATTCAACCGGATGTCATCACTTACAACACGCTCATTAACCTCGCTCTTACACACGATGAAGCTGTACGACTGATGGAGCAGATGCGGAAGGATGATATTCAACCGGATGTCATCACTTACAGCACGCTCATTAACCTCGCTCCCGACTATGCGGAAGCATCTCGGCTGATGGAGCAGATGCGGAAGGATGATATTCAACCGGATGTCATCACTTACAGCACGCTCATTAACCTCGCTCCCGACTATGCGGAGGCATCTCAGATGATGGAGCAGATGCGGAAGGATGATATTCAACCGAATGTTATCACTTACAACACGCTCATTAAGCTCGCTCCCGACTATGCGGAAGCAACTGGTTTGATTGAACGGATGGTTAATGAATCTGTAGAACCGAACTCTTACACTTACAGCACCTTATTCAGTAAAGACCTTAGTGACGTATCTGCTGATAGCATTTTGTCTTGGTTTTTAAGACAAAAATATCATCCAGAATTATCCATCCAAGCAGCAATAGCCTCTTATCGAAAATTAGGGCGTATTGAACAAGCGTTACGGTTAGCATTAGACTATCCGCATCTACCAGCAGCTCGAAAATTGATACGTCAACACTCAGATACAGCTATCACATACTTTAGAAATATTTACGAGGATAATCCTCTGCACCCAAATGCTTGTTACGCTTTAACAATAGCCTTGACAGAACTTGAGAGCATAGCAGAAGCCCAACAATATGCATTAGAAGCTTTTGATTTAGCCAGAGAAGGCCCCAGAAAGAAGGCGCTTGCTAAATTAATCCAGCAAATAGACATCAAGCAAAGGAATATAAGCGAAGGCAATATCTAAATTCTTATTATAGTTTTGAGTATTAGTCAAAATAACCATTTTGACCAGTAGTTGTGTTTCCGGTTCGCTGTTTTGTTGAGATTTGTCGCAGAGAGTGAAAGATTTTCTCAGATGTAATGTCCAATTCGATGGCCGCCTGTGTGATTAAGCCATGCGCGAGGTTAAATTCTTAAGGGCCGCTAAATCAATCCTTAAAACATTGGGACACAGGCGGGAAAAGAGGAACCACGCGCTTCACACGAAACCACACGAAGAATTCGTGGGTTTTTATTTCGTGCTGTTTCCTGTGAAGCGCGTGGTTAAATCTTTCTTGTGTCCCAGTCCTCATCAGGATCGATTTAGATTCAACGCGAAGACCTGAGCCGCACTCAATTGCACACCGCTATAGTTCACCACCCTTTTCCTGCGTAAGCGGCAACTTATCCTGCCCGCCCTTGCCGCCCGGTTGACAAGAAACTTGCAACGCGCATTAAGTTCTTTAGACACGCCCTCCTGTGTGGGATTTTCGTGAAAAACCTATTGCGTTCCCCGTGCTAGAGGGTTAATCTCACGTTCCATGAATGCTCCTTGTCCAGGCATTCCGGCTTTTCAGCGCTTTACAAGTTTTAGACACGCGACTCCCTAAGCCGCCGGCAAACCCGACTCACAGCGGCTTAGAATAATTCAGATGAAGCGAATTACCAGCTTACCTGACGCGAAAGTTGATTTTCGGGCTGTGCCCGCCGATGTGCGGTGGGGCTTCTGCCTTTCCGCGACGCGGCTTCCACTTTTAATGAGGCTGCGCCTCACAGTGGCGGCGACGCGGGCGAGGCGTAGCCTCGTCACGGGGCATCATTCAACGGAAAGGCTCTCGCCTTTCCGCACATCGGGCGGCACAGCCGCAAACTCAAACCTGCTGCGTAGGGTGAGTTACTAGAACAGAGCCAGCACGCTTTGCAGCAGATTCAGCGCAATCAGTGTGGCCGGATCGGTAGCCGTCTCTCCGGTTTCCGTTATCCCTTCCGTCGCTGATTCATCATTCGTCGCTACTGAAGATGGCGGCGGCGGCGGGTCTGTCCTCAAAGGCCAAATGATGCCGTCTCCGGCAAGCGCGGAGACGGACAGCAAGAGAGACAAGACGACGGACGCAAAGAGTTTGTTTAGTTTTTTCATGGTTTTTCCTGTACGGGGTGATGTTGCGATAGCAGGCTGAAAGAATTGTAGAGACAGAGATTGCCCCTGCCTCTACGATTTAGCCGCTCGTATCGCAAACGAGTGAAAACACTTTGAATGATTTGGTGAAGCGCAATTCTCACCAGACGATTCGAGCCGATTTGGGGGCTGCATCTTAACATAGGACGCGCTGCCCGCGTCCACTGCAATTTTTTTTGCATATACACAGAAAGGTAATCCTCACATGAATTTAGCAAAAGACATGCTTGACCAAATAGCCGATCCGGCACTTACCCATGATGAACGGGCGCAACGTCGCTGCCGGCTCGCAAAGCAGTTGGAAAAAACAGGCAAGTATGACGGAGTGCGCGAAGCGCTGGGCGAGTTCTGGCAAGGCGTCGGCAAACGGCCTGCGCTGGACGGGCTTGAATCTCGCACCGCGGCGGAAGTGCTTTTGCGTGTCGGCGCATTAACCGGCTGGCTCGGCAGCAGTAAGCAAATCGAGGGGGCGCAGGAAAAAGCGAAGAGTCTTATCTACGAGAGCATGAGACTCTTCGAGGCATTGCCGGACGAGGAGAAAGTGGCCGAAGCGCAGACAGAACTGGCGGTTTGTTACTGGCGCGAGGGCGCATTCGATGAGGCGCGGGTAATGCTGCAAGATGCGCTGCGTCGCCTCGATAACACGGACGGCGAAGTGAAAGCTGCCGCTTTACTTCTGAGTGCGATAGTTGAAGGAGGGGCTAAGAGATTTAGCGATGCTTTACGCATTCATACGGAAGCCGCGCCGTTATTTAAAAAGATTCAGAACGATGTACTCCAGGGAAAATTTCATCATAGCTTCGCTTCTGTGCTCAATTATCTCAGCGCGACGGAGCGCCGCGAGGAATACGTAGACCGCGCGCTCATTGAATACACGGCGGCGAGTTTTCATTACGAGCAGGCCGGGCACGCACGCTATCAGGCTTGCGTCGAGAATAATTTAGGATTCCTGTTCGGCACTATCGGCAAGTTTACCGACGCGCACGAACATCTCGACCGCGCGCAGGCGTTGCTGACCACGCTCAAAGACAGCGTGCATCTGGCGCAGTTGGACGACACCCGCGCGAAAGTGTTGCTGGCGGAAGGAAGGATTGGAGAGGCGGAGAAACTTGCTGCGGCGGCGGTGCGGACGCTGGAAAAGGGCGGTGAGCAATCGCTGCTGGCGGAGGCGTTGACGACGCACGGCATCGCGCTCGCGCGGCTCGGTCGCTATCCCCAAGCGCACCTGACGCTCCAGAGTGCGCTCGAAGTGGCGCAAACGGCTGGCGATCTCGAAAGCGCGGGACAGGCTGCGCTCACCATCATCGAAGAGATGGCCGCACACCTCTCCACTCAAGACCTGTACGCCACCTATGAGCGCGCGGCGGACTTGCTCGCCAAGTCGCAGAATCAAGCGACGCTCAAACGTCTCTATACCTGCGCCCAACGCATCTTGTTCCTCATTCACGCATCGCCCGCACCTCCCGACTGGGCGAATTTTTCTTTTAAAGACGCCGTGCATCGCTATGAGTCCCACTTGATCGAGCGTGCTCTCCGGGATGCGGACGGCGTCGTCTCGCGGGCGGCGCAGTGGCTCGGCTTCAAGCGTCATCAAAACCTCGTCTGGATACTCCAGAACCGGCACCGCGAGTTGCTCCACGCGCGCACGCCCGTCGTGCCCCGCAAGCGCAGTATCATCCACCCGTCGTCTCAGCCGCCGCGCCGTTGCGCGGAACAGCCAGCCGACGCCCGCCACATCCTGATCCTCCACGCCGAAGATAACCAACTCATCGCCAATATGGTGAAGGAGAATCTGGACGCGGAGGGTTGGAGTGTCCAAGCCTGCGCTGACGGCGCGGAAGCGCAGCGCCGGATCGCGAGCGGCGTTCGCTACGATCTCCTGTTGCTCGATAACGAGCTACCGGGCGTCAGCGGGATGGAACTGGCGCGCGATGCCCGCCAACTCGCGCATCGCCGCCAGACGCCAATCGTGATGCTGTCGGGGGCCGACTGCGCGATGCAGGCGCGCCGCGCCGGGGCGGACGAATTCCTGCGCAAACCGGAAGACCTCTCGCGGCTCGTCGAAACCATCGCCCGGCTGCTCGCCGTCAAAACAATCGAGCGTTAGAGAGTCGGGATGAGGTTGGCATCCCGGCGGCATGGCTCACGTGGGCGAGTGAGGGGCATGCCGCGAGGCCGCCGCGTGCATCTCCTGCGCGGCGGCCTCGCTACCAAACCGGCGCTACTAAATCGAACCTCAAGCGATTAGGACACAGGAAAGAATTAACCACGCGCCACATACGAAACACCACGAAGCACAAAACCTGGATGGTGGTGGTCGGTTTCGTGTCGTGTATGTTCGTGGTTAGGTTTTTTGTTTGTGTCCCAATCTTATAAGGACTGATTTATGCGAATGAAGGATAAAAATATGTGCGTTGGAAACAATGGGTGATGAAACCGGCCTTCGCAGGTTTGCGCGAATGCCCTCTATCAGTTATTGGTTCTTCATATCGGATTTCAACCCTTGATCCGCGTTACGATCAGTCGCCAATGCCCGGCGCGTCGTTTCGCGCCTGAGCGAAATCTGGTGTCGGCGCGGTATAGCCTTGCGACTGCGCGATAGCTTTGTCCATGAGCGTCTCGGCGTGCTGCTGGTAGGTCGCCTTCGCCCGCGCCGCGCCGAACTCCTTCGCCAGGTTCGCCACCGTGCTCATCGGGTCTCGCGGGTCGCTGCGTCCCGTCTGCGAATAGTGGTCGTGGGCTAACATAAATGGCGTCGGGGTGTTCTTCGTCTGATCAAACGTCACACTCCTGGTCTGGTTATCAAACGCCGTCGCGCGCTGGAAGTTGTCGTCCGGCGTCACGCCGTACAACGGCATGATCGGCTCGCGGGCTTCCGGCCTGACTCGTAGCCCTCCATCCTCGAATATCTTGTTCGGGTCGTGATAGTAAAGCGTGTTCCCGTTCTTGAGTTTCGTCTGCTGCCACTCCTGCTTCTGCGCAAACTCGGCAATCGTAATGGGGTCGCCGAACTCCTGCCGCGTCTGCGTGCGCCAGCGTTTGGTTTCCTGATAGGTCGCCTTGCTGCCCTCGACGCCGCGTTCCAGACCGAGCGGCTTGCAGCATTCGGCGAACTCGGTTTGCAGTTTCGACAGCTTCGCCCGACCGCCCAGATGGTACTTGCAATTCAGCTTGCCGTTCGGATCAATGGGCACGGAGAAGGCAGTCACATGCGGCGTCTGCTCATCCATGTGCGTCATCGCTTTGACGAACACCATCCCGCGCCCTTCCAGCCGCTTCACCATCTCCAGCGTGCTCCGCTCGAACGCCTCGACCTTCTTCAAATCGTGCCCGCCGCGCCCATTGGCAAAGTATTCAGGCGACGCATAGAAGACCCATTCCACGCACTCCACCGAGTCCTTGCGCGGCTTGCCGCCGTGTTCTTCAATGACTCTCTGCACCTTGTCATAGAGCCGCCCGTCATCGCCGATAAGACGGCGATTCTCAACATATTCTTCACGCGGCGGCTCGTGCGTCGCCGCCTGCCCCGTCTGCTTCTGCTGCGCGAGTTTCTTTAGTTCTTCCTGCTCTTTCTTCTTCGCGTTTTCCGTCTCCCGTTTGCGCTCTAGGTGAGCGTCCGCGCCGGCGCACGAACCGGCCCCGCTCAGCTTCGTTGCCCGACACCCTGCAAATGCCATGAAGCCATTTCCTTTCTTCCAAATCTTCCCCGGCGCACCCGGCGACGGGCGAGCGTAACCTTTGCCGGCGTAGCGCAAAGGTGTAATGAGTACCCCTTAAAAATTAAGGTTGTTGGGCGCGCGATTCTCTCATTGATTCCTTATCCTCATCGTTATTTGCGCCCGTACCATCATCTTTATCGCACGCTCAAACACCACCACAATCAGTGCATTAATCCATTGCCGATACCTCTACCAATTGCTATACTAAACAAGTGTTTAATAAGATACAAGGTGTTAAACATTATTCCATCAACAAAGCGAGACCAAATATGGCAAACAAAGCTGCAACTGAATTCCTCGTCGAACTACCCACTAAAAGCAAGAAAATACAAGTCACGTTCGAGATAGATGAAGCCGATCACAAGCAAGTTCTCGATTACATGAGTTATTTGACTAAAGCATCGGGACAGGAAGTGACGCTGGATTTGGTGGGTACAACCGCTCTCCGATACCTGCTGCGGCATGACCGTTTATACCGCCAGCTATCAGGGAAAGCGAAGGCGAAGAAAAAGGCGACGCCGGCGAAGCCGCAATCGCAACTGCAATCAACCTCCCCAACGCTGCCGCGAGCAACTGCCACACCTGCACCGCGACCAGCGGTACCGCCCGTGGCGCGTCCGGCGGCAACTCCAACCACGCCTGCGAGACCGCAGACAGCCACGCCAGAGCAGCAGCCTCTCGGTGAGACGCTAAAACCGCGCTGGTAGGTGTTGCCCCGGTCGGAGGCGACTAACTGTTCAATGGATGCTGAAGCGACGCGGGGATGCTCTTGCCCGGTGATGGGAAAGCTAGTGATAAGACGGAGGGACGGGAATGTGACTGGTAGAATTAGTCCCGTAGCGCTTCCGCTGAGAGGCGATAGCGGCGGCCTTCGGCGCTTCCCGATTCGTGTTCGAGCGGCGTCATCAGGCACTGCATCGCGAGACGACGCAGTGCCTTCTGCGCGGTGCGATGGCTGACTTCACAACCCTCGCTGATGTCGCGCACAGTGGTCTTTCCGGTAGTGTCGCCGCCGCGGCCTGCGCTACGCCGGCGAAACTGCCCTGTGCGGCGAAACATGAGGGCATCAAGCAACACGGAAGGCGGGGACGTGTGAAGTAGCCTGCTCTGGCCTGCTCCGGCGGGGCACGGTTCCCTGCTCCGGCGTGTTCCGGAAACATCTACTACCCTCTCGCGTTGGCATCCGGCTCTAGCTCCGGTGGTGAGGGTTGTGCTCTAGCCAGTCGTCGAGGGTCAGCTCGTTGAAATAGGCCCTGAGTCGGTCGAGGTGACTTTCCTCATGGTCGAAGATGTCGAGTTGGTGCGCTTTGAACTTCGGCTTAAAAATCCGATTGTTCTCAATTTCCGCTCGCTCTCCCGCCTCTTTCGCTAAAAAGGCTCTGTAAGCCTCTGGCCGCTTGATTTGATGCTCTCCCTCCCTTCCCCTTAGATATTCGTAAAAGATCGGTTGTAGGGCTTCCCTGTGGCTCTGGCGTGCCCGTGCCGCCTCACGCTTGGCTACCTGCCTTTTAACTTCTGCCTCTTTTTCCAGCGCATGTTTCATCTCTTCGGGCAGTTCGTAATTCTCTCGGATGGCTTTTATCAACCAGGGGGCGAGGTCTTTGATTTTTCCGGTGTTGCGGTGAGGCAAAGCTTGGAGTTGCATCTCGACCGATTTTCGATAGTCCCTGACTAATTCTCTGGCCGTCGTCTCGGTCAGGTGAAAGCTCACAAGCTTGGTGACGAATGGATCAATCTCCTGCGGCTCCGCTTCGCGCATGATCTGCGTTGGTGACGGCGGCTCCGGGTTGGTTGGCGCTGGCAACGGTAGTTGCTCTGGCTTCCTTCGCCTTTTGCTGACCGCACTGCTCGGCTCGTTGAACGCTCGAAACTCTGCCTTTGCTTTGCGTCCGGGCGTGTAGAGCATTTCCCAATCCGCGCGTCCTTCGCCGTCAGTCGTCTCTCGAAGTTCTACGGCAGAGATATAGCCTGACTTCTTGTGCGGCGCATGAACCTTGTACATCTGCTTTTTGACATGATCGTAATCGAAATAGCGCGTCTGTGGGGCGCGGGTGCAGTAGTAGGAATAGAGCATCTTGGCGCGTGGGCGCTCGTTGGCGAGCGCGCCGAAGATTTGGAAACTTAGCAGTTCATAAAATCGTTGCGCGCCGGGCGAAAGCTCGCGCAAATAATCGTAGTCGAGAGGCCGGGTCTGTGCGGTGTTTAGAATCTCTCGGTAAATCTCGTTGAGAAGTAAATAAACCGCGTCGGCTTTTCTTCCATCCGGTAGTGTCTCGCCTGTAAAGATTAAACTGTACCGCGTGAAGTCTGCTTCTCTTGTGATCTCCGCTCCATCCTTCCGCTTGTAACTGATCTTCGCGGTGATGAATGCACGCGCGTTTTGGCGAAAGGCTTTTTTGATCTCTATGGGGTTGCTGCCTAACTCTTTCGCAATAGCTCTCAAGCTATCTAGTTTAATCAGTGCGGGAAGCGGTCGCCCTATCTCATCAAACTTTCGATTGATGGCGAGAGTATCAACCTTGTAGGCGAGTGCGCCGGGTTGACCATACTCGCTGTTATACGAGACTTTCCATTTTGTTTTTAGTTCGCCATCATCATTGGTTTCCCGTATTTCTATATTGACCTGACTGCGTTGTGTCAGTTGATGAACTGGAAAACGAGACAATGCCGATTCTATTCGGATGGCATTGGGTGGTAGAAGGTCTTCATGCCTTGGCTCTTGATTCATTTAGTTTTTCTCAACAACAACAACAACATATTTAGCTTTGTTGTTGTTGTCTAAATAAAGTCTAATACAGTCTATAAAAACGGCGTGTCCGATAACGGCACTCGTTTCAATAGTTAGAGGGAATTTTCGTCTTAAGTCGTCTCCCCAATCTATGCGGTTCGTCTCCCCAATCTATGCGGTTCGTCTCCCCAATCTATGCGGTTCGTCTCCCCAATCTATGCGGTTCGTCTCCCCAATCTATGCGGTTCGATTATGCCTAATTTCTTCCGAGGTTCCTCTAAAGCTTCCCGCGCTAGGATGCCTTCTCCATGCTCGAAACTCTTCATGCCTTTACTGCTTCGGCTCGTTCATGGTGGGAAGAATCTTTGTTAGAGTTGTTAAGCTTAACTCTCTTAATTCATTGGTTCTCCAAGCGGCACGGTTATGAGTTGAAATCGCCTTTTGTTTTATAAACACTTATTAACTACTATTAAGTAACAGATCAAATCACTTGTCGATGCCGGGTGATGAAGTATTGCAACATTTCATCGGGGCTTTTTTCGCTCAATTCTTTTTGAAGCGTATGGATTGCTTCTCTGATGACCATAGAGCGGTTAGCTTTTGGATTCCCCGCACGCTTTAGAGCATCTGTTATTTCATCAATCCAGTTGGCTTCGGGCGTGTAGAGACTTGCCGGAACAATCCTATATCCCTTCTTCTCATGCTCGTCGCTCGTCAGTCGCTTAGGATTCGGGCGCGGTGCGGTTTGCTGCGCTTTCTCTAGTAGACGATTTTTCTTACTTTGTGCCATAGCTCAAGAGTTCCTTTGTTAGTGCTTCATAGGCAAGCGCACCTTTCCCTTTAGCGTCGAAAGAAAATATGTCGGTGCGCTCCATTTGTGCTTGGTTCAATTGCTCGTTCTGCGGAATTCTCACCTCAAAGAATTTATCTTTCCATTGAGCAAGTTGCATCATGACTACCTCATTCGTCACCGTCTTGCGTGGGTCAAGTTTAGTAATCAGAATGCGGTAGTTTTCAAAGTCTTCGCCTTTAAGGGCAACGATCAAGTCTAAGAGGTCAACTAGACCGTCGGCGGCTCTGGCTTCCATCTGGCAAGGAATAATAATTAAGTTAGCGGCTTCAATTCCTGACTCGGTGAGTACGCCGAGTGTGGGCGGGCAATCAATCAGAATAAACTCGTATTCTTTTTCGATTGGACTAATGCCCTTCCTCAATATCTCTTCTCGTTTCGTCCTCATGTAAAGAGATTGCCCGACGGGAGCAAGCCGGATAGTTGACGGCGCGATAGAAAGATTAGGGATGTGTGTAGGGCGGATTATTCGCCGGAGCGGAAATGCGGATGGTTCGCCAAAGAAGTCGCGTAGCGTTAGATCGGAGTCTTCCAACTCAACGCCCAGACCTAAAGAGCAATGCCCCTGCGGATCAAGATCAATAAGCAGGGACTTCTTTCCGGCTCTGGCGAATCCTGCGCCTAAAGCCATTGCCGTAACAGTTTTCCCTGTGCCGCCTTTGTGTGTGGCGATGGCGATTGTTTTAGCCATAGATTAATAGAAGTTAAAAACAGTTAATAGCACTTAATAAGTTACTCGAGTTTTACCAATTGAACTTAGGGCGAAGCCCACATATTGATGCCGTGCGGTTGCAGTAGCCCAACATATGGGCAGCACCCGAATTTTGAGCAACTTTCGATGTTATGGCTTGGTAGCAAAGCGAGCAATATATCCCTGTTTATGCGAAATATTGAGCATTTTGTTCACCGCAATTGGTAAAACTCGAGAAGTTATAGAATCGCCGCTAAAATACTATGTGCGGTCTTGCTCGTTCTTCTTCTCTTGGCTTTGTTCCGGCTCTTGCTGTCTCGGTAGTTGCTCTATCTGGCGAAGAAAAGCCACAGGATTAAGGATCGTTAGAGTAGGGAACTGTTGCCGAAAGTCTTTGCTCCCTGCAAGGTCTTCCCGCATCAAATCTAAAAGGTCGTTATCGCGGCTCACTAAATAAGCGGCGTCTGCTGCAACTGCGAGATTGATATATTTCTCATCTTTCGGGTCGCGCTCATAGCTAAAGTGCTTCGGTACGCTCTCAAGCAACGTCCCTTGTTCAGCAAGGCGCGTGAGCAAAGCATCAACTCGCTCATCGGTTATACGGGGATTCTTCTGGCGGATTTTGGGGCGCGAAAGAACATCCCGCACTTCGTCTAAAATATCGTTGCTCACAAACAGAGAAATGATGCTGTCGTCCATCATCCTTAACAACGCGGCGGCGGGGCTAGACTCGTTGGCGGCAGCTTGCAGATAGATCATGCAATCGAAGACTACACGCGGGCGCAGATCGCCATTAGTCATTTGATTTTCGCCTGCCTCGCCTGAAAAGCATCCTCGCGCGCTTCTTCAAAGAGCGTCTCTAGCTCATCCTCTGACATCCCGCTTTCTTGGAACCCTTGACGGATCGGCGAGAGAATTTCATCAAATGATTGTGACGCTAGAACGTCTTTTTCAATAAGACGCTCGACATACCCGGCAACATCACAGCCTCTATCAAGCGCACGCTTCTGAAGCATTGCTTCAACCTCTGGCTTTAGTTCAACCTGAATACTCATAGCTGCTACTCCTTGTTTATAATACTTATTAAGTGACATACACACTGCAAAAGTCAAGAAAAGGCTACTGTTGAGATATTTTTAGTAATACTTAATAAGTGATATTAAAGGCGATTTATATCCAAGACTCTGAAAGCGTTTCGGCTTGCTCTAAAACAATTTCTATTGCTCTTTTTTCTTGGTCCGGCGGATATTTGTATTTCCGCAAAATCCGTTTAACCATCAATCGAAGTCTTGCCCGCACAGTTTCCCGAACTGCCCAATCAATCGTCGTATTTTTTCGCAGATTATCGGTCAATTCCACAGCGATTTTCTTTAAGGTCTCATCGCCTAAATCACGCACGGAAGCCTCGTTTGTTTCGAGCGCATCATAGAAAGCTACTTCATCATCACTTAATCCTAGTTGCTCTCCGCGACCGGCAACTTGGTTAAACTCCTTCGCCATTTTTAGAAGTTCTTCGATGACCTGTACGGTTTCTATGGCTCGGTTATGGTACTTGTTAAGAGACTGAATAAGCAGTTCGGAAAACTTTTTGTATTGCACGACGTTTTCGGAAAAGCGCGTTTTGATTTCCATCTTCAAAAGCCTCTCCAAAAGCTCAACCGCTAAATTCTTCTGCGGCATCAATCGCACTTCTTCTAAAAACTCTTCGGACAAAATGCCGATATTAGGTTTTTTCAGTCCGACCGTATCGAAGATGTCTAAAACTTCGTCTGATACTACGGCGCGGCTGACGATCTGGCGCAAAGCGTGTTCTCGTCGCTCGTCGGAAATTTGTTTCTGCGTTTCTCCGGGCTTATTGATATAGGCTTTGACCGCTTGAAAGAAAGCGGTTTCCTCACGGTATCTCATTGCCTCATCCAAAGTGCAGCACAGGGCGAATTGTTTGGTTAAATTCGCAACGTGCTTAGACAGACGGTTTTTGCCGTCCATCTGCTCTAAGATGTGGTCTGCGGCATAAGGCATTAGCTGTAATGCTTCAGTTTCAAAGTCCTGATAATCGAAGCCGTGAAACATCCCGCGAACAATGCTTATTTCCTGAATCAGCAAGGGAAGGGCGCGTTCGGAAACATCGCTAAAAAGCTCGCCTTTCGCGCCGGTGGCTGTGTATTCCTTGAGCGCGGCTTTTAGCTCGTGTCCGATTCCGATGTAATCAACCACCAGACCGCCGGGCTTGTCTTTGAAAACGCGATTCACGCGGGCGATGGCTTGCATCAGGGTATGTCCGCGCATCGGCTTATCAATGTAAATTGTGTGTAAAGACGGGGCATCAAAGCCGGTGAGCCACATATCGCGGACGATGGCAATTTTGAAATCATCCTTCGCGTCTTTGAATCGCTTTTCTAAATCTTTCTTAGTCTGCTTTGAGTAAATATGCGGTCGCAAAAGGGCTTTATCGCTGCTCGATCCCGTCATGATTACTTTCAAGTTTCCCTTGTTGGGGTCTGAACCGTTCCATTCGGGACGTAAAGCAATAATCTCATCGTGAAGCCGGACGCAGATTTCCCGGCTCATACAGACAATCATTGCTTTGCCTTCCATCGTAGCCAGGCGTTCCTCAAAGTGCGCTACAAAGTCGGCGGCGATCTTTTTTAGGTGAGAATCAGAACCGACGATCTTTTCAAGCGCCGCCCATTTTGTTTTCAAACGGGCTTGTGCGCTCTCTTCCTCGTCTTCGGTCAACTCGTCGGTCTCTGCATCAATCTTGGGTAACTCTTCTTCCCGTAAATTTAATTTCGCCAGACGACTCTCGTAGTAGATCGGCACGGTCGCGCCGTCGTCCTGCGACTGCTTCATGTCGTAGATGTCTATGTAATCGCCGAAGACGCCGCGCGTGTCGCGGTCGGTCGTGGAAACGGGTGTTCCCGTGAAGGCGATAAAAGAAGCGTGCGGCAAACTCGCGCGCAAGTAATAAGCGTAGCCGTATTTTACTTCGCCGCTTTTCTGGTCAATGCGCGCTTTCAATCCGTACTGTGTGCGGTGGGCTTCGTCGGCGATGACGATGATGTTTGCACGCTCGGAAAGCGTCGGGAAATCCTTCTCGGCTTCAAACGGCGAAAACTTTTGGATCGTCGTAAAAATCACTCCGCCCGATGGCCGGTCTTGGAGAAGCTCGCGGAGTTCCTGTCTGGTTTCGGCTTGCTTCGGCGTTTCGCGCATCAACTCCTTCGCGTCGCTGAAGGTTTTGAAAAGCTGCCCGTCCAGATCGTTTCTGTCTGTCACAACTACGACGGTCGGATTTTTCATCTCCGGCGCGGTGATAATCTTTCCGGCATAAAAAGCCATCGAGATACTTTTTCCGCTTCCTTGCGTGTGCCAGACAACGCCTATTTTGCCTGCGCCGGAAATGGCTTCGATAGTCTCCCGGTAGGCTTTCCTGACGGCGTGAAATTGATGGTAAGCGGCAATCTTTTTGACGATCTCGCCGTCGTCCTCAAAGATGATGAAGTCTCGAAGATACTCAAGCAGAAAATCACGCCGAAAGAGACCGCGAATCAAAGTTTCGGTTTCGTTCGAGGCCCCGAGCGGGTCAATCTTCACACCGTCAACACTTCGCCACGTCGTAAAGCGTTCGATGTCGGCGGTCAAACTTCCGGCGCGGGCTTCGCGTCCGTCGGCAATCACTAAAATCTCGTTGGTGTTGAAAAGGTCGGGGATCGTCTCTTTGTAAGTTTGGAGTTGACGAAACGAGCTAACGATGTTGGTTTTTACGTCCGCCGGATTTTTGAGTTCGATGACGGCGACCGGCAAGCCGTTGATGAAAACGATGATGTCCGGGCGTTTGGTATGCTTTGCGCCTTTGATGGAAAACTGATTGACGGCTAAAAACTCGTTGTGCTCAAAGTTCTTGAAATCGAACAGCCGCACAAAATCGCCGACTGTCTCGCTGTCTTTTTGAAACTCAACTTTTATTCCATCCCGCAAATAACGATGAAACTCGCGGTTGTTTTGTAGTAGGGAAGGGGAGTTGAGATTTGTTATCTGCTGAATCGCATCTTCAATGGCAACGGCGGGAACGTCGGGGTTAATCTCGATTAACTTGGTTCGCAGCCTGTCGCGCAGGATGACTTGGCGGTAGTCCGTTCTTTCGGCTTCGGGTGTGCCGGGGGCGATGTCTAAGCCGTTCTTGGTGATGTAGCCGAGTTCCTCAAACCAAGACAAAACCGCTTCTTCTAAAAGTGCTTCGTTTATCTTCATACACTTGTTTCGTCTTCACCTCACGCCCCGCTTTCCATTTTACTCTCAAGTGCGGTCATTGAAATCTTTCCTGAAATGAGACGCGGCAACAATGAATCGCGGATTTGAGTTAAGGTTTGATTTTCTTTATAAAGCAATTCCTGCTTTCGCCAAATGTTTTCAATTACTCTTGAAAAGTTTGTTAATACCTTCTCTGTTGGAATAGTAAATTTAGGTATCTGCAAGCCATCAATCTTTAGCATGTTTACGGTTGTTCCACTTGAGCAACCAATAATAGTTTCTCTTATCATTGAAGATAAAAGCAGGTAATAAATAAATTGCGGCTTTAAGTATGTTCTATTGTTTGGTCTTATTCGGTAGATGTGATGACTGAAAATAGAAGTTTCGCCTAAATACTGGGGAACAATCGCGGGGAAACCAATTAACAAATGCTTATGTCCTTGCTCAGTATTGGCAACAATAATATCTCCCGCTTTTGTAAGGTGTTTCTCTTTGTACTCACCGTTGTAATACTTAATGCCTTCGTGTTTGTAGCCACCACCTTCGTAAACAGAGTTCAAGTTATTCATCGGTACGCCACTATCTTTTTCGCAAAGTCCACTTCCTTTGTAACTAAGTCCTCTTACAACCTCTAAATGATTTCTTAACTCATCAACTCGCCAGCCTTTTGGGATAGTATTTTCAAACTCAGACGGAAAGAGTTTAGCGATTTCGGGTGAAGCACTTTCCGACGGGCGATTTTCCATCTTTGCGCGGACAGGCTCAAAATCTATAAACCACGCCTTAAACAAAGCCTTCGCCATCGCCTCCAACGTCGCTTTCATTTGCCGGTTGAGTTCGATTTTGTCGTCTAACGATGAAAGAATTTTGGCGATTGCTTTTTGTTCTTCGATTGGTGGAATCGTTACGTCAGTTCCGTAAATTAAACTTGGGGATATATTTGCTTGTCCACCAGAACTCGTTGCCTTTGAAATAAAATGATATTGAAAACCCTTAGAAGAAAGTAAAAGACTTAGAAAAACTTCAGAGACGCTGTTTGTATCTTTAACCTTCAGAATACCGACTCTTTGGTTAAGTAAAAATTCTCCATTGTGCTTAAATAAAGCAGCTTTTCCTACCCATGTTTCCGGTGTGCCTTCAATGCGATTGCCGGACATAGTAATCAAAATGTCATTAGGCAAGATTCTAAAATTCTGTGTTTTATTAGCAACTTCCCTTGATACATAGCTCAAATTATCAAATACAATCTTTCCGGGTTTCACATTTTTAATTTTGATTACAGGAACACCCGCCGAAATAAAATCAGTTCCTTTGAAAGCGTAACCGCTTTTGAGTTCTACTAACTCTTTTAACTTATACTTTTTCCAATTCTCCATGTTGTTTTGTCGTTTCGTTTTTTACTTGAAGGCTTAGAGTTCAACTTCAAATCCAATACTTGCCAAGTTTCCCTTAATTTCCTTTTCAAGTTTGGCACTTTCTTCAAACTGCGTAGCAAGTTCTTTCGTCAGTTTCAACATTTTTTCTGTAAAAAATCCGTCATCATCTTCGACAGTTTCTGCGCCAACGTAACGACCGGGCGTTAGAATGTAATCGTGTGAAGCTACTTCGGCGAGGTCTGCGGATTTACAGAAGCCTAGAGCATCTGCGTATGGTTTCCCGGTCTCGCCCGTCTGTTTCCAAGCGTGATATGTGCCGGCGATTTTTTGAATATCCGAATCGTCAAAAACGCGATTGACGCGGTTTTCAAGTCGCCCTAGTTTTCGCGCATCAATAAAAAGAATCTCGCCGGTGCAATCGCGCCCGTTTGCCTTTTTATCTTTATTCAAAAACCACAAGCACGCCGGTATCTGCGTGTTGAAGAATAACTGAGCAGGCAAAGCAACCATACATTCGATGGCGTCCTGCTCGATCATCTCACGGCGAATCGTGCCTTCGTTGTTCTGTGCCGAGGACATCGAGCCGTTCGCCAGCACAACTCCGGCGCGCCCGCGTGGGCTGAGGTGATAGTAGATATGTTGAAGCCAAGCGTAATTGGCGTTCCCCTGCGGCGGCGTTCCAAACTCCCAACGCGGATCGCCTTCAAGCCGTGCGTTCCACCAGTCGGAGATATTAAACGGCGGGTTCGCCATGATGTAGTCGGCGCGCATGTCTGGATGCTGGTTGCGTAGAAAAGTGTCGGCGGGTTCTTTGCCTAAATTAAAATCCATGCCGCGAATCGCCAGATTCATCGCCACCAGTCGCCACGTCGTCGGATTGCTCTCCTGTCCGTAAATGGAAATATCGCCGGAGCGTCCGCCGTGCGATTCCATAAACTTTTCAGACTGCACAAACATCCCGCCCGAACCACAGCACGGGTCATACACCTTGCCCTTGTGCGGCGCGAGAACGTCAACCAAAACTTTCACGACAGATGCCGGAGTATAAAACTGCCCGCCCTTCTTGCCTTCAGCGTTCGCAAACTGTCCTAAGAAATACTCATAGACTTCGCCCAACAGGTCTTTTGCTTTGTTCCCGTTGCCGCCAAAACCGATTTTAGAAATCTCATCAACCAACTCGCCGAGTTTGCCCGGCTCAAGCTGTGTCCGGGCAAAACGCTTATCGAGAATCCCTTTCAAGCGTGGATTCTCACTTTCAATTTCTACCAGCGCGTCATCAATGATTTTTCCGATAGTTGGCTGTTTCGCCTGCTCTCGAATCTTTTCCCAACGTGCCGATTCCGGCACCCAAAAAACATTTGCTTCCGTGTAGTAGTCACGCTCTTCAAGGTCTGCTTGGCGCACATCTTCATCTTCGATGAAATACTCATCGTTAGGGTCGGCGAATCGCTTTTCCAAGTTGGTGCGATGCTCGGCGAAAGAGTCCGAAACGTATTTGAGAAAAATTAAGCCGAGAACAATATGCTTATATTCTGCGGCATCCATATTTGAGCGAAGTTTATCAGCCGTCGCCCACAGAGTTTTTTTAATTTCGGTATCCATAAAGTTTCATTAACCCACATTGTCAGTTACCGGCTGCGGGGCTGACCGGGATGCGCTGTCAGGATAGGCTCGTCGCCGAAGAAGGGCAGAATTGTATGAGTCAATAAGCGCCTGCTTGTCGTAGTAAATCCATTGGTCTTTTTCCACCTTACCGAGATTCTTGATGGACTCTCGCATGCCTCGCGGGTTTTCAATCGTAAGTCGTCTCACCACCTCTTTGGTAGTTTCATACGCCAAAATATCAGCCGCCTGTAGGGGCAGCTTTTCTCTCTTATCTCTAAGCTCGAAAGAGCCGACACGACAAAACCCACGATCTTCATCACGCAATTCTTCTTGGAAGCACCTCCTAAGTTGTTTGTCATGTTTAGAGCCTTGCTCAAAGATGTACCTGATCGGTGTGTACATCACGTTCTCGGCTGTCCACCATCCAATCATCGCCATACATTTCGTCGCAGCGAAAACGTGAGGATTCACAAGTATCTCTTTTTGTTCGGGCGTGAGACTCTCGAAGTCTTCTATATTTATCGTAGCCGCAAAACTCCTGCTGTATCTTCTATGAATAGTCCGGTGAAGCTGAAGTCGGGACACATTTTATAAACACGCCTCTAAGTTGAGTTTAGCTTGATGATCGAGCAACTCCCAGAGACTTTTATCATCCTTGAGCAGTTCCGTCACCGCGCGCACCAGGCTCAGTTCACAACGTGCTGTGCGCCGCGAACAGACGCGCCGCAAGACCGTCCCCACCCACGATTGCCTGACCAAGCCGCACCCGATGCCGACCAGGACCAGCAAGCTGATCGCCACCAGTGTGAACATCCGCGTCCAAGCCGTGAGGTCAGCAATCCGCGCCTGTGCAAAACCCAACATCCGTTTCGCATCTCGAAAGCCTTCTTCGCAGCCAAAACGGCGC
>MWWH01000105.1_pt1 | contig 20855 bp, 24 predicted proteins | sample 1047231 | NCBI WGS metagenome assembly MWWH01 (sample SAMN06349967, study PRJNA376086) | soil metagenome | isolation source: MG3-2 sample Antarctic (ecotone) soil | place: Antarctica | collected 2015-01-13 | reverse complement strand
GCCAATGGTCTGCTCTGCAAATTGGTCAATATATGACGGTTGAATGGTCGCACCAAAAAAAATAAGGGAAAGTTTCTGCAATGCTGACAGAAGGAATAATCATCAGCCAAATGCCCAACAAGTCATTCGAGCGGACGGCGGGATAGCGTGCCTGTCATGTTGCGTGTGCAAGTCAGTTTGCGCGTGTTCGCCCGCCGCTGCTCAATTCCAGCGTTGTGCTTCTGCCTCTTACATAAGTTTGAAGGAAAAAAGGAAATGAATCTAAAGTTGAGAGTAGCCTTAACTGTGTTCATGCTTATGTGCGTCGCTAACTCTTATGCTGAAACAAGGAAGTTGCGCCAAGCGCAAGCTGTAAAGTTAGCTGAAGAGTTCATTGTTCGGAATGGATATACTGACTTGCCGCCTGATAAGGAACATCTCGCATTCGAGTCATTGGAACGCGGCTCAAATGTAGATGAAATATTGCAGGCGCGGCATAATACATTGGAGCGCAAAGCCTATGGCATCGCAAGGGGAAGGAAAAGCGGTTCTCCCAGCTGGATAGTCGTGTTCCGCTATAAATATCCTTCTTACCCTGAAATGCGTAGAAACGGGCGTGCCGTCACTATGAATTTGGATGGCAGTAACATGCGAGTTGAGCATCAAGATTTTATCTTGAGAGCCGTTGATAAAAGGCTGTAAGAATCTTTTTCCCAGAGTATGCGAAGCGCAACAAGTCATTAGAGCGCGACGCCTCGATAGCGTGCTTCTCATCTTCTTTCCTAAAGATTAAGTTGGATGCTGTTCGCTCAGCGCGGCTCAATTCCAGCGTTAGCTTGCTACTTTGAGCGGGTGTTTAGGAAAACGGAACAATGTTTTTTGCGTTTTTACATGGCGAGATTATAGTTTTCGCCTCGATAGCGGTGTTTGCTGGTTTTCTGGCGTGCGTTATCGCCCCAGTGGTCTTTTGGTTATGGTGGCGATACACATCACGTTCGGAATCACGGCTTGCCATCGGGTACCTGCTGTTCGCAGCCATACCGTGTATCCTGCTCGCTCTGGATAGAAGTGATTGGGATTTGCTGTGGCTTTTACTCAGCGTCGCTTTCGCCCTGCCGTTAAGTTGGCTGGTAATAGTAGGATTAATATCAGGACTTATCGAATGGGTACATGAGTCGGCTTTCGTGCTGCTGTTATGCGTATTTGTGAATGCAGTCATAATTTATCTGAAGTCTGCAAGAGCGGGACGTTTGTTTGAGCGCGACGCCGCAAGCTAACAAGTCATTGGAGTACGACGCCTCGACAGCCTTCGGGGGTGAGGGCTGAATGACGTAATGAATGTTATCAGATGCGCTTTTTGTTGGAAGTTTGTCGGTGAAAATCTCACCTCTCAAAATAATCTTCTAAGCACAAGATGGTGTGGTGCGGCTTTTCACGACAAAGCTCTTCACGTTACGCACCGTGACAATTCACCGGCGAGTTTCACGAAAATATGATCGTCAAGATGTTGTGGTCGTTCAGCTCTTCTAATAATCTCCGGGAAGTCTTCTCTTAGACTTTCAGAGGCAGCATTAACTCTCTTCACTAAAATCTGTTAATCTTTATATCGAAGCTGGTCTGGCTTCTCGGTCGCTGTCTTGCTAATGGCAGAGGAGACCGAGTTGGAGTCCAGCTTCAACTAGGCCGGGTTCGGGAACTGTCGCCGGTTGAATAATGCCGGAAGAGACGGTTTGGTTGCCGGCTTTCATTATTTGCACGTCGGAGATGAACGTGGAATGAAGTTGGTCAAGCAGTGAGCCTTTAATGCGGGGGCTGTGCGCGTTCTACCTCCGTCTGAATCTTCCGATACTTAAGCTCCGCGTCGGGTGTTGTTCTCCATCGAACGTGCCCTTTTTCGTCCAGAACTCCCTCGACGCCACCGCCCGCTCCGCCTCTGCAGCGGGCAATTGCATGATCGTGCGTTGCCTCAACGTCTCCGGCAATCGCTCCTCAAAGCTTTCCTCCTCCGTCTCAGGGTCGGCGTGGACGAAAAACGATGAAGCCAATCCGCACAAAGCATTCACGGCATCATCGAAAATCTTCGGCTGACGGTTCTGATTGTATTCGGGTAACTCCGCCCGCAGTCGGATCATACCTTTGTGATCCACTGCCTGTCTGACGAGCAACTTCCCTTCACCGTCAACATACAATTCGCCCTGAGCGTCGGCAACGATGATGAAGAAGCGTGGTCGTCCCATCAACGGCTCGCCCGCCTGCGGGTGTCCTTGCGGATAAACTCTAAACGGATGTTCTCGTGTCCGGTCAATCGTCATCACTTCTTGCACCTGCGGCACGCCCGCTCCGCGCCTTGCCTTCCACTTTGTGAAGAAGACTCTGATCTCTTCCGGCAGATCAACGAGAAAGGTCGCCAACGCTGCACTCGCTTCGTGCGACATAAGAGCGCGTGTGATCTTCTCCCCGTGTCGCGCTTCCGCCTCGGTGATGCTTCGCGCGACTCTGCCCGGAGAGACGACTTCGTAATCCTTATTCTGCAAACTCGCCGGCGTCCATTCCGGCATCACGATCTCACGGTAAGCGAAGACGCAATCAGAGAGCGAATCAACTTTTGAAGGCCGTGTACAATTAACGCAGGCGGTCGGGTGCTCGCGCGTCGTTCCCCAATCTAATCCCCTTCCCTTGTTCCACCTGAAGGGAATGCGCGGCTCTCCCTCTTCGGTTCGCGCCTGTTCTCCGAACTCATCATAGTAGCGCGCGAACTCAGACCACGTGATGACGTGGTAACGCTCGTCATACTCTCTAAAATCCTTTTCGCCGACGACGAGCGTCGTGTCGTGTTGACACTCGATGAGAAACGCATCCAATCCCATGTCGTCAATCATCGCTTGGCAACGGTCGAGGTCGAAGCCCGCCCATGTCGGCTCTCCCCCGGTGATCGTAGTTCGCGTTCCCTCGCGCTCCGTTGCGAGGCTCCTGACGGCCGGGTGCGGCCCGGAATTGTAGATGTTGCGCAGGAAGTCGGCGCGCCCGTCGTTTAACTGCGAAGCGACGGAATCTTTGTGCACGAGGTTTTGCAAGAAGAGTATCGCAACGTCTTCAGAGCCTGCCGGAATGAGTTTGCGCGTCAGAATCTTGATGATCTTCGCCGTCGCCTCAAGGCTGTCCGTCTCGATGTCGATGTCGTCGAAGATGACAAGGTCGGGGCGCATCTCGTCGAGTTTGATGCCGCGCGCGGCGGTGTCCAAGCCGAGGGCGTCAATCGTGAATCCGGCATTCGTGCGCAGACGGTTTCTCCGCCAACCTTTCGAGTTCCCGTGCTTGCCGATTAAGCGCGCGGCAAGGTCGGGGTAGTAGCTCTCGACGGCGGAAGATTCGAGCATCGCGCCGACGTTCTGCACGTGGTCGTCCGCTTGGTCCTGCGTTCTGGAAACGTAGAGGATGTATTTGCGCGTCTGCCTCGCGCCGCACGCCACACAAAGCATCTCGCCATTGGTGGATTTAGCGTGACCGCGCGACCACCAAGCACCGAAAGGGTGAGGGCGAACTCCGCGCTTCAAGTTCCAGCCCCACGCCCACAGTTCTTCGTGATGCGGCGCAAAGTCGTGCACGGTGTACTGCGGGAAAAGCGTGCGCGTCCAACGACGCCAATCCCGTTCTAACTCTTCAAGCGAAGGTGTGGCGTCTCTCGGCGATTGTTTGCGCGAGAGACGCTCGCGCAACCTTTCGCGCTCGGCTTCAAGGTAGGCGCGAAAATCAGTTGGCATACTTCCCTGTCACTTCGTCGTCGAGGAGCATCTGGCGATACTCTTCCGCCGCCCTGTCTCCGTGCGCCGCGCGCACGCGCTCGACTGACTCTTCCGTCTCCCTGCGCTTCGACGCTTCCGTTTCACGGTTCGGACGCGGCTCTTGCCTCAAGCCGAAGACTTCACACAACGCTTTCGCCGCCACCTGTGAATCATGCAACTTCACGGTGCGCGTGACGCTCTCGCCCGCCTCAGACGCGGTGCGCTTGACCGTGTACTCTTTGATTAGGTGCGAGACGTTTGCCGCACGCGCCGCCACAAAATCAATCTCGCCGTCTTCGTCGAGCAAGTCCGTGATGTCGGCTCTCATCTGCGAAACGAGCGTGCCGATGATTTCCTGCGTGTCCACTTCGGCAGCTCTGATAAGTTCGCGCCGGCGGGCTTCGACGCGCTCGCGGATGCTAGCATTTGCTAGTAAGCGCGCGCCCTCCACGTTCGGCGATCTGTATCCCGCATCCCGTGCCGCTTTGGTGGCGTTTCCTGAGGCTACGAAGCCTTCGATGAACCGCTCCCGCTTCACGGGGAGGGGTTTTCTTTCCGAAGCGTTAGAGGGCGATTTTGTGCTTGTTTTCGCTGGCATCTGATTTCACTCCTGGCGCCGTTTAATTGTCCGTCGTCGTTAAACAACCGGCGCGTAAAACACTTTCCACGATTCTCTGTGTGCGTCTTGTTTCGTACGCGAATAGCTCCGTTTCTATTGCCGCCCAGATTTCTCGTCTGTAAGGAGCAAACTCGACGGGAAGATTCGAGATAAACATCTGCTTACCATCCTCGATGTAGCGCAAGAATTGAGCGGTCTCTTCTTGAATCGTCATCATCCAAAAACCTCACATAATTGAACGCGGACACCCTTTCCAATTCGCTTTGGAATTGGAAAGGGAGGAGCGCGAGTTGTGGTAAAATACACCTCGCGAAACATTCTCCGAGCATAGTCTTAAAGTTGAGCAATCACGCCCGTTGCGACTCGGCATAAATAGGCGACTATGCGCTACGCGGCTTCTGCCTTGCAGATGGACTTGCCATCCATGTCAACCCGCTAAATCGCTCGTCAAGGTTTCGGAGAATTAACCTTGCATTAAAAGAGCGAAGTTCGCGGCTATGTCGAGAGACGTTGCTTAGCATGAACAATCCATCTCCTTTCAAGGAGTGGTAGTTGACTTTATTTATTCGTGGGGTAACTTACTCCCCTTCCTCCTTTGCTTTTTCTCATAAGTGGAAGAGCCGATGCCGAAGAAACTCGGTATCGTCTTCCATAGACCCGCCGCCCCTTCGAGTCTGTAAGCGTCCATCGCGTCACCTGCGATCATCGGCGCGAGGCGCTCAAGGGCACCGCTTGCGGGGGCGAACCGCTCGCCTTTGAAGTCGCGTCCCGCCCCGGCGTCCCAGACGTAGGAGGGCACGGGCGCCAGCTTCGACCTGAAGAACTGCGTGGCAACGTCCACCGGCTCTTGGAACCGCTCGTTTTTTTTGCCCGTCATGTTGTTGTAAAAACCCCGGCTCATCCGGTACAGAAAGCGCACGGGTTGCTGTGCTCCGCCGAGGACGTCGTAGCGCGTGTTCCCGACTTTAATCTTTCCGAAGTCGGCCGCCTCCGGGTCGAGACTTACTTCCGCGCCGGCGGCTCTCGCCAGCATGAGCGTTGCCGTCACCGTTCCCGCGAACTTCACCGCGTCCCTCATCGCCAATCTTCTTGCGGCGCGCGGCATCCGCGCATAAGTGAGCGGGTTTAAGAATTGAAAACGTGACTTGAGGAGACGGGGGCTGAACATGGCCGTGCTGAGTACCGGCGCGAGCGCCGCGCCGAGCCGCCCGTAGTCGCCCCTTCCCGTCGTGATGTTGACGAAACGCGCCGCCGCTTTGAAGTCTGCCGGTGATGCCCCGGCGCGCTTCAGGTCCCGCGCGTAGCGGTCGAAGACTTCAATGCGAAGCCGATCAAGATAGGCCGTGTATGTTCTCTCCGACGCCCGTGTGACGTGCCCGACGACGGGAATCCGTCCGACAAGGCGGGAGATGAAAGCCTCTTCGCGCTCACCGAGAGGCGAGTGCTTCCCGCGGGGCGCTTCACGCGAAGCAAGATAAAGTCCGCTCTCTTCGGCGAGTTTCGCCGACGGGTGATTACTCATGCGCCGCACGATGCGGTCATACTCACGCGGCACAAGTGAGCGGAACATATCGGCGCCGGCGCGCGTCGCCAAGACCGGGTGCGCCACGGACTGAATTAACCCTTGCCTACCGGGTGCGCTTAAATCCGCCGAACTCATCAGCGACCGCGGCGTGTTCACCACGTCAAGGAAAATCTCGCCGCGGGTGGCTTTGCGGCGCGCGTTTTCCGTTACCTGCTCCGGCTCCGTGCCGAGTTCGGAATGAGCGCGTTCGTAAAGGTCGCGTAAGTAAGGGCGCGCGTCCTCGCCGATGTCGTCAATCATGCGCGCCGAAAACTCGGCGAACGTGCGCGCTCCGGCTTCGACGTGAAACGTGGCGAGTTCTAAAACATCGCCGAGCGAGCCGCCGAGCTCCGTAATGTCGTTGACTCTGTTCGTCGAGAGACGTGCTTTGAGCCTTGCTCTGGCTGCTTCGGCTCTCTCGGTTGTCACCAATCTGTTTTGCGAGCCGTAAGGAGCAGCCGGTTGAGGCGGGGAGGCTTCTGCCCCTCCGGTGCGCTCTTGAAGCACACGCGCTTCTGTTTCTGCACCTCCCGCTTCAATTCGCGCTCCGGGATACTGTCTTTGGAATTCCGCTGCCTGCGCTCGGACGTTCTCCGGCGAAACGTAAGAGGCTTGCAATTCCATGCCCGTCTGCGGGTCACGGGCGACAACGGCTTGCGTCGTCCTCTCAGAGCGTGGCTCGACATGTCCTAACAATTCGCCGTGCGTGTTACCTGCCACACGCTCGGCGATCTCGTCGCTTGTCGGCGAGCGCGGGTCGTGAATGAACGTGCCTGCGGGCGTGTCGGTTGTTGTGAAACCGCGCGGCACTTCGGGCATCCCCTCGCCCGAAGTAACGAGCACGGCGGGGCGTCTGCCCGCTTGCATCGCATCCATCTGCGCGGCGAGCGTGGCGGAAGATTCGGGCACGGGCACGTCGTCGGTGGCTTCGGCAATGCGCAGTATGTTTCCGTCTCCGCCCAAGCGACTTGCCGCAAATGAATCTCGTGCGCCTTCGAAGCCTTCCATGATGCGCGCGCCGGTGCGTGTCGCGCGCAGTGCTCTTGCGCCAAGCCGTGTGAACGGTGCGACGGGGAGAAGGTTCACAGGGTCGGCAACCATGTTCGCCAACTCGCCGAGCATACCCGGTAAATTAGGATTGATTCTTTTAAGTCGGTCACTATGCCGAAGCTGCTCCGCGATCCAGTTCTCTGCTCCGGGCACGGTGCGCCCTTCCCGGAATTCCGTCCAAATGGCGTTAGCGATCTCTTCGGGTGGTTTGCCTCTCACCGTCGCCCAGAAGCCTGTTGATGCGGCTTGCACGGGGCGCGTGGCAATGTCGAGCGCGTGCGCTGCGCCGGAAACGGTCGGCTCTGCCACGTCCATGAATTTCTCGCCCGCGGTGCGCGCGTCGTCCGTCGCCCAATCAGCGACTCTTTGAGCCGTGCCGCGTGAAGACAGATACTCAGCTTCCATCTGTTTGAAGGCGGGAAGCTCTGCCCCGACGCGGATCGTGCGGCGCTCTCCGTCGTAGTGTTCTGTGCCGATCACGTCAACCGGGTTAACGGCTCTCCCGTCGGCGTCTTGGAGGTGCGTGTTCGCGCCGTGCTGTTGTAGCCACTGCTCGACGAATTCGGCAGGTATCTGCCTCTCGCCCGCTAACTGCCTCATCGCTTGATGCACGAGCGCGCGGCTTGAGACTTGAGACCAATCGGTTTGCCCGGAAGGGAGTTCGACGTCAACGGTGCGGAACGCGCTCGAAGCATTCTCCATCCCGCGCGCGCGGTCTCTTTCGGCTCTGCCTTCGGGAGTGTGAATATCAACTGTGCGAAGCGGCGGTAAAGCTCCCGCGTTTTGCGCTTGCCCGACGGCGAGCGGTTGGTGTGTGCGCGGGTCGAGCCGCACGCCAGCCTGATTGATGACAGTCTCCGTGCGGATAACATCATCATCATCATCGTCGGCGGCGCGGACTGTTAACTCCGAAAGCAACGAATCAACGTCGTCTTGCGCCGCCGGCTGCCGGGTCGCGCCCGCCACTTCGTCGAGCAAGGAAGCAGCATCGCCCGGCTCCGCTGCCGTGGCGCCCGCGCCCTGGAGAGTCGTCCCCACTGCGTAGCGCGCCCCGGTGCGATGCGACGGGGTGCCGATGTGGACGTGCGGCGCGGTCGCCGCACCCGGCACGGCGTGCGTGAAGGCTTGGAATGGCACGCCACGTTCGCGCAGGTAACTGACGAGCCGCACGCCTTCGGGCGACGACGGGTGCACGCCGATGTCGGACGCGTTCCGGTGATCGTAGCCCAAGCGGTTGTGCGTCGCGCTCTGCCCGCGCGCCGTCGTGCGGTAGCCGCCAGTCGTCAAGAAGTCCTGCAAGTCCGTGTCGGCGTCGAGCGACCATCCGTCGCGCGCCGGCGGGAGCGTCGGAACATCCGGCGGCGGCGGCGGCGGCCTTCGCGGAGGGCGCGCGGCTGTGACCGGCGGCGGTCTGCGCGCCCTCCGGGTGGTGGGCGCGCCCGTCAACTCGCCGAGCAGGTCATCAATCTCATCTTGGTTCATCTTTAAACCTCATATAAGAAAGGCGCGGAGACTCGTGTTTTTAAGCACGGGAGGAGCGCCCGTTGTGGTAAAATGCAACGTGCCAAAACAACCTGCACGCATTGCCTTAGTTGAGTAATCAACGCTGGCTGTAACTCAGGCTTAGCAAGTAAGCAATGCGACTGTTGCCGCTTCTGTCGTGAGACAGTGGCAAGGGTTAGCCGCCCTTCGTCAACCATCAGAGACTCAGCCCACGAAGTCAATTTCTGTGGTAAAATAGAAACGGCTTGAACGAGAGTTGGTCGCTCCCGAACAAGCCTCACCACACTATCAATGATTGGAACATTGACAACATGGCTGAATCTAATATACCGCAAAAAGCCTGCACGGGCTGTAAGCAAACGCTCCCATTGACACCTGAGTTCTTTAACCGCAACAAGGTTGCAAAAGATGGATTCCATTCTTACTGCAAGCCTTGTCGCAAGACGACGTACAATACGTGGTGGCTGAGAAATAAAGAACGCAAAGCCAAGACGAGTAAGGCGTATTCCGTCAGACTTCGCATGGAGGTGCTGAATCACTACGGTAACGGCGTGATACAGTGCGCTTGCTGTGAGGTGAGTCATTACGAGTTCCTTGCCATTGACCACATCAACGGAGGTGGGAATGCCCATCGCAGGGAACTTGGGATGCTTAAAGATGGCAGCAGATTTTACCTCTGGCTCAAACGCAACAAATTCCCACATGGCTACAGGGTTCTCTGTCATAATTGCAATCTTGCTATTGGCTTCTACGGCTTCTGTCCTCACCAAAAGGAGCGTCTTGCTATGGTTAGCTAAAGCCTCCGGGTTTGCAGGCATGACCCGGCTTAGCATGGCCGAGAGTCCTCCGTTGGGTTGGACTGTTTTCTTTGTGGACTGAGAAACCATAAAGGTTCTACTCCGTTGCTCAAGCGACGAAACTTGGAAGGACAAGCCGCCTCATTTATGTGGCGGTAGTTGACCATCGTCTGAGTCACCTTTCTGGGGCAGCGTTACTAGCGGAGCAAGCCGCGCTCACGCGCGCGCCTGACCGCTTCGTTGATCTTCTCCTCGCTCATGTTCCGCCGTGCACCCGCGGCGCGGATGTCGGCTTCGGTGGTCGGCTGCGTTCGACGCGCGCCGCCGCCGCCGCCGGGGGCGGAGACTTGCGGCGGGCGAAGGACAGACGGCCACCCGGCCGCGTCGTCTTCCACAAGGTCGCCGAACTGAGAGCGAATGAGCGCGCCCTGCCGCTTCAATTGTCTGGTGAGGGCTTCACGCGAGCTCGCAGTTGGCGCGGTTTCGGCGCGACGTTGGAGATCGCTTAAGGAGCTGATCGCGGTCCCCGCACGCCTCCCGCGAGCCGCTTCCGATTCTCCGCGCGGTGCGCTTCCAGTCGTGCGCCCGCCGCCTTGCGCGATGCGCTGCGCCCGTTGCTCTTCGGCCGTGCGCCGCGAGCGGATCAAAGCTGTCCGCGAGGCGTCACGATCCGCGTCCGCTCGCTCGGCGGCTTCACTCATGCCGGAGGAGACGCTCACGCGCGGCACGCGGCGCGAGACGACCGTTTGCTCGCCGACCGTCACGGGCACGAAGTCTTGTCCGTCCCACTGGTGCGGAACCATCGTCACGCCGTCGGCGTCGAGCAAATTGATGATGCGCGGCGCTCTCTCGTCACGCCCGTAATCGGAGGGAACGTGCACGCCGGCGTCGGCCGCGCGGCGCAAGAATTCGACATCGCGCGGGTTGTCCGTGTCGAATGGGTGCGGGTGCAGCCGGAGATCGGCGCGCACCGCCTGCTGGTCTCTGCGGCGCGCGGCGTCGGCTGCTAGCGCGGGGCGAACGGTGCGGTTGTAGTTAATTAGCGATTCGGCTTGTCCGATCTGCGCACGCTTCGCGCGTTCATTCAGTTCTGCCTCGCGCTCGGCGCGCGTCGCTCCGAGTCGGCGACTGACAAGCATCGTCTCCGTCGCGCGCTGGCGCTGCTCATAAGCTTTCGGGTTGACGATGCCGCCGAGGCCGCCACCGAGTCCGGCGGCGATCGCCGTTTTCCAATCCGCGCCCGACTGACCCGCCCGACCCATTGCGTACATAATATTCGCGGCGAGTTCCCTCCACGAAAACCTTCCGTTTCTGTTCTCGACGGGCGTGTGCACTAACGCGCCATGATAAGCCAGGTCCTGCGCGTACTCATCGACTGGCTGCGTCCGGCGCTCCCGCTGAAGCGTCGGGGCGGACCGCGACGCGTGGTTGAAGTGCTGAAGTTCTGCTTCCGCGGCTTGCTCGTCGGGAGTAGGCAAGGCTTCGGGCAACGGAAGTGGCGAAGGAGGGGTAGAAACAAATACTGGCGGCGGTGGCGGCAGAAGAGGAGGAGGCGGCGGCAGCGTGTTTTCGGTGACACGGCGACGTCGTATGAGGGACGGCATGAGCGGCTCCAGTTGCGGTTCTTCGATGTCGATTCCCGGCGGCAGGGCAGTGGTCGCGCGCCGGCGGCGTTGCCCCAAATGTCCTTGATGTAGCATTATTTTTTCTCCAATCCTGATTTCTAGTAGTAGTAGCGGCGCCCCCGCTCTTCGTCCCTGAGCCGTTTGGCGAACACCGCCTGCATCTCGACGAGCTGTTGCTTTAAGTCAGCGTAGTCGCTCTCGGTAACAGATGATTCCGTTTGTTCGATCTTGGCTTCGATGTCCGCCAACTCTGCCTGCGCGGAGGCGCGCATCCGGTCGCGCTTTTGTAACCGGGCGGAATAATCCACGCCGCGCTCGCGCTTTTCCTGCTCGGTGAGCGCGGGTAAACTTTCGTCGGCGACCTTCGCTTGGATTTCTTTCCGACGCTCGTAGAGCGACGGGAGTTTCTGAAGCGGTAAGAAGACGGCGTCGCGCGCACGAGAGCGCGCCTCGCTCGCGGATTGCTCCTCGCGGTCGCGTCGAGCAAGCTCCGCGTTCAACCGCTCACGAAGGAAGGGGAACGCTGCTTGGAGGGACAACAAGCGCGCCACTTCTGCGGGGTCGCTTGCGGAAGTCACGCGCGCGATGGCGGCTTCCGTTTCCTGTTGCATTTGGTCGAGGCGCGAATCGTCTGCGGTTCTATAGCCGCGCGGCTTCGGCGGCGGTGGTGGCGCTACTGCCTCTCGCCAGTTTCCTGACGCGGCATCGAAAATTAAAGGTGCTGACATTCGGTTTTCTCCCCTCTACTTGGTTGGCGGTGGCAACATTCAGCCTTCTGATTGTCGGCTAAGCTTTCGTGCGCCCCGCGGGGGCGCGCATTCGACAATCTGGTCGGAGTTGAGCGTGGCAAGCTTTTGCTCGATCATGCCGCGCACCTCACAAATTCAATCTCGCCGCCGCCGTGTTTACTTAGCTGCTCGGTCAGGCATCGCACGGACGGATCGTTTTCGTAAAGACTTATCAACAAAGGATCGCCCGCAAAGGCGACGTGTCCAATAACTTTATCGTCGGCTTCATCGTTGATGGTTGTCTTAGCGCATCCTTCCCAAGCGATCGCTTCGGCTTCGTCGAGCGAATAAATCGTTTCGATTAGATCGCTTTTATGCTCACGAATCAGATCAACGATCTCGGAAGTCAATGCGCCTTCCGGCGCGTCAAGCGAAAGGTTACGTGCGTCGTTGGTTAAACCAACCGCAACGCCTAATTCTTTCAAATGATAAAACAAAACCTCAGGAGTCATATCACCATCCTTTGCCGCGCGCCGGCGCGAGCCGTTTGCGGCTGCGTTGCGAGATAAGACTCGGCCGCATTAAGTGTGCGCTCCACATAGTCATCGCGGCGCGCCGCCTTGTCTCTGACACTTCTCAACATCGCGGCAATGGAGTGACGGGAATGGCCGAGTGAGTAGCAGCGAATAACAAAACTCTCATCGGCGCGGGAAAGGTTAGGTTGACCATCTTCCTTCAGAGGCGCGCGGCTAACGTAATACTGATAATCCGGCCATCCTGTCGGAAGTTTTGAATTGCTATAACTCAACGGCTCAGTTGTGGGCGCAACAGGACGAATAGGAGAAGCAGCGAGCAACCCTGCCGCCTCTAATTCTTCGGGCGCGCACGTGCGCCCCAGCGCGACGTGAACAAGTCGGATACGCGGGAAAGAAGGCTGATACTTTTCTTTGATGTTCAGAGTTCCCGGCAAGCGTGTGCTTCCGTATGCGCCGCCGTTCGCCGTCTCTCCATTCTCTTCAAACTTCTTCAGCAAGCGCGTGCGGAGTGCTTTTCCCGCTTCGTTGATCTTGCCGTCCGCGCCGATGTAAGATTTTGGCAGCGACAGCCACACTTGAAAGTTGCCGGGCGAAGTTTCTATCGCAGAAAAAGCGAAAGGTTTAAGTCGCCCTAAAACTTCCGCGCTCGCATCATCAATCTGAATAATTGCTCCCCACACACGAAAAGCGACGTTGTGATGTTCCTCCCGGTTGCGCCTGACATACTCAGGAACGCGCGCTTTGAAAGCGGCGGCCGACATACGATCACCTTTCCGCTGCGGCTCGCTCCCCAGCATCTCCGCTTCTCCCGCGAGTGAATACATACTTAAATAGACCGCCTTGCATCCGCTAACAGAAACGCTCTCGACCGCTTCAGCAAAAAGCATCGCCTGCTCTGTGGGGGTTAGATTTTCCGTCACACAAGTGTCCGTCAATTTGACGGACAAGGGGGTTTTTTCCGCCCCCGCGTCGGATGAAACTTGCGATTTTGCAGTGCAATTTGCGATCTTTTCGGAATTTAGATAGGACAAATTTGTCCGGTCTAAAAACAGTACACTTGCTGGCCACGTGTCCACCTCGGAAGCGGGCGCAACCGGACGTGGAGCGGGGCGATTTTCGGTCGTGTCCGCAGTATTAGTCACAGGGGACAGAGGGGATACTGCGGCGGCGGCTGAGGCGCGCTCCGATTCCTTCTCCGGCGGACTGTCCGGCTCCGGCGCGTCCGCCCACTCCGTTTCGATAAGCGCGTGCAATTCTTGGCGGCGGGCGAAGGCTTCCGATTCTGATAGTCCATCTTCACGGACGAGCTGGAGCGCGGCGCGCACGCACTGTTTCAGGTTATTGCGGATCGGTCGCCACTTGTCCGCCTCTTTTTTCTTCGCCTCGCCGGAGGCTTGCGTTGTCGCCTTTCCCGCGTCCATATCTTCCGCATTCCATTCTGGCGCGTAAGGCGCGACGGAAGCGCGGAAGTGTGCGAGTGCTTCATCGGCGGCGCGATTGAAGCGCCCAACGGGTTCACCCGTCATCTCACCGGCGCGCCGTGCCGTGTGCGCGAGCACGTCGGTGAGATTGTCGGTGAAGTGTCCGGCTTCCTTTTTCTCATCGGTCGCCGCGCCCTTTTCGTGAAGGAAGAAAGCGAGGTGTAAATGCCTTTGCACGGAGTGAACTTTCGCCCAGCGCCTGCGCCACGCCCTCGCGCGCGCGGCGAACTGCCGTTGCCTATCCGCTTCGTCTGTGTCGGACGGTATCAGCGTGCGCTTGTAAAACGATTCCATCATGGCGGCGGAGCATTTGAAGCGGCGAATCTTCGGATAGGGCGCGCCGCTTTGCTCTGCCATCCATTCTGTGCGCTGCGCCGCGTCGGTGAGCACAAGATACGTGCGCATGATCTCGTTCGGGTCGAAGCGCGTCGGCTTATACTCCGGATCGTCCTTCGCTCTCAGTTTTTCCAGCCTGTTTAGTTCGTGGCAAGTCTCGACGATGCCGGCGCGCCGCATCACGGCGTTGAACGAAGCGGCGAAGGCGCTCGCCCGCTTTCGCGTCTTTACGGTCAGCTTGTCGGCGGCATACATCTCTTCGTATGTTCGCCCGCCGTCATTAAATGTTTGTCCGGTCGAATAATCGAACAGCGGAGAGGTGGAGGGTTGTGCGCTCACGCGGCTACCCTCCTCTCTTTAATTCGCAAGGGAGTCGTGATGTCGCCGGCGATGACTTTCGCGCAAGCGCGGCAGACTTCAACCCGGACGATGCGCCCTTCGACGCAAGGGATCATGAACTCGCGGCCTTGTCGAAGGAAGCGGCGGCCACAACGTAGGCAGGATCGGAGTGGGTTCATGACGCGAATCCAGCGTCTCGTCCGAATTAAGGGGTTGTCAACTTCGGTGTGTTTCGTGTATTCTTCCATCTGTTCGTCCCATTTCAAGTCTGTCACAACTTGGATTTAAGAGCCCTTGAGTTAACCGCTCTGGGGCTTTTCACTTTTCAAAGACAAAACCCAACCGCTTTGGCTCGCACACCAAAGCGGTTGGGTTTTGCAGATTCACACGGCGACGGGCGCGGCGCGTGAAAACAAAAATGTTTCGCCGGTGCGAGACGACGGAAAAAAGTCTCTTGCGCACGCGGCGAGTGTTGCTGCTATACTTGACGCAGACGGCCGGTGTCGAGAGACGCTGGTTATCAATCAACCGCTCAGTTTCTTTGCTTCCTACGGCTGAGACTGAGCGGTTTCACTTTACCCCTTCAAAGAATCGCATTCAACAGTCGAGCATAACTTAGAAGGTATTTTATACTCTAAGCGTGTTTAATACCGGTTTTCCTTCCCTCTCCGTCGCTCTTAATCGCCCGGCGGGGCGCCTTCCCCGCCCTTCCCGCGCTGCCACGCGCGGTCGCGGAGTAGTGGGTAGAGCAGTCGCACGACCTCCGCGGAGTCAATGCCGAGATTGGCTTTGTGCGCCAAATCCATCAACTCCTCGGCGAGGGCGTTATGCACGGCGGCGGGCGTGTCCGGGTCTTCCAGCGTTTCCGCGTAATGGTCGCCGAGCGCGCCCCAAGCTTCGAACCTCTCGCGTTGTGATGTGATGTGCCCGGCGAGGCGGCTAGTGATTCGCTCCGGGTAATCATCTTCTTTCGTGTTGCGCTCGGAGATTTCCTTAGCGAGTGAGTTGATTAACAATTCGTAGCTGACGGTCGGCAAGACGCGCGTCTTTGTGTTCTTCTTGTTCATCGTGCTTTCGCCGCTCCTTCCTGCTTGCTGCTGTTGATAACCTCGTTTATTTCATCCAGCACGCTTCGGACTTCCGCGTACCCGCCCACACGGTATGCGCCGACTAAAGCCGTAATCGTGTAGGCGGCGAGTTCGCGCGTCTCCGCTTCCCTTTCGCGCGTCTCCGCTTCCCTCGCTTTCGTCAGACCCTTAAAGAGTGATTCGAGCGAAGCGCGGAACTTCTCAACCGTTTCTACGTCAACAGGAATAGTGACGGTGCGTTTACGCAATCCCGCTTTAACCATTCCAGCATTAGCAGAGAGTTTTCCTGCCACAACTTCTTTATGAATCGAAGGCGCGTGTTTTCGGAGACGACGCAAAGAGGCTTGGCGTGATGTTCCGTCTGGTCGCGTGACGTGTATATTATCCACATCATGGTGTTTACCCACCGGATTCTGAGTCGCTTCGTCAATCATGGCGAGCGTCTCTGTGTCATCTGCGCACAACCGAATTATCGTTTTCACATCTGAGCCTGGTTTCTCTGCCCGCCCGCGCGGACTCTTTCGTGAAGCTTTCGCCCCTGCTTTCCGTTTGGTACTCGTCATTAGCTTGCCTTCCTTTCCATACAAGCAACTTGCAATGTCAATTCCTGAAGGTTACGCGCGGCTGTGATTAGTGCGCGCTCGATAGCCTCGGCCGTCGCGTAGTCGAGGAAGCGTCCTTCGACGGCTTGCACGTCCGCAATCACGCGGCGCACGTCGGCGCGCGTGCGTTCTAGTTTCTGCGTTAATGAATCCTGTACACGTGTACAGTTTTCCGCAAATTGCGGAATTCCTTGCGCCCGCATGGTGGTGTTTATTATTCTGTGCATAGTCAATTCCTTTCTGTAAGGGCTTGGGGTTGATGAGAGGGGCTAGGGAGTGCTGAAACACTTCCCTAGCCCTTCGCTTTTAGTGCGCTGCCTGACGTTCGGCGGCGAGTTGAATGTGCGCGGAGACGGCCGAGGCGATGTGGTAGCAGGCGCGTCCTAATTCGCCCGCTTTGCATGTGCATGATGCGAGGCGTTTGCCGCCTCTCTTCTCGCACGTCACGGTGTAGGTTGCGCCCGTCGTCTTATTCGTGACGGTGTAGCTGCCGAAACAGTTGACGCGAACGCGCGGCTTGACGATGCGCGCTTTGGTGATTGCCTTTTCGATTGCCGTTGCGGTGGTGAGTTGAATCATTGTTTTTGCCCTCTCTTTTTTTCTTGCGTTGAAGTTCTCAACTAAGTTAAGATGATTATACAGAAGTCCTAAACTATGTCAAGAACTTTTTTAGGTAAAAGAAAAGCTGAATGGATGACCTAATCACACCGGCAGAAGCGGCAAGAGTGCGCAACGTGACGCGCTCGGCTATCACAGACCTTATGAAGCGTGGGCGTCTAAAGATCGTAGAGGTTGGCGGGCGTACTTTTCTCCGCCGAAAAGAGGTAGAGGGTTTCACACCTGCCATTACAGGCAGACCGCCCAAGTCTCCCGCCACCCCCGACAAACGCGCTGGGGAGCGAATACGCGCCAGCAATGAGGCATCTACAGGCAAGAAGAAGGGCGGCAAGAGATGAAAAAGAAATTTCCCCTTCAAACTGTTGTACTTTGAGCGACGGCAACGGGAGAAGCGCCGCATGAAGAAAACTGAAACGAAAAAACACCAAAGACCCGTGACCTTCTACGTCAGCGATGAAGAGTACAAAGAGATCGAGTTGAATGGCGCTTGGCGCTTCGGCTCAGTCTCAAACTATGTGCGCTACAAGTTGGGGCTTGAACCCATATGGCGCGGCGCCTCGCGACACAACCAAAATAGAAGCAATCTATGGCGGCAGGAGCAACAAAGGCAGGTCGAACAAGCTTTATTTATTGCCCTGCAAGATTTAAAAAAGAGCGGCGGCGACAGATGAGCGTTTTAGCCCCGAAGATTTATTGCGGCTGAAGGATGAATTGTTCGCGGCATCTACAGGAAAGAAGAAGGGCAACGCGTCGAATTAAACGCTTTTACGAGCGACCATTATATTGATTGGCTAGAGGGCAAATTCGCAGCGCATGATGTCAAGAAAGTGCTCCCCGACGACGATACGCTGATAAACGCTTACCGCCGAGTTGTCTATGTTCGCCGACTTAACGTCGAGATTAATAGGGCGAACGCCGAAGCAAAGAAGGAATCCGAATCAGTTGAAATTCCCGACGAGCTTCGGCAGAGAGTGGAGCAGTTGATTAAAGAGCAACCCGCTACTTCGTGGGATGATGCGCTATACCAAATCGCTGACGGGCAAGACGGCGTTGACGAACAAAACTCGGCTGGACGCCCGAAGCGCAAGCGGCAATCATGAATTCAAAGAAAGCGGGCTGAGGGACGGTTCGCTCGTTCGCCCTTCCCCAAAGCTCATTTTATCAGCGATTCTCGCTTGATTTGTGTAACCTTGTGAGTTACAATATCACAAGGTCAGGATGATTGAAACATTCAAGCACAAAGGGCTGAGGCAGCTATTCGAGACGGGCAAATCGCGCTGGGTTGCGGCGGACTTACATAAGCGGCTCGTCAGGCAGATGGACGTTTTGAACAGTGCGGCGTCACCGCAAGACATGAACTTACCCGGCTACCGCTTCCACGCACTGAAAGGCGCCCGCAAAGGCACATACAGCGTGACGGTGAGCGGCAATTGGCGGTTGACCTTCACCTTCACGGGCGGAGACGCTTACAACGTAGATTTGGAGGATTACCACTGATGCTGAATAACCGGAAGAGACGCCCGACGCATCCGGGCGAAATACTGCGCGAAGACGTGCTGCCGGAGTTGGGCTTGACTCAGGGCGAGTTCGCCGATCTACTTCAAGTCTCGCGCCGAACCGTCAACGAGATTTTAGGCGAGAAGCGACCGGTCACGGTTGACATGGCGCACCGCTTGGCGCGCGCTCTCGGCACGTCACCCGACGTGTGGCTGACGCTTCAGCGAGACGTTGACGTGTGGAACGCACTACAGGAGAACAAGGAAATTTACGACCGCATCAAGCCGTTAAGGAAGGCAGCATGAAAACAATCGTCATCGCCAACCACAAAGGCGGAGTCGCTAAAACCACGACGGCTCTGAATGTCGCCGTGCTGCTCGCCCTGTCTGCCGTTATTTTGCTCGCCACGTTTGTCCACGCTCAGCAGCAACCAACCGTCGAATACGGCAAGCCGGAAGAACTAAAAGGCGTCACCAAGATATTCGTTGACACGGGCACAGACCTGAAAGCCCGCGAGAGTATCGTCACGGAGATCGGCAAGAAGCTGCCCGCTCTGGTCGTCACTGAAAGCGCGGAGGGTGCCGAGGTAGTGCTGGTATTCTCTCAAAAAGAAGAGCCGGATTTTGTGAACGGCACGACAACTAGTCCAATCATTGTCGGCGAGGGGCGCGTCGTCCGTAATGTCGCCGAGAACAGGATTCGCGTGCTGCTAAGTTACAACACGAAGAAAAGAAATATCTTTCAGGATAAGCCAGCGGTTAAGTTCGCGCGCGAATTCATCAAGGCATATCTGAAAGCAAATGGAAATGTGAAGACGTAGGGTATCAGCTAATGATGTTGGAAGAGCAGAAATACGCCAGATCACATTAGAGTGACATGGCGGCACCTGCGAGATGAAGGTTGGCTGGCTACAACGTCTTCAATGGAGGCGGCATGAAAACGATTGCGGTTGCAAACCAGAAGGGCGGAGTGGGTAAGACGACGACCGCCGTTAATTTAGCCGCTTGCCTCTCACGTCTTGGCAGGCGCGTACTCATCGTGGATTTAGACCCGCAGGCTAACGCATCCGACCACCTTAACGTCGAAAATCCGGCTGACGAGAAGCATAGCTCTTATGCTTTGATAGCGGAAAAGACGCCTAATATCGGCGAGATCATCCGACCCGTTGCCCCGAATCTCTCGCTTGCGCCCGGACACATTGCCCTCGCCGAAATAGACATTAAGCTGTTTACAACGATTAACCGCGAAGCTCGGTTGCGTCGCGCGCTTCAGCAAGTGGAAAACGATCTTGACTACACCATCATTGATTGCGCGCCCAGTCTTGGCATCTCCACTGTCAATGCTTTTTGCGCGGCGACTCACATCCTGATCACCATTCAAACCAACTGGTTCGCTTATGAGGCATTGAAGCGGTTGATGGCGATTGCTTCCGATGTGATGGCTGAATCGAATCCACAACTCATCACCTATGCGCTGGCAACGCTTCATCGCGCAAACGTAAATAGTAACCGCGATGTGCTTGAGCGCATTCAAGAGGACTTTGAAGACCTAACTTTTAAGACGACGATTCGCCACACGGCGACACTCGTTGAGGCATCAATTGCAAAGCAACCGATTGTGGATTACGCGCACGGAAGCAAAGGGCATCAAGATTACCAGCAACTTGCCGAGGAGCTAATACAACGTGTCGAACACCAACAAGACGCGGAAGCGCAAGTATCCTGAAATTAAACCCGTGCGCGCGAGCGCACAAGACGCAGCGGCAACCCAGCGCATCATGGGTCGTTTGATGGGGCGCGAACCGCTCGAACCGTTACCTCTATCGGAAGACCAACCCCTCCCGAAAAGTGAACCCGTTGGTATTTCCCAAACCCCTCTGGAAAACCGAACTGAACCCCTTCAAAACGAACCCGTTCGGAAAAGTGAACCCCTCCCGAAAACCGAAGGGGTTCGATTGCTTCCGAGTGACGCTCCGCACTTTAGATTTCCCTATGAAGTTTTCGATCATTCGTTGAAGGAATTAAAGCCCGCGCCCCGCGTCGTTCTTGAGAGACTCTTCCGTCTGTCGGCAGGGTGGGATTCGGACGAGTGTGTCGTTTCCATCAATAAACTGAGCGAATACTGCAATATAGAGGAAACACAACTGCGCAAACATCTCGTCCTGTTAGAACAACGCGGCTTTATCAAGCGCATCGAAAACGTGGTTGGCGGTCGTGATTTAACGATGCGGGGAATTCGTTTTCGTGTGAATCTCCCGCGCATACCCCTCCGTAAATCCGAACCCCTCCCAAAAACTGAACCCCTCCCGAAAAGTGAACCCAATAAAGAAAAACACACATTAAAAGAAACACACACAACACAGAGCGATGTGCGTGTGGGGTCTCGTTTCTCTTTAGAGGAATGCCAGAGATACGCCGCACACCTAAAAACGACGGGGCAGGGAATTACTAATCCCGGAGGATATGCGACGAAGATTTACCGGAGCGGGGAAGCCGATGCGCTCGTCGAGAAATTCCTTAACCCTGATCCGATGATAGATGTGAGCAAGTGCCCGGATTGTGAAGGGAAGGGTTATTACTTTCCCGACCCCAGTAAGCCGGAGATGAAGCGGTGTACGCACGAGCGGTTACAAATGTGAGCAGGGGAGGGAATTGATCGGTAAAAGTCGTCGCTTACTCGGAATGGAGGAAACAAACTAAACCACTATGCAC
>MWWH01000104.1_pt1 | contig 20941 bp, 17 predicted proteins | sample 1047231 | NCBI WGS metagenome assembly MWWH01 (sample SAMN06349967, study PRJNA376086) | soil metagenome | isolation source: MG3-2 sample Antarctic (ecotone) soil | place: Antarctica | collected 2015-01-13 | reverse complement strand
GACTGAAATAGACGCCCTAAAGAAAACCATCAAGAGTTTAGAAGATGAGATAAATGAATTGAATGGAAACTTCATAGTTAAGCCAGCATCTGTTCGGGCTTCAATTGAAAAGATTTTAGGGCTGTTAAATGAGGCGAAAAAACAATTGCAGGAATTAGAATATAAACAACAGCAGAAGAAAGGTGGCTTCGTACTCTAGATTTAGACGAGCGTTCAGAGCAAGCCAATCAACGTACTAAACAGTTGCCCTATATATTGTGTTTACAACTTTGTCGCAGAAAGGCAGCCAATTGTTACGACCGCCCTCGGTTCGTACCTATTGCCTTGAGCCGGAGCCGCAACATCTTGTGGTTTGGAACCGAAAATAGGCTAACGGAAAAAGCAGCCGCGACAGATAAAACAATATTGAGTCTGATAAGGAAATGTTATGTTTCTACGGGAGGTTTTGAACCACGCTAGCGCGGTGTTCGGCATTAGCGGGATTTATGATATAAGCCCAGACATGAGCAAAACAAAGGCAGAAGCAGCAGACTTTTTAGGAGTAGGCATAAGAGCCGTTGAAAGATATTCTGAGCAAGGACGCCTGACCGTTAGATACGAAAAAGGCAAGACCCGACCCGTAGCAGTTTACGACGAGAAAGAACTGAAGGCACTTAAAGCAGAGCTAAAAAGTAACCTTGAGCCACCGATGCGCCCGCAAGTTTTGAATCCCGCTAATACCGAACAACCCGTTAGCGGGATTAGCGGAAAACCAGTTATACAGCAAAGCCTAGCATTGACAGGCGGCACGGCAGGAACAAGAGCCGCCCAAGAGTTAGCCACTTTATTTAAGCTATTCGAGAGCGCGCGGCAGCCAGCTATAACCGATCTAGCAGCAAAGCCACTATTGACCAGAGCCGAAGCACAACGATATACAGGCTTGAGCAAAGAGATTTTAAGGACAGCCGTTGAGCAGGGAAAGCTAAAAGAAATTTTACTAGGCAGGGCATACAGGATTAAGAGAGCCGATCTAGACGAGTTTATTAAACAGCTATGACTTGGAATAACAAATTATATTTTGGCGACAACCTAACCATCTTGCGCGAGCACGTACAGGATGACAGCGTTGACCTTGTTTACTTAGACCCACCCTTTAATTCCGCAGCCAACTACAACGTACTTTTCCAAGAGACGACTGGCGCACAAAGCGCGGCACAGATAACCGCGTTTGAAGATACTTGGCATTGGACGCCCGAAGCAGAAACTATTTTTCATGAGTTAATAACAAGCACCACGGAGAATTTAGCTAGCCTTATGCAAGCTATGAGAGGTTTTTTAGGAAACAACGACCTAATGGCTTACCTTGTAATGATGGCACCTAGATTGGTTGAGCTACATCGAGTTCTAAAAGCTACGGGTACCATTTATCTACATTGTGACCCAACAGCCAGCCATTACTTAAAGCTAATAATGGACGCTATTTTTCACCCCCAGAATTATAGGAACGAAGTTATATGGAAACGCGCTACGACCGTTAAAGGCAATTTCGGGCAAGGCAGCAAATTATGGGGGCGGGCGACAGATACCATACTGTTTTATTCCAAGACTGACGACTACACATTTAAGCAACCCTTCAAAGAATATTCAGCCGAATACATTGCCAGCGCATATCGGCATATTGAGCCGAACACAGGACGCCACTACAGGCTTGTTAGCATGATCGGTCCCGGCGGCGCTGCTAATGGCAACCCCTACTATGAAGTAATGGGAGTTAGCCGATACTGGCGTTATTCGCAGAAAAAAATGCAAGAATTAATCGAGCAAGGACTTGTTATTCAATCCAAACCAGGAACAGTACCAAATAGAAAATACTATTTAGACGAAGGCAAGGGTGTACCGGTTCAGTCCTTATGGGACGACATAGGAAACCTTCAAGCAGCAGACGCGGAGCGACTTGGATACCCGACCCAAAAGCCCGAAGCCCTACTCGAGCGGATTATTACTGCCAGCAGTAGCGAAGGGGACATAGTGCTTGACCCGTTTTGTGGTTGCGGCACGACGATCAACGTAGCTGAACGGTTGCACCGCCACTGGATAGGCATTGACGTTACGCACATAGCTATAAGTTTGATTAAGAGTCGCCTACACGATACTTTCAAGAGCGAGTTAGCCCCATACGAAGTAACCGGCGACCCGAAAGACTTAACCAGCGCAGAAGCCCTAGCATTGCAAGACCGTTACCAATTCCAGTGGTGGGCGGTTGGCTTAGTTGAAGGACGACCGGCACAGGACAAGAAGAAAGGAAAGGATAGCGGCATTGATGGTTACATTTATTTTTTTGACGACAACAGCAGGCAGGCGAAGAAGGTAATTATCCAAGTAAAGAGCGGCAACGTAAAGAGCGGTGACATACGCGACTTAAAAGGCGTTTTGGAACGGGAGAAAGCGCAGATAGGTGCATTCATTACCTTAAAGGCTTCGACAAAAGATATGAGAACAGAAGCCGTTTCAGCAGGGTTTTACGAGCCGCAGTCTGCGCCCGGCAGCAAATACCCGAAATTACAAATTTTAACCATTGAGGAGCTATTAAACGGCGCGAAATTGCTTTACCCACAATGGGCAGGAGCAGCGACTTTTAAGCGGGCAGAACGACAGAGCAAAGACCGCGCAGACCAGAGCAAGATGTTTTAGATAGGGCAAACCCTAGCCCGACTAATAAAAACGCAGCGGAGCGCCTGTGACAGGCGCTTTTTGACGAGTTTGCAAATATAGAGTAAAAGAAAAGGGCGACAGGAATTAACCCGACGCCCAATTCTATTGTAGAAAGCTTTATGCTTCCCGCCTAGTAACCGAGAGCATAAAGCGAAAAGCAGCGCATTGCAAGCGCGAGCAGGAGACTTTATGCCACCACTTTCGCCCGCCCAAAAAACCTTCGCCAAACTTTTCGCCCGCGAATATACAGCCCCCAAAGCCCGCCAATACGTTGACAACGCGGGCGAACGAACTGATTGGCATACGATCCACCAGCATACTAACGATTATGATTTACGCGGACATTTGAACGGCGATTTTTGGCTTGGCACCCGCGCGAGTTGGTATCCAGTGATTTGGAATTTAGATATTGATCGCCCGACGCCGGAACGATTACAGAAAATTTATGAGCGGTTCGACGAGATTGGAATAGGCGAAAACCAGCGCGTTAGGATGACAACCCCTAGCTATGCGGCGAGCGGCAACCACCGAATTTATTTACGATTAGAACAGAATTTTCGCCCCGTGACGTTTCAGCGTGGCTATGAAATTCTACGTTTGAATTTCCGGGACGTTTGCGAAATTTACCCGCAACAAAACCGCGTTGATAGATTGCCCTGCGGACGCCAGCAAGACCTTCTTGGCGATAACGGACAAATTTTGAGCCGCCTTTCTTGGCAACAAGAGATGCAGCATTTACTAAACATCGAGCCGACCCCGTTGGGAAATCTACAGCAGCAGCTTTCGCTTTTGCCCGATGCAGAACTTGACCCGAAAGATCGTCCGGGCAGTTGGAAACCGAAAGCTGAAGTTGCCGAGCTGATCGAGCACGGCTTGCAGGCTGGCGGTATTCCCCGCAGCGAAGCGCAATACGAAATTCTAAATTATTTTTGGCGCGCGAATTTACAACCATTTGAAGCCGCCGAAAAAGTGAAACTTTGGATTCGGACGCAGCACAACGGTTTTAGCGACGAAGTAAATGCCGGACTTTTATGCCGGATAGACGCACATATTGACCGCCAGACAGCTTGGATTTACGCAAGACCTGCCCCGGTATACCCTGATAGCACACACGGCTTACAGGGCGCAGTAACGCGCGCTGATTTGGAATTTGCAGCTAAAGTTTTCCCCGGAAACGCAGTAAGACAAAAACAGTTGATAGCCCTTTGTAGTTACTACCGACCGAGACGCCATCACGATTTTGTTTTTATCCCAGCATGGTTTTGGCGCGACGAGATAGCACATAAAGACACCTATAAGGCACTTGTTGAAGAACTTGAAACGAAAGGCATTTTAGAGGTAAACCGACACTACATTCGTGGAGAGTTTTGCCGACGGTATAAGTTGAAACTACCAGCCACCAGCAAGCAGCCGATCCAGCGCGACGACCGGAACGTAACTAATTTTTATGAAGCCCTAGCCCTAGCCTTTCCAGACCAACGCGCCATTGCAGAGCTTACAGGATTGAACCGAATGACGATTTGGCGGCACTTAAAACAGGTTTCGACTTTGTAACAAAACGCCCACCGTATTAAGAACGGTTGTTTTCGGTTTTAGGGATTGTTTTAATTTTAATTGGAATCGATTATTATCCGACGCGCACCAAAAGCTAGCGCCGGAGCCAAAATTCAATATCCGCGACCGGAAAGGGATGGGTTCGGGAAGGGAAAACAAATTTTTTCCACAACCGAGCCAGCCAAATTCTAGGTAAAATGACTCAAATGGATATATAATATGGTAAGTATTAAGGGACGGTTGAAAGCAGCAGGATTGCCGACAACCGGACGGTTGCGATTTGTGCCACGTCGTGGCTACCGTCCAACGCAGCCGTTATTGCGTGGCGATCAGCACGGATACATTGACCGCTTCGGCAACGAATGGGTGTGGGATCAAGTAAAAGGTGAGTGGGACGTGCAGCTTTCGCATACAGGTAAAGCCCAGCTTGGCTGGGCTTCCCCAAGCGGCGATCATGTGAATGTTTCGCCGAGAGGAAAATTTACGCACTAATGAACGAACAAAGCCCAAAGTATGAATTTTATGAAAAGGTGCAGGTTGTAAGCCATGCGCCACATACGCGGAAGATTAGCGACGAACTTGCCGCCGTTGTTGGCCGGGCGCAGGACGAGTGCGGGGCTTGGTTCTACGGCATTCATGTTTACAGCACCGGCGAAGGTTGGGACGTTGCCGAAAATGAGCTTCGGAGTACAGGCGAGTTTGATCGGCGAGAAACTTTTTACGCTAATGCAAGCGTGCGCGTGCGCGTTGACGAGCAGGGACGCGGCAGCATAGCCCAGCCTGATACAGTAGCCGCATAATAAATCTACTTTTGCACTATCCAAAAGCGGAAGAGGGAAATCCTCTTCCGCTTTTATTTTGCCAGACCCCTTCCCACTGCCTTCTTTTTCTTGTTTAGTTGAACCAGCGCGACAGAAGCCAAGCTACTTGTTGCGCTAGCGCGCAACAGCTTGCCAGCCTTACGGCGGGAACAACATGAAGGGGTATTGATTGTGGGAACTATGATTAGCGATATGAACGACGCGCCACAACGCACAAATCTAGTATTTAAGCATTTGATTGATGAGGTGCTTCACATAGCAGTTAATAAGCAAATGCGATCTTGGCGCACAGCGAGCCTGCCCCGCCGGATTGTAGTTAGCTGCACTGATACCGAGTACGACGCGATCCACAGAAACAGTAATACGGCAGGGCAGAGCCTTAGCAGGTTCTTGGCTGTTGCTGGCATTCGTGAGTTGCCGCCACTAACCAGTGCCGAGCGCGAATTATTGATGGCGTTGATTTTTCAAATCAAAAAAGCGGGAGTGCGGCTTGATCAACTAGCGCACGCGCAGCACAGTAGCAAATTTACAGGTGAGCCGCCGCCGCCAGAGATCGAAACGGCGGCAGCAAAGCGAGCCTTCAGGAAAGCCCTCGATCTAGTAATAGAGCGATTAAGTTGTGATTGTTAAGCACGTTTCAAAACCAAACCAGAAAGCCGCCGCCGCGCACATGGTTTACATAACGCGGACGAGTGCCTGCGCCGATATTGATTTTTATAATCTAGATGAACTACGTGGCGCAGATATGCAGGAAAGCCGTGCGAATGCTATCGCATTTGCTGAAACGCGAATGATAGAAGAAGCGCATAAAAAGCATGGGGGCAGCGGCGTGAGTAAGAACCATATGCGCGCCGTATTTTCTTTTGATCGTAAGATTGGTGCCGCCGAAGCCTGCCAGTTCGTAAAAGATTTTATAGCTACAGAGCTTCCTAATTGCCGCTGCGTTTTGGCGACGCACAGCGACACAGACCATTCCCACGTTCATGTATTTTACGACATTCGCACAGCCGACACGGGCAACAAGATTCAGATTCGAGACGCGCAGTATAAGACCATGGACGAGCGTTACTGTTGTGCTTATGACAAGCGATTTGGGACGAACTATCTACCTGATCACATTGCTTTGAAAGCAGAAACGGCGCGTTGGAAACACGCCTACGCGAAAGCTAAGGCGGCAGGCGTATCGAAAGAAATGTTACCGGAAAAACCGAAGCGCGCGGCAGATCGGAGCACAGGAGTAAAGAGCCATGAGCTTGTCGAAAATCGAATTGATAGAAATAAATTCGCTAATGCAGCAGGAAAACAATCTGTTACTAACACATATAAGCAACTTGATTCAGGTGAACGCGAAGCTACTAAATTCGAACACGAATTTAGAGAAACGCTGGCAGCAAGCGAACGCCTACAACAAACAATTAAGGGGCTGGATAGATCGGACGAACGAACGTTTGAACGCACGGGTATAGATAGAGAGTTGACTAGATAATGGGACAAGATTTTCAGAAACGATATAAACAGCGAGCAATATATTTAGAAACGGTGCGGCACCACCGCGCTATTGTTGCGGGACGCGAAGATTATGATTTTTCAAAGCACGTTCCAAAAAAAATGCGCGGCACACACGAAGGGCAGGCGTTGATTGATAAATGGCGCTGGGAAATTTTCTTTCCTGGCTATTTTGAAAAATTAGAATATGAAGTCGACGATCTTGCGGAGCTGGCAGCTTGGGAGAAAAATGACGACGAACGCTTCCGGCGCAAAAACCGACTACCGCCATCGCCGGAGGCGCGGCGAGCGGCTATCAATGCAAAACGCGCCGCAAGCGCCGCTGCAGACGACGAGCCGCCACCATTGCCACCGCCACCAGCGGACGCGGCAGAACCTTTACAGCGCGACGAAATAACATTGTTTGGTTCGTTGCGGAAGGTTCAGCAAGTAAAACCTTACACTAAACGAAAGGATAAAAAAGAGAATGACTGAAATAGACGCCCTAAAGAAAACCATCAAGAGTTTAGAAGATGAGATAAATGAATTGAATGGAAACTTCATAGTTAAGCCAGCATCTGTTCGGGCTTCAATTGAAAAGATTTTAGGGCTGTTAAATGAGGCGAAAAAACAATTGCAGGAATTAGAATATAAACAACAGCAGAAGAAAGGTGGCTTCGTACTCTAGATTTAGACGAGCGTTCAGAGCAAGCCAATCAACGTACTAAACAGTTGCCCTATATATTGTGTTTACAACTTTGTCGCAGAAAGGCAGCCAATTGTTACGACCGCCCTCGGTTCGTACCTATTGCCTTGAGCCGGAGCCGCAACATCTTGTGGTTTGGAACCGAAAATAGGCTAACGGAAAAAGCAGCCGCGACAGATAAAACAATATTGAGTCTGATAAGGGAATATTATGTTTGTAAATGCCCATGACAAGCCGTGACATAAAATATGGCGCGAGCTGTCGTCCCTTACCCAGACAGGCAGCGACAAGGGCATGACAAGTATTGTCATAGGCTGTCTAGCGTGCTATAAACCGCTTTATGAATAAAGAGCAGGCAGCCGCTTTTTTAGGCGTTAGCACCCGCACACTCCAAAGATACACGACACAGGCAAAGATTGGAGTTACATACCGGCATGGCAAAACGGGCGCAGAAGCAGACTATGATGAAGAACAGTTGCGCCTTTTCAAAGAGACGCTCGAAAATACCACATACCAGCCAGCCCCCCGGGATCCATCACAAGCACTAGCCCCGATACAAACGCGAGGGGTAACATCCAACGGTGCAGATCGCCTTGCGGCAGCACTCGAGGCACTACAGCCCAATGTGCGCCCGCCTGTGCCTATTGAAAGCAAGTTGCTAATAAAGCTTGACGAGGCAAGCGCACTTACTGGCTTGAGCAGAGCCACCTTGCGAGTCGCTATTGACCAGAAAAAATTAAAGGCGCGAATCATGGGTCGAGCGTGGCGGATAAAGCGAACGGATTTAGATTTATTCATCAGCAAGCTATAGCTATAGTTAACGGCTGGAAACGAAAACAGAATGAGCACAGTAAAAATTATAGAAGGCGCAGCCGCCGTTTCTAATGACGTTGGTTTGTATGATGAACTAAAAGCGACAAACGGTATACGTAGACTAGAAACGGCACTTAGTAGTATCGGCAGGCTCCCAAAGGATTTTGACGTAACATTATTGATAAGCCTTCTAAACCATCCTTCACCGAACATCCGACTATTAGCAGTAAAGAATATCGGGAAAGCGAAAAACGCTGAACTGCTAACAACGATCAGCCATTACGCCAAGACCGAAACAAACACGATTGCGCGGCGCGAAGCCGTATCTACCCTTGGCCGGATGCGAATAGCGAAAGCTATTCCTATACTTATTGAGTTCCTAAAAGACAACGACGCCAAAATCGTTCTTCAGGCAATAAGAGCACTACTACCCTTTAAGGCAAACCCCGATGTAGCCTTTGCCCTTAATGAACTTAACCAGCATCCCAATGAAATAATCCAATTGGTATTATCAAAAGAAACTACGAACAGGCTAAGAAACGGGAAAGATAAGACGCATGCTAAAAGCAGCGACCTACTAAAAAATGTTTTAGTAAGCGGAGACGTAAGAGAAACAATTAAAGAAATCCCCAACGAGTCCATCCATCTAACTTTTACTTCCCCCCCCTACTACAATGCTAGGGACTATTCGCTTTATAAAAGCTATGAAAACTATCTAGAGTTCCTAGTAAATATATTTAAGGAAGTCCATAGAATAACTAAGGAAGGCAGGTTTTTCGTACTTAATACATCGCCTGTGATAATTCCCCGAATGAGCCGGTCGCATTCGAGTAAACGTTACTCAATACCGTTTGATATACACCCAATGCTAACTAAAATCGGTTGGGAGTTTATAGAAGATATTATTTGGCTGAAGCCTGATCCTAGTGCTAGAAACAGAAACGGCGGCTTTTTCCAGCACAGGAAGCCGCTTGGATACAAAGCAAATTCAGTAAGCGAGTATGTTCTTGTTTACCGAAAGCAAACCGATAAATTAATAGATTGGAATATGAATCAATATGACCAAGATATAATTGAGCAGAGCAAAGTCCCGGGTGATTACGAGAAAACAAATGTTTGGAAAATAGCCCCTTCCAACGATAAAATACATCCAGCCACATTCCCAAAGGAACTTGCAGCCAGGGTGATTAAGTTTTATTCGCTTAAAGGTGACTTAGTCTTTGACCCATTCGGAGGCTCTGGAACAGTAGGGCAAGCCGCGCAGATATTAAACAGATTTTTCTTACTAACAGAACAGGAAAATCTATATGTTGAAAGAGCCACAGAGCTTTTAAGTGCCCAATCGCTTCTTAACGAATTCCCTTTAACAGTGTATGGAACGGAAACATTCAGAGAGCTAATGAAAGGCCAGGGCCAAATATGATGACCATAACCGGAATCGTTATCAAGAACGTGATCCGCAAATTGATAACCGGGCAGGATTACAGAATAGAAATAGTAAGCTTGATAGACGCGGAGTTCCTTCAATACGTAATCGAGTTTTTCAGAAAGATATTAGACGCTAAATTAACAGACGAAACGATTACGACAGACTGGTACAAAAGGGAGATGCTTGACCCTAGCCTGTCGAAAGAAGATATAGCCATTAATTCCGGGCTGAACATGAAGACGATCACGAATATGTACAATTCAGCTACGAAACAAATAGTGCTAGATGCTTCTACAATGCACTATGACGCTCTTTATAAAATCATAGAGGAATTAACGAAACAGGAATCGGTAGATATAACGCTAACTATCAAATTTCGTAAAACCAGCGTTGATCTAGATATCAACGAAAGCTTGATCGTAATAAACACTATTGCCGTGAAAAGAGCAGCGTTAAGAGGTGGCTTGTGGAGCACTGCCGGCAAGCAAGTAGAAAAGCCATTAATGACAACCTTGTGCAAACTTTTTGATGTTCCCGCCGCGTGTTATGACCAAACCAAATTGCCGAATTCCATGCGGGAAGTAGATTTCTATCTAATCAATGGCAAGGAGTTCAATAGGTGCGAAGTAAAGCTAATGGGCCGTGGTAATCCAGAGAGCGCCGACGCGGTGATCGCTAGAGACAGTAAAGTCTTCGTAGCAGATAAGCTATCAGACCTAAACAAAACACAGCTAACTGGATTAGGCGTTAATTGGGTTGAGCTAAGAGCTGAAAACGGCTATAGAAAATTCGGGACGGTTCTAGACGCACTAGCGATTCCCAATAAGAAGCCATCTGACAATATCGAGGTCGCTTTAGAAAAAGCACTAAGTGAAATTTCAGATGAAGCGGTTGAAGCTATGGCAGAGGAAGAGGGTGACTTTCTTACAGAGTAGCGCCGTTTTTGCGCCCGCGGCCCCGTAGCCCTAGCTTATCATTGAGTGGCTTCTAAAAACGCGACCGAGCGCCCGCAGGCGAGCGCTCTTTTGACGGAATTTGGTTTGTAGGGTAAAAGAAAAGGGCGACGAGAATAACCCCGCCGCCCGATTCCTTAATTGAAAGCTTTATGCCTTCGCCTAGACAACGAGAGCATAAAGCCATTGACGCGCTTTTGCAAGAGCGCACGGAAAGGCTTTATGACTATTCCCTTAACACCCGCCGAACACCAATTCAAAGCCAATTTTGTAGTAGCACTATCCGAAAACTACGCTATACGCCAGCCGGCTGGGAAGTATAGAAAGTGGAGTTCAAAAAAGAAGCGTTTGAGCGATCCGGTTTGGCAAGCCCACGTGCGAGGCGATTATTGGGTAGCCACCCCAGCCCCATACTATCCAGTCTATTACAACCTCGATATTGATAGCCCTAACCCACGCGCCGTTGAAACTATCTTTTCGCGTTTTGGTGAGTACGGCATAACCGAACACCAATATGCGTTGATGACGACCCCCTCGTTTTCAAAGAGCGGCAATTTTCGCATCTACATGCGATTCGAATATAAGGGCAAAGTACCGCATTGGAAAATGGGGTATCGGGCGTTAGAAAACGCTTTCGGCGGCACATGCGAGTTGTACCCCCAACTGCAACGTAAGGATCGACTACCGTGCGGACGGCATCAAGATATTATGCTGGCGGGCGGGCGCGTGTTACCGGAACTTTCATGGGAACAAGAGCTTAATTATTTACTACGGATTGATCCGATTTCAATTGAACAATTACCTTGGCAACGGCGGCTTTTCGATGAGCCAGTCGAGCAGACGGACAATCCGAAGCATTGGCTGCCACGTGCCGACGCGATAAGTCTTTTAGAGCATGGGCTCCAGAAGGACGGCACGCGCAACCATTCGCAGTGGTTGTTATTGAACGATCTTTGGCGTGATAACCGCTTTCCTGAGCCAGCGATTCGGACTGTTAAAGAGTGGATTCGAAAAAAACATAACAACTTTTCTAAAGAGGCGCGCAAGTGTAACTGGCGTTTGATTGATGGCGAGATTGAAAGGCAGGCGGCTTGCATTTGGGAACGGCGCATACGACAGCCCGATCCGATTCACAACCTGCAGACCGGAGTAACAAAAGAAGACTTGCTTTGGATTGCGAATCTGTTTCCCGGCGATGCGGTACGGCAGAAACAGCTTTTCAACCTAGCTGCTTATTGCCGGCCGCGGTCGCACCATGATTGGATCTGGATACCGGCGCACGTTTGGCGCGAGGATATAGCAAATGATAGAACGTACAAAGGCTTGATTGCCGACCTGGAGGAAATGCATTTATTGACAGTTAATAGAAATTATCGGATCGGCGAATACAGCAGAAAATTTCAGTTGAAACTTCCCAAGACCAACGCGCCAAGCCTTCTGCACGATGAGCGTAACGCCGAAAAATACTATGAGTCCCTGCGTTTGGCTTTCCCTTCAGTTAGGGATATAGCCGACGTTACAGGAATTGCCAGGAACACCTTGTGGCGGCATTTTCAGCAGGAAAGCGGAGACAAAGACGCATAATCAACATCAGGCGTTTTGTTCCAAAATACGCACCATAATTCTTACGCTTTTTGTTTCCTTCCTTATTTCGTTTTAATTATTTGTTTATCTGCTGCTGTCTTTGGGCGGTGTTGGATTAGTCTGAGCCGTTAGTTCGGGGCATTGCGTACAGTGGATTTGACTTGATTTGGACGGTTCAAGATAGGCGACTAGGAAGGGATGGGGTCTGGGGAAGGGAAACAAAAAATTTCCACAGGCAAACCAACCAAACCCAGCCACCAGCCGATTAGGAAAAGCCTCCCCGCGCCACATTCGCCCCACAACGCGTTTCTTTTGCCAACCCCTTCCCACTGCCCTCTTTTTCTTGTTTAGTTAAATGGCGGCGCGGCAGAAGCCAAGCCACTTGTTGCGCTAGCGCGCAACAGCTTGCCCGCCTTACGGCGGGAACAATAAAGGAGTATCGGCCGTGGAAATTATGTTTAGCGGTAAGGACGACTATTCACCGCGCACCAACCTAGCAGTAAAGCATTTGATTGATGAGGTACTTCATATAGCAGTTGATAAGCCCAGTCGGCCTTGGCGAACAGCGAGCCTGCCCCGGCGCATTGTAGTTAGTTGCACCGATGGCGAGTACGATACGATCCTTCGAAACAGTAATACGGCTGGGTTGAGCCTTACCAGGTTTTTAGCTGTCCTTGGCGTGCGGGAGTTGCCGCCGATAACCACTGCCCAACGCGAGTTGTTGTTAGCCTTGATCTTTCAGATTAAGAAGGCCGGGGTGCGGTTAGACCAGTTGGCACACGCGCAGCACAGCAGCAAATTCACAGGCGAACCGCCGCCGACAGAAAGTGACACGGCGGCGGCAAAGCGAGCCTTCAGGAAAGCCCTCGAGCTAGTAATTGAACATTTATGATCGCCAAGCACGTTTCCAAACCAAACCCCCGTGCCGCCGCCGCAAACGTGGTTTATATAACGCGGACGAATGCCTGCGCCGACCTTGATTTTTTTAACCTGGAGGAACTGCGCGGCGCAGACATACAGGAGAGTCGTGCTAACGCAATAGCCTTTGCGGAAATGCGAATGATAGAAGAAGCCCGCCACCGACACGGCGGCCGGGGCCTAAGCAAAAACCATATGCGTGCCGTATTTTCGTTTGACCGTAAGCTTGATGCTGTCGAAGCCCGCGAGTTCGTGAAAGCATTTATAGCCAAAGAGCTTCCGAGTTGCCGCGCAGTAATCGCCACACATCAAAATTCAAATTTCACCCACTGCCATGTTTATTACGATATTCGGACAGCCAACACCGGGAACAAGCTACAGATTCCAGACACGCAGTACAAAACCATGGACGAGCGTTACTGTCGAGCATATGACAAACGATTCGGGACGAACTATCTACCCGATCACCTTGCTTCGAAAGCGGAGACGTCCAGGTGGAAAAAGGCGTATGCAAAAGCTAAACAGGCAGGCGTGACAAAAGATTTACTGCCGAGAAAACCGGAACGTGCGGCAGACCGAAACGCAGGAATAAGGAACGATGGGCTTAACGAAAAACGAATTGATAGAAATAAATTCGCTGCTACAGCAGGACAACGATCTATTGCTAACACACATAAGCGCGTTGATTCGGGCGAACGCGCAGTTAATGGAGTCGAACAAGGATTTAGAGAAACGCTGGCAGCAAGCGAACGCCTACAACAAACAATTAAGGGGCTGGATAGATCGAACGAACGAGCGGCTGAATATGCGAACATAGATAGGGGGTTGAGTAGATAATGGGAGATGATTTGCGGAAAAAATATAAAGAACGGGCAGCTTACTTAGAGAAGGTGCGCCATCACCGCGCTATTGTTGGCGGGCGCCAAGATTACGATTTTACGCAACACCTTGCCCCATCATTACGCGGCACCTACGAGGGGCAGGCATTACTTGATAAGTGGCATAGGGAATGTTTTGTCCCAGATTTTTTAGCTGCTTTGGAATATGAGGTCGACGATCTTGCAGAACTAGCAGCTTGGGAAAAAGATGATAACGAACGCTTCCGCAAGCGCAACAGATTGCCGCCGTCGCTGGAGACGCGGCGTGCTGCTATTGAGGCAAAGCGCGCCGCTGCGATAGACGAACCGCCTTCCTTACTATCAACGAACGATGCCGACGATGCGGAAGAAACGACATCTGCTTCAACTGCACCTACCGAGCGAGAAGAAATAACGTTGTTCGGATGTGTTAGAAAAGTTAAGTAGGTCGAGCCTTTGCAGAGAACCGCCTAGCCCCAATATATGGTATTAACAGCTTTGTTACAGAGTGGCGGGTAATTGTTACGATCAGCTTTTAGCCGCGGCCTTTGCCTTGAGCTACAGCCACAAGATTTTGTGGTTAGCACTAAAAACCAGATAGCTGACTTGAGTAGCCGCCACAGATAAAACACTTATGCGGCTGATAAGGTGCATTATGTTTGTAAATGCCCACGACAAGCCATGACATAAAATATGGCGCGAGCTGTCGTCCCTTACCCAGACAGGCAGCGACAAGGGCATGACAAGTATTGTCATAGGCTGTCTAGCGTGCTATAAACCGCTTTATGAATAAAGAGCAGGCAGCCGCTTTTTTAGGCGTTAGCACCCGCACACTCCAAAGATACACGACACAGGCAAAGATTGGAGTTACATACCGGCATGGCAAAACGGGCGCAGAAGCAGACTATGATGAAGAACAGTTGCGCCTTTTCAAAGAGACGCTCGAAAATACCACATACCAGCCAGCCCCCCGGGATCCATCACAAGCACTAGCCCCGATACAAACGCGAGGGGTAACATCCAACGGTGCAGATCGCCTTGCGGCAGCACTCGAGGCACTACAGCCCAATGTGCGCCCGCCTGTGCCTATTGAAAGCAAGTTGCTAATAAAGCTTGACGAGGCAAGCGCACTTACTGGCTTGAGCAGAGCCACCTTGCGAGTCGCTATTGACCAGAAAAAATTAAAGGCGCGAATCATGGGTCGAGCGTGGCGGATAAAGCGAACGGATTTAGATTTATTCATCAGCAAGCTATAGCTATAGTTAACGGCTGGAAACGAAAACAGAATGAGCACAGTAAAAATTATAGAAGGCGCAGCCGCCGTTTCTAATGACGTTGGTTTGTATGATGAACTAAAAGCGACAAACGGTATACGTAGACTAGAAACGGCACTTAGTAGTATCGGCAGGCTCCCAAAGGATTTTGACGTAACATTATTGATAAGCCTTCTAAACCATCCTTCACCGAACATCCGACTATTAGCAGTAAAGAATATCGGGAAAGCGAAAAACGCTGAACTGCTAACAACGATCAGCCATTACGCCAAGACCGAAACAAACACGATTGCGCGGCGCGAAGCCGTATCTACCCTTGGCCGGATGCGAATAGCGAAAGCTATTCCTATACTTATTGAGTTCCTAAAAGACAACGACGCCAAAATCGTTCTTCAGGCAATAAGAGCACTACTACCCTTTAAGGCAAACCCCGATGTAGCCTTTGCCCTTAATGAACTTAACCAGCATCCCAATGAAATAATCCAATTGGTATTATCAAAAGAAACTACGAACAGGCTAAGAAACGGGAAAGATAAGACGCATGCTAAAAGCAGCGACCTACTAAAAAATGTTTTAGTAAGCGGAGACGTAAGAGAAACAATTAAAGAAATCCCCAACGAGTCCATCCATCTAACTTTTACTTCCCCCCCCTACTACAATGCTAGGGACTATTCGCTTTATAAAAGCTATGAAAACTATCTAGAGTTCCTAGTAAATATATTTAAGGAAGTCCATAGAATAACTAAGGAAGGCAGGTTTTTCGTACTTAATACATCGCCTGTGATAATTCCCCGAATGAGCCGGTCGCATTCGAGTAAACGTTACTCAATACCGTTTGATATACACCCAATGCTAACTAAAATCGGTTGGGAGTTTATAGAAGATATTATTTGGCTGAAGCCTGATCCTAGTGCTAGAAACAGAAACGGCGGCTTTTTCCAGCACAGGAAGCCGCTTGGATACAAAGCAAATTCAGTAAGCGAGTATGTTCTTGTTTACCGAAAGCAAACCGATAAATTAATAGATTGGAATATGAATCAATATGACCAAGATATAATTGAGCAGAGCAAAGTCCCGGGTGATTACGAGAAAACAAATGTTTGGAAAATAGCCCCTTCCAACGATAAAATACATCCAGCCACATTCCCAAAGGAACTTGCAGCCAGGGTGATTAAGTTTTATTCGCTTAAAGGTGACTTAGTCTTTGACCCATTCGGAGGCTCTGGAACAGTAGGGCAAGCCGCGCAGATATTAAACAGATTTTTCTTACTAACAGAACAGGAAAATCTATATGTTGAAAGAGCCACAGAGCTTTTAAGTGCCCAATCGCTTCTTAACGAATTCCCTTTAACAGTGTATGGAACGGAAACATTCAGAGAGCTAATGAAAGGCCAGGGCCAAATATGATGACCATAACCGGAATCGTTATCAAGAACGTGATCCGCAAATTGATAACCGGGCAGGATTACAGAATAGAAATAGTAAGCTTGATAGACGCGGAGTTCCTTCAATACGTAATCGAGTTTTTCAGAAAGATATTAGACGCTAAATTAACAGACGAAACGATTACGACAGACTGGTACAAAAGGGAGATGCTTGACCCTAGCCTGTCGAAAGAAGATATAGCCATTAATTCCGGGCTGAACATGAAGACGATCACGAATATGTACAATTCAGCTACGAAACAAATAGTGCTAGATGCTTCTACAATGCACTATGACGCTCTTTATAAAATCATAGAGGAATTAACGAAACAGGAATCGGTAGATATAACGCTAACTATCAAATTTCGTAAAACCAGCGTTGATCTAGATATCAACGAAAGCTTGATCGTAATAAACACTATTGCCGTGAAAAGAGCAGCGTTAAGAGGTGGCTTGTGGAGCACTGCCGGCAAGCAAGTAGAAAAGCCATTAATGACAACCTTGTGCAAACTTTTTGATGTTCCCGCCGCGTGTTATGACCAAACCAAATTGCCGAATTCCATGCGGGAAGTAGATTTCTATCTAATCAATGGCAAGGAGTTCAATAGGTGCGAAGTAAAGCTAATGGGCCGTGGTAATCCAGAGAGCGCCGACGCGGTGATCGCTAGAGACAGTAAAGTCTTCGTAGCAGATAAGCTATCAGACCTAAACAAAACACAGCTAACTGGATTAGGCGTTAATTGGGTTGAGCTAAGAGCTGAAAACGGCTATAGAAAATTCGGGACGGTTCTAGACGCACTAGCGATTCCCAATAAGAAGCCATCTGACAATATCGAGGTCGCTTTAGAAAAAGCACTAAGTGAAATTTCAGATGAAGCGGTTGAAGCTATGGCAGAGGAAGAGGGTGACTTTCTTACAGAGTAGCGCCGTTTTTGCGCCCGCGGCCCCGTAGCCCTAGCTTATCATTGAGTGGCTTCTAAAAACGCGACCGAGCGCCCGCAGGCGAGCGCTCTTTTGACGGAATTTGGTTTGTAGGGTAAAAGAAAAGGGCGACGAGAATAACCCCGCCGCCCGATTCCTTAATTGAAAGCTTTATGCCTTCGCCTAGACAACGAGAGCATAAAGCCATTGACGCGCTTTTGCAAGAGCGCACGGAAAGGCTTTATGACTATTCCCTTAACACCCGCCGAACACCAATTCAAAGCCAATTTTGTAGTAGCACTATCCGAAAACTACGCTATACGCCAGCCGGCTGGGAAGTATAGAAAGTGGAGTTCAAAAAAGAAGCGTTTGAGCGATCCGGTTTGGCAAGCCCACGTGCGAGGCGATTATTGGGTAGCCACCCCAGCCCCATACTATCCAGTCTATTACAACCTCGATATTGATAGCCCTAACCCACGCGCCGTTGAAACTATCTTTTCGCGTTTTGGTGAGTACGGCATAACCGAACACCAATATGCGTTGATGACGACCCCCTCGTTTTCAAAGAGCGGCAATTTTCGCATCTACATGCGATTCGAATATAAGGGCAAAGTACCGCATTGGAAAATGGGGTATCGGGCGTTAGAAAACGCTTTCGGCGGCACATGCGAGTTGTACCCCCAACTGCAACGTAAGGATCGACTACCGTGCGGACGGCATCAAGATATTATGCTGGCGGGCGGGCGCGTGTTACCGGAACTTTCATGGGAACAAGAGCTTAATTATTTACTACGGATTGATCCGATTTCAATTGAACAATTACCTTGGCAACGGCGGCTTTTCGATGAGCCAGTCGAGCAGACGGACAATCCGAAGCATTGGCTGCCACGTGCCGACGCGATAAGTCTTTTAGAGCATGGGCTCCAGAAGGACGGCACGCGCAACCATTCGCAGTGGTTGTTATTGAACGATCTTTGGCGTGATAACCGCTTTCCTGAGCCAGCGATTCGGACTGTTAAAGAGTGGATTCGAAAAAAACATAACAACTTTTCTAAAGAGGCGCGCAAGTGTAACTGGCGTTTGATTGATGGCGAGATTGAAAGGCAGGCGGCTTGCATTTGGGAACGGCGCATACGACAGCCCGATCCGATTCACAACCTGCAGACCGGAGTAACAAAAGAAGACTTGCTTTGGATTGCGAATCTGTTTCCCGGCGATGCGGTACGGCAGAAACAGCTTTTCAACCTAGCTGCTTATTGCCGGCCGCGGTCGCACCATGATTGGATCTGGATACCGGCGCACGTTTGGCGCGAGGATATAGCAAATGATAGAACGTACAAAGGCTTGATTGCCGACCTGGAGGAAATGCATTTATTGACAGTTAATAGAAATTATCGGATCGGCGAATACAGCAGAAAATTTCAGTTGAAACTTCCCAAGACCAACGCGCCAAGCCTTCTGCACGATGAGCGTAACGCCGAAAAATACTATGAGTCCCTGCGTTTGGCTTTCCCTTCAGTTAGGGATATAGCCGACGTTACAGGAATTGCCAGGAACACCTTGTGGCGGCATTTTCAGCAGGAAAGCGGAGACAAAGACGCATAATCAACATCAGGCGTTTTGTTCCAAAATACGCACCATAATTCTTACGCTTTTTGTTTCCTTCCTTATTTCGTTTTAATTATTTGTTTATCTGCTGCTGTCTTTGGGCGGTGTTGGATTAGTCTGAGCCGTTAGTTCGGGGCATTGCGTACAGTGGATTTGACTTGATTTGGACGGTTCAAGATAGGCGACTAGGAAGGGATGGGGTCTGGGGAAGGGAAACAAAAAATTTCCACAGGCAAACCAACCAAACCCAGCCACCAGCCGATTAGGAAAAGCCTCCCCGCGCCACATTCGCCCCACAACGCGTTTCTTTTGCCAACCCCTTCCCACTGCCCTCTTTTTCTTGTTTAGTTAAATGGCGGCGCGGCAGAAGCCAAGCTACTTATTGCGCTAGCGCGCAACAGCTTGCCTGCCTTACGGCAGGAATAACATCCAGGAGTATTGATTGTGGGAACTATGATTAGCGATATGAACGACGCGCCACAACGCACAAATCTAGTAGTTAAGCATTTGATCGATGAGGTAATTCATGTAGCAGTTAATAAGCAAATGCGATCTTGGCGTACAGCGAGCCTGCCCCGCCGAATCGTAGTTAGCTGCACTGATGCCGAGTACGACGCGATCCTCCGAAACAGTAATCTTGCAGGGTTAAGCCTTTCCCGATTCTTGGTTGCTGTTGGGTTTCGGGAGTTGCCGCCACTAACCAGTGCCGAGCGCGAATTATTGATGGCGTTGATTTTTCAAATCAAAAAAGCGGGAGTGCGGCTTGATCAACTAGCGCACGCGCAGCACAGTAGCAAATTTACAGGTGAGCCGCCGCCGCCAGAGATCGAAACGGCGGCAGCAAAGCGAGCCTTCAGGAAAGCCCTCGATCTAGTAATAGAGCGATTAAGTTGTGATTGTTAAGCACGTTTCAAAACCAAACCAGAAAGCCGCCGCCGCGCACATGGTTTACATAACGCGGACGAGTGCCTGCGCCGATATTGATTTTTATAATCTAGATGAACTACGTGGCGCAGATATGCAGGAAAGCCGTGCGAATGCTATCGCATTTGCTGAAACGCGAATGATAGAAGAAGCGCATAAAAAGCATGGGGGCAGCGGCGTGAGTAAGAACCATATGCGCGCCGTATTTTCTTTTGATCGTAAGATTGATGCTGCCGAAGCCTGCCAGTTCGTAAAAGATTTTATAGCTAAAGAGCTTCCTAATTGCCGCTGCGTTTTGGCGACGCACCACGATACAGACCATTCCCACGTTCATGTGTACTACGACATTCGCACAGCCGACACGGGCAACAAGCTCCAGATTCCAGACGCGCAGTATAAGACCATGGACGAGCGTTACTGTTGTGCTTATGACAAGCGATTTGGGACGAACTATCTACCTGATCACATTGCTTTGAAATCAGAAACGGCACGTTGGAAACACGCCTACGCGAAAGCCAAGGCGGCAGGCGTATCGAAAGAAATGTTACCGGAAAAACCGAAGCGCGCGGCAGATCGGAGCACAGGAGTAAAGAGCCATGAGCTTGTCGAAAATCGAATTGATAGAAATAAATTCGCTAATGCAGCAGGAAAACAATCTGTTACTAACACATATAAGCAACTTGATTCAGGTGAACGCGAAGCTACTAAATTCGAACACGAATTTAGAGAAACGCTGGCAGCAAGCGAACGCCTACAACAAACAATTAAGGGGCTGGATAGATCGGACGAACGAACGTTTGAACGCACGGGTATAGATAGAGAGTTGACTAGATAATGGGACAAGATTTTCAGAAACGATATAAACAGCGAGCAATATATTTAGAAACGGTGCGGCACCACCGCGCTATTGTTGCGGGACGCGAAGATTATGATTTTTCAAAGCACGTTCCAAAAAAAATGCGCGGCACACACGAAGGGC
>MWWH01000103.1_pt1 | contig 20955 bp, 22 predicted proteins | sample 1047231 | NCBI WGS metagenome assembly MWWH01 (sample SAMN06349967, study PRJNA376086) | soil metagenome | isolation source: MG3-2 sample Antarctic (ecotone) soil | place: Antarctica | collected 2015-01-13 | reverse complement strand
TATACAAAAATTAAGCAAAATAAAAGAGGCACCTAGTCAAAGACCAGGTGCCTCGCCCCAAGGAGCCAAAAGGCTCAAGGGGTCTAAGTGGCCGAGGGACGGAACTTCCGAGCAACAGCTCCATAGTCCCAGCTGTCGCACCCGAGGTAGTCGTAGTAGACGCTCAGCCCGCCGTCAGCAACCCAGTAAACCTCGAGCGAGCGGCCAGAGCCGCACCTGTTACGGCACCTGACCCAGCCTCCCATGAACGGGATGCGGCCGAGTTCGACCCACGCCCTCAGGACGAGGTAGAGAGTCTCTTCGACGCTCGTGATGCCGTCGCCACCTTGCTCCTTTGCCCACTCAACCTGAGCGGCAAAGTTGAGCATGAACGGGCGGTGCTTGGCATCGGTCGGGGTCATGATGGTGCTGAGGTCGCACTCCAGCGTGCCCCGTTCGGTCGGGAGCTGGTCGCCGCCATCGTAGTCGGCCGACATGGGACTGTTGTCGTACAGCAGGCTGCCTGCCTTGTAGCAGGCTTCCAGGAGCTGACGACGTCCGAGGTTATGCGGGACGAAGCGATGGTTCGGGCTGCACCCCTCGAAGTAGGTGTTGGCGACTTCCTGCTCGGTCGGCATGGGAATGCCGAACTCAGACAGTCGCCTGAAGGTGCTCAGCTCCCGCTCGACCCAGTCCGTCTTCGTCATTTCCACCATCTGGGCGTTGATGCCCGAGAGAGCGGCGAAGACCTGACGGCGGTGCAGAGGGTCATCAATGACCCTCTGGAACATGCGGGTCAGGCTCTCCCAGCTATCACCCGCCAGGACGACGAGCCGTAGCAGAGCCTCGTACACGATTCCGATATTCATTCTAGGTTCTCCTCGTTAAGGTCTGCCTTTCGGCTAACCTCCACAAGGTCATGGCCGCCCCACTTGGCGACTGTTTATTATACCATGTAGTAATCCTTCTTGTCAAGGGCGTTCACGCCTCGGTACAGTGTATTTTACTTGTGGAAAAACGATGTTGACAGACAGTAATAGAGTGATGTAAGGTAGTTACATAAGGGAGGCTATCAATGGAAACTAACTTAGTGAAACTTAGTAATTTGCCGCTAGTTATTACTGACCCACAGAGTCAGGCTAAGGAGATTTTCGACTGTCTTGATGTCTCAGAAGCCACACGAACGGACTATAAAGCTCGAATCGGTATTTACTTAAACTTTATAGGCCAGAACGGCTTTAACCGAAATAGTTACCTCAACTTTAAGCGTCACCTTAACGAACGAACCGATATTGGCATTGCTACCAAGAACAAGTACCTTGCCACCGCCAAGATATTTCTTAAAGAACTCAATCGTCAGGGTGTTCTGCCAACTGACATCACCCAAAACATCAAAGTCTTTTCGCAAAGTAAAAAGCATAAACGTAACGGTTTGTCCGAGGACGAGATTGGTCGTTTTGCAGAAAAGATGATGGAACTATCACCCTCACCACGAAACACACGTCTGAAGGCTTTATTTTGCCTCCTAGCCTTACAGGGACTACGACAAATCGAGATAATCCGTCTTGATGTCAGGGACATTGATTTAGCTCATCAAACCGCTTTGGTCAGGGGCAAGGGCAAAGATGATAAAGAACCAGTTTTGCTCAACCCAGAGACCGTCAAAGCCATCAAGGAATACCTCAAGTTCAATAAGATAGCCGATGGTGCTTTATTTAAGAGCCTTGGCAATCGAAAGAGTGAACGTATTACTACTATGACCATCAAGCGAGAGATGAAAGCTATTTTTGACACACTAGGGGTAGATAAAAGCGTTCACGGGTTTCGGCATTACTACGTCACGACCTTGCTCAAAAAGCTGAGTGTTCGGGACGTGAGAAAGTTTAGCCGACACTCAAGTTTGGAAATGCTCATTGTTTACGATGATGAAATGGACATTAAAGAAAAATCGGCCGAAGTCTTTAGTTGTTTCGATGGCTTAAAAATCACAGCCTGACAATCGCCTCAATGTTACAAAACTATAATTACATAACATTGAATGACATAGCCTAATAATATCTAAGTTAATCTAAGAAATCCTATGCAGTTCGGAAAATACCGAATACTAGTAAAAACATCAGAATTGTGCGGGAGAAAAGTAATGGAAAACATTGGAAATACTCCACTAGCTGAATAACAGTGAGGAAACAGTGATAAATCGTGGAAATACCAAAGCTCAATAACAGCAAACGAAAAGGAACCACAATGCCAGATACTTTATCTAATAATTTGCCCGTCTCGACAGCAGAAGAAGAAGCCGAGTTTGTTGAGACACTCAGACGTGACCCAGGCCAGGCCGTAGTTTTCACTATTGTTCAAAAAGATTTGAGCCGTGGTAATGAGGCTAACGAAGTTGTTGCTGTCTGTTCTACAAGGGAAATTGCTAAAAGTGTATTAGCCGAGTATGAGCAGAACCTTATAGACGAGCCAGCAGAAGGCGTGAGTTACGATTATGATGAACATATCCTGATAACTAACAGGGAAGATTAGAAGAGGGTGACCAATGGAAAATGATTATATTACTATCGGTGATTTGGCTGACGCTACGGGCTTTACCCGACAGGGTCTTTATAACTATGAAAAGATGGGGTTGCTCACTCCTGATATTGTGGCAGGCGACAAGGAGAAAACCCGTCTATATCGCAGAGATAAGATTGATTTGGTGAAGCATATTTTGGAATTGAAAAATACCTATCACCTCAAAGCAATTAAAGAGATACTTGATAAACAGCAGTCAGACTCGAAAGGAGAGGCATAATGGCTAGGAAAATAGCAGTTACGCTCAGAAAGGGCGGTAGCGGTAAAACGACAACAGCTATTAACTTAGCGGCCGCCCTACATTTGCTAGGTAAGCGAGTCTTATTGATTGACCTTGACTCTCAAGCCAACGCAACACTGGCCGTTGGCATTGACCCTACAAACCTACCAAAACATATCAATCACCTCTTTACTGACTATGAGGTTAAGCCAACAGATACTCTTTACCAGACACGATTTGGTATGCACGTTTTACCATCACACCCTGACTTAGCTCAAACCGAAGCTGGAATGGTAGCCACTCAAATCGGTGTCCTAAAGAGCATTTTAGAGCCTCTAGACCCGCTCTATGACTATATTATTATTGATACGCCACCTAGTGAGGGTTTTCTTACAGTAAACGCACTGGCGGCCTCTGATGAGGTTATCGTCGTAGTCCAAGCTCACTTTCTTGCAATGCAGGGACTAGCCCAAGCCTTAACACAAGTTCACCAGGTAAAGAATGGGCTAAACCCAAAGCTCAAAGTCGCAGGTATCTTGCCTACTATGGTCAATCAGCGAACCAATATCAGTAAAACTGTTCTTGACCAAGTAAAGAGCAAATACCCTGACCTGGTATATCCAATCGAGATTGATTATAGCGTCCGACACCCTGAAGCTACGTTGGCTGGTTTACCTATCGTCTTATTTGAACCTGAACACTCTGGCTCTATAGCATATAAAAAGTTAGCAGACATTATCGTTGGAGGGAAAAATGAATAAGGACAAGTTAAAGGAAATGATGAACGACCGCAATCCCCTATCTCCAGACCGAGTAGTTGTTCAACCAGCCAACCTATATGGTGAGAAAAAGCCTGTTGCTCAGGCCACAAATCAAACTACAGAGCAAGTTAAAACACCACAAGTGCATAAAGAACCAGTGGGTAAAGATAATAAACGGTCTAAGCGTTCGACCGAACCGAACGACCGAACGGTGAAAGCGAACGGTACGACCGAACGGTCTAGTACACCCAATGAAAGTACGAGTGTTTTAGATGAGTTGAAGGTTGGCGTGGTTGATGATAAACGTCCGACTGAGCGGTATAGTTTTGAGATTTTCACCGACCAGAAAGCGAAGGTTGAGGAGCTACAGTATCAATACAAGAAGAAGACTGGTAAAAGGTTATCATCTAGCCGAATTATCAGGGAAGCACTTGAAGAATATCTAACAAAAGCCTTGGAAGCTTTAAGGTAAAGGGGCAATAAAAGGGCATATAATCCTTAATGATTTCGGCAAAAAATGGTAGAAGGTAGATATGGGTAGATATTATTGGGACAAGAAAACTGAAGCCGATGGGCTAAAAAAGATTGAGATGTCGTTTTTGAAAAAGCACGGCTACCTTAATCATAGCCGTTGGGATGGTCAATTAACCTGGACTCACGGCGGTTCAGACACTAAAAGCAGTATTGGTATCGCCTCTCATATCGAAGAACATAATAATTTCGTTACCCTGAATTACACCCAAACTGACCGAGCTACGGACGAGAAAAAAGAGTTTGATTATCAGGTTAGATTGACAACTACTCCCTGTAATTACGGGGGTAAAAGATATTGGTTTATCTGTCCACTTGTAACTAGCGGTCGCCCCTGTGGCAGAAGGGTGTCTGTTATCTATAAGGGCGGAGACCATTTCGGTTGTAGGCACTGTTTTGACTTATCATATGAATCAAGAAACGAAACGTATGCCAGGAGACACCCAGCGATGGGTACTATGGACGCGTTTTTCAAGATAGAAAAGCTCGAAGAACAGGTGAAGAGACGATTCTATGCTGGAAAACCAACTCGTAAATACAAACGTATATTAAAGCTAGAAAGAATAGTGGCTGGTTACAGTATGGCTGACCTTGAGGGTGATTTATTGAGCAATATGAGTAAAGGACAATAAATGTTGGTAAAGTTTCTCAGAGATTCAGTACAGCCCCACGCAGTAAACCGTCTTTTATCAGAAGAGGCGGCAAAAAAGGAAGCAATGTTCGATGAAATGCGTGCCGGGTCAAACCCTGACTTCATAGCAGGTAAAATCTATGATTTGAACGATTCACTGGCTCGATTTTTTATCGACCGAGGGAGAGCGGAACAGGCCAAAATAAAACTGAAGGCGTCAAAACCGAGTATTACAGGTAAGGCTCGAATCGTTCACGCTCCAAATACAATCAACCCAAGAACAGGTCAAGTATGGACTGCACCAGAGTTGCTAACGGCTCTAGGCTTACAGACACAGCCACAACCCCGAATTAACTTGACTGTTCAAGACCAAGAAGCCTTGAAAAACCTCAGGAACAAGCAACTTGTTAATGACGCAAAAGACTACTTTGCAGGCAAAACTATACCTGTAGAAAGAATATCGGCGATGTTAATTATATTGTTTGAACACGCTATTGATATTAAAGACGATAAGTTAATCGCTAAAATCGCAGGGGACTTGCTTACTCTAAAGCGATTAACAGGTTTCTATTATGAAAAATAACACTGATAAAGACTTACCTATCGACGATAAAAACCAGCCTTTCATATCGCCAAAGGCCGATATTACTGTAATTAAAAACAGTGATGGGTCAATTAAATCAGCAACTATAAACAATGGAATAGAGGAGCTACCGCTCGATGAGACTGAGTTTGTTGTCAACCTTGATGAGAATCATAATGTCCAATCAGTTAAAATCGCCCGTAGGCTAGATAAACAATTAGAGAGCATCTCTGAATCTGTAGATTTAGAAAAACCCAGCTTATTTAGCAACATTAAGGGCGACGCTCAAAAAACCTTTGGGGTACAACAAATCGTTAAAGAGATTTTAGATATAGCCCCTGACATTACAGAACAAGAGATGGAGAGCCAGGAACGCACTCGACAATCAAGAGCAAGTAGCGATATTAAGTTTGAGCGTGAGGGTAAGGGAATTATGGTTGATATGAACCGACTCACAACCCTATCACCTCAATCAGGGGAATCGTTCTCACAACTTACCCCATTACGAACAGCTCGTTTTTTGCAGGACACTATGGCACTTTTCTCCTATGCAACGAAAAAGGGAAGTTTTCGAATTAACGCCAAATTGATTGATATTCTTGAAGCGACGGGAGCTTATGAGGGTAGTAAGCGAATCAGACAAGACCGTATCAAATCGTTCAGTGATAACATATTGCTGGCTCTACACCTGTTACTTAAAACCCAGTCTCCAACCTATGAAGGCAATGACGGTAAAGTAAAAAAGGTTGGTAAATATGAGATTTTTGAACGCTATTTCCCTTTATTTGGGCTAACGGGTGATGGTAACGGCATACTTTGGGCAACTGATAGAAACGGTAATAAAACTTACATCAAACAGATTACAGGCGAAATCTTACCCGACCTAAAAGACAAAGGGTGGTTGCGTGGTGTTGTTTTCCCAGATGGCTTTTTCAAACTCAACGCCGTTAATGAGGCAAATGAGGTATTTCTCAGCTCATATTTCGTCACTCGATTCAGCCAAGCTCAAAACAAGATGTTAAGCGGCAAGTCGTTAGTTATTGACCGACGGTATTTGATTGAAGTTGCCCGATACCAAGCCAGCGATAAGGCCAATAAATCTGATGCCTCAAACAAGTTGGAACAAGCCTTAAATCGAATCCTAGAGATGGGGGTTATCAGTGATTGGAAGGTAGCTACAACAGGTAGAAAAGAGATAAGTACCGATGATTACGAAAAAGTCTGTGTCTACCCACCAGAGGCTATTGTTTCCAGCCTTGTATCTAAAGAAAAGAAAGCAGTAGCCGCTAGAAAGGTGAAAGATAGTGAACCGCTATACATCAAGAAATTAAAGCGGTTTCAGAGAAATCTCGGTTCAAAGGGTTTGGCCGACTGGTTTGAATGTTCTGAGAGCGAGTTAAAAGAAATGATTGCAGGTAAGAGAAAATTAACCACAAAACAGGTTGAACAACTTGATAGTGAATAAAATGTTACGCCCCAGCTAGGTTTGTTGATTAAAACCTGAAAATAAATGTTACGCCTTGACTAGCCTTTTGTTACGCCCTAGCTATAGTATTGTTACCCCTACGCTAGGGTTTTGTTACGCCCTAGCTATAGTTCTAACCATAAAATATACGCATTAACTATATAAGCTATATAAGCTATATAACCAGCTAGCGATTGCTTTTTGCTGACGCAATCGCCGCTTTTTATAATCAAAACACGAACCAAAGTGAAATTGTCGAATGGGGCAGGACAAAGGAGAGGCACGATGGCTTATGACCTCCAAGAGTTGAAAGACGTACCCATCAGAGACTTAGCTCGCCTGTTAAGCCTCGATTTTCCTAGTAGCGGCCGAGGCAACGCCCGTTGCTTTAACCAGTCATTTCACACACACGGTGACCGAACGCCCAGCCTTGGTTTTGAGGCTAATACTAATAGATATAAATGCTTTGGGTGTGGAAAGTCAGGCGACACCATAAGTCTCGTCTCAGAGACCCAAGGAATAGGGTTTAAGGAATCTTGTGAGTGGTTGGCTAACCAATTTAGTTTATCTGACGTAACAAAAACAGGGAAATATCAGGGAAAATCCCAGGTTTCGCAATCAATAAAAAAAGTGGTTTATCGGGAAGTTTTAGAGCAGTATCAGCCGCCAACTGAAAAAGACATTGAGATTTACCAGAAGTATTACGAACTGAACCCCATTTTAGACGAGGGGGGGAAAGCCTACCTAATCTCAAAAGGGTTTAATGACGAGACAATTGAACGATTCGGCTGGAGAACAATCACTAAGGTTTCAATTCTTGAACTGAGAAAATTATTTACCCACGAGGAGCTAACCGCTAGCGGAATACTCGGTATTCTCCAGGCTGGCTGGCTGTTAATCCCATACTTTCAAGACGACCGAATAGTTTACCTGAGGGCAAGGAACCACGTCAGCAAGACGTTTCGGAACCTTAAAGATAAACAGACCACCTATTACAATTACAACGCCTTAGTGGAGCTTACAGGGGCTAATAGCCTCTATCTGTGTGAAGGGGAGACCGACACAATGACGCTCTCTCAACAAGGACACCCCGCTATAGGAGTGATGGGGGCGACACAGGACGCAACTATTAACCGTTTAGTTGGTTTTATCCTTAATGATTTCGGCAATAAATTGAGGGTCGTCTTGGCTTTTGACAATGATGAACCAGGGAGAACAGCAACAAAGAAAGCCGCAGATATGTTTTGGAGGAAAGGGTTAAAGATTAAAACGCTCGATATTCCAAGTGGCTACAAAGACGTAAACGATTACCATAACGACAGACCAATCAAGGAGGAGAAAGATGGCCAAGGAAATCAAGGAATTACCACAAACCGATTACGTTCCACCTGACTTACCTCACCCAATCGTTTCTGAGATTGAAGCGTATCTCAAATCATTGGGTGATGGTTCTCGCAAGTTTGAGGGACTGGAAACGGGCTTAACAGCTATTGATGAACTCATCGGTGGGCTCAACCGATTTGTCTTACTCGCGGGTATGGCAGGGGTTGGTAAATCAACTCTAGCCTTGCAGATGGGACTTGGAGTAATTAAGAAAGAAAAAGTCCCTGTTATTTACTATTCGTTTGAGATGAGCAAGCGGGACATTATCACGATGGCAGTTCAAAACCTCAGTAAGAAAACCCTGTTTAGAACCGACCTAGAGTTACGGGGCAATGCCCCCGACCAGACACCAGAAAAGGCCGATAACATCAAGAAGTCTGTAGGCGAACTAACTAGACTCGCTGACTTACTCTATGTGGTTGATAGCAGTAAGGGGACGCCTGACATCGAGAAAATGACCCAACAGATAGAAATGATTAAAATTGACCAAAAGACTGAAAAGATATTGGTTATTATCGACTCACTCCAAGACATTGTCGTACCAACGGTGAATCAGGCTCAGGCAGAGGAATCAACAGCTCAATTACTGGTTGAATTACAACAAAAAACCAATGCCACAATCCTTGCTATTGGTCAGAAAAATAAGGCAGGTGTTGGTAATGGCGGCGGCTACCAGTCAGTAAAGGGGTCAGTGGCCTTTGTGCATAAGCCTACAACCGTTATCGAACTAATTGGTGGGAAAGAAGCAATGAGCAAGATGACGCCAGAGCAAGCCAATGAGGCAAGGGAAGCCTTGGAGTTAAAAACTCGTGACCCTGAGATTGCCCACCCTGTTTATATGAACGTTATCAAGGGGCGAAATAGTGGTTATGGCGGGGTATCGCTTAAATACTACGGGGCTTACCGCTATTACGAAGTCGGCCAAGAGGACGCATTTAGCGAACTGTATGAACAAGCCATCGCTATTGGTATATAAATAATTAGAGTTTAATTAGAAAAAACTAGGAAATTGAGCGAGTTTTGAGTGATAGTCTCACGGCGAATTAAACATGATGGAAATAAGATGAATCGGCTTTTTGACTGTCAAATCGCCGTGCAGTAGTGCAATAAATCAATCACAACCCCGCCACTAGAGTGCCTCAATTTAGCCCCACAATGGCCTAGAAGTGGCTTTATAATGCGAAAACGGAAAAATGTACACCCTAAATCAAAATGCTCTCTTGAGGGCGTTTATGGCCAAATGTTGGTTTTTAGTAAATAGTTCAGTTTTGTTCAGTTCAAAATTGTCCGATTACGTCCGATTAGACTCGCCTAAATGCTAACCTTTGCTAACTTTTTGAGTATTTATAATTGCATAAATCACCCAACCTAAACCGAAGTTAAGCCCACCCCTCTATCAGGTTAAACATTGGAAAATTATGTACATATAAAACTAGGGTAAAGCTATGGTAAAACTATGGTTTTACCCTAGAAAATCTAAGAGAGTTCGTTGCTAGGCTGAATTAGGTGTGTTGTGGTCAGTTGGACTAGTTTGTTCGTCAACTTCTTGGGTGATAGATGGTTCGTTGTTTTTCGGGCTATTTACCTTGGTTGAGATAGGGTATGCCTCCATCTCCTTTTCGGGGTAAGGAGTCAGCAGGGACAAGAGACGTTCAGGCTCAACAACATCAGGGTTTAGCCATAGTTCCTCGTCCTCTTTGTTGAGAATTACAGGCATACGGTTATGAATTGTTGCCATTAGGTCATTGGGTTGAGTCGTGATGATGGTATAGCTTTTTATCTCCTTGCCCTCCACGTCTTTCCACATTTCATACAGACCAGCAAAGGCAAACAGAGGCTGTTTTTTGAGGTGAATCAAGTATGGAACCTTACCAGAATCAGTGACACGCCACTCGTAAAAGCCAGAAGCGGGGACGAGACATCGTTGATACTTAAAGGCTTTACGAAAAGATGTCTTGCTCTCAATACCCTCGGCTCTGGCATTTATCATCTTGTAGCCGATTGATAGGTCTTTAGCCCAGAAGGGAATAAGCCCCCACCTCATAACCTCGATGTGGTTTGGACTATGTTTCGTGATGACGGGGTTTCTCTGACTAGGAGCGATATTGTAACTAGGCTCTAGTGAGTTGAGAAACTCAATATCGGACTCGTCTATCTCAAAACGGTCTCGCATTTCATCTGGCTTAAAATCAAAGAGGTTGTAACGTCCACACATAACAGGTTTATTATAAGCCTTTTGTAAAGACTGGCAGTTGACAGTGAACAATCGTTCACCGTAATATGTCAGCTATGGGCTTAGACACAGAACAAGCTGGCGAGAAATTACGAGAGTTCTTTTTGGACAATCGAAGGCTACCAACCTATCAGGAACTAGCCGACCTTTTTGGCTATGCCTCAAAAAATGCCAGCTATAAGCTGGTTAATCGGCTCATAGAAGAGGGTATTGTCACCAAGGACGAAAAGGGGAAACTTGCCCCAACCGATTATTTTTACTCAATCCCGACTATAGGCACTATCCAGGCTGGTCTACCGATTGAAGCTGAACAAGTGACAGGGGAACGAGTAACACTCTTTGAGTTTATGATGAAAAACCCCGATGAGACGTTTGCCCTCAAGGTGATTGATACCTCAATGCAAGACAAAGGAATTAACCCTGGCGACATCGCACTAATTGACCGAAAAAAGAAACCAAAGAACGGCGATATTGTTGCTTATCAGGTAGAAAGCAGGTGGCAGTTCAAAACCTTTGCGACTCAGGGAGACACAATCTCGCCAGAACAAATTAAGGGAGTATTAGTCAGTGTCGTCAGAAAATATCATTAGGGGCTACTATGCTGGAGAAAATAGGAGAGAAAGTCAGTGTGATAACTGTCTATGACCGAACCAAGGGGCTTAATATGCCCGTTAAGGTTAAGTGGCAGGGGCGGGTTTACCCAATTACCAAGCTCGGCTATCACCATAAGTTCAAAGCTGGACGTACTCTTATTCACGTTTTCTCGGTCTGTAATGATGATTTGGCCTTTCGACTAGAGTTCGATACTGACAATCTCCAATGGGTTTTACAGGAGATTAGCGATGGAATTGCCTCTTAATCACAACGAACCAACGATAATGCACATTGACCTCAACTCCTGTTTTGCCACGGTCGAACAACAAGCCAATCCTCTTATCAGAAACAAACCTGTTGTAGTTGCCGCCTATACCTCAGCTAACGGGTGCGTGGTATCACCATCAGTCGAAGCTAAACGGTTTGGAATCAAAGTCGGCAATACAGTCAGAGAGGCTAAACTTCTCTGTAAAGACGTGATTGTTCTCCAGCCTGACCCAGCCAAATACCGTGACGTTCATATCAAGTTTAAGAAGCTATTTAGCGACTATTCACCGACAGTTGTCCCAAAGTCCATTGACGAGGCTGTCATTGATTTTACAGGCACTCAGGGGCTAAAGAGGGGGCTTGTAGACATTGGCTATGAGATTAAGAGCCGAATGAGGAAAGAGATAGGGGAATGGTTGAGTTGTAATGTCGGAATCTCAACTAATCGTTTTCTGGCAAAATTAGCCGCCTCACTCCATAAGCCCGACGGACTCGATGTCGTAACTTATGAAAACTTACCGTCTGTCTACGAGTCGATAGAACTAATTGATTTATGCGGAATCAATACCCGTTATCAAGCCCGTCTCAATGTGAATGGTATCTTTACGCCAACCCAATTTCTCAATGCCTCGACCGACTTACTATGCGACAGGGTATTTAAGAGCATTATCGGCTATCACTGGTATATGAGACTACGGGGTTGGGAGATTGATAATGTTGATTGGGGACGGAAAAGCTATGGCCAGTCTTATGCTTTAGGCAAGCACACGGCCGACCCTCAGGAACTTTCACGGTTGCTAATGAAATTGACAGAAAAGATGGGGAGACGATTACGGGAAGCTGGCTATGTGGCTAAAGGTGTTCACGTTGCCTGTATTTACAAAGATTATACCCACTGGCACAGAGGCCGAAAGGTTGATAGTGACCTTTACACGACTCAAGAACTATTCAAGAAAGTCCAATGGGTCTTTAATCAGCAACCAGAACGAAAGGTCATAGCAAAACTGGCAGTTAGCTGTTTTAATCTCCAGCCGACCCACCCTGTTCAGCTAGATTTGTTCGATGATGAAAAGACCAAGAAACGGTCATTATCTGATAGTCTCGATAAGATAAATGACAGGTATGGCGAATATGTTGTAACCCCAGCTTTGATGATGGGAATGGAAAACCTAATACTAGACCGCATTGCTTTTGGTGGAGTAAAAGACTTAGAAGACTTATATTCAGGCTAAAGTCGTAATTCTATAGAGAAAAGTGGGACTTCAAGTCCCAGTATTTGACATAAAATTGGGACTTGTGTATAGTCGACCTATGCTTATTAAACGATATTATGACAATCTGGAAACACACTTTGACCCTAAACGAGTCTTGGTTCTTTATGGTCCTCGTCGTGTTGGTAAAACAACTTTGTTGAACAATATGATTGACCGAATGGACGTGAAATACAGGCTTGATACTGGTGACGACATCACAGTTCAAGAGGCTCTAGGCTCACAGAAAATGTCCGAGATTGATAACTATGTCTCTGACTACCAACTCATTGCCATCGATGAGGCTCAACTAATTCCAAATATCGGCATGGGCTTAAAGATGATGATTGATAAATACCCTGAGCGTAAAATCATTGCCACAGGTTCATCATCGTTCGATTTAGCACGAAATGTTGGTGAGCCGCTAACAGGCCGAAAATGGACTCTTACGCTTTATCCAGTATCACAGCTTGAGTTGTTGCCCCTATCTAGCCCGTTTGACTTGAAGCGACAGCTTGAGGACTTTCTAGTATTTGGGTCATACCCTGAGGTTCTGACCGCCGACAGTAGAGAGAAAAAGCAAGAAATACTGGCAGAGATTGCTAATTCATACCTGTTCAAAGACATCTTGGCATTAGACGGCCGAATGGGGACACGCTTTGTAGTTGACCTCACAAAATTGCTTGCCTTACAGGTTGGCAACGAAGTCTCACTCCACGAACTAGCCACCACATTACAGGTTGACTCCAAAACAGTTGAGAGGTATCTCGACCTACTTGAGCAAACTTTTGTTATTTATCGTCTCGGTAGCTTTAGCCGCAACCTCAGGAGTGAATTACGCAAAAAGCAAAAGTATTATTTCGTTGATAACGGAATAAGAAACGCTATTATCAACCAGTTCAACACGCTCGATAGCCGAACCGATGTCGGGGCATTATGGGAGAACTTTGTATTTATCGAGCGAATGAAATATCGCTCATACAAGAGAGTTCACTCTAATACCTACTTTTGGCGAACCCACGATAAGCAAGAGATTGATATTGTTGAGGAGAGTGACGGCAAGTTAAATGGGTATGAGATTAAATGGTCAGAGAAGAAAGGCGTTAAATCACCCCCTGATTGGCTTGGGACATACCCAAATGCTGAGTTTACGGTTATCACGCCTGATAATTATTTAGATTTCATTACTGATAAGGCAGAAAAAGGTAGTGGCTAATGTAATGTAACCTGTAATAACAATTTATTGCCTAACCCTCGTAACTAAAAATATGAGGTATGGCATAAAAGCCGTGCAAGACGTGAAACTCCTCGTCAGAGTCACCCTTGCACGGTCATACCCCGAAAGGGGTGTGGGTGGTCGTAAGACTACCGCTGGCGGGGAGCTTTTGTTTATATCCGCCCCGCAATAATAAATCCGTGCAAGGCTTTATATGACAACACAAAACATACAACAGGCTAAAGGCCGACCAATGCTCCAATGGGCAGGTAAAAAGCCATTGGAGAAAATAGAGTATTACCCAGCTCAAGAAAAAGAAGTTTACGGCAACAAAAAGGCTGATGATTTCAATAAGCTATTTTGGGGTGACAATCTCCAAGTTTTAGCCCATCTTCTGAAAGACTATAGAGGCAAAATCGACCTTATTTATATCGACCCACCATTTGATAGTAAAGCTGATTACGTCAAGAGGGTTAGAGTTAGAGGTGAACAATTTGAAGGCCAACAACAAAGCCTGTTAGAGGAAAAACAATACACTGATATTTGGGAAAAAGACGAATATCTACAATTTATGTATGAACGTCTTTTGATTATGAAGGAGCTTTTATCTGATAAAGGCTCTATTTGTTTGCATTGTGACTGGCATAAATCAGCTTTCATCAGAGTAATTATGGACGAAGTCTTTGGTGAAGATAATTTCAGGAATGAAATAATTTGGAGATACAAAAGTGGCGGTAGGCCAGAAAACTTCTTTGCCAGAAAGCACGACAACATTTTGTGGTACACCAAATCAAATAAATGGACTTTCAACCCAGATGACATTGGTGAGGTGAGAGGTGTTGGCAAGCGTAACAATATGAAACGTGAGGTAGATGAGAATGGCCGAGTCTATTTCACCATCAAGTCAAACGGTAAGATATACAAGTATTATGAAGACGAGCTAATTGTACCTGATGATGTTTGGGAAGTGAGTCATTTACAGCAACAGGACCCTGAGAGAGTTGACTATCCAACTCAGAAACCAGAAAGTCTCTTAGAGCGAATTATAAAATCGACCTCAAACGAAGGCGATATAGTTGCTGATTTCTTTGTAGGTAGCGGCACTACCTGTGCGGTTGCTCAGAGACTCGGCCGTAGGTGGCTTGGTTGTGATATAAATCTTGGAGCTATTCAAACATCAACTAAGAGGTTAAGCCAGATTATAGAGCAACAAGGCATTAGAGACGGTTTTAAGGTATACAACGTTAATGACTACGACATCTTTAAGAACGAACTAGAGGCTAAAGAGATTGTGATGGAAATGTATGGTGTAGAACCAATCAAACTCAGTTATTTTGATGGTCTACTCGACAGCAATTACGTCAAGGTAATGCCACTAAATAGGGTGCTAAATAAGCTCGATATTAAGACTGTCTTGGAAAACATAAATCAGAAAATTGGCACCTTTACTGTTAAACAAAAATCGGGCTCTCAAGAATCGTTTTACGAAGAGGGTGTCTTAATAATCTGTTCTGGAATGGAATTGGACGTATTAGACTACCTAAAAAAAGAGAATAAAACAGGCGTTGCAGTTGGTGTCCGTGATATTCAAACCGACAAAAACAATCTGGTCTTTAAGAAGAAACCAGAGGCTCAAATCAATGTCACTCTCGGTAAGGACGATGAAGTTTTGTCAGTTGAATTGAAGGAGTTTTACTCACCAATTCTTATGCAAAAGCTCGAACTAGAAAACGCCAAATCACTCAAAGTTGAAAATCAAACCAAGGTAGAAAACTTTATGCAAATCATTGATAGTGTGGCCATTGATGTTGACTATAATGGCGAGCTATTCAACGCAGAGATAATTGACCTACCCGATAAGAAGGAAACCATTAAGGGAAACTATAGCTGGCAGTATACGAAAAACGGTGAATATACGGTGGCAATTAAGATTATTGATGTTTTGGGTGAGGAATACTTTGAAACCCGTCAGGTAAGGGTTTAGAGCGATGGAAAACCCATTTTTACAGCATATTCAGGGGAAGGTGAGCGACTGGCGTGGAGACGGTTATAGGGGTGTAGAACGAGAGACGCTCAATATCTTAAATCAGATTAACCGAGTAGGGTTTCTCCATAAGCCACAAATCGAAGCATTAGAAACGTATATTTACTTAAAAGAGATTGTCGGGAATAAACCATCAGTTGAGATTTTTCAGTCTTTATTTGATAACGAGAAAGATATGGTATTGGGGCTAGGTGTATCAAAGGACGAAGCATTTGACCTCATCGGGAATAAAGAAAAGATTGACAGCCTTATGGTTGAACGGTTTGGCTCAACTGACTACCCAAACCAAGTGTATGCCCTCACAATGGGGTCAGGCAAAACGATATTGATGGCCGTAATGATGATTTACGACTTTGTTCTATCGTTTTACCACCCTGATGACAATCGGTTTGCCAAAAACGCCCTAGTCTTTGCTCCTGATACCACTATTATTGAGAGCCTAAAGGAGATAAAGAGTTTTGACTATTCAAAAGTTTTACCCAAGGAATACCAGAACATTTTATTGAACCTTAAATACCACTACTTAGAGAGTGTTGATACGCCACTTTCGCCAATAGGCAATTATAACGTAATCGTTTCAAACTCACAGAAAATTATATTAAAAACTAGCCGTATCAAAAACGATATTCAACAGGGTCTTTTTGCCGATATGAAGTACCTGGCGGCTAGGGACGTTGAGAATAAGCGGCTTTTGGCTATCAGAGAAATAAAGAACCTAGCGGTATTCGTTGATGAAGCACACCACTCTTATGGCCAAACCCTAGAGGGGACACTCAAAAAGACACGTCACACCATCAATTATATTCACGGTAAGTCACCGCTAGTCGGGGTCATAAACCTCACAGGAACGCCCTACATCAACAATCGAATGATAAGTGATGTTGTATACCACTTTGGCCTTAAACAGGGCATAGAGGGCGGAATACTAAAGCAGGTGAGGTTCTTTGACTACTCCAATGTCCGTACCGATTCGTTTATTGAGGACGTGGTTGATAAGTTTTGGTCTGAATATAGCGAGAACAGGTTAGAAGAGAAGTTACCAAAAATAGCTTTTTACGCCGCAAGCATTGATGACCTCAGGCAAGAACTACGCCCTACGCTGGAACGTTACCTGAGCCGTAAGGGTATTAGCCTCGATAAAATCCTTGAGTACCATACTGAGGCTGAGGACAGTAGAGATGAGTTTTTTGCTCTTGACTCACCTGATAGTCAGAAACAATTTGTTTTGCTGGTTGGTAAAGGGACAGAGGGTTGGAACTGTCGGTCACTGGTGGCCTGTGCTTTATTCCGTAAACCTAAAAGCTCCATCTTTGTTCTCCAATCCACCACTCGGTGCTTGAGAAGCATAGGCGATAATTCAACCATCGCCACTATTTTTCTTTCGGACGAAAACTACCGAGTCTTAGACAAGGAACTGAAAAATAACTTTGCCACCTCCCTTGAGGAGTTATCAGCTCAAGACCAACATGTTGTTGAACACACAGTAAAGGTGGTTAAGCGTAAAAAGATTATGGTTAAAAAGGTTCTCAAAGAGATTCTCTCTGTTCAAAGTAGAGAAACCATTAACATTGAGTGGTCGAAGTTCAACCCTGAAAAATACGCTTCACTGGTGAGCGAAGGTGGCATATTCTTACACGATAAAAAAGCACATTATAGGGGGTTTGTGACTCACTCACAGATTCAGACTAGTGGCAATCTTACCTATTACGAGTTAGTTGAGTTGGTGAACCGCAAGACACATCTACCCTGCCTAGCCATTGAAAGAATCCTTAATGATTTCGGCAAAAAGGCCGATTTAGTCGAAAAGGTGAACGCAAACCTGTCACTCATACCATTTATTGTTGAGAGTGTCCTGGCTAACGCCTATGAATACCAAGAGAGTGTCGAAACACTTGAGGAAGAAGTTGAACTGACTAAACTCTATCCGTTCAAGATAATCGTAGAGCAGGGGAGAAGTACCCTTATTGTCTATAAAGAACAATTTGAAGAGGCTCTAGGGCAGTCCAGAATCGGTTTTCACGTCAACCCGTATAGTTTTGATAGTTCAGATGAAAAGAACCTATTTAAGTACCTCTATGAGGTTCTAGCAGACGATGAGACGGTGGTTGATGTCTACTTTACTGGCGGAGCACCTGACCCAAGCCACAATGAGTTTTACTTTGAGTATTACAGCCCCGAAAAACAACAATTAGCCCGATACTTTCCTGATTTTCTTATCGAGACATCTAGCGGTCGGTATCTAGTCATTGAGGTTAAATCTACCCGTGAAAAGACGACTTACGAGCAGAATAAAAAAGACTATCGAGGCCAAGTTGATGGACTGTTTGATGAGGTATTTGCCAAAGAGATTGGCTTTAGAGAGTTCCAAAAGGTTAATCAAAACTTTGAGTATAAAATCATTTTTGACGCCTCATTACAGCAAGAGCAAAGGGAGCTGGTCGAATCTGTTGAGGGTGTTAACAAATGTTAACCTTTGTTAATGATTCTAGCAGGGTAAAAAGTGTTGAGAAAGGTTGAGCTTTGGAGTTTATTGACACGATAAAAAAGTAAGATAGGAGAATCTATATGAACAAGGCAGTCAAAACAAGTTTAATCACGGTATCAGGTTTAGTGGCATTAGGTGCCATTGGAGCTGGGGTCTTTGTTATGACTCAAACCTATACAGTTCAAGGGAAAGTCACCGACTTAGCCTCAAAACAACCTATAGAAAAGGTCAGGGTAACAATTGGGAGCCACGAGGGATTGTCCAATAAAGACGGTTCGTACTCTGTTAACGGAATCAAAATCTACGAGCGTAAGGCGATGACTGTTGAACCACCAGCCGAATACGAACAGATTGAGCCAGCATCAATTGATTACGCCTCACGAAGTGTCTCAAAAGACGTATCGCTTGAGCCAACCTTAGAAACCATGGTCAACTCTATCGAGGTGGCGACTAAAAATCACCAGTTTGATTATCTATGGGACTTTATGCACCCCGACGATAAAACCTATTGGGGGACGAAAGAGGAGTATACCAACCTCTTAAAACAACGAGACGATATTTTAGGTCGGCTTGAACAGTATCAGATTAAATCATCGACTATTGGTAAAAACATCAGAACCATACCGACTTGGAAACACGAAGTAACAGGTAAGAAATACACCAATATCACAGAAGTTCCGATTGATTATGTCGTTGTAAGTAGCGGTAAAGAAAACCCTCAAACGGTCCTCAACCACTATCAGAAGGCTGATGGTTACTATCATTACTTTACCTCTAGCGACAAGACAAAAATCAAAGAAGCCATTGACTCATACAATAATTTACAGAAATCACTGAGCGAATAAGAGTCAGATATGTCGAGATTTGTGTCTACGGAAGGTCAGATTGGCAAAATGCCTCGAGTTCATTAGATATTTGATAAGCGTTGGCATGACTCAAGTAGCCTAGATAGGATAGCAAACTCATTTCTAATCTTTTTCTGTCACCCATCAATGCCGTTATTTTCTGGAACACTCTTTTAACAGTTTTAGCTCGAGGCAACGTGTAATGAGGAAGCGCGTTATAGCCAACGAAATCTATGCCCCACGATACTTTTCGAAGATGAATTTTATTGGGATGTATTGAAAGTTTCAGCGTAGTTTTAAGAAATTGGTTTATTTCAACAAAATAACCCAAAAGCTCATCGGGATTCGTGCCAAGGAGTAGAAAATCATCGGCGTACCTCAAGTACATTGGAGCCTGCAACTGATGACGAATAAACTTATCAAGCGGGTCGAGATAGATATTAACAAACAACTGAGAAATGAGATTACCAATAGGTATTCCTTTGCCCGATTTAGCGTGAAAACTATGAATAACATATTCAAGCAGATTAAAAACTCGCTCATCCTCAATTCTCTGTCTCAGTAAGTCGGATAGGATTTTATGGTCAACACTATCAAAAAACTTTCTAATATCACATTTCAACGCCCAACAGGGTTGAGTGTAATTTTTACTGACCTTTCTGGTTAAAACTCCTAACCGCCTAAAAGCACGGTGCGTTCCTTTGTCCTTACGGCAAGAGTAGCTGTCAAAAACGAAGGTTTGGTCAAATAACGGGTAAAGGACGCGATAAATTGCGTGGTGAAGTAGTCTATCTCGTACTGTAGCTTTGGAAATTAGTCTCTGTTTAGGGTCAGTAATAAGAAATTGTTGGTAAGAATCGTGCAAGTAGCAATTACTAATGAGGTCGTTATGCAACTGAAAGATATTATCTTCCAAGCGAAATTCAAAACTTTGAACGTCTGGTTTGCTTCTTTTACCCTTCCGAAATTCCCGCCAAGCAGCAAGTAAATTTTCTAAGGAAATTATCCTATCAAAGGTACCATTATGAACAATAACTCTCTTTCCGAGGTTCCTCTTACTCAAAAACTCTATGATTTGTATAAAGTCTTTCATATTTTAGTTCTCAAATTTCCTAAAACCGAGCGTTACAGCTTGGGTCAGACTATCGACAATCGACTTCTTGAACTTATTGAGTTGATTTCTCTTGCTGGCGTTGCCGAGCCGCAAACAAAGGGCGCTCTGCTAAAGAAAGCGGCGGCAAAGCTAGACCTTATTAAGCTCTTGATTCGCCTCTCACACGAGACAAATTCTCTATCTGAGAAACATTACCTGCAACTCCAAGAACAACTCCAAGAAATCGGGAAAATGCTCGGCGGCTGGATTCGTTACACCAAACAATAGAAGACGGGACATTTTAATTTGCCCCGCCTTCTACCTAAGTTAGGAATCACTACCGAGCAACAGCTCCATAGTTCCAGTTGTCGTACTCGAGGTTGTCGTAGTAGACGTTCAGCCCGTTGTCAGCATTCCAGTTAACCTTGAGCGAGTTGTCAGAGCCGTACTTATGTGCCGCTTGCCATCCGTAGCCACTGGGTGTCGCATACGAGAGCACCCTGTATTTTATTTGTGCCCTTTTAAGCACATAACAATTGGCACGAAGTTCTTCCTTAACTTGTTGCTCCCTCCCGAGTCGACAAGGCGACATCAGGACTCTGGCGAAAGAAAAGGAGGAAGACAACGGACAGACTAGCGATAGTCTACCTCACTGCCATCTTCAGAGTTATTATACAAAAATTAAGCAAAATAAAAGAGGCACCTAGTCAAAGACCAGGTGCCTCGCCCCAAGGAGCCAAAAGGCTCAAGGGGTCTAAGTGGCCGAGGGACGGAACTTCCGAGCAACAGCTCCATAGT
>MWWH01000102.1_pt1 | contig 21073 bp, 30 predicted proteins | sample 1047231 | NCBI WGS metagenome assembly MWWH01 (sample SAMN06349967, study PRJNA376086) | soil metagenome | isolation source: MG3-2 sample Antarctic (ecotone) soil | place: Antarctica | collected 2015-01-13 | reverse complement strand
AAGGCGCTTCATCTCTTCGGCATCTCCGCCGTGATCCGGATGCTTGATCTTGGCGAGTTCCCGATAAGCCGCTTTGATGAGCGGGGCCGGGGCGCTCGGTAACAGGTGAAGCACCTGATAGGCTTCGTGCTCTGACTCGACACCGCGCGGGCGTTGCGGCGAGGCTTTGTGTGAATAATTATCGGCGTACTCGTCTTCGTACGTTTCGCCGTCGTCTATCCATTCGACTTGAGCGTGCAAAACATTCCGGCAGTAAGCGCTCCAGCGTTGCAGCGAGTAGGTTGCGTCTTCGTCAATGAACCATTGCTTAGTGGCCGGATTGTATGAGCGATAGCCGGACTGGATAAAAGACTTCAAACTGTCGATGGCCAAGCGGAAAGCGCCGGGGTCGTCTGACGACAACCGAACGTGACACCCTGACTCTGTTTTCTCGATAAAAATTGTGATCATTACGATTCTCTGTGCCTAAAAAAGACAATGCCCCCTAAGTCATAAGGCACTTGGCCGAAACTTAGGAGGCACTATCAAAACGCCTCAACTTGTCGAAACGTGCACTACGCAGCGCGGTCTGGCACGTCAGCTATTATACCATTGTTTTCGCCTTTGATTGCCGAAATAATTTCTTCTAAATCACCTACTGATAGGCCATTCGTATGCCTATCAGTGTAATGCTTGGACACAACCACTAAGCGCCCAAATTGAATTTGCGCGAACGGCAAATCGCAGCACGCGCAGATGATTGACTTGATCTTGCCCCTTCTCTCGATTCGTAAATTCACGCTGCCCGTTGAACCTCCATGCCGACCTGCTGTACTCCGATGATTTCCAGCCCTCCGAAGACGCTGGCCATCGCTTTCACAGTTGGATGCTCAGACGCGAACCTCCAGAGCAAAGCATCTGGATTACTTCGCTGATAGCTACCTCCAAGAGTGATCACCGTCGCGGCCTCTTCTACTTCGCCCTCGACAACGGCGGACACATCGCCCCTTCTGAATCGCATGAGCAATGTCTCACGAATCATGCCATCTTTAATCAATGAGGCCACGAATCTGCTTAATCCCTGACGCCCGTTCTTATCAAACTCCCACGCTGCGTTAACTCTCATTTCATCGTCAGCCGTTTCTGCAAAAGGCGCGAGATGTGCGCGGAGAGTTTCAACCCCCAGCAATTGCAGCGACTCACTCCAATCCTTACCGATGCGCGGACGCAAGCGGAAGGTTTTAGTACCTCTCGCCTCAAGCTCTAGTCTCAACTTACTAGCTGCCGTATCGCCCGCGTCATCAGCATCCGTAGCGATCAAGATTTTCTTAAATGCCAATGCCTGCGGCAACCAGTCCGGCCAGCTCGTGCCGATGAGCGCGACTGAAGCGACGCCGCAAAGCCACAAAGCAAGCGCATCCATAGGCCCCTCCACGACGGCGATCACGTCAGCCGAAAGCGCGCCGGGCGTCGCAAACACTCCCTGACCTTTAGGGCCTGCCGACTGTGTTTTCGGATCAGTCCGGCCATCAGTAAATCGGCCACAGACAGCAATCAAGCTCCCCGCCCGATCACGAACAGGAAACAGAACGGCAGGGCGTCCATACCACTCGAAAGAAAACCGAACGCCGGCTTGTGACGCAACCACATCAGGTACTCCGCGTGATTCTAAATATGCAGCGCAGCACGGCTCATCGCTGCCCGTTGAGCGGTCCCACCACTCGCGCCCGCGAACGGCTGTGGGCGTTTCAGAATTAACTGGATCGTCCATAACAGGTTTCACAGAAAAGACTCGAGCGACGGCAGCTCTGGCGCGTGCCTTTGGGCTCGGCTTGGGAGCGTCGGCCCAAAAGTCTTTTAGCAATCCCTTCGCTGAACAGCGATGGCAGAACCAAGTGCCGGTCTCCGTGTTGAGCGCTAACGATCGGTGCGCGCGGTCTTTCGTATGGGCATCCCCACATTCAGGACACCAGAAGCGGCGCTCCTGCTTATACCGCCCCGGAGCGTAAGGATCGAAGGCTTCCAAATCAGCAAGAGAGAAATGATTCACCGGCCCTCCCGAAACTCTTGAAGCCTGCCAACGAAACGCAACGGGAAGGACACGCCGGCCACACCATGACGGTTTTTATGAATGACTGCTTTGACCTCTACCTCACCGGCTGCATCAGGCTGTTCGTCTTTGCGGGTCAGGTCAATAATTGATTCGCTGACGTACTCAATATCACCGCTCCCCTTCGCAGCGTGGAGCCCGCCGTCTGACTTATTGCCCGCACGGTTACGATGTGAGACGAGGAGCAACGGGCAGTTAAGACCACCAGCGATACTTGCCGCCGCGCTCAGAGCATTATTGATAGCGTCATATTCCGTAGCGCTATCACCACCGTTTAGTTTTCCGGAACGTGCCCAGATTTGAAGCGAGTCAATCACCACTAAAACATGCTCGGCTGCGGTCCGATCTTTCAAGGCTACTGCCGCGTCACGGATGGTAGTCGGGGACGCAAAAGCAGAGGTGGCATCCATCAACGCTATGTTAGGCACTTTCTCAGCGGCGCGAACAGCTAACTGCATGGCCGCTTTCGGCTCGATTTCACCGCTCTTTAGTTTTCCTAAAAATGTTCCGGTCTCTCTGGCAATCAATCGGCGGAAAAGCTCGAGGATCGGCATCTCGGCGGAAACAAACAGCGCGGGAAATCCGCAACGCGCTGCGGTCTGTAAGGCGAAAGCCGTCTTGCCTGCCCCTGGCGCTGCCTGAAGAGTGTGAACGCCTGGCGCTAAGTACGAGCCAAGGGCTTCATCAAGCGACGGGACACCTGTTTGCGGGCCTCTGGCCATACCGGTCTTTTTAGCTTTGGCGGCTGCTTCGGCGTCGGCTACGAAATCAGAAACAAGATCAGATAGGAGGGCGACTCGCGGTGCTTTTGGTTCGGGTGCGTTCATGTCCCGAATATACTCACGCGCGTAGATGCCCGTAAGGGTATCTTTCGCGCCGCTTTTTATTCTTTATTTTTATTGGAAAGAGGTTATGTTGAAAATAAAGGACTTAAGTGAGCTGTTCCGCCACTTTTGAGTGGTATTCCGCCAGATTTGAGCGCTGTTCCGCCACTTTTGAGTGGTATTCCGCCAGATTTGAGTCCAAATTTAATGGGGTGTTTTGGCTGCAGAACGCTTTTTCAATGAGCGCGTAATCTGCGCGCTCTTCCGAGACAACTCCGCAACGGTCTTTGTGTCACTCTCCCTTGGCCTAATGTCCAACTCTTGATGCAACCACCCCTCTTGCCAGCCTTTGCGCCGTTGCTCGGCTGGATTTGCGCCGAGTTCTTTGTAGTAAGAAATCATCTGAGCATCGCGCTTCAAAATTCTGATGGCTTCATCCCAATATTCTCTGGCGCGGTGAGGCTTATCACTATTGAGCAAGTCTTCCACCCATGGATCAGCGCGGAACATATCGAGTAGTTCCAACCGAGTGAAGGGCTTGAACCTCGCAGTTAAGTGCTTTACTTCTCCGACGGATTCCGTCTCAGTGCGCGTGGCGCGTTGACGCCAGAGTTGATTGAGGGTTAACCCTATGCTCTGCGCCCACGCTCCCGCTGCTTTACCAGCCGGGATGGATGCTATCTTGCGTATATCTCCGAAATATTGCAGAACTTGATCGTTCCCTCTGAACTTATCAAGCCAGGGTCCTGCTACCCAACTTACCTCAATAGGCGGCTCCAAGTTTCCTAGCCCTAACTGCACAGGGTCTCTCTTGCCGGTTATCTTGATCAAAGCGTCTGATGATGTGAGGTCGAATTTTTCTTTAGTGAGGTGGTCTTTATATGCACGCGGGCGTAAGCCATGTACGGTAAGTCTGTCAAAAAGTAATAGCCAGTTCCAGACCTTGCGCCGCATATCCGCTCTTTCGGTCACGCTACGCGGCTTCCATCCTAATGCGCGGATCAATTCATCAATTTCAACAGAGACCTGCGGCTTACTTAACACGCAGCAGATAGCTACGTTTAACAACAAGACCGTTGATAGTTCTAGATTCTGTAGCTCTTGGCGTAGGCCGTTATAGTCTGTGGGAAGGCCGCTGAAATCCAGTACTGGTTTGGCCGTCAATTTTGTCTGGATTGAAGCGCCCGGTATAGCATGGCGTAATGCTGTCTCTCCTGAAACTTCTTCCCATCGCCTGCCAAATGGGCCATCCGCAATAGCGATTGCAGGGTTACGTGCCTCCATAAATGTTTGTTGGGGCAGTTTAGCGGGAATCTGTTTTTTCGCTCTCCTTTTTACTGCCTTGTCTGCATCGTCGGCATTACCACGAAGGTCCCATACGAGCCGCAGGTCTGTTGAGCCAGCGCGGATTACCAGGAATGTGCGCCCTTGGTCTTCAGGGGAAAGGATGAGACTGCCCTCATCGTCAAATGTCGCCTTTGGCAACGTTGGCGTGTTCCACTGTGAGATTATGGGGACCTTTCCGTCCTCCAGTGGTTCGCCGGCGATAAGACCGGAGAGCCTTATCTCTTCAACTTTCTTGTCCTTGTAAAAGATTTCGCCGGCGCTAAACATGAACTTGTCCGGTATTTCGCTGCCCGTTGCTTGAGCCGCATTTACGACAATGCCCATCGCACCCCACGCCTGTGTAGAGTCAAAGGGCAGATGCATAGCCCCGGCGGTAACTACCGTGGCGGGTTCGCCGACCTTTGTGCCCCCCAGAGAAAACCCGATTATAGGAGTTGGCTCTGACACGCCTTCAGCACTCACTTCTTACTTCCCTTCTTCACGCAGGCTCTTTCATGTGCCCACGCATCTCTTTAAAGTCAGCCCGCAATTCGTAGAACTCTGAATGCGTCATCTTGACTTCGCTTTCAATGCGATCAAGGCGCACGTCCACAGCATCAAGCCTTTTCTGAACCGAAAGTATCTCTGCTAAGGCTCGCTCCCAGATTGGCTTGGTGTCGTACTGCTTGGACTCAAGACGTTCAAGGCGCGCATTTATGTCCTGCAACGCAGAGAGCACGCGACTCTCGAAAGATTGCGAGCCGGGTAATTGCCCGGTGGTTCCTTCTGCTGGTAGTTCGGCCATTATTTCTTACCTCCCTTCAATTGCTAATTCAGGTCAACACGAATCCAAGGACCGCCTTTGCTTAGCGGGAGAGAATGGGGTAACGGAAGAATTTCCCCGTGCCGTCTCCATGCCCTGTGTAGCTCCCTCTCACACACAGCGAACGCGGCGGCAGCTTCCGCGCGGGCGTTCATTGGGTGTGCCTCATACGCGGAAACCAATCTCCACGCCTGTGCGTGCCAATCAATCGAGGTTAAATCTCTTCGGTCGCTCACTTCTTACTTCCCTTCTTATGCCGCGTCCGGCCCGTCATCGTCATCTCGTCTGACCGGCTTCTGACGCCCCCGGATCTCATCAATCAATCTCTTCAGCTCATCATCATGCTGTGAGGGCTTCTCAATTCGCCCCGATGGAATAAGGCGCAAATGGGGGCGCTCCGCTTTGCGGTCAGAGAAAGCACGCTTGCCGGGTGTTCTTCGTTTGATTTCGCGGCTCACTTCTTCGCCCTCACAGCTTTCTTGCGGCCCGTCTCGGGTTTGCCTTTGGGCGGGCGGCCTGTTGGCTTAGGCGGCTTAAAGTCGCGTAAGTCACCCTCGGGAATCATCCACACAGATCCGCGTGGTGTGTCCATTTGATAGGCATTAGGGAGAAGCCCACGCCTACACCATAGCCCCACCGTTTGACGTTTGACGTGTAAGCGGTCAGCCGCTTGTGTCGTTGATAGATCGGTTCCACTCATGGGAGAAAATCTTACCCCATGAGAAAGCCCCTGTAAAGCTAAAACATTTTCTCGTCGGTACATCTTTTCTATTGACATAAAGATATTCTCATGAGAAAATATTTTCAGATTAGCAACACATCAAGAGAGGAAACACCAATGGCCTACATCCTGAAAAACAAAGCACAGATTGAAAAGGCGATTGAGAGAGCGAAAGCGATCCATCCGAAAGTACGCGTCAAGACTTTTGGCGAGTATGAAGTGACGGGTCACTCCGGAGCGCTCTACACCGTTCGCTGCGCTCGTAAAGGTGGCGTCAAGGTAGTTGATTGCAGTTGCCCCGCTGGTCAACATTCGACGCCCTGCTTTCACAGCGTCGTAGCAATCGCGCAGCACACTTACCTTGCAGAGAATCAACTAACTTTCTAAAAGAAAAGAGACTTCCTGAGCGGCTAACTCGGGAAGTCTCTCCACCCTTCAACCCAAGTCGAAAGGTATTGTTATGCAACCAAATCTTAACACACTCAAAGACAAGCTTGACGCCACCCGGCAGAAGCTTCGCGACACTCAGCGCGGCATTCAAATAAACGAAGGCCGTCTGTTGGACTTCGAGACCGCCGACAACCTGCAACGCAGCCTTTATCAATCAATCAAGCAATTAGAAGAAATCGGCCTGACAGTCGCCGTGCTGGAAAGAAAGGCGGTGCAGCATGGCTAACACCAAGAAAGCAGCAGACCAGCAGAGCGGCACACTTGCAGACGCTCTGCTTTTGTTCAAACTAATTCACGATGAAGCCATCTCAGAAGACGCGCGCCGTCACCTGCTCGAATACGTGGACGATATTCTAAACTCCGCGCCCATTACTGACGCCGCGCATAACAAGTCGCTTTTCCTGCGCGGTTATGTCGAAGGATTGGGACAGACAGACTCGCACTCACGCCGCAACATTGGCGAGATATTGGAGCGCATCAAGGCGGGCGAAACGCTGGAAGAGATCATTGATGATTTTAACGCGCAACTTCAAAGAAGTGCGGAAGCTCAACGCGTTAAATGGTTGACGATGTCGGAGCCGAAAGACAAGACCTCTAGTGAGTGGCGCTACTGGACCTTACGCAGGACGGCGCACGCTTTCCAGAACGGTGATATGGCAGCACGCAAAGAGGCCTGGAATGAGTTTGAGGCACTCCTAAAAGGGCTTATGGCCGATGCTAGTTTCTGGCACATTAGCAATGCTCTGGCCTTGATGCCGCACTTGATTATTGCCCGCCAAGAAATCGACAAAATGAACGCCAGAGAAAGAAGAGCGCAGGCCGCGATCAAAGGGGCACAGAAGCGACGGCAGAAAGGGGCCTCGTCATGAGCGAAGCAATCAGGAAACTTTCGGCGCGGCAGCGTGAGGCTTTCACCCGTTTGTATTTGGACGGACCTACTTCGCTCGCCACGCTCACGCCTGAGAATCAAACTCTCATCAGAAGGCTTGAAGCAAAAGGCAGGGCGCTTATCATCAATCTGCCCCGGCAAGGTGAGACCGCATACGTCCAATTTCTTCTTCAACCCGGCGACATCGGCCAGCTTGATACGCCCCGCACAGGCGCATACGTCGAGCTCATCAAGGTCGGGAGAAAACGCTTGATCGTCAAGCGCACACAGGGGCTCGCCGGGAAGCACATCGGGGCACCGTTCGCAATCGAGCCCTACCGGTTTATTTATGTCGTCAGCAGGGGTGTTCGTCGCGCTCGGAAGCCGCCAAACGTAGCAGTGCTTTCCCGCTCGGCTCGCGCGTGAAGTTTGAGGGCTGGATACGTAAAAACATCAGGCGGGCGAAAATTGAGCTTCTTAGTTTGATTTATTCCGCCTGAAATTTTTACTTGACATTTAATTTGTACGCTTCGCCAAAATGGAGGTGATAATTACATGAAAAAAGGGGCGCCGGGCGGGGTCTTTTTTCGCTTCAATGTGTGGCGGTCAGGGGCTGGTGCGGCACACGTTCGATACCTCACCAGACTACCCGCCACGGGGGCCGATTTGGGGTCAATTTACATTCACAATATCCCGGGAATAGCGGAGTCGGCGCTCGACTATCGGGAGACGCGAAAGGCCCTCATTACCTACGCCCAGACAAAGGAGGAATTAGAGCTTGAGAGGCGTTGCCAGGGGCGGCCCAAAGCGGGTCAAGAAAGGGTAATTCCGCGCACGCATTACCGGGCGATTCTCTCGCTTGAGGGGCGGATTGAGCAAGGAAAAACGCTGGCCATGGCGAGGGAATTTTTGATGCGAGAATTCCCCCTCGCGCGGGCCGCCGCCGCCGTCCATTCAGACACCGAGCATACCCATGTTCACGTCAACATTTTCGCCCGTCAGACTAACAACCGAAAGGTGCAAATCGGAGATCGGGATTACCGCCGATTAGACGAGCGCTGGGCGGAGATTTACGGTGAGACTTTCGGTCAGGAAAAGCTGGCGCAGCACCTCGCAAAGAAGGCAGAAATGGCCGACGCAAAAAGGGCCTACTTCGCAGGCCTTGAGGCGATCAGAGACCGCACAGATTTAAGTGCCTCTGATCGTGATTCCATGCGCCGAGACTTCAGAGAAAACTTCGCTTGGCCGGAGCGCTCACCCGAGCGTTTGGGCCGCGAAAGATACCGCGAACGAGAGGAGAGAAATCGTGACCAAAGCGGAGTTAGAGGAGATCAACGAGAGACTCAATCTAGAAATCATCAAGTTGAGGAAAGAGGGCGCGGAGAAGGACGCTCTGGTACAGCAGCAGAGCGAGCAGCTGGAGCGGCTGAGCGTGCTCTTCGAGGGCTTGAGCGAGCGACAGAAAGAAGTCGAGAAATTTCAGACCGAGGTCAGCGACTTTATAGCCGAGAAAGAGAAAGAGATCGAGGACGATGAATGGTGACGAGCGGACTATCAATCAGGGGCGAGTCTTTGCCGGCTCGCCTCTTTTGTTTGGAATAAAAAAAGGCCGGATGGTCCCTCGCAAAACCATCCGGCTTTCTTCGCATTCCTATAACTGCCACAAAGCAGCGGGGGAATGTGCCGCGCACTTTATCACCAGAAGGCCCCGCCGTGAAGCCCACGTTAGCCACAGTAAAAGATTCTCACCTCGCCTGCCAAAAGCCACGGCCATTTCAACACAGGGCAAATCTGAGCGTCCGAGAACGATTATGATCAAGTTCGTAATCTGTATGTTCTCGTTTCGCCTTTCAGCTCAGTGTGCAATTTCTTTTCATAGAAAAGCTCGCTTAGTGCGAAGCCCATTGCTCTCTCTTCAGTATGCAACTTCTCCTGAATCTCATCCCATGTGAGCGGTCCGTTGCAGAGGACTTCTAAGATGCGCTCCTGGGTGGTTTTTATCACAGGATGGCGAGCTCTCTTGTAGTTCATCGGGCCTCCTTTGTTTGGTAGATGTTGCTGGAACGAAGGCAGGAATTATATGCCAAAGAGACGTGGAGTAAGAATGGAAATGAGCAAGATTTCTCGTCAACTGTAAAGTTTTGCTAGGCAATTTTTTGAAACTCAATCGCCGCGAAACTCTTTCTCGCCAAACTTCGTCATCCCTGGCGGCATTGGCGAATTATCAGGATTTGCTGGCCTTTTTTAGTATTCCGCCTAATCACGACAACACTCTGGCGAGATAGGCGGAATTATGATAAAACCTTGCGCCCATGAACAAAGAAGGTGCCGCTACATATCTCGGATGCAGTGTGCGCGCTCTTGAGCGCTACACTCAACAGGGCAAGATCAGTGCTCATTATGTGAAGGGTAAGACCCGGCCCACAGTCGAATACGAAGAGGCGGATCTGCGCGCTTTCAAGGAAAAGCTAGACGCTGAACTTTACCCGCAAAGGCCTACGGTTGAAACCGCTCCAGCAGGGTTTTCCGCCAATCCCGCCCACGCCCCGGCGAGTTTGGCGAGATTAAGCGATGTTGCCCCTCAGAGCGACTTTCGAGAGCTGGTCGGCCTCATCATCAGGGAGAGTGTCAGGGAAGGCATAGGCGCGGCAATGGAAGCGACGGCAGGGCCTCAGAGCACGCCGGCAGAGGTGCCGATTGCTGACAAGCTTGTGCTCTCGATCAAAGAGGCCGCGCTGCTCTCTGGCATCTCTCGTGATAGATTAATCACCGCTATTGAAGGTAAGAAGCTTAAAGCCTCAAAAGATAAGATCGGTCGAGGGTGGCGAGTGAAGCGTAATGATTTAGATGCTTACGTGAAAAAGCTTTAGCGAAATGGTGTGATGTGAACCATGAAAGAGAACAATCAAGTCAAGCCATTGATCTTAGTTGTTGATGATAACGACGAGCACCGCTCTATCCTTTCACACTGGCTTGAGAGAGGCGGGTACCGTGTCACCTCAGTAGCGAATGCCCAAACAGTAGAAGGAATTGCCCTGCGTGAAGTACCACACTTGATACTTATGGACCTCAGTATGCCCGATCTGGATGGCTTCCTTTGCACGCGCCGCCTTCGCGCCCGCCAAGCACTGCGAGATGTGCCGATCATCGCAGTTTCGGCACTAATTAGAGAGGAAATTCTCGGTGCGGCTCTTCAGGCCGGCTGCAACGAGGTTATCTCCAAACCTTTTGATTACGAAGTAATAGAGTCCGCGATTAGTCGGCTCCTAAATCGGAAGGCCAAATCATCTTAAGTGGACATCTGATCTAGATGCTTACGTGAAGAAACTATAGGTGATGGCTAGGCCCTTTTATACAGAAGAACAACTCGATCACTACGTCAAGTTCCTGATGAGTCTGAATTGGCCGCACAAGCCATCGGCAGAAAGAATGCGAGCCTATGCCCGTTCTGCTCTTGAGCGAATGGAGAGCGAGTCCGAAGCATGGGTGGAGATGGACAAGATGCGCACTTCGGAAAGAAGCAGATTGAGGAATGCGGCGCTGGGAAAGAAGAAAGATTGAACCGTAACGGCAGGTGGCTATCGGACGCGCAGCCAAATTACGCACGTTTCGTTATTACAAATTAATGAGCACAAAGTTCTGAAAGCGCTGGGAAACTAGACGCTGATACAAAAAAGCTCTAAGCTTTCTTAATCCACCTCACCCTTGCCCTTCTTTTTGAGAACCCAAATCGATCCGGGGAGGGATATCAATGTCCAAAGAATTCAATCGAAGGCGTGAAGCAACACGTCTTGCGATACCTGTGCCAGTCATCCTCGAATGGGTGAGCCATACCGGCGCGCCCGTGCTTGAAGAAACTGTTACTCAGGACATCAGCCGTAAAGGTGCAGCCGTTCTTTCGGCTCTCCCGCTGGATCAGGGGCGATACTTGAGAATTAGCAGCGCGCAATATGGGGTGTCCCTCATGGCCTCGGTGCGTAACCGCACCACATCCGTCGGCGGCCAGTCACGTCTTCACTTGCAGTTCCTAAACGAAGAGTGGCCTCTAAACATCATCTAAAGACGCCAAATTCCAACATTCTCCAATGTTTCACACGAAAAGCGCTGCCTCACATTAAGCACTCTCGATAGGCAATAATCAGCGATTTTCAAGGCTAGGATATGCTACCCCTTAAAGTTGTGGAACCTTCCGCGCCTCCTATGTAGCTATTGACTTACTTCTCTACCCAGCATAGATTTGCACACCTAAACCAAGTTGGAAACTCGCACTTCCTGCCGCATCTCTCCACGATTTTGATTCCAACTGTTTCTTCACCATCTTCCTGGCTCGCAAAGGAGAAAACTTATGCCTCACGCGAAGCATCGGATTCTATGCTTAGCCTTGATTGCGGTTGCTTTCTGTTTTATCAGTTCGGCGGCCAGAGCTGATGTGATCTTCCTGCAACCTCCCGCATCGGATCTGAGCGATCTGGGGGCCTATAGCCAGCCAGACGCCGTGAGCCAGCAGATCGCCGACAATTTCGCTCTAACTCATGCTGCGCTCATCGCTCACGTACAGTGGGTTGGCGCCTATAGTTTGCTATCTCCTCCAGAGAAAAATGCTAATTTCCTCCTGCGTTTCTTTCATGACACTTCCGGTTTGCCGGCAAGGTCGCCGTTCTACGAGGCTTCCGTAGTCGCTCACGGCACACGCTTACCTGACGGTATCAGATACCAGTTCGATGTGGACCTAATCGATCCGGTCGTAGTCAGGGCTGGGGCGAGTTGGCTTTCTATTCTTGAAACTGATCCGACAACTGAGCCCTTTTGGCAGTGGAACAATAGTATTTTCACCCTCACGGATTATGTTGCCCGTCGCAACAGTGATGGCGACTCGTGGAGACAGGTCAGTGCTGGGATTCGTGGCAACGTAGCTTTCACCTTGCTTGGTACACAAGAAGTTACTCCGGTGCCTGAGCCGACAACCATGCTACTACTTGGCACCGGCCTCGCCGGCTTAGGTGGAGTGGTTAGGAGAAGGCGTCAAGGTAGGGAACAGTAGTGCTGAGGAAGTGAACGGCAAAAGGGACAGGGTTCAATCGTAATGCCAGTGTGACATGACCCTCCAAGACAGTCACAGAGGCCCGCCGAGACTCTCACGAAGATGATCGGCGGGCCTCTTCGAGGGTGTCAGATTTTTTGTGTAAACGACTACTGCCCGTCTCCGCCGGTCGGCCAGTGCGAGAACGATAAATGTTTTAGTGCATTGGCTTTATTGATTTCAGCTTGAGCATAAACTCATCAGCCGGAAAGCGAGTTTACACAAACTTCTGGACACTCCCGCCTCTTCATTTTTACCCATGTCTCCACTCGGTCGCCATATGTGGAACCTTCCGCGCCTGATCTGTGTCTATTGACTCTGGATGTGCATTGTGGATAAGCTCCTGACCCTCAACTGAACTAACCTGATGATTTCGTAAGCTTGCATTGGCTCTGCAACTACTAGGTCTAGTGTTATTTCACATCTTTAACCGCCTGAGTGGGTGCGGAAATCTTTGGGAGACAATAAATGCTTCATGTATATAAGTTAATCATAACGTTGATCGTGGTGATCACTATTGGCCTAAGTACGACAGCAGCAAAAGCTGACACGCTTGTAATTGGGGCAGCCGGAGGAGGGATAGGGCCCCCCTTTGGCGTCGATAAGAGTGGTAATCAAGGGTATGCAGCAGGCGGGGAGTATCAGCAGATCTATTCAGCCGCTAAATTCTCTGGAAAAGTGATTATTACCCAAGTTGCTTTCTCAACCATAAATGCTTTTGGCAGCTCTCCAGGCTTAGCAAATTATGATTTTAAACTTGGACTCGGCCTGACAAGCTCTACGCCAGAGAGCCCGATTGGGAATTTTGCTGCCAACGGCTCAACGACGATTGTCTTTTCAGGACCATTATCTGCGCCGCTTAGCTTGAGCCAAGTTTTCGATTTGACAATTCCGCTCACTCCATTTACCTATAACCCGAGTCAAGGGAATCTGCTCTTGGATGTCCTTCTCAATAAAGAAACTGTGTACAGCGGTGGGGATCTCTTTTTTCAGGCAAACAATTCGATAGATGTCGGTCGTGTTTTCCAGCTTGGCGGGACCGGATCAGCATCTGTAAACGGCAACTTTGGCTTACTTACTCAATTTACCTTTATCCCTGTACGTCCTGATGCCGTCCCAGAACCAACAACCCTGCTCTTGCTCGGCACTGGGCTCACTGGCTTAGGCGGGATAATCAGGAGAAGGCGGCAAGGGAAGGAATAATTCAGTAGGCCGCGCTCTTCCCTCCTACTGGAGCGGCGTTGCTCTACTGATAAGGCTCGTTAAGTTACTTGGCGAGCCTTATTCTTTTCTGGTTCAAGCACGAGATAGAATTGCCGATAAGTGAAGGGTGACTTGCCCCGGAAAGATCGTAAGTGAGCAGTCAATGTAGAAGGCCCGTCGGAGTTGCCCCTGATGGGCCTTTTTCTCTTTCACTGTCTCAAGATAGTTTGATATTTCACCGATAATAATTATGTGACTTGCCCCAGAGGAATCTGAGCGGTCATGGAGTAGGTCCGCCGACTCTGAGGAGATGTTCGGCGGGCCGCTCTCGCTTTCATCTCCCTTTTATCTTCCAGCCGCAACTGAATCATGATCCGCGAGAATAAACTTGATTATTTTCTTTTGTCCGCCGCATTCCTGACAGGTAGCAGGCGGGCGAGTGTCCGCATCTGCGGCATCATGTGAGGCCATGCCGGTTTCTTCAAAGTACGTGCGCACGTCCACGTTGACGACGCGATAACAATGACAGCGGCCATCAGTCGAGATGCCGGCCTGCTCTTCTAATCTCTCAAGCTTGCTATGTAAATTCATGCCGCTTCAGATCCTGAAAACATTCGCTCTAAATCAATGGCAGATTTATTAGCCGCTGCCAGTTCAATCCACTCATCTTTGGTGGCTTTTAGCGGAATGTACATAATGGGAAGCTCAAGACCACAATCAGGACAAGTGGCCGATTCGTCGCGCTCGCGAACCACTTGCGCGCTGTGATTACAATCATTCGCGAAGGCGTTGCGCTCGAGGCGTCTTACCCTGTCATTCATCCCCATTTTCTTTTGCCTTCTTTCTGTTCAAGTAAACCTTCCAAGCGTTCAACCCGTTCGATAACATCTTCCAGCTCGACCGCGCGCAAAGATTGTTCGATGATCGTGCGCGCTGCTGCTACCCTAGCGGATGCGCTCGCTTGCTTGTCTTCCGCCACTTCACACAGGACCGTGACAGCCTTCGTGCAACCGGCTTGCAATTGCCCGATAGCAGACTCCACTAATTGACGCCGCATGCCTCGGTAGCGAGATTGGAAAGCAGCATCCTGAAGGAATCGCCACATCGTTGACTTGGACACGCCAGCGGCCTCGTACGCCGCATCAATGGTGCCGTGTGCAAGCAATGCGACCAGCGCGGCTTCCTGTTTCGCGGTTAATTTATCGTCTGAAGGTTTCATGCTCAATCAAAGTGTTTCAATCCGTCTGTTATCCGTTTGTTTATCAGAGGTCATAGCTTCAATCCTTCGGGCTATCAAGGCTGAATTGATGGCGTGGGTAACGAGCGCGGTACACATCTCGAATGATTCCTGAGAGAACGGTCTGAGGCCGCTGCTGCATCCGAATCAAATCACCAATCCGCACACCGCCTCTGTAGCCTGCGCGATGAAACGCGTCAGCGTCGGGCACATCTCCCAACTCCTGCAGCTCAGCGGACGCAACAGACGTCTGTTGATCCCATTCAGCGACTGCGCTGATGTATGCCTCAACCGCTTGCCGCACTTCGCTGGCCAACGAATCAATCTTGTTCTGATCAAGGCTCAGGAGATTGTTTTTAACCGCATCAACTTTTGCTTGCCGCTCGTTCTGCCTGCGTGCTTGTTCGGCTCTTTCCTGTGCTACTGCTCTAGCTTCTGCGTATTGCACTTCGGCATTGGCCTGCATGATGTCTTTCGGGGTGACTTTCTTGTCACCTTCAGCGATGCGATCAATCAGGGCGTCTAATTGCCCCTTCGCCAGTTCAACTTCTGCTGTACTCATTTGCTTTGACTCTCCTTTGCCCGGTCGTAGGCTTCAACTCTTGCGCGTGTTTCAGCGTCAATCTCAAGGCGAGCGTAGCCTTCCCGGTCTCTGCGCTTTCGATCTGAAAGTATGGCCAGTTGGGTGTCCGCGAGCAGGCGAGCGTCTTCTGTTCTCTGTGCTGCCGCCTTTGCCTGCTCATAAAATCCCAGGCTGATGCGCATCGCCGGTCCCATTAAGTTATAGATTTCCGGCTTATCGCGCCGCGTCTGGATTAATGATTCCATCTGGGCATCGGGTGTGAAGGTAGCCGCAATGCTTTCATTACGTTTCGCGTCAAGCGGACTCGCTGCGTAACCTCTTGCTAATCTTTCCTGTGGGTTCATCTATTCACCTCTCTCTTGTGCGGGGCGGGAGTAGCCGGGAGATTCTTTGCGGCCTTTAGACTCCCGCCCCTGTTTGCGCTCACCGTGGGCTCATGCGGTGAAGGCGTCAAAGTTTGCCGAGTGATTGGAAGCAAAGCCATGTTAATGTTTCCCATAAATCATGCGGCGAGGTTTTTGTTTAACGAAAACATGGCTTTGCTCCTTACCCTTTTCGCTATGCACAAAACTTGCTCGATACCAGCGAAGACACGTCATCCCCACTTTTTTCGATGTTATGATTACGTTTGAAATCATTCGGATAACAAATGAAATCATTTTGCTGACATTTGTTATCAAAAAATCTCTCGTCCTTTATTTTCATAGGATTACATTCGTTATCATTTTGATAACAAACGCAATCCTTACAACGGCCCAGGCGGGCATGACGTGTCTTCTGTAAATCAGGTGCATGAGCACCTTCCCTCTCGATCACGCCGCCAAGCGTCCTTTCAAAACATCGAATGCGCTGTTGATGCGCTTCATCTCTTCATCATCTCCGCCGTGATCCGGATGCTTGATCTTGGCGAGTTCCCGATAAGCCGCTTTAATGAGCGGGGCCGGGGCGCTCGGCAACAGGTGAAGCACTTGGTAGGCTTCGTGCTCACTTTCAACGCGCCTCTCTTTTCGTGGCGGGGGCGCATCATACGAGCCTTGCCAGTTCGGTTTGCGGTACTCAGTCCAGGGGCCTTCCATCCCTTCAATCTTCGCCCCGAACGCTTCCCTTACTTGCTTGATCCATTCGTGTAATTGCGGATACGCTTCCGGCTTGCAATACCAAGTTTTCCAAGCGCTGTTATAGTTTCGGTGGTAAGCAGGAACCCACCATTTGAAGCCTTCCAATGCTTCGCGGAATACATGTGGGTCCGGAAATGAAAGCTTGACTTCGATGGTCTGGGGGCCGTCGTGAAGGTGAACGGTAAGCATTAGGCAGCCCCTCCTCTCAAATCTCCGCGTGAATACTTACTCACGGTACGCTGTACCATCTCCCATAACTTCGCGTCAGATGCGCCACGATCTTCACCTTCGGCGCAGCGTGTTTCCCTGACATCAAGCATCTGTTGGTACAGGTCCGAAGCATCAACGGCAAAGCCATTAATCCAGCGGCCTGCCATCACGTCACGCAAGCCGTTATTCCGTTCTCCATCTCCAAAGAAACGAGCGGCGCTCGAACTCGTTTGCTTGCGGTCCCGGTAGGCTTGAAAATCAACAGGTTTTTCGGGTTGCTCGCCTGCCGCCGCTTTTCTTACCGCTCTCTCGATCCACTCCGGCGCGTATGCAATAGGCTCGCCGTTTTCAGGTCCGTAAAAGTTGCCGGATTCGTGCGACGATCCCGCCGCAACGATCAAGCCGCCTGCGCCTTTTATGTCGATACCTGGGCCAAGTTTCCCTTTAAGCTCACCCGTCGCCGGTTTAATGGATTCAGACAAGCGATAAAGCTTGTGCCAGCCTTGCCCGCCCGTTTTCTTCTCGCGGGTTTTGGTGAAAGCATCAGGGCCATGTGCGATTTCTAAATCGTAATAAGTAGCGTCGCCATCGTTTCGCGGGTCCACGTCAACACAAATCAAATTGAGTGTGCCGCCCATGGCAAGGCCAAAGTTGCAACGCGGGTCTTCGTCAAACCATTCTCGAATTGTTTCCGCGTCAGTTGTTGCGCTGTACACGCCTTTGAGCACCTTGCCGTCTTCTACTTTGCGGGCAAGTCTGCTGTGCGGGTGCTTGCCGGGGGTCGAACATTCCGAACCTTTTGGACAGTCACAAATGCCGTCCGACACTCCCCACAACGGCAAAACGGCGATACCTTCAGCGGCACTCCCAAGCGCCCAGGTCAAATGCTCCGGTTCGGCCTCTTCTGTTTTCGTCGTTTCGCTAAACCCTTCAAAATCAATATCATTTTCTTCGTACCCCCCGTCAAACTGAGGGGGGGTAGGGTCTTCATCAGGCGGATTTGTTTCGCTCACCCCCCCGTCAATTTCTGCACCTATGTTCTTACCCTCTGTGCTTGCTTCTTCAGGGATAATCTCGCCCATGTTCATGGTGTGGCGCCGGCGCATATTCTCTTCACTCATGCGAAGCTTGAACCATTCCCGCTCAGCGGTCAGCTTCAAGTGCTTGTACATCTTGTCGAGAGATTTAAGAGGGTCAATTCCTTCTTTTGCAGAGCGCTTAATGTTCCCCTCTGCAACAGTCTCAATCTTGGTCCAGATACCCTTGATGATATTCGCCATGTCCGCTTCGCCGTCACCTGATGGTGGTTTCGGTTCGCAGACGGGAAGCTTGTTGATGGCTGTATCAATCAATTCATCCGTCACAGCTGCAGCGGGGCACTTTGCCCAAGTCTCGGATGCTTTTGCTTCGACGAGCACCCAAAGGGCCACTTCCCCGATATAGTCGCAATCGTAAGAAGTCATGGCTTGCTCGTCTGTTCCGCCGCGCCGGATCTCGAAAACTTTGCGGCCACACTTTTCTTGAGCGGCAGAGAGAGCGCTCAAATAACGGCACATATACTGGTCGCAGTTTTCTTCCTTGCCGGTAAATCCCATCTGGCGGGCCATAAATTTGTGGGCAATGAAGGCGGGAAAGCTTTGCTTGGCTCCGATTGCATCGCGGCCATTCAGAGCACCATGTATGCCGTGAACACCGCGCGCCGCTTTGTCGGGAAACTCAAGGCGAGTCAAGATGCGGTTAATGACGTGCTTTAGTTGCTGCTCATTCTGTTTGATCTTGCGTGCTTCCCGGTCGGTGACGAAGACGTGCGAAGGAATGACGAAGGATGGTTGTGCGCTCATCGACCGGCACCCCCTTTCGGATGATGCCGGAGATCCGTAGAATCGTAATTACCGTTGCAGTAAACAACGTTTTTGCCTATACTCATGTTGATTGACCTTTCGCTAGGGTTAGTCATTGGATCACCTATAAGCCTGATAGAAAAAAAAGAAGCGCCGGGAGTTGTGAGCTTCCGGCCTTCGCTTTTTAAGCCGCTTGTGCGGTTGCATGGCTTTCGATGAAAAGCCGCGCGTCCGCCCGCTTAACAACCAATCGCCCGCCGATCCGCACAGCGCGCAAATCTTGGTTTTTAATTAAGTTATAAAGATGGCCTTCGGAGACTCGCCATTGTCGGGCCAGTTCCGTGATGGTTTGAAAATCGTCTTGGCTGGAAATATCGGGCATCATAAGCATCTCCAAAAAGTTGCTTATGATTGTGGGTAGGCTGCTATACTGTAGGCTAGCCGCCACAATCATATTGTGGTTATGACAGCGGGTGCTACAAAGTTTCGACGCCGCGTAGCCCCGCTGTTGCTCTATTCAATTATCAAAATACACACATACGAATCATATACTTCTTAAAAATCCTTACAACTGCTTATTTTGAAGCATTAGAGCGGTTAATGCTTCAGTCCGGAAGTATCTGGTTAAGGAAGCTGTCGATAGAAAAGCCGTTGTCAGTTAATAGGGTATAAACAGCCTTTCCAGAGCGCCTTACCTTTAAGGCCAGCTGCCCGACTGTTATGTCACCCTTCGTTTTTCCTTCGCTCAGGAGCAAACCGACCGCGCCCGCCAATTCCTCTAGTTTCAACGCCGACCTTCCGCCAGTGGTAGGAGGATTTATTAACAAATAGTTTCTGGCGTTCATGCGCTCTAGAGCGTCCTTATGTTGCCTATTTCGCTCGCGTTTAGAGGAAGGCTTTCTTTTTTTGGAGAGGCCGCCGCTCGTTTCAATTGATTCTTTAATTGCAACCTTCGCGCTATCCGCCGCGTTATCAAGGGCGATTGCAAAGCTGATATAGAGCTTGTCTAGCTTCGTCGCCAACGCGGATTCTGCGTGAACCTGTGATCCTTGATTACTCTTCAAAGCCTGATAAGCCATCGGCTCAAGTATATAGAGGCAGTCCACTTTGCCTATTTCGCTGTTGTATATGGCAAATTCAACTGCCGTGACATCTTCTGTCTGTACCCAACGCATGTTCGATATATTGCTGGAAAATCGCTGCGCGTCTGAGAACAAAACGGCAATCAGCGCCCTCACCTCTTCTCTTGTCGGCTCATAGTCCGCCATTCATTTTCTGCCCGCATTCTTCTTGACCGTAGTCTCTTTAGCTTTGGATTCCACAACACGCTGATTAGACCCAGTACTTGCCACAGGTGTCACAGTGGTGACTGTCTTGGTGCTGGTGCTTTTCATCGCATCGACCGTTACAACCCAGCCAGTGACATTCCGCTTGGCACTTATCACCTTCTTCTATTGTTTTCATTTCTTACTTCCCTTCTTATGCCGCGTCCGGCCCGTCATCGTCATCTCGTCTGACCGGCTTCTGACGCCCCCGGATCTCATCAATCAATCTCTTCAGCTCATCATCATGCTGTGAGGGCTTCTCAATTCGCCCCGATGGAATAAGGCGCAAATGGGGGCGCTCCGCTTTGCGGTCAGAGAAAGCACGCTTGCCGGGTGTTCTTCGTTTGATTTCGCGGCTCACTTCTTTGCCCTCACAGCTTTCTTGGCCGTAGTCTCTTTGGCTTTCGGCGGGCGTCCAGCAGCGCTCTTTGGAATATTCTCTAGTGAGCTCGGATTAATTACATAGTCCCTGCCTATCTTCTGCGCCTCTAATCTACCCGCCTCAATCATCTTCTGTACGGCGCGAATAGTAAGACCTAAACGCTCCGCTGCTTCGGCTGTGCTCAGTAGTGTGGTGCTCATGTTTTGGTACGTTATAACGAAAAAGAATTTACGTCAAGACGAAAGATTTATGTTGACAGGTTTTACGTCAAGGCGTAATATGGTTTTACGCTACGGCGAACTAATTAAAGAGAGGAAACGAACCATGACACAGAATCTAATCAATGCAATCGAGAAGTCGAAGAGAATTAAAATGAGTGTCCGCTACTTAGGCCAGCGCGCATATCTCGTTATCACCCCGGCCAATCATCAGTACACCGTGCGCTTCGAGATGATTAACGGCTTGAGATATGGACGCTGCAACTGCAAGGCGGGTGCTAAAAACGTGCCTTGCTACCATTTGCCGAAAGCTGGCCTCGTTGATTCAGCAATCCAACAGATGAGCGGCCACTAAAACGAAGGGCTTAGGAATGCTTGCAACATCCCTAAGCCCCAAACTTTCACCCGTAAATGTTTTGAGCACAGTTTCAGGAGAAAAGTTATGAAAAAGAATAGCACAGCAGACCAGCAGAGCGGCACACTCAAAGACGCTCTGCTTTTGTTCAAACTAATTCACGATGAAGCCATCTCAGAAGACGCGCGTCGTCACCTGCTCGAATACGTGGACGATGTTCTAAACTCTGCGCCCATTACTGACGCCGCGCATAACAAGTCGCTTTTCCTGCGCGGTTATGTCGAAGGATTGGGACAGACAGACTCGCACTCACGCCGCAACATTGGCGAGATATTGGAGCGCATCAAGGCGGGCGAAACGCTGGAAGAGATCATTGATGATTTTAACGCGCAACTTCAAAGAAGTGCGGAAGCTCAACGC
>MWWH01000101.1_pt1 | contig 21375 bp, 23 predicted proteins | sample 1047231 | NCBI WGS metagenome assembly MWWH01 (sample SAMN06349967, study PRJNA376086) | soil metagenome | isolation source: MG3-2 sample Antarctic (ecotone) soil | place: Antarctica | collected 2015-01-13 | reverse complement strand
ACGACATATTGAAATGAGAGATCGAGTCATAGGAAATCATACTGTAAATGTATGGTATCCAACCAATAAAACTCAGTTACTTTGATGGGGTGTTAGACAATCATTTTGCCAAAGTAATGCCGATGAACAGGGTGCTAAATAAGCTCGATATAAAGAGCCTCTTAAAGAATATAGAGGATAAAATAGGGAGCTTTACCGTAAAGAGCAGCTCTGGAAATGAGGATGCCATTTATGAAGAGGGAGTAATCGTCATTTGCTCTGGTACTGAGTTAGACGTACCTGACTACCTGAAAAAAGAGAATAGCACAGGGGTAAAGGTTGAGATTAAGGACTTGCTCAAAGACAAGCAAAGCCTCGTATTCAAGAAAAAGCCTGAGGCAGACGTTTCCTATCGAACTGACGGCAAAAACCTGGTGGTGGAGCTCAAAGAGTTTTACTCGCCAATCCTGATGCGAAAGCTAGAGATAGAAAATAATAAGGTTCTAAAAACTGACAACCAGGTTAAGGTAGAGGATTATAGACAGATAGTAGATATTGTCGCTATTGATATTGACTACAATGGGGAGCTATTCAATGCCGAGATTATAGATATTGCCAATAAAAAGGAGCCCGTAAAGGCTCGATATGATTGGGAGTATGCGACTCCAGGCGTGTACACTGTCGCTGTTAAGGTGGTAGACGTGCTAGGCGAGGAGTATTTCGAGACCAGAAAGGTGACGGTCTAATATGGACAATCTCTTTCTTAAAAACATACAGGAGAGGGTAGCGGGATGGCGTGAGCAGAAGTACCCAGGTATTGAGCGAGAAACCTTGAGCATACTTGCCCATATAAAGCGGGTAGCGTATCTCCATCAGCCTCAGATTGAAGCACTGGAAACATATATCTATCTCAAAGAGGTAGTAGGCAATAAAGCCACCTTAGAAGTGTTTAAGTCGTTATTTAGCAGTGATAAGGAGATGCTGTTGGGTCTGGGAGTATCAAAGGATGAGGCATTTGACTTGCTCGATGACAAAGAGCGGGTAAGTGAACTGATGGTAGAAAGGTTTGGAGCATCAGATTACCCTAACCAGGTTTACGCCCTTACAATGGGCTCGGGCAAGACAATCCTGATGGCCACAATGATGCTTTACGATTTCGTACTCTCCTACTACCACCCAGAAGATGCGAGGTTTGCTAAAAATGCCCTGGTATTTGCTCCAGACACTACGATTATCGAAAGCCTAAAGGAAATACGGACTTTTGATTATGCAAAAGTATTACCTCAGGAGTACCACAACGTACTGCTCAACTTGAAATACCACTACCTAGAGGATGTCTCCACGGCATTAACTCCTATTGGAAACTACAATATCATCGTCTCGAACTCGCAAAAGATAATCCTTAAGACCACTAAGGACAATAGAGCAAACCTCTTTGCAAACGCCAACTATATGGAGCGGCGTGAGGTAGAAAATAAAAGATTACACGCTATAAGGCAGCTCAACGGGTTGGCGGTCTTTGTGGATGAAGCCCACCACTCATACGGCATAACCCTTGAGGGTACGCTGAAAAAGACCCGTCAAACTATCAACTATCTGCACGGAAATAAGCCGCTTACAGGGGTGATTAACCTTACGGGTACTCCCTATGTAAACAATAAGATGATTGCCGATGTGGTCTACCATTTCGGTCTAAAGCAAGGGATTGAGAAAGGCATATTAAAGCAGGTACGTTTCTTTGATTACTCCAACGTAAAGACGGAAGCCTTTTTGGAGGATGTCATTGATAAGTTTTGGTCAGAGTACGGGGAGAAGCGGCTCGAGCAGAGGCTCCCTAAAATAGCCTTTTATGCGGGCAGTATTGATGACGTCAGACAGGATATGCGACCAAAGCTAGAGCGGATACTAGCAAGCAGGGGTATACCATTAGACAAGGTAGTTGAATACCACACCGACATTGAGAGTAATAAGGAGATATTTTTTAACCTCGATACACCTGAGAGCACAAAGCAGTTTGTGTTATTGGTGGGCAAAGGTACTGAGGGATGGAATTGCCGCTCTCTCGTCTCTTGTGCCCTTTACAGAAAGCCTAAGAGCTCAATTTTTGTACTGCAATCTACCACTCGATGCCTTAGAAGCATCGGTGATAACACCACCGTGGCAAGCGTGTTTCTCTCCAATGAAAACTACCGCATCTTAGATAGGGAGCTTAGAAATAACTTTGCCGTGAGCATCGAGGAACTATCGGCTCAAGACCAGAAAACGGTGGAGCATACCCTCAAGGTGATGAAGCGAAAAAAGGTAAAAGTTAAAAAAGTATTAAAAGAGATTACCGCCTCACAACAGGTCAAGCCGTCTGAAATATCTCTAAGTTGGGAGAGCTTTAAGCCTGAAAAATATACCGCATACCTATCCCAGGGTGGTATTACCATCAGTGAAAACAAGGCTCGCTATACGGGCTCCAGTAACCTTACCGAGGTCAAATCATCGGCTAACTATACCTATTATGAGCTGATTGAGCTTATAAGCAGGTACACACATTTGCCCTGCAAATCCGTACAGGAGGTGCTAGTGGCGAACGGAAAGGGGAGGGATGAGCTTGTGCGACTTACCAACCAGACCCCAGGCATAATCTCGTATATTACCGAGACAATACTAAGTAGGGCATATACCTATACTGAGAGCGTGCAGGTATTAGAGGATGAGGTGGAGCTCGCTAAGATGTACCCTTTCAAAATCAATATAGAGCAGGGGAGAAATACCCTTGTCGTATACCAGGAGCAGGTTGAGGAGGATTACGGGTCAAGCCGCTTAGGTTTCCATATCAACCCGTACAACTTTGATAGCTCGGATGAGAAAAACCTATTTAGGTATTTGCGTGACGTTTTACAGGCTGATGAGAAAGTGGTGGATGTTTACTTTACTGGAGGAGCCACTGACCCGAGCCACAATGAGTTTTATTTCGAGTATTTCAGCCCGCTTAAAAAACAGGTAGCTCGATATTTCCCAGACTTTCTCATTGAGACCACCCTCGGCAGGTACTTGGTAATCGAGGTGAAATCCACAAAGGAGAAAGAAACGTACGAGCATAACAAAAAGACGTACAGGGGCAAGCTCGAGGAGCTCTTTGACGAGGTTTACGCTAAAGAGATTGGCTTTAGGGATTTCCAAAAGGCAAATAAAAACTTTGAGTATCGCATCATATTCGATGCCTCTCTCCAGCTCAGACAAAAAGAGGTTTACGATACGGTGCTCGAGCTAACAGCCTCCAATGTCTAAACGCTTGCTTACAGGTGCCCTAGATGGGCTTAAATCACGCTTAGGGGATATTTTACCCACCCTCTCGCTTATTGAGCAGTACCGACCCCCTGACGAGTGGTTTCTGCATCCTAGCCACCTCCACGGATTGGGTCACACTACACGGGTGTTTATACTGCAAGGGCTCCTCAGCAACCTGTTGGAGAAAGACGGGGTAGTGATTAATAGGGAAGCGGTAAGGTGGGCGGCACGCACTCACGACCTCAGGCGTATTGATGACGGGTTGGATATTGACCACGGGGTTAGAGCCGCTCAGTGGATTGTCGATAACTTAACGGCAACTATACCGCTAGAGGCTATCGGGGCAGCCACTTACACGGTTTCTCTGCACAATACGTCCGATGAGCTGATACCTGATATGACCCCTGAGCTATCCGTGCTTAAAGATGCAGACGGTTTGGACAGGGTTAGGCTCTCAGATTTGGAGCCTAATTACTTGAGGTCAGAATATGCAAAAACCTTACTTATCCCTATTGCGGATGCACTTTTTAGAAATAGTGCGGGTAAGAGCAAGTATAAGGAGAAGCCGTTTGAGTGCGTGGTGGTAGCGGCTCTCAGGCTCGGCATAATTAGGAATTGACTACACCTTTGGCTATCTCACGCAACCTCAGACTACTTTTATAGCTATCGGTATGTTTAAGGTATCCGAGGTAGGATTGCAGGCTTGTATAAACCTTATCAGGCTCCTGAGTAGTAGTCTTTTTCAGTCGATTAGTAATGCGTTTTAACGTCTTACGGCGGGGTAGGGAGTGATGAGGGTAGGCCACATAACCCACAAAATCTATACCCCAGGAGAGTTTACGCAAGCTGATTTTATTAGGGTGTAACTCCAGTTTCAGATTATGTTTGAGAAATCTATTTATTTCTATCAAGAAGCCCATCAGCTCATCAGTCGACCCCCCTAGAAAGATGAAGTCATCAGCATACCTAAGGTAATACCTTGCCTCCAGAGTATGTTTAACAAACTTATCGAGCGGGTCGAGATATACATTGGCAAATAGCTGGGATGTAAGGTTGCCGAGCGGCATACCTTTACCGGGGGTCTTTTGGAAGCTACCAACAATACCTTTAAGGAGGGTAAGCAGTTTTTCGTCTTTAATCTTGGCCTCAAGCAAACTACCGAGTACCGAGTGGTCTACGCTGTCAAAAAACTTGCGTATATCACACTTGAGAGCCCAGCACTGAGCTGTATTGTTCTTACTCACCTTGTTACAAAGCTGTTCAAGCCGAGCAAATGCCTTGTGAGTACCTTTGCCCACACGGCAGGAGTAGCTATCGAATATAAACCCCCTGTCGAAAAGTGGGTAAAGGATGCGGTATAAGGCGTGATGCAAAAGCCTATCCCTGACCAAAGCCTTACTAATTTGTCGTGGTTTCGGGTCCGTTATCCTGAACTGCTTATAAGGCCCGTGTGTGTATGTGCCATCAATTAACTCCTGATGTAGCTCAAATATGTTGTCCTCGAGATGGTACTCAAACTCCTGTACATCCGCCCTCGTTCGCTTTCCAAGCCGAAACTCTGCCCAGGCGTTGAACAGGTTATCTAATGAAGTAATGAGGTCAAACATATGAGTAATAATTTCCCCAGCCACCCCCCTTTAGTGACAGAGATACCCTTAATACAGAAACTTTGTGATTTCTATAAAGTGTTTCATCCGTATACAGCGAAGTTTCCAAAGGCTGATAGGTATACCTTAGGGCAGACTATCGAAAATAGCCTGTTCGAGCTTATTGAGATAACCCTCTCCTGTAGCTCCGCCAATCCGTTAGTTAGAAAGGAGAAGCTACAGGTGGCAAGCGTAAAGCTCGACCTTACAAAACTACTCTTGCGGCTATCGTATGAGGTTAAGGCTGTTGACCAGAAAACCTACATATCCTTGCAAAAAAAGTTGCAAGAGATAGGCAAAATGATTGGAGGGTGGTTAAGAAGTACCGTTTAAGAAACTCCGAGGGCGGCAACGGCAGAGCCATAGTTGCCGTTGGCATTGTCAGACCAGTTGGCATTGAACTTGAGCCTGTCGTTGAAGTTGAGGTACGGGGAGTACGACCACCGCTATTGCCCTTACCTATCCGTGTCACGGCGGTGAGCTTTAATAAAGCAATCGCCTGTATTTTAGCTGGAGCTTACACTCTCCTATCGGGGTAGGGGCAAGGAGTGTCTTAATTGGTGTGCACGCTCCTGCCGAGCAGTGCTCGAGCAGAACTCTGGCGACCCAATGGACAATTTCGGTGACGCCAGTCCTTAAACGAGCGTTCTGTAACCTACTTTCAATTTCACTATAGCGGAAAATTGACAAGCAAAAAGGGCGGCTCGCTTACGCAAACCGCCCCCAAACTACAAGAAACAAAACACCCAATTGCCGAGAACCGATGCCCTACACTCCGAGGGCGGCAACGGCAGCGCCACAGCGGCCGCGGGCATAGCCAGACCAGTAGGCACCGAACCTGAGCCTGTCGAAGAAGCTGAGGTCCGGGGAGCACGACCACTCGCCATCGGCGTCATCGTTATACTCATCAGCGGGGCAGTCAATCCACAGGTCGTCATAGGAGACGAGCCTTTCGGGCATCGAGAGCAGGAGGCAAGCCACCTGAACCGACCCGAGCGGGAGTTGACCCTTACCGAGAGAGGTGTGGCGGGCGTTGCGGGCACTGTAGCCAGCGTAGAGGTTGCCGAAGCTGATGGGAACCACCAGCACATCGCCATCCATCTCGCTTTCGAGTGCCTCCAGCTTGCCTCTCACCTCATCGTGCAGGCGGAGGTAATTGGAGCCGAGCACGCCGTTGCGGTAGTTGTAAAAACTCCGCTTGCCGCTGATGATGCCAAGCACTTTCTCCAGCAGCTCGCCGTATCCAGACCCGTAAGGGTCATCCACACCGAGGATGCGAGCGAGGGCGGAGAGCTTTGGAACCAGAGCCATCCCATCGAACCCCTGAGGCACGTATGTGTCGCCAGTGGGGAGCGTGATGGAGAGGCCAGGGATGGCCTCTTGCAGACGGGTCTCGAGGTCGTTGAGGGAGGGTACTGACCACCCTTTTGGGTAGTAGCATGACTGCTCCTCTTTCTCGCCCTCGTAGGCGTTGGCGGGTGTGGAGATGATGAGCGACTGGAGCATCTCTCCGAGCTGACCTTTGAAAGTCGTGACCTTGCGGCCATTGGAGAAGAACTCCTGCACATCGGTTGCGAGCAGACCGCTCCCATCGAGAACCTCGTTGAGGAGGCGACCAAAATGCTCTTTCTGACCTGGTGTTACGGATTTCTCAGACATTGGAAATCTCCTTGCTGTCAAACCCAACTCTTTGGAGGTGACGGTTATCCGTCTTGTGGGATACCTCTTACAGGTTGGACAAACACGATGTTTGTGCTGGGAGCATAGCACAAATTAGCTTAAATGTCAACGTAATAGGCTTTAGTAGCCAATTACAAGGGATTGGTTATTCATCTGGTTGTATTAAGTTGACATATCTAAGGTTTAAGGTTAAACTTTGATTAGTTAGGTATTAACCCAAACTATGCAATCTCTCATCCTCACACATCAGCCCATCGTCATCCCTGACCTGCAAATCACCGCTAAAGAGGTGTTTGACTTGATGGACATAAGTATAAATACCCGAAACGATTACAAATACCGCATCGAGCACTTTCTCAAGTTTCTGGGTGAAAACGAGTTTAATGTTAATAGCTACTTGCACTACAAAAGGTTTTTAGAGGCGTGCAACTCGCTAAGTGTCTCAACCAAAAACAAGTACCTTGCAGCCGCCCGTGTCTTTCTCAAAGAGCTGAACCGCCAGGGCGTACTAAAGGCAGACATTACACAGAACATTAAAACCTTTAACCAGAGTAAGAAACACAAGAAAGACGGTCTCAACGATGAGGATATGGGGTTACTGACTGAGACGATTAGTGCCCTCCCCCCTACCCCTCGTAATGACCGCCTAAAGGCACTATTGAGCCTCTTAGCTCTCCAGGGATTGCGACAGGTTGAGGTTGTGCGGCTCGATGTAAAAGACGTTGACCTGGTTAGAGGCACTGCCCTGGTATTAGGTAAAGGCAAAGACGATAAGGAAATCGTAAGTCTCCACCCTGAAACCGTACGGGCTCTCAAAGCCTATTTAAAGAGCAATAAGATTGCCTCGGGTGCTCTCTTTACCAGCCAAAGCAATAACCAGAGAAACCAGCGACTTACTACTCGAGCAATACGGTTAATTGTTAAAGAAACATTAAATCCGCTCGGTATCGAAAAAAGCACGCACGGGTTTAGGCACTACTTTACTACCAAGCTCATCAAGACTTATAAGGGAGATTTATTAGAAGTGGCTCAGTACACACGCCACCGCAACTTAGAAATGCTCCAAATCTATAATGACAGCGTAAGGAAAGAGGCGGACTTGCCACGATATTACGGTGCATTTAGCGGGGTCAGCTTTTAACCCACTAATCCTATGCCAACTACCAGCCCACAACCGGAACGCTCGCTAGAGCTTATTAATGCCTTTCAGTGGGAGGAGTGCTTGAGGCGTATGGATGAGGAGGGTGCGGGTCTGGATGCAGACACCCTTTTGAAACTTTGGGAGCTTGAGAAAACGATAGACCGCTCTTTCCTTGAGGATGTAGCGGGCAAGATGCGAGGCTATCCGTTCAAGCTGTTTCTTAGTAGCCCGCCCTGCTCATCGTGCGGAGAGCGGTTCTGGTTTAGTAAGGAGACTGGACTTGAAATTTGCTCCAAGTGCGAAGCCTCCAGTGGCTTTAATCAAAAAGAGCCAGAAAATCGGAGCAAATCGGATGCCTCCACTCTATAACCCCCTATCCGATAATCACGCTCAACTACCGATAATGGTAATTACAGGAAGTTGGAACAATTAACCCCCAAATATGGAAAAAATCACCCACATTACAGCAGACAACAATAACGATTGGACTTGCCTTTGCGGTAACACGCCAAACGACCACGGATTTTACCCGTGCAACTTAGAGGAGGAAAAAGAGCGTATCGAGAAAGACGTGCAAGACCGCATCGACCAATTACCAACATCTCACCAATGAATCAGAAGCTTTACTCACAACTCGATCATAAGAAAGGCAGGTTAGACGGCTTTAGACCCCTGCCACCAGAGCTCGTAACCAACTTAGACGAGTGGTTTCGGGTTGAGCTCACCTACACATCCAATGCCATCGAGGGCAATACCCTGACCCGCTCAGAGACCGCCCTCGTGGTGGAAAAAGGCATAACGGTTAAAGGTAAGACCCTGGTAGAGCATCTGGAAGCAATCAATCACGCCCACGCAATCGACTATGTTAAGGGGTTGGTGGGCAAGAGGCGGCAGGAGCTAACCCGAGGGGATATTTTAGACATCCACAGTCTTGTACTGCAAAAGATAAACGATACGAGTGCTGGCAGATACCGTGAGGTAGATGTAGAGCTTGCGGGCATTGATTTCGAGCTCCCCAACCACCTCCAAGTACCTAACCTTATGGAGGACTTTCTAGCGTGGCTTACAGGTGACAACAGTGACCATCCCGTTAAGGTTGCCGCCGATGCCCACCTAAAACTCGTGACAATCCACCCCTTTATTGATGGAAATGGTCGCACGGCTCGCTTACTTATGAACCTGCTACTAATGCAGGAGGGATACCCCCCTGCCCTGGTGCGTAAGGAGGATAGAAACGACTATATAGACAGTATCGGGCTCGCCCAACAGATGAACGACAGCGATTTTTACTACGAGCTCATAGCCCAATCAGTAGAACGCTCTATAGATGTGTACCTAAAGGCACTGAACCCTGAGAAAGACCAGCGGTTTAGGATGCCTGATAATAAGAAGCTCTTACGGATTGGCGAGCTTGCCAGCCTCACGGGTGAGACAGCAGTTAGCATCCGTCACTGGACTGATGAGGGTCTACTCGAGACTGCCCATCTCACTGACAAAGGTTTTAGGTACTATCGCCCAGAGGATGTAGAGAAAGTTAAGGAGATACGGCGGCTACAGAACACGGAGCGGCTCTCTTTGCCTGAGATTAAAATGCGATTCGAGAGAGCAACCACTAACATAGGAGGGTAAGGTGGCAAGAAAAATAGTAATCACACTACGAAAAGGAGGGAGCGGTAAAACTACAACCGCTATCAATTTGGCGGCGGCTCTCCACAAGAAAGGAAAGCGGGTACTACTTATTGATATTGACCCCCAGGCAAACGCTACCCTAGCAGTTGGCATAAACCCCCTTACACTTGACCGTCATATCAACCACCTCTTTACCGATATTTCGGTGCAGCCTAGAGACGTAATTATCCAGACCATACAGGGTCTGCACGTTCTACCCTCCCACCCTGATTTAGCCAGGACTGAGGTTGGAATGAACGCCAGCCAGGTAGGGTTTTTACGAGGGATATTAGACCCTCTGGAGGATGACTACGACTTTATAGTTATGGATACTCCCCCATCTGATAGTTACCTAACGATTAACGCTCTCGCATCGGCAGATGAGGCGATAATACCCCTCCAGGCTCATTTCCTAGCACTGCAAGGCTTGTCTCAGGCTTTAGAACAGATAGAGCAGGTACGCCGTGGTCTAAATCCAAACCTTAGGGTTGCGGGCATCCTCGCCACGATGGTCAACCAGCGTACCAATATAAGCCGCTCGGTATTAGACCAGGTAAGAGAACGCTACCCCGACCTCGTTTACCCTTTTGTGGTTGATTACAGCATCAAGCACAGCGAGGCGAACCTGTACGGCTCCCCTATCGTGTTTCTTGACCAGTTTCATCCTGGTAGCCAAGCCTATATCCAACTAGCAGACACCCTATTATGAGCAAAAAAGACTTAAACAAAATGATGCAAGAGCGGAGCCCGCTCAAACCGAGAGAGGCTATAACGCCAGTGGATTTGTATACAAACCCACAAACGGTCTTACCTACATCACCACAAGTAGATAAGCCCACTAATCCACAAGTGGACACTCCCCCACCTGTAAAGGATGAAGCCCGGGGTAAAGAGGAGAATAGTGGCCATAACCACATAACTACAAAACTACAAGTAGTTAAAACCACAAGTAGGAAAGTGGCTAAAACCGCAAAACCACAAGTGGACAAATATACCACCCACCTAAAAACAGAAACTATCAAGACCATCAAAAGGGCGGCATTGGATGGGGATGTAAAAGACTACCAGATTGTACAAATGGCTCTGGACAGCTATTTTGAGAGTAATGGGGCTACCCCTAACTAAGTTACCTATATGCAGTGTACTCATCTAAAACCTGACGGGAAACAGTGCAGAGGCTACGCCATCGGCGGGAGCAGCTTGTGCTATCTGCACGACCCAAAGGTGAGCAAGGAGGAAAAGCGGGCGGCTCAATCAAAAGGAGGTCAGGGTAACGCCCTAACGGTGCAAGATGCCTTGCCCGTACTCGAAGTGAACACATCTGACGATGTAGTGAGCCTGCTTGCAGATACCATAGGGAGGGTCAGGGCAGGGGAGTTAGATATTAAGACCGCCAACTGTATCGGCGTGCTCAGTGGACATCTACTCAAGGCACTGGAGCTATCAAAAGTGGAGGGAAAGGTGGAGCGTGTCGAGCGAGCCATCTTTGAAAGAAAAACTACCATTAGATAACTGCCACCTATGAACAAAAAAGACATAACTTTTAAAAAACTCGATAGCGGAGAGATTACCTATTCCCTGACAGACTTTGCCGATGACCTCCAGAAAGAGATTGATACCGAGTGGGGAGATGAGGGCGGCTACGAGCGGATGGCTAAGGAAGTAAATAAAAAGAAAAAGGTCGAAAAGGTTTCTCCAGAGCATATCAGGAGCGTGTTGTTTAATATGCACTATATAGCCATCGTTGAGACTGCTTGCGGATTAACTCTCCAGCAAATCCACGAAAAGACGAGTTTGCCTATTGAGCTTGTGCAGATGGGTCTTGAGGGATGGGAGGAAAACGTGGAGGTTGTAACCGCTATCCTACAGAGTATGTTTCTTAAAACGGTGCGGGAAAATTACGGTCTCAGCGACAATCTTACCCTCGAATTGCTAAACGAGGAAATAAGGGAGCACATGGAACGGCGATTGGAGAAAAAGGTATGAAACTCGACCTAAAAAAACTATCCAAAGAGATGAGCCTTAAAGACAAGGCTAAAATCCTATTTGCCGACCACAATAAGCGAGTTGAGACGGCTGGTATGGAACGGTTGCTCACGCCTCAAGAGGAGAAAGCCATTGTTGAGGATGCACGGACTAAAAACCAGGTAGGCGAGCTTAACAGGCTCACAGAGCTATTTAACTTGTCTGGTCTTATACTGCTCGATGTGCAGACCGCCTATTTGCAGTTTTTACTCAAACGCTCACATCTCGAGCAGGTCATTACGGGCATTATGATAACCAACGAGGTAGACGATACTCTGAACAGCCTCTTTTACGACTTGAAAACGTTGGAAGTCTCTCTTGATGGAGAAAAGGAGAAGTCGTACCTGGAGTTAAAAAATAAATACCTTAATAGCAAGATTTATAGTCAGTATGGGTACTTTACGATTGACCCCGAGACGAAAAGGCGACAACCTAACAAGTTGCTCCAAATTGCATTTATGCGGCTCGTGGAGCGGGTGCGTGATTTCAGGAGGATGATTTATACTCTCAATTACATTATCCAGCTTGCCGAGATAGATTTTCTAGCCGATGAAAAAAAGAAGTCGCTCACTGATTTCGAGACCGAGGTAGACGACTTTTACAACCTGGAGGGGTTGCTCAACGTCTTGAGAAGCTACCGAAACTTTGCCGATAAAAACCTAATGGAAACAGGAAACCTAAAAGAGCCTGGATTTATCGAGGCAATCAGAGACCCAGAGAAAGCCTCTGAGCTTACTGATGATGATAAAGCAAAGGCAGAGGAGCAGGTGCACGAGATACTAGCCGCCCAGGGGTCTAGCTACTGATATGGAAAAGAAAAAACCAGTAGACAATCTGAAAATAGATACCCTCAACCTTGAGGCTATTAAGAGTGCCAGCAAGCAGCCTCAGATGTTCAGTAACCCGATTGATAATGCCGCATCGTTCGGGGTCAGCAGGGAGCTTACAGACAGTCTCAATAGGGTTTTGGATGACCTCAATCCACTCCAGGCAAGCAAGTCGTTCGCTCGCAACGGTAAAACCTACCAGACCACTGACAATAAGGTGGCGGTCAGGCTTGCAGATACAAAGAACCTGATTATAAATGAGCAGACGTTTTATCACGAGTTGGAAAAGATTAAGAGCGGCAAGAGCTTACAGACGATGCTCGCACTCTGGGATTTTGCCAACCAGCAGGGAAGCTTTACCTTTAACGGCACAAAAATTGACCAGATAATGAGAGCCGTGCTAAAGCCTACCAGTACGGGTTATTACACCCAGCAGCAAAAACGTGACTTTACTGCCGCCGTACACCAGTTGCGTGATATTGAGCTCTCTCTGGATAACCCCGTGACTATTACGGAAAAGGGCAAAAAGAAACAGGCGGTAAAGCGTGACTACTTTAGGCTAGTGGACTTGCACGGTGCGGTGTATGCAAAGACCAGGGGAGAAAAAGAGGGCGAGTGGGTTGTAGACGAGAGCGTGATTGTAAAGATATACGGAGAGTTGCTACCTCGGTTTAACAAAGGCATTATGCGGGGTCGCTTGCAGAGCAGGGGCATCCTTGAGCTCGATGCCAATAAAGACGAGAAGGCCATCCTGCTAGGCTTTAGGCTTTTGGTGAGATTTGACCAGATACGGATGGGTAAAAAGGGGTCACAAAACTCTGTATCAGAAGAAAACCTGTTTATTAGGCTCACCCGAAAAAAACTGATTGAGATGGCTGAATATCAGCAGACCGATGCCGCAAACAAGAGTGTAGCTAGTCAACAGCTCAAAAATACCCTCAACAAACTTGTGGATGTGCATTGTCTCAGGGATTATGACCCTCAAGAGATTGGGACTGATGACAGCCAACACATTTGCCTATTTCCTTATCCCATAGCTATACAACTGGAAAAACCAGAGAAAACTAGGGAGCTTGATGAACCCTCTCAAATAAAACTACTCAGGAAGTGTCTCAAGTCTACAGGTAGGGATGCCACGGCTGAATGGCTCTCTATATCTGTAGAACAGCTAGATTCGGCATTAAAGGGTGAGTACCAGTTGGGTGAGGATATGCTTATAAAACTGGAAACTAATTACGGAAATTAGTAGTCAGCACTTAGTGTTTTAGTAGTCAGTGCTTAGCCGTTTAGTAGTCAGTGCTTAGTGTTTTAGTAGTCAGCACTTAGCCCAAAGTAGCGGTATGGAGCTACCAAGCCCAGCTATTTTTTTGCGTACACATATTAAACATATTACAGATGTTAAACAGCTATCGCGGCTTTTTGCACGCCGCATAGCTATCCGAGTAAAACTAAGCTATGAAGTACGACATTGAGGCAATCAAATCTGTTAAAATACTCGATTTCCTGCCAGGGCAGGTGAGGAGAACGGGTAAAACTTTCTCAACGATATGTCCTTTTCACGATGAAAGGACACCGTCTTTTCATATTTACCCTGAGAGCAATAGTTTCCACTGCTTTGGATGCGATAAGAGCGGCGACTTGATTGACCTTGTTATGCAGTTGCACTCAGTAGACTTTAGCGGTGCGTGCGAACTCATAGCCTCCAGAGGAGGAGTAGCAGAGAAAGAAAAAGACCACAAAACCACAAAACCACAGCCAAGAGAGCAAATAAGAACAAAAAATACTTGCCCTGCATCTGTAAAGGATAAAGAAATATATGCACGTTTTTACGAGATTAACCAGTCGCTCACCTCAGATGGGCGGGCAATTCTTACAGCTAAGGGGTTGAGCAGCGAAACCATAGACAGGTTTGGTTGGAGAACAATCTCAGACAAGAGCATTACCCAGATTACGGGTGAGTTTACTGAGGATGCACTGGAGGGGTGCGGCTTATTTTCAAAGGACAATGATGGGCGGCTCAAGTTTAAGTTTTACTATCATCGCCTGCTAATCCCGTACTTTCGTGACGGGGAGATAGTTTACCTACGAGCTAGAACGTGCGAGAAAGCCCCAAAAATCAAGTTTATTAACTTAGTAGGCAAAGATACTCAACTCTACAACTATGATGCCTTATACGGCATTACAAGCGGTAACAAGCTATACGTTGCGGAGGGCGAGACGGACACAATGACACTTAACCAGCTCGGGTTATCTGCCGTAGGCTTGATGGGAGCCACTCAGGACATAGAACCGTTGGCGGATATTCTCCTCAACACCTTTGCAAACGAGATTGCGGTAGTGCTCTGTTTCGACAATGACCAGGCAGGCGATAATGCGTATGAGAAAAACGCCAACTATCTCTGGAGGAGGGGCATCAGGGTACAGCGAAAGATTATACCACCAGAGTATAAAGACATCACTGACTGGAATATAAACCACACTAAGCAAACCAAAAATGACTAAAGAAATATCGGAACTCCCAGAGAAAGACTACACCCCTCCAGAAGCTCCCCAGGCACTTACGGGGTATATCCAACCATACCTGGAAAGCCTCGGAGACGGCAGCAGGAAATACGAGGGATTGGAGAGCGGTCTCGGTCTGATTGATGACCTTATTGGCGGGCTCCACCGATTTGTACTGATGGCAGGGATGGGTGGAGTGGGTAAGAGTACGCTCGCAATACAGATGGCTATGGGCGTGGCAGAAAAGGAAAACGTACCAGTAATTTATTACTCGTTTGAAATGGGCAGGCACGATGTACTGACTATGGCGGTGCAGAACCTCAGCAAAAAGCTCCTCAGAAACGAGATAGAGCTTAGAGGAAACGACCCTGAGCTTGCTCCCGAAAAGAAAGAGCAGATTGCTAATGCGAGCAGCGAGCTCACCAAGATTTCGGACAGGCTCTATATCATCGACAGCGTGGGAGGCATACCAAAGTTTGAGGATATGGAAAACCAAATACAGACTATAAAGCGGGTGCACGGCAGCGAAAACATACTAGTAATACTCGATAGCGTGCAGGATATTGTGCCTATTGAGGCAAACCAGGTACAGGCAGAGGCAAGGACAGCCCAGAAGCTCGTGGAGCTCCAGCAATCCACTAATGCGACAATCTTAGGAATAGCCCAGAAGAACAAGAGTGGCATCAAAGATGGCGGCGGCTACACCTCAGTAATGGGCAGCGTGGCGTGGATACACAAGCCAACCACTGTCATTGAACTTATCGGCGGTAAAGAAGCTATCGGCAAGGCAAAGGAGAATAAGAAGCTCACACCTACAGAGATAGAGGAGTTAGAGCAAGCTCTGGAAAAGGACACTAAAAATCCCAACACTGCTTACCCGATATACCTCAACGTCATTAAGGGCAGGAACAGCGGGTACGGAGGGGTAGCACTCAAATACTATGGTGCATACCGCTATTACGAGGTAGGTAAAGAGAAGCAGTTTGAGCAACTATACAAGACACTGAGCGAGGTGGGATTGGTATAAGTAAAGAGGTGATATGCAGTGGAGATACAGTAGACAAAAACTAACCAACTAATCTGATATGAGCAAAAAAATACCCATCAACCAGGAGATATTGGCAAACTTGCGATACCTGCCCTCGCTCGACCAAAAAGTAATAAGCCTTTATTACGGTTTGGAGGGTAAGCCAAAGACCCTGAGGGAGATAGGGGAGCTCTACGAGGTCAGTGCCGAAAGGATACGCCAGGTGCTCCATAGGGCGGTAATTAGGTTGACTAAAGTTGACAATAACAATGAAAAAACGAGTAAAAGCGAATAAATATAGCTACTCTAACCCGTTGGAGTACGTTCATTTTACTCTATTTCTTAAATGGCTAACAGGTTAAAGGGTAGGTAAAAAAGTGGTCATTTCCTTAATGATTTCGGCAATTATCCGCCTTTAGTGGCTATAATGCCTTTATGGGCAGATATTACTACGACAAAAAGGAGGAGGGAGACAACTTACCCAAACTGAGTACCTCTTTTCTCAAAAAGCACGGTTATTTCCACCCCGAGACAGTGCACAAGGGAGGCTCTATCACCTGGACACGCAGCAACTACGGCGGGGAGACCAAGAGCAGCATCGGCATCGTCTCATCACTCGTGCCGTTTGGCGGCGGGCGACCTTTTGTAAAGCTCAATTACACACTCACCAGACGTTCAACAGGGGAGAAAGAGGACTTTGATTACAAGGTTTATCTTTCTGATAGTGCCTGCAACTATGGAGGTGTAAGGTGGTGGTTTATATGCCCGCTCGTCAAAAGCGGCAGACCCTGCAATATGAGAGTTGGAGTGCTCTACCTGGGAGGGGATTACTTTGGATGTCGCCAGTGCTACAACCTCACCTATGCCTCCAAAAACGAGTTTAAAATGGCAAGGCAGTATCCTTTCTCCGCCATCACAGTAGAACGAAAGGCAGAGGCACTGGAGCAGCAAATTAAGAGGAGGTACTACGGAGGCAAGCCCACAAAGAAACAGCGGCAATTGGAAAGACTGTACAGCCGCCTTGAAAATATCGAGCCTGTCGATATTGAGCAGCTTATGATGCAGATGATTAACAAGAAATGAGGCTACAACTTTAACTCGCATCCACTCTCTACCCTGTAAGGCAGAAAATAGTTAAAGTTTGGCTATATCAAAAAATAATAGGAAAGAATGGGGAACTCCAAACCTATAGGGGTATCCCCATTTTAGTATCGGAGACGACCACAACTTAGACTATTTACTAAGTACGAGCCTGAGAGCCCGCCCTGCAATTTAAGTTGTGTACAAACCCACAAAACCACTCCAAAATCATAATTTGAATAAGAGGGGGAGAAAGTCGTAAAAAGTCGCATTTTCTCACATCAGTAACCTGTTAGAGGAGAAAAAAACGACATTTACTAAATCAGAGAGAGTTTAAGGGCATTATCAGTGACTCATCGTTATCAATAGGTTTGTTTACCTTGTCTGATACAGGAAAGGCGGTCATCTTGTGAGCAGGGTAGGAGGTAAGGAGCGAGAGTAGACCCTCGGGCGGTGCATCCTCATCGAGCCAAAGACCCTCAACATCCCTCTCGAGTATTACGGGCATACGGTTATGTATGGGCTCCATTAGCTCATTTGGTGTCGTGGTGATAATAGTAAAGGTTTTCAGCTCTTTACCCTCGGCATCACGCCACACCTCATACAGACCAGCAAAGCTAAAGAGACCACCCTTTTTGAGGGTAATATAGTGCGGCACTTTGCCGTGCTCTGTTTTCTGCCACTCGTAAAAGCCGTTGCTAGGCACTAAGCACCTCTGAGACTTAAACGGCTTGCGGTACGAGACTTTCTCGGTAACCGTCTCTGAGCGTGCATTGTGCGTCTTATACTTGGATGAGTAACTGGGGTCTTGAGCAAAAGGAGGTACAAGACCCCATTTCATAATCTCCAGGCTGTTTGGGCTATGGTGGGTCACTACAGGGAGCATCTGCCCTGGAGAGGCATTATAATTTGGTCGCACTGCATCAGGAGCGGTTGCAATATCGAACCTCTTAACAATCTGTTCAGTTTCTACAATGGTGTACCGCCCGCACATAAAAAATCTTAGTTTATGGTTCTATAAAAGCAAAAAAACGGCGACTTGTCCGTATTTGATAGATAGACCATCGAGGTATTACTAACCTGCCCACATCTGGGAGACCCCCGTGGTGTTCTGCTCTTGCCCTGTTTCCCCCTAAGCCTTGTCCATCTAGTAGCCGTTGCTTACTGAGCCGAACTATCGTTCGGTTTTTTCAGTGAAGTGTCCGTGATGTTTTTAGGTTGAGGTAGTCAACGTGGTGTAAGTAGTCACACTCCCGAACAATGTGCCAAGTTATTTTATATCGCTCGCACTCCCTATCGGTGGGCAGGTCACGATGGGTTGAGTGTAGCAGAAAACACCTCATTTTTCAACCTACTGAACCTGTAGACCAGAGTATTTCTAACCTTGCTTAAAGGCTTGCTCGACAAGCTCCTTTACGCCTCCAAAGCTGATACGGTCTATAATCTGGTCATCCATACCGTGCATCAGAGCCTTGTAGATTGTGTACTCCCCGTATTTGTCATTGATGCTATCCAGGGCGACTGAGAGCTTTCTCTTTTTGGTGAAGTCATCCTCAAAGAGGGTGAGCTGATTGGCACTACCAGATTGCTCGAGGCTAAAACAACTTATTGCCAGGTTGGTTACTGAGCCGAGCCACGGTTGCCTGTTTAGGAGATACTGAGCCTTAACGTGGAGCTCGTCTGTAGTAACTAGCCCCGATTTGAACTTTTTACCCTCGTGCCAGTGGTCTTTCCTGTTATAAACGCAACTGACGTGGACACCTTGAGCTGAGTATCCAGCCTGACGCATCCTCCTGCCTGCTTTCTCGCAGAGTTTTAGGGCGAGCCTTGAGATTTCCCGCTTATCGGTAGTTGGTCTCTGTAAGGAGTAGGAATTGCCAAAAACACCTCGGGTAGTTGGTGCATCGTCAATCTCAATACCCCTGAGCCGCAAGTGCCAGTAATACCCCTCAATGCTCTCAAAGACCATTTTTTCTAAGACATCTACTGGAGCCGCAAGAAACTCTAGCGGCGTAAATATGCCTTTACTGTTAAGCCGTGCCTGGTTTTTATTGGCTATCCCACAAAGGTCAGTCAGCTTGAGCTTAGAGAGTACCTCAATCACGTTTGTGTGGGAGATGGTATTGAGCCCGTCTGGTTTTTTTAGACCAGCAGCGGTTTTGGCTAGAAACCTGTTAGTACCGATGCCGTACGAGCATTTCATCCAACAGCCTACCCGCTCCAATATCTTGCTCCTTATTTCCCTAGCAATACCCTCCATACCAAGACGTTTGAGTACGGGCGTGCCTTTGAGTTGCAGTACCGCCTCGTCAATAGAGAGCATTTCCACATCGGGCGTGTACTCCCTATAGATACCAACCAACTGCTCCATAACGTGCCGATACTTTGGTGGGTCAGGAGGCAAGATTATGATTTTGGGACAGAGCGAGCGAGCCTCCCGCACGGTCATACCTACTTTTACGCCCTGCAATTTTGATTCAATAGATGGGCTAACCACGCAACCACTCGCTCCAGTGTAAGCGGCTATAGCTACGGGCTTTCCCCGCAAGTGGGGTTTCTCTTGCTGTTCTATCGAGGCAAAGCACGAGTTTTCGTCAACGTGCAGGGTCGTTGGTAAATCTGTGTTTATGGGTAGGTTTAGACTAATCAGCGATGCCATCACTGATTGTTTTTAATATCCAGACCCGCTCCTCAGTATTAAACTCCAGGCAGAAATCGACAGAGCCTACATCCACGCCAACCTCATAAAAAAGTACCCTTCCACATCTTTTGACGTGAGGGTATCCGACCTCTTTAACCTGGTACTCTTTCCCTTTCCATCTGATGCGGTAGGGGAGTATTTTACGAGTTTGAGCATTACACCAGGCGAGTACATCTACGGGTTGATTGATTTCTTGTCTCATATTCCTTTAAGCTAACACCAAACAAAAGCCGAAAACAAGAGGCAAAGTTACAACATAAGCAGCCAAAAATTCTACTCTAAAGAGAGTAGAAAATAGGGCAATAACAATATCGCTTTTGAGACGGTAGGTTATGAACAAATTATTAAGTTTTAATTAAAAGTTTAACCTTAAACCTTATTGCTAAACAAAGGGCAAAAGGATAGTATGAAACGGAGCAGGTAGCTACTACCTGAGTACCTACCTAAAACCTGACACCGCCTAACCCCTAGAGCTCGCTTTAGGGTATGGCACGAAAATCCAAGCAAGGTATTGAGCTGTCCGTTCAGTTACCTTGCTTGGTCGTATCCCGAAAGGGGCATGGGTGGCGAAAGCTACCGCTGACGGGCAGCTTTTTGCGTCTCCCGTCAGAGAGAAAGGACATATTTATAAATCCAAGCAAGGGTATGTCTACATCACAAACCATACAGCAAGCCCAGGGGCGACCTATGCTCCAATGGGCAGGCAAAAAAGCACTAGAGAGGGTGGAGTATTACCCCGCTCAGGAGAAAGAGGTATACGGCGATAAGAGCTCCACAGAGTTTAATAAGCTCTTTTGGGGTGACAATTTGCAGGTACTATCACACCTCCTAAAGGAGTATCGAGGGAAAGTTGACCTAATTTATATCGACCCGCCTTTTGATAGCAAAGCGGATTATGTGCGTAAGGTAAAAATCAGAGGAGAGCAACTAGAGGGTCAACAACAAAGTCTCTTAGAGGAAAAGCAGTACACCGATATTTGGGAGAAAGACGAGTACCTCCAGTTTATGTATGAACGACTCCTAATAATGCGAGAATTACTCTCAAATACGGGGAGCATTTATTTGCATTGTGATTGGCACAAAAGCCACTTTTTACGGTGCATTATGGATGAGATATTTGGGGAAGACAATTTTGTAAATGAGATTATTTGGTGGTACAAAGACCCATCAGGGACAGTAGCAAAAGGCTTTAAGAAAAAGCACGATAATCTCTTTTTATACTCAAAATCTAAGCATTATTATTTTAATGCAGACCAGGTAAGGGAGGCTTATTCAGCAGGTACTCAGAGACAAGCTGAAACTGGAACCATATCTTACGGTAGGGTAACAGAGCTTAATCCTCTCGGAAAGTACCCTGTTGATGTTTGGGAGGTATCAATTATAAATAGTCAGGCACAAGAGAGGGTTGATTATCCTACACAAAAACCAGAAGCACTATTAGAGAAAATCATTAAAGCCTCTACTAAAGAGGGTGATGTGGTTGCAGATTTCTTTATAGGCAGCGGCACAACTGCAAAGGTAGCTCAGTCACTAGGCAGGAAATGGCTAGGGTGCGACATCAATTTAGGTGCAGTACAGACCACCACAAAAAGGATTAGCAGCATACTTTCAGAGAATAAAGTAAAAGGGATAGGTGCATTTAAGGTTTTTAACGTCAACGATTACGACATATTTAAGAACGAGCTAGAGGCAAAGGAAATCATACTGCAAATGTATGGTATCCAACCAATAAAACTCAGTTACTTTGATGGGGGTGTTAGACAATCATTTTGCCAAAGTAATGCCGATGAACAGGGTGCTAAATAAGCTCGATATAAAGA
>MWWH01000100.1_pt1 | contig 21387 bp, 20 predicted proteins | sample 1047231 | NCBI WGS metagenome assembly MWWH01 (sample SAMN06349967, study PRJNA376086) | soil metagenome | isolation source: MG3-2 sample Antarctic (ecotone) soil | place: Antarctica | collected 2015-01-13 | reverse complement strand
AACACAGTGATGATAAAAGTATCTCGATCCATCGGAGGCCTCCTGTACGGGGATTGATTTGGTCATCAACCATTGTACAAGGCGCGGTCTCCGGTGGATCACCTCATAAAGAGTCGAACATTAGGTTTTGTTTATGTAAGTCGTCGAGCGGTCTTTCATAAACAGGACATTCGCGGCTTCAAATTCTTCGATTGACTTGCGTGTGTCGCCCTGCTTCACATCCTTATATTCGGTGATGGAGAGGATAAAAGAGTTGAGAATCAATTTGTCGTCATTTAAGTCTCGTTCAATCTCTTTGACCTTGCTGTAAAACTGAATCTTTGGATCGCTGCCGACATCCAAATTGCCCAAGCCTTTTGGATCCGCAAAAGTCACATACTGTGTGCCGCAATCAATGAGCCACAAAATAAAATCGGGGTGAAAGTTTCCGGCTTCAAAAAAGCCGATGCCGCGCCCTTTGCTCATGTTGCGAAGCAGGTACAAATCTTTATTAGTGAAGAAATCAGCGCGGCTTTCACAGTACGCGCGAAGGTCTCGGACAAACTGATTTTCGCTTTCATTGAGCGGGACGGGTTTAACCTGCACTCCGCTTTTAGCATCCTTGTGTAAATAAAATAGCGGCTGGTACAGGTGGCGCGAAAAGAGGATCGGCTGCAAGCCGGTATGCTGCCAATCAAGTTCAGGCAAGCGTCCGGCAGCGATTACCGATTGTAACGCTTTCAAGTCATCTATCAAGCGTTGCTGTGATGCTTCGACTGAGAGTTGATAGCCGTGCGCGTCAGCGCCGTTGAAGAAGCTAAAGTTCGGGTCGCTCAAGTCGAGCGTGCGAATCTCAAGGAATGATTTCTCGTACTCGGTGCGGCGATGCTTGTAGTAATAATCGCAATATTTTTTGAGTAGCGCGGTGACGATCTCTTGCCACAAACGCACGCTTCCGGCGTTGCTCAAAGTTAGCTCGGCGGGCGGCAACAGTAGTTCATACCATGCAGGGCTTTCGAGCAGGCGGTGCACCTGTTCGCGTGACAACTGAAAGTTAGTCCAGCCGCGTTCTCGTTTGTAAGCGCACAAGTCGAAGTACAGCTTTTCAAAATCAAGAAAGGCGAAGTGCCGCGCATCAAGTTTCGCAGGTTGTTTGACGGCAACGACAGTTGCTTGTTTATCTGCTGCGTCTGCGCCCGCTCTGACTTCAATTTTCGGATAATAGTCGAGCGCGATGGTAGATAACTTCTCCGGTGGCGCATCAAGCCGCACGGGGCAATCGCGTATGAAATCAACGCCTTCGCGGACGCGAATCATTTTAAGTTGCGGGAAATCGGTTTCGCCGAAGCCATGCAGCACCGGCATGACGATTTGCACGCGGCTGTCGTTGGCGGGCAAGCCTTCGCCTTCGAGATAAACCTTGAATCTGTCCATGTAGTCGGCGCGGACGCCGAAGATGTTAAGCGTCTCTAAAATTTCGATGTGGTCGGGCGGCAAGCGATCTTCAATGTAGCGGCTGCGCTTGAGTCCATTGCCGTAGCCCCGCAAGCGCACGCCGCGCCCAAAGAGTTGAATGATCTGCGAGCCTTCACTGCGTCCGACGTTCAACAAGCCCATCGTCGAGACGCGCGGACTGTCCCAACCTTCCGTGAACTTCTTTGAGCCGATCAGCAAGTTAATACAGCTATCGTCATGGTTGATGTTATTGAACAGTGATTCGGCGAACGCCGTCTCACCCGTCTCTAACTCGGCACGCTCGTCGCACAACCTTTTCAGCTTGTCGGTATCGCCGACGTTAATCACGCCGAACGCTTCGTTTGTGCCGACGCGCAGAGCCAACTCGCCGTCAACGCCCTTAATGCTTTCGACGTGGAGCGCACCGCCCGCCGGTGCGTTGAAGATTAGCCGCACAGCATCCGCGTAAATCATTTCCGGCGTGCGTTTCGACGCGGCAAGCGGTTCGAGCAGTCCGGCGAAAATGCTGTTGCCATCCGCATTCTGCAAGCCGTCTTTGCCGGTCAGCAACTGCTTGACGCGCGCAACCGCCGTTGCGCGGTCGCGCAAGAAATCAGCGAGAAATAACAGGATGCTCAACACGTCGGAGACTTGCTGCCCGCGTTCGCTGCGGACGGCGTTGACGCTGCTACCGACAAAGACCCACAACGGATCAGCGAGCAGGTAAGGCGCATACTCCGTCCGGTTTTTCTCAAACGTCAATTGCTGTTGATAGAACGCGAGCAGGCAGGCGGTGAGATATGTGTCGCGCCCGGTCGTCTCGTTCGTCAGGTTAAAGATTTGGTAATCCTTGCCGTTGCCGTCGGCGTAGAAATACTTGTACGAGTAATCGAATAGGATGCACTTGGCATAAAGCTGCGTCAGTTCTTCGTTGCGTGCGGCTTGGATAGCTTGCTTGAAGGTCGCGGAGTATTCAAACGAAAAGCCGTCGGCGCAGAGACGGTTGCGGTATGAGAGGAAGACTTCGCCGCCCGCGCCTCTGTGTCCTTCGTCAATGAGGACGAGGTTGTTGCTTTCAAATGCTTCAATGGCGACGGTCTTTTCCTTCGCCGTCTCTTTGAGCTTGTGAATGTCGATGATTTCAACGACGCGCTCGGCGGAAAGGATGGAGGCATTTTTGTTGAAAAACTCGGCGACGATGCCGGAGAGAGCAAACTCGCGTCGGTGCTGCTCGGACAAGCCTTCGTTCGGCGTCAGCAGAATGATTTTGTTGAGTTCGCGCGTCTTGCCGTGATGGGCGAGATAGTGCTGAAACTGCAAGATGTTGACGTGCATCAGCAGCGTCTTGCCCGAACCCGTCGCATTCATGAAGGCGAGTTTGTTCAAGTCCGCGAGGGTGTAATCGTTGATCTTGTCATCTTCGCTATGAGCATTATTGAAGCGCGCGACGTGGTGGTTTAAGTCGGCGAGCAACTGCGCGCGGTCGCGGAAATAACGGTCAAGGTAAATCTCGGTGAACAGCAGGGCGAGGTATTGAAGGTATTTCGGGTACAGGGTGTTGCCCGCCGCGTTGCGTCGCTCGGTGATGCGTCGCCAGTAGCGCACGATGTTTTCATCGTAGGCGAGCAGTTCAGTTTTCGTCAGTCGCCCGTGCCGCAATGGACGCGCGGCGAGCGCATGATGAAAGTGCGTGACGTTATCGGCGTCGAAGCCTTCAAAGCGCGCTTCCTTAAAGCTGGCGGCGAGCGTGTCCAAGTCTTTGACTTCAAACAGCTCCAGCATCCAGTGAAACAGCGCGATGCGCTTGTCGAAGGGCAGCGTCATCCTTGTCCCTCAAACATCAGACGCTTGAAATCGACTTCGATCATCAGCGGTTGCCACGTTTCGCCCTCGCGCCGCGTCATGCCGAGCGTGTGGTCGCCGTTTGAATAGATGACTTGAAAGCCCTGCGCGCCGAAGTCCTGTGCGAGAAAGAAACGGTTGAGCGCGTCGTTGTCTTGCTCGCGTGTGTTGCGCCAGATGATGAGCGTGCGCGTGCCGTCGAGCGTCGCACCTTCGACGATGCGGAAACCTTCGAGCGTGCGGCGGCGCGTGACGCGCAAGCCGAGCAGGTAGTTGAAGGTTTCGATTAAATCAACGGGCGTGGAGACGCGGGCGGCGCTGCTGCCGCGCTCGCCGATGTCGAGACGGTAGTCGAACGGATTCTCGAAGAGGTCGAGGTTGAGCAGGGAAGGGCTGCCCGCCGTTTCGCGTCCGAAGAGATAGCGCAGCGTGTAGTCTTCGCGGAAGCTGTCATGCGCGGCGAGCAGGTCTTGTTGCTGTGCGGTGCGGTGGACGCGCAGATTGTTGAGCGTGTCTTCGTAGGATTCGAGGCGCAGGATTTTGACCAGACAGCTTGAGCCTTGACGGGAGACGGGCTTGCCGTCGCGCCAGTCCTTCGAGTAGATGACTTTCAACACGCGCGGCTTCGTGACCGTGTGGAAATACTCGCCCATCTCGACAAGGATAAACTTGCGCTTGCTCCTTTCTTCTTCATCTTTTGTTGCATCATCGCGGTTGAGATTGATGACGGCGTGCGCTGTTGTTCCTGAACCGGCGAAGAAGTCGAGCACAAGGGGATTTTCCTCTGATAACGCAGCACCTAAAAGGGTTTCATACAATGAAACAGGATGGCAATATGGAAATTCAAGACCAAGCGCAACTACATCGGCTTTTCCTCTTTTCGCATTTTGTAGAACTGATGAAATTTGACGTTGGGAGTCTTCGTTTAGATAAACTTTTTTCTGCGGTAGAGTTGTTTCATCTTTACCAAAAAGTATCTCGCCTCTCTTGATTAACTCTTGTAGATTTTCCGGTGTTCGAGACCATCCAACCGTAGGCACGGGACAAGGTTTTTTCGTTGTTGGGTGGATCAACGGTATAAAGAATTTCGGGTCTGTACGTTGTTCCGGTGCGCCCATCGCTACACCACGATAAACGCTCCCGTCATCTTCAAGAAACCTATACGCTTTTTCTCCGCCGCTCAAATCTTCTTGATTAGTAATCCATCTTGAAAACTCCTGCCGAGATTTATTATTCACCCCACCATGTAGAGCAATTAATGATTGAGCAGTGTCGGCAATCAATTTTGAATTGGCGATATTTAAGTAAATAGAATCTTCGTTATAGCTTCTCCAAGTAATGTACTCATGCTGTGTTGCCACTCCTTTGCGCCCAAGCATCGGGTTGCGCTTGTCCCAGATAATTGTTCCAGCATCAGGAATCGAAAATGTGTCTAACAAAAATCGCAGATGCTCATATTCGTTTTCGTCAATATGACAAAGATGCGAGCCACCATCAGACAATAAGTGAAGGCTTAAGCCGATGCGGTTCTCCATCATCGAAAGCCAACTAGAATGTTTGTATTCGTTCTTGTATAGGAAGCCGCTAGTATCTGTGTTGTATGGCGGATCAATGTGAACACATTTGATTTGTTTGCGGTAGCGGGCTTGCAGCAAGTTCAACGCCTGAAAGTTTTCGCTCTCGATCAGCACGCCGTCCGTCTGCTCGTCCAAATCTTGAAACGCATCCGTCGCCAAAAGGCGTTCGGTAAAGTCGCGGTCAAAGCAACTCGTATCCAACACCAGATGCGGCTGCGCTTCGAGAAACCCGACGGTCAACGGCTCGCTATATCCGGCGTCGTGCAAGTCGCCGTTAATCTCGTCAATCGCAAACAGGCGCACCCACTCCGCGCGCTGCCGCTCATTCGCCGCAATCTCCGCGTAAAATTCCGGCGTCACGCGGTCGAGCGTCACGCACCAGTGCGTTTCGACGACAAACTTTTTCTTCAACCATAGACTCTTCTGAAAGTCTTCCAACTGCGCCAGAAACTCGATGATCTTCAAGCCGACGCGCCGGATCGCGCGAATGATCGCCAGATAATTCTCAACGCGCGGTGCGCTCTCGCGCTCGATGTCATCCAGCAACATCACTTCGTTCTTGATGTAGAAATCAAGCTCGCGCCGCAAAAAGCCGTTCAGGTCTTTGTGGATGAAATAATCGAACGTGTTGCGCGCCGTGTAATCATTCAAACGCTTCTCAAGCACCGTGCGCTCCGGGTTGCCGTTCGTCCCCATCGCCTGCGTTAATGCTTTCGCCCACGCCAGCAACGCCGTGACGCCCGGATTCGGCGCATTAGACGCGCTCAGAGCGTCCATCCGGCTCAAGGCAGGGGGTAAGTTGGTTTCCGCCGCGCCGCCGCCCTCTAGGGCGATTTCCGCCTCACTATCGCCCGCATCGTTGCTTGTCTCAGCCGCTTTACCCTTCTTGCCGACACGTTTCTTAGCTTTGGGCTTCGCGCTGACAGGAACGCTCTCACCGGACGACGCGCCGAGCGCGGCAAAGATGCGCGCGACGGTTTCGCGGTTGATGTCCGCCTGCTTGCGCTTCGCCGCGTCCGGTTGATACGCGAAGTTGATTATCAACTCGCCATCTTCGACGCGCAGAAAATCCACCGCGCTCGCAAGCATAAAACGCCGCTCGCGGTCGCCGTTCGCCTTGTTGTTGTTCTGCTCCGTGTCGGCAGCCGCCAGTTTGAAATGCACGCGCCGCCCGTCGCCAAGCGTGAAAGTGTAATCGCGGAAATACTCGCCGGTCTTGATGTAATACTGGTCGGCGTTCGCCCAGTGAAGTTTGACTTCCTCGCCCTCATAAGGCAGCGCGTACACATCGCGTTTGTAGCGACGCAAAGACAGGAAATCGCCGCCCTGATAGTAGCGGCTGAAGAAGTTGTACAGATGATTGAACACGCTCGCTTCAGCCTGCGGAATGTTAATCGTGCTGCTCAATTTGTCGCGCAACTCGCGCGCCTTCGGCGTCTCGTCCGGTTGTGACACGCCCAAGTCCCGCGCCTGTTGAATCGCTTCCGCTAGGTCGCGCTCAAGCTGCGTGCGATTGCCGATCTGATTCTTCTGTAACTCTTCATGAATCTGCGGCAGCAAATCGTCATCAAGAAAACTATCTATCTCTTTGCGCCGCGCGTTCATCACGCGGTAGATGCCGAAATCCAAGTCGGCTTGCTCAAGCATGAACAGTTCAGCCAGAAGGCTTTGAAAGCGTGCGGCGTAATCGTGTTGTGTCATTGACTATGAGACGTTTAACTTGAGTGTGTAGGTATAGAAATTCAGCACAGGCGGGCAAACAACCCGTATTGCTGATAGGTTAGTAAAGATACTTATTAACCTAAGATTAAGCGAAAAATTCCCCGCCACTGATGATTTGTAATTTCTTGTGAAAGCGTTTGATTGCCCGAAAGTCGCTGTCGTCTGTCACTACAAGGACACCGGCGCGAGCCGCAGAGAGAGCGATTAAGACATCGGCGAATAACTCTTGCTTTGCTGCCGGTGTGCGGCTCGGAGACTTGCCGCCCGCCTGTCTTTTTCGCTCTTGCGCGAGCAGATGCAAGATGCGTGTAGCCGGGAGCCAATCGTCCGGGTGCGGCACGATCAGCTTATTAACTTCAGCCGCGCGCTTCCACGTCTCGACGTAAGCGCGAAACGGGTTTGGGTCTGCCGCCGTCATCACCTCGCTTAACACAATGCAAGAGAAGTGCTCACCGGCGGGCAATCGTCGCACCGCCGCGAACGCTCTGCCGGTGATGATATTGGTGTCGAACAGATACGGGCGCGGCGTCACTTCTTCTTTTTCTTGCTGCCGTGCAGTTGCTCGTAGGTCATTTTGTACGCGCGTAAAGATAGTTCTTCGAGCGTCATCTCACGCAACGGCTTGCGGCGCGCGGGTGTCGGCTGTGCATCGCCGCTTGATGCGGCATTGCCGTTTCGCCGTGTCGCACGCCCTGCTTTTGTCTGCGCCGTCGCCCGCGTCGCTCGCTTCTGTAGTGCTGTAATTTGGCTTGCCATGATGCTTTCTTTCGTTAAGATTTTGTTGCTGCTTTTCTCTTCGCGCTCGCCGTCTTTGGCGGTCTGCCGGGCTTGCGATTTGCGACAAACTTCAAGTCGGCTTCACGAATCACATAATCGCGCCCCAGCTTTGCCGCCGGTAAACGTCCGGCAACGATCATCGCCTGCACGCGCGTCACCGTGACACCTAACCGCGCTGCCGCATCTCTCGTCGTCAGTAAGTTCATCCGCGCACTTTTATACCTGCTACATAATTATTGGTCAAGGCTAACCCTTTCATGCCCAATATGTGAGACTCATTTGATGTGAATTTTTACTGGCGACAGGATATAGCTATTTTCAGGTTAGCAGCGAAGCATATCTCCAATGCTTGGGTGCACTTCGCGGTCAACCAAAGTTGACAGATTCGGTCAACCGGTTGACCCTGACTGTACGCGCCTTTGCACTCAACACTTGACGGTCAACCAAAGCGCGAAAAAGAGACTTGACTGTCAACCGGCTTTTCACTCAAATGTTGCTTCCGATTGGTAGAGAGGTCAGAGCATGATTACGGCAATTGTGACTTGCGGTTCTGGGGAAACTCATATTCGCCGTTACGACACAGACGATCCCGCACAAGCTAAACGCAGTTTCATAGAAGATTGGATCAACGGTAAAGTTCAATGGCAGTATTTCGAGTTCGACGGCCCCGAATGCGATGTTGCAGTACCCGCCTTCACACCAGAGTTTCTGCAAGAAGAATGTCTTGACGATTATTACTCTTACCGGATCGAGGAGGGCGTGCATATTTGGGAGTGGTATTGCTGCACCGGGATTCACGGCAGCGATGAGCACCTCATCACGGGTTACTTTGTGCCACATGAATACGTCTTGCTTGGATAATCAAACGGCGTTGAGTTGGTAATAAAACAGAATGCGCCGCACCGACCAAGCGCGCGGGGCTACATAACTATCGGTGCATCGACCGAAAACATTGGAGATGAAAACTATGCGCGATGATCTACCTTGAGCGCCTGGCCGCGAGATTGAGTGCGGAAGATTTCCGGCAAGTAGTCGGGAGATTGAGCGACGCGGATTTGCGACGGCGCGCGCAAAACGAGATGGAAGCGAAAGCGATTTTTTTACAGAGCCAGCGAGAAGGCAAAACAGAGGAAGAGCGCACGGCAATCTTCACTCGTTTGATGAAAGAGCGACAGGCAAAGTATGACGCTGCGCGAGCAAAAGAATAACCGGACGCCGGAGATGAAAATCGTCAACACACGGCCTTAGACTTCGCGCCCGCGCCCAGAAGGAAAGCCTGATGCGTCTACCGTATAAACCCGTCTCAGGTCAGGCGACTTGGCGATGTTCGAGATTGGCGACGATTGCAATATCCGCCGCTTCTATCCGCAGCCCGGCGGACGCCTCCGCTTGGAAAAGATGCAAGACGGCGAACGCCGCGCGGCGATCTATTTTCCCGGCGAAGTGAAAATCATCGGGCGCGTCCTGCGCGTTGATCGCGCGGGTGTCAGTGTGCCACTCGCAATCTCGCTTCGACCTATCCGCGAAGGGAGGGCAAGCTAATGGCTAACGAAAAGCAAACGAGAATCAAACAAGAAGCAAACGATGCAGCCCCTATGACGCGCGGCGCATGAGTGATAAGCATCGAGTGGTGATCTGGAAGGGCGCGAGGTTCTAAGCTTCGCGCCCCTTTTTCCTTTTAGTGCGGCGTAAACCGTCATCCACGCCCCTTGCGGCATAAATCAAACTGATGATAGAAATGCGGTGTTAACTGGAATGGGTAGGTATAACACGCCGATTCGACGTGTTATCTGGACATGGTTGGTTTAATCAGTAGCTAGGTTGCTTCGTGTAAGGTGCGGAAAGAGTAAGAGGAGACGTTGATGTGACAACTATTGGAACTGTCGAAAGTTTATGGCGTTACCCGATTAAAAGTATGAGCGGCGAGGCGATGTCCGAAGCGTTTATGGGATTTTCCGGCTTTTACGGCGACCGATGCTTCGCCTTTAAGAATTCATCGGCACGCAAAGGAGTTCCTTATCTGATCGCAACGGCACAGCAGCAAATGCTGCGCTATCATCCACAGTTTCGTTACGCCGAAAGAGCGGCGAAACCGCCGAATTTGATTGAAGCGATGAGCATTGCGCCCGGTATCACTCCGGCAAACGCCGAGCCAAACGACCTAATTTTGGATGTCGTTACGCCGTCAGGTGCGACTCTCGCTGTTGATGACCCGGCGTTGATAGAAATGCTCTGTGAAGGATTGCGCGGTGAAAATCACCTAACGCTCGTGCGTTCAGACCGCGCGTTGACCGACTGCCGCCCGGTTTCGTTGATTAGCCTGCAAACCGTCCGACAGGTCGAAGCGGAGTTGGGCGTGCCCGTTGATAAACGACGCTTTCGGGCAAACGTCTATTTTAATCTCGCATCTGGTGACGGCTTTGCCGAGGATGAGTTGGTCGGACGCCGTCTGCGTATCGGCTCACACGCAGAGATTATGGTTCTGGAACGCGACCCGCGCTGTAAGATGATTTCGCTCGACCCCGACACCGGCGAACACAACCCGGAAGTTTTCCGCAAAGTCGTCCAAGCACACGGCAACTTTGCCGGAGTTTATTGCGCCGTTTTGGTCGAAGGAATTTTGACGGAAAGCGATTCAATTGAACTGTTGGACTAAAAGCGCAACCTAACAAGCGCTTGCACCTGACCGCGAATAGCGTAGCTTTCATGCGCAAGGCTTGCCCGTAATCACGTCCCGCCGCGGCGGGTGATGCCGGGCGTTAGATTGCTGCATTAATTCGATAAGGTTAAATTCTTCATATGACCGATAAACCAATTGCTCTTGACGCTTATGAGGCTTTAGCCGAAGCTTACGCGGCAGTTATTGACACAAAGCCGCATAACGCATATTACGAACGCCCCGCGACTTTATCGTTACTGCCAGAGGTCAAAGGTAAAAGAGTTCTTGACGCTGGCTGCGGTCCCGGCGTTTATTCCGAATGGTTGATTGAGCATGGTGCTGAGGTTGTTGCCGTCGATGCCAGTCCGAAGATGGTCGAGTTGGCAAAGCTAAGGCTTGGTAGGGCAACCGATGTTCGACAAGCGGACTTGAGCAAGCCTTTTACCTTTCTGAATAGCTTGTCCTTCGATATTGTGCTAAGTCCGCTCGTTCTGGAATACATCGAAGATTGGGGCAGTACGCTCGCAGAGTTTTACAGAGTCCTGCGTCCGGCAGGTCACTTCGTATTTTCCGTCACTCACCCTTTCTTCGATTACATCTACTTCAAATCGAACAATTATTTTGAAACAGAATTAGTCGGCAGTGAGTGGCGAGGATTTAAGCCGGTTCGAGTTCATGTGCCAAGTTTTCGCCGCTCGCTCGGTGCAACCCTCAATCCACTTATCGAAGCCGGTTTCTGCTTGGAAAGAATTCTTGAGCCAAAGCCAACGGATGAGTTCAAAGAAGCAGACCCAAAGCATTATGAGGAATTATCACAGCAGCCGTGTTTCCTATGCATCCGTGCTAGAAAATGAACCCCGCAATCTAACAAGCTGTTGCAGCGCGACGCCTCGATAGCTTCATTCTCAAGCATCATCCTAAAGCTGAGGTTGGATGCTGTTCGCTAGGCGCGGCTGAACAGCATCGTTAGCTGCTCGTATTATTCGCCGCGCGAATTGGAAGGAGAAACATGAGTGCTGAGAAATTGACGAGGTCATATCTCTTTAGGGTGTTTTGTAAACACGGCGTCAAAGCATTTGCCGTTCAGTTAGTCGTAATGCTTCTCACAGTGGGCATAGTCTTCATCCCCGTTATAAACTGGTTTGCTCCCCTTCTGGCAGTTCTCGTGACTATTTTGTATATCCCATGGATAAAGCTCGTGGAATTGACGAATCTTTTCCCGCATGGTTATATGACCGGCTCAGCCATTGGGGGGTGGCTGTTGGGGGCGCTAATATACAGCTTGGCTTGGGCCGCCATTAAAACTTGGGTAGTAAGGAAAAGATTAGGTGTAGTCCACAGCGCATCTAACAACTCATTGAACCGGAGCGCGGATTGATTGGCTTTCATCTTTTTAATGGCTTGTAAAAAAGTGCGGATAGCGATAAAACTCTGCTCCGAATCAAAGCCCGCTAGTGGATAGTCTAAAATGCAACCAGCCCTTTGAGATTGCTTATGACCGCTCAGCCTCCGCCCACGATGCCACCCGCACCAAACCAACCGCGCTCGGTTCGAGGATCAGTAAAGATACTATTCTATACGGGACTGTTAGTTGTCGCACTGCCCATAGGAACGTATATGGATGCTGCATCGGATTATGCGAGGGTAAGCCGCTTAGTTGATGAGGGAAGGCAAGGGGTATTCATGGTGGATCAGAATCAGTCCGTTAGCCGAGAGAATCGGTCCGCTAGTGCGGGGGATTGGTTTTACAGGGGAAGAATTGATGGAACTCAAGTGCTGCTCAAAACTAATAATGCTTTTTCAGATTTCCCTGTTTACTTCCCGGGTCAATCATATTCAGTATTCTATGACGCTGGAAAATTAGCTGAATACGCAGCCACAGCCGATACAACAAGAGTTTTCTCTGAATATGTAGCTGGTTCCTTACAAGAGAGTAAGTTGAAGATTTTCCTGCGTGAAGGATACCGCCTAGCTTGGTGGGCGGTGTTTGTCATATTTGAAATACTTTTCCTTTATCTTTTTTGGTTCTTTTCGAAAAAACTCCGAGCGAGGGCTATATGAAAAGCATGTTTGCTCTTCTCGCCTCTTAAGACTTTTAGGTTTCTAGCCGCGTTATTGACACGCCGTTTTGATTCACAACTAATCTCACTGACAAGTCATCCCCCAAGCTTTCACCGCTGCGCGGCGCATCGCCTGTGGCTGCGTTTCACCCCTCAACCCATGCCATGAGGCTAATTCAACACAGGGCATTCTCGCCCCTTGTGACATCAATCAAACTGATGATAGAAAGCGTTGTTAACTGGAAGGGGTAGGCATAACACGTCGGATCAGCGTGTTATCTGGACAGTGGAGGTATAACACGTCGGATCAGCGTATTATACCAACCCGGTTGGTTTAATCAGTAGTTAGGCCTCCGGGTTGAATGATTACGAAACATAATGAGCATGGATGAGAGAAAGCGTCGTCGAGCAGTTGTACGCGACCTGAGGGAAAAGGAGCGAGCGCATTTTATCGCCTCTTTGCCGGCCTCGAAGTCTGACGTACGTGATTTGTTCGATTATCTTGATAGAGCGGATGAGTCGTGCAACCACACTCTGAAGCAGACGTTTGAGTTCATCAGAGAAAGAAGTTTGCCCGAAGAGAACATGGTGGCTTGGCTGGAAGAGCACGGCGGGTTTTGCGACTGTGAAGTCATCTCTAATGTCGAAGATGCGTGGAATCAGATGGTGGAAGAAGAATGGCGGCGGAGTTGAGTGGTGAAATGCCGGATGCCTAACAACGGCATGCACCCGACCGCGAATGGCGCGGCTGTCATGCGCGAGACGCCGTGCCTGATACGCTGTGTGCGCGGCGGGTGATGCCGGGCGTTATGCGGCTAACTTGAAAGGAGAAACAAATGAGTTCTATAGCTAAGTGGGTTGACTACGACACACCTTTCGTCCGGCAGCGTTACAATCGGCTTGCCAAGTTCTTCGTTTTCTTTGAGTGGCTTTTCTTGCTCCCTCCTAGCATACGGAGCAAAGCGGTCAGCCGCTTAGAACTCAAAACTGGCAGTCGTGTGCTTGAAGTCGGATGCGGAACGGGCAGAAATCTTGCTCCGTTGCTCGAAGCAGTCGGAGCGGAAGGTTATGTGTACGGTGTAGATTTATCCGAAGGAATGTTGGCAGAGGCTAAAGAGCTATGCGCCCGACAAGAGTGGCGTAACGTGCAACTGATACGAGCGGACGCGGCTGATTATGCTTTACCCGAATCTGTTGACGGCGTAATCTTCAGTCTTTCATATGCGGTCATCCCTCATCACCAAGAGGCTCTGCGTCACGCTTGGAATCAATTACGTCAAGGCAGCTACCTTGTCATCATGGACGCTAAACTTCCATCCGGCATTTTGGGCAAGCTGCTTCATCCATTTGTGGTGTGGACTAGCAGATTGACGGTGCTTGGGAATCCAGATGTACGCCCGTGGGAGGAGCTTCGGGAATTGACCGACGATGTTGATTATGAAGAAGCGCAGTTTGGCACGTACTACATTTGTCGCGGCAGGAAACATTAAGCGGAAAACAGTAGCCTCTTGAATACGCCGCCGCATAACAAGTCATTCGAGCGGACTGCCCGCCAGCTTGCCTGTTATCAAAGTTGTGTGGTGCTTTCGAGGTTGTGTGTTGCGGGCGGGCAGCCGCTCAATTCCGGCGTTAGGCGTTCTATGGGAGGGAATGTTGAATAAGTGGAAACATCTTTTTATTGATGGTGAGTACGCACGGAGGGAGAAAATTCTTTCCGGTCTAACTCTTGAGCAGGTGAAGCATTCGCCTTCCGAGCAATCGCACTCTATCTATGAGGAGTTGTGGCATGCGGCTCGTTTGCAAACCATTGTTGTCGAGAGCGACGAAGGGTGGTATGAAACTTGGCAGAGTGGCGAATGCTACCCTGCCCACCCTCCAAAGGAGGAAGAAGAATGGTTTGCCCTAGTGTCTGAGTTCCTCTCTGGGTTGGAGAAGGCTCTGGAGTGTGCCTCCTCACCTGAGAAATTGGGTGTAGAAGTTGACCCGGGAGTAACGATGAGTGATGTCTTGCACTCACTAGCGGTACACAACGCATATCATATGGGGAAGATAGTGGCAGTCAGACAGTTAATCGGGGCTTGGACACCATAAGAAGCCAAACGGCAAGATTGCTTATTTGAAAACCAAGACGCTCCGCGTAAAAATAAACTTGCGCGAAGTTCGGCGCGTGCTAAAGATAACGACACGCCTAACAAATCATTGGACGTGAGGGCGAAACAGCTACTTTCTTATCGCGTTGTCCGTTAAACTTTAGCGGGCTTGGCGGCGGTTTCGCCCCACGTCATCTCAGCCGTTATGCGCTTTCCGTTATGAAACCTGAACGAGTTAAAATTTTGGGCATTTATCTGATTGCAATTTGTGTTTTGCAAATCTGCCTGTATCTTGTCATGTCTTTTGTTGCGTTGAATGGAAATCTTTGGCTTTTTCATTTCGAGCCGCGCATCGGCACTATCGGCATTATTGAACTTTTTTCTCGCGGCGCACAGCGAATCGTTCTTACAGGCATTTTTCGGTGGTTATCGGTTGTTTGGATTCTTGCACTTGGATTGCTGATGCTTTTCGGTCGCCCGTTAATCAAAACATACATCGTTTCTGAAATTATTCTTGCACTTCCAAGTTCGCTAGTTTTTTTAGTATTGGTAATAAGTGGTGTGGCAAACTTGAGTGCAGCGCGCTTTGAAATGGGAATGACGTTTCTGGGAATGATATTTATTCCTATTTTGGTTGCGGTGTTCTTTACTATAATTCCGTTAGGTTGGGCGTTTTGGTTATTGCTGAGTTCATGGTTAAGAGAGAAACGAAGATTTACGAGTGAGGAAAACCTAAACGCGCCGAACAACTCATTCGACCGGAGCGCGAGTTAGTTCCTGCGCTGTTTATCCTCTAGCCTAGAACATCAGTATTCGCATGTTGCTTCGTCTGTGGCTGCGCTTCTCGCCTCCATCCATGCCGTGATATAGGCTGATTCAACACAGGCGATTCTCGCGCCCTTCCTCGTTCGTCGGCGCAGTCGCAAATACGAGAAGATACGTTTCTGCGCAAAACTTGTATAATCGCGCTCGCCAGCAGAACGTGTATCGGAAGGTACACCAGCAGCCCGGTTTGATATTTCGCTTCCACGATTTCTCGCCGGAACTTGAGAGCCTTGCGACCTCTCCTGCTGGCACTCACGCCCCTTGTAGCGTAAATCAAACTAATGATAGAAAGCGGTGTTAACTGGAAGGGGTAGGTATCACACGTCGAATCGGCGTGTTATCTGGACACGGTTGGTTTAATCAATAGTTAGGCGGCCTGCGTTCTTGCGTTGCGGAGGCGAGTGGTTGGACGTCGGAGGGCGCGTCGTTGGATAGATAGAGGCACGACAAGCTCGCGAGGTGGATTTTTCCGGGTTGTTCCCGCAAGAATGATGGCCACGAATTGAGGACGAGACAAGTATGAGCGATCCAGAAACAACATCGACGCCTTCCGACACCGCGTCACGAACGTTCTACCATGGCACCAAGGCGGACCTGAAGCCCGGGGACCTGCTTCAAGGCGGATATTCCTCCAACTACACGGAGCGGAGATCGCCATGGATCTACTTCAGCGAGACCGTGTTCGCGGCTACTTGGGGAGCGGAACTGGCAAAGGGAGAAGGTCCGGGACGGATCTACGTGGTGGAACCTACGGGGCCGTTTATGGATGATCCCAATGTGACCGACAGAAAGTTTCCGGGTAATCCCACGAAGTCCTATCGCTCCCGTGAGCCGCTGCGGGTCGTGGGCGAATACCTGGATTGGCAGGGACACTCCCCGGAGGAAATCCAGGCAATGAAGGACTTCATTAAGGACAAGGAGCCCATCGACGACTGAGCGGCTTTCCGCGTGGGTAGAGAAGTCAGGGCGTGGACATCCGTACGAGCGGGTCTAGCATTCTCAAATCAATAGGTGAGATCCAAAGGTCGGGCCGCCCAACAAATCATTGGACGTAAGGGCGAAACAGCGACTTTCTTATCGCGTTGTTCGTTACCCTTTGCTTGTGCGTATTCGGTTTCGCCCCACGTCAACTCCGCCGTTAGGCGCAGCAAAACGCGCTATAGGTCAGGGTATAAGAATATGGGATCAACCGTAACAGCAAAATGTACTTGTGGATTTCAGCAAGTAAATCTGCCGATTGGAGGCGGCTTCGAAAGCTCTGCGTACTTTTGTAGTTTTCCTGTATTTTGTCGTACATGTCATAACTTGTCATTAGCAAACCTTCTCGCTGGAGTATCGTCACGGAGAGCTTTTCAGAGACTGAAGAGATTATTACTGAGCCCATGGGCGGGTATCAGAGGTAAGCCAGCAATAAAGCCTGAACTGCCAGAGTGCGGATCATGTGGTAGTCCCGATATTGTAGCCTATGACTGCGAAGAATTGGTAAAGGATAAAGGAAAACCTGTTGTAACTTGGAATGTTGAAAGAGAGATTGGAAGGGTACTTGAATTAACTGATGGAAAATACTTTTGCCCAAAATGCAAGTTATACGAGATGAGTTTTAAGCCCGGGACCTTTGGGTTTGATTAGGACACCACGGCAGCGCCTAACAACTCATTCAACTGGAGCGCGAGTTAGCTCCTGCGCTGTTTATCCACTAGCCTAGCGCATCAGTATTCGCGTGCTGCGCCTTCTGTGGCTGCGTTTCACCCCTCAACCCATGCCGTTGATTCAGCACAGGGCGTTCTCGCGCTACTTGCTAAACCATGAAAGCCGGACAATGGCGCGGTTTCACCCTTTCACCCTTTCGTGATATAAGGCGCGCCATGCGCGATCCCTGCCCAGACTGCCGGAAACAGGACGGGCAGCACAGGCATCATCGCATACAATTTTACGCTTCAGTGGTTCATCTGCGGAGGCGTCGTATGGAGGCGTTCGTTAGTCATGGCCGGAATAGCAGTCGAAGCAACCAAACAAGCCCTTTATTACTATGGACCTTCTCTGTTGACGCAGCAGTATTTTGAGAAGCATAAGAAACCGCCCGGCTTACTGGACAGGCTGCAAGCGGCGGCGGGACCGCACAAGACTGGAAAAGATCCTCACATTGCTGGTCGTGCGCTCGACATTATCCTCTTCGCCAAAGACCCGCAAGAAAAAGAATACGCCGACCAAATCGTGCAAGTTTTTCTGGGGTTGCGGAAAAAGATGGATTTCGTCTCGGTTGTCTACAACGGGTGGGAGTGGAATGGGCAGGGCGTAAGGTTTCCGCATGTGGACGAAGCGCACAAGACTCACATCCACATCGAATGGGGGAAGAGCGGAGTGGGGATTGCGGCTTTCGCTTCAGACCTAGAGGATGCCCTATATGAAGCGTTCTCTGGCGGAAACCTTAAATCCGGGGATTACGCGGCTGGGTAAATGCTACACTCCTTATGGCGTGTAGATGAGACCGCTCACGAGTTCTGGGCAAGCAACGAATCTTGGCGAGTCAGATAACGCATTCTGCCTTCACGTTATCAGCCGCATTTTCAAATTCGCGCCCGTGTTGAATTTCATTTAGCCACGACCGCTATATCTGGTAGGCAAACTTTATCGCTTAAAGTTCTACATGGAATTGAAATCGCAAAGGCTTGTGTGAGGGCGGAACTGCGAGCAGTGAGTTTTACCAAGACGCATAATTGAAAGTATCGGACGCGCTGTCCGTTTCGACACTCTTTTGCAATCCCCGGTCTGCTAAGTAACTACACTTCCGAGAGAATCTGATTCTTCCTCGATTGATAATCTTGCTCGGTGATGAGGTCAGCCATTCGCAGTTCCTTTAATTCTTTGAGCCGCGTCGCGATGCTTTGCCGTCCGGTGTTCGCATCGCCCACGGCAGGGTCTTTTTGAGGCGGCGCCTGCCAGTCCTCGCTGGGCGGCGGCTGAGGAGTAGCAGGAGTTTGGCGCATCGCTGGCGGCGTGCGCGTGGCAGGAGTTGAGCTTTGAAGAAAACGCGCGAGGGTGAAACCCAAGTCTGTCAACTCGCGTATGCGTCCAGCATCAATCTCCTTGTTCTCGCGGTAGAGGATGAGTCGGTCGCCCATGGCTTCCGCGACGAGGGAGCCGAGAAATTTGTCGCGATTCTGAACGAAAAAGTCGAGCAACGCCGGATGCAAAACGCTTTGAAGCGTGTGAGGGTCGCGCCCTTGCACGATGTACTTATCAGAGAACTGCGGATACGCGGCGAAATCTATGTCTTGAAGACCGAGTCCTGCGGAGATTTTAGCGACGAAGCCTTCGGCAATGATGGCGAACTGCGGGAGATTCAGTTTATTTGAGCGGAGGTAGAATATCGTAGGGTTGCTAGAGAAGGTATGAACGCCGTGCCTGTCACGCCCGCGCTTTATAGAAAAAGAGTAATCGAAGACAGCCCCCAACGCCCCATCTATCTGAGCGTGCAAGAGATTCTCAATCTTCCACTCGTCGCTGGCGCGTCTCATGTTTAGATAGCCGAACCCGCTCAGGTCAATCGCACCGGGCGAGGCAACCTGCTCAACGAACTGCCAATTGAATTGTTGAGCAACGCCGCGCATTGCGTTCGTCCGCTCCTGCCCGCCCCCGAAGATCATTTTCGGTTCTCCTCCGCTGCATTGCTCTTGTCGTCGCCTACTTATACGGCGTGGCATTGGGAGCGCAATGTATCCATAGCACACAACACAAGTCAACGATCTCAAAACGGACGAAGCGGTTGAAAAGAACCCTGCTCTACGCTAGAGCTTCATATATGTTAGCCCGGCGCATCAACCACTCATCGTCTGGGGGCGGGAAAATCTGACCTTGTTTTCAAAACTCAACTTCATAATTAACCCAAGTTGCTAGTTATCAAGGCTGAGAAGACCGTGGTCAAAAACAAAGAACTTAGCGACCCAGCGAGGCTCTCGTTGGAAGGCGTCACCGGAACGCTTTTCAGCAAAATCAATAACTTAGCTATCTTCAACACTTATAACTAGCAACTTGGGTTAATTACGGGAATCAGACACGCCGTGTGGCAAAAGCTTCGCTCCTCACAACGAACTGTTCCCATTATTGTATGTCAGTCGTGACGACAGTTCTGTCGATTACATATCTTCACTATTTTAAGTTGCCATCTTGAGTTCCACTAATGACGAATCCGCTTCTTTGATTTTATCTAAGGCGTCGATCAACTTGATGTTCTTCGCCAGCCCCAACAATTGCAGCGTGCGGATGCCCCACCAGTTTATGTCCACTTCATACCAAGCAAATCCATGTTTTGCCGCAGACGGGTGCGCGTGATGGTTATTGTGCCAACCTTCTCCCCATGTCAGGAGTGCTACCCACCAGTTGTTGCGTGAATCATCATTCGTCTCGAACCTTCGCCTGCCCCAAAGGTGAGTCGCCGAATTGACGAGCCATGTCGTATGAAAGTTGAACGTCACACGTAAGAAGATGCCCCAGAACAGCATCGACCAGCCCCCCCCACCCAAAAGCAGCACACCGAGCACAATCAGTGGCACGTAGTACAATTTCTCGAACCAGCGATGCATGGGGTCTTTCATCAGATCAGGGGCATAGCGCCAACACACCTTGTTATCATACCGCTGCGCCGTGCCTTTTAAGATCCACCCCATATGCGCCCACCAAATACCCTCGCGCGGCGTGTGCGGGTCGCCCGCCGAGTCCGTGTGCGCGTGGTGAATGCGATGCGTCACAACCCACGCGATGGGTCCGGCTTCAAGCGCAAGCAGTCCGCAAAGAGTAAGGAAATACTCGACTGCTTTGGGCGTTTTGAACCCACGATGGGTTAATAACCGGTGATAGCCGATCCCGATCCCGAGGCTCCCAGTCACCCACCAAAGTAATAAACTTGCGAGCAGCGCATGCCAAGAGAACATAAAGAGCGCGACCAGCGCACCGATATGAAAAACGATCATCGTAATGTAACTCGGCCACTTGATGCCGGTCTTAGTTTGAATATTCGTGATCTCTTCGTGACGCATTTTAAGTTCCTTACCCTTAACAAATGTATATAGATAACTAGATGATTTAACAGGAGGGATGATGCTGATTCGTTTGTATTACTTATGTAAGGCTTTGAGTTGGAGCGGGAGAGTTTGCTGATCGTGAGTGGAGACGCGGGCGTAGATTCTAACTTTCATCATGTTGAATATAAATATTGGGGTGTCAAAAAACCCTCTAAAAATGTATATCAAAACTTCAATGTTTTGGGGTGATTTTAATGCCTGAAACTGCCTGTCAGAAAACTACACTTTATTGACATCGTAAGTATAGCAGAAGGAATGAATGTTGTGAGTAGATGTGCCGCTGACGCAAGAGTTCATCGAATAGGGGCGCTAGACCACCGGCGGGCAAGTGTTGAGCAGGGGGCGCGAGGTTCAAAGCTTCGCGCCCTCTTTTTATAGCATCTTGCAATTCTGGCAATTCTTTCTTAACGCAAAAAATGTATAATCGCGCTCGCCAGCAGAACGTGTATCGAAAGGTACACCAGCAGCCCGGTTTGATATTTCGCTTCCACGACTTCTCGCCGGAACTTGAGAGCCTTGCGACCTCTCCTGCTGATACTCACATCCCTAAGCCTTCATCCCCGCGTGCTGCGCCGCCTGTGGCAGCGTTTCGCGCCTCAATCCATGCGGTGATATAGGCGGATTCAACACAGGGCATCCTCGCGCTACTTTTCTACGTCACCCTCACGTCACTTCTGGAAAGACGCGAAGCGTCGCGCGGCTTCGATTCGCACCTTTCGCCCTCTTCGTCTAATCATTGACACCGCGCAGGCGTCTGGCTTATCAAGCAGGGCATGAACCGCCCGCTTGTCTTGGCGCAAACCCTACCTTCTACTTGAAAGGAGAGTGTCTATATGGAATCAAAAGAGAAGTGCGAAATTCATAACTTGGCATTACAGCTTATGCAGGTTCCGGTAAGTTATGGTTTACCCTTTCGCGATCAAGATTTGCAGGAAGCCCGGAGAACATTATTTCCTCACTCGAAAATGAATGTGTTGGGCGGGTGCATTGCAGAGTCAATGGGACGCTACGCTGAAGCATTAGTCTGCGCTAAATGTCGTGAAGCAGAAGCAGCTTGGAGAAAAGATAATCATCGAGAAAAGAAATTTCGGAGTTTAGAAATCTAATCTTTGAGGGCAGGCTGTTATTTGTGAATGGTATGACAACTCATTGAATCCGCCGCATCCCTTCATATAGGGTTATTCCGCTCATATAACCTAATGTTCGACTCTTTATGAGGTGATCCACCGGAGACCGCGCCTTGTACAATGGTTGATGACCAAATCAATCCCCGTACAGGAGGCCTCCGATGGATCGAGATACTTTTATCATCACTGTGTT
>MWWH01000099.1_pt1 | contig 21605 bp, 24 predicted proteins | sample 1047231 | NCBI WGS metagenome assembly MWWH01 (sample SAMN06349967, study PRJNA376086) | soil metagenome | isolation source: MG3-2 sample Antarctic (ecotone) soil | place: Antarctica | collected 2015-01-13 | reverse complement strand
GTAAGTACCCACAGCTTCCGGCGCACTGCCCTAACTATGATGTCTAGTGCTGGAATACCCCTGCGAGTGATTCAGGAAATATCAGGACACAACGATTTAGGGACGTTGCAGCGCTATTTAGAAGTCACGCCAGATCAGCGACGTAATGCTGTAGCGGCGATCGGCTTTTGATGGGCTGCAAAATATCCGCGCCTTGGTCACTGATTGTTAGATTGAGGCGGTACATACTTTCCATCGTTGTCGTAGTAGCCATTCACATCAACATCTGTCCAGCCTGGACCATCAATAACATCTGTAGATCGCTGTAAAACTCTGAGAACTGTAGACGTTTTCATGATTCTTTGACTTCAGGTAAACTTGCCTTTCTATACTGACTTTTGTAAATACAGATTAGGTTTAGAAACAATAAAGAATTGCATAAAGAGTTAGTGAATACTTAGGTATTAAGCGCTAAAATGCCTCTTGATAATTTTGGTAATTTAATTATTTAACTACACTTTAATAGCAATTTCTAATACGTAGGTATTTACAAACTATTCATGCAATTCTTTATTGTTTCTAAACCTAATCTGTAATTGCTGAAGCCAGTATAGGAGAAAGGTCAAGTGTACGGAGTAAATATATGTCTGTTATCCCTGAGCAAGTTAGTTACGAAGAATTGATGCAGGTTTTAGTGTGTGAGTCATCAAATCTTACCTCAGTGCAGAAATTTGAGAGGCTCAGTAAATTTGAACAAGCAAAACAGGCAAGATTGGATAGAGAAGCCTGCTTTTATTGGCTTGCGCTCGAACTTCTGGTTTAACTACAGCCCAATCCTATCAATATTTGGCTGCTACGCCACGCGCGACGTGGCTTCGCTAATAACTTCCACACCTTACGCAAAAATTTAGCTCTAAAATAAGCTTAAAAGCTTTACAAATCCCAACTTTATGACGCAAGAAACGCCGCCATCAGGAAAACATTTTGTTCAGGACTATCTCAAGGCTTGCGGCTATGGCTATTGTCTGCCTGGGCAGCCAAGACCGCCAGTTAAAACAACTGGGAACATCGTCCAGGATTATATTAATGCTGCTGGGTTTGGGCTACCCAAAAAAATAGAAGCACAAGACTAGCTAGGGCGATCGCGCTTATTGGCTTCATAGGGATTCGGACGACTCCCACTTCTTATAAGACTTCCAGTCCAACTATTATAGGTAGTACCGGATGGTGGTGGAATTTGATGAACTACAGGGCGAGAGGCAGTCAGTACAGCCCCAGCTAACGCCGACGGGTAGTCGTCTACCGCCGCGCCCGTACCGCCAGAAACATCCCAAGTACCATTTGGTCTGTATTTCACTGTGAGATTTTTTATCTGCTGGATGGCTTTGGGATGTTGGTATAATTCCAAATTCCCAGCGTTGGCGAGTTCTCTAAGTTTTGAATAAGCTTCAGTTTTACTTGGAGCAGTCCAGGTCAATTCTCGGATTTTAACCTTACCTGATAGCCTCTGAATCGTACTAGAACTGTTGTACTGGTCGAGGACGACTAGGGCGAAATTGTAAGCTTTGTGCTGCTCTAGAATCCAATCTTCCACCAGGGCGATCGCTACTTGAATTTTCTTGCCATCGCCCCAACTAGGGGTGAATTGATGAAACTGGTCTACTACCAGACGATCGCCATCTAAGTGAGCAATGCAGGCTATGTAAGCATCTCGTCCGCCTCTTGCTGGGTCAAGACTGAGATAGTATGTACCCTTGAATTTTGGCAGAGGTGGCAATATGCCGCGATCGTGATTAATACTAGCGTCCACTAATTGAGTATCGAGGAAGGCGGCGACATTCCCTGTAAATTCTGCGCCGTACTCGATTTTAAATAGTTCGGGGTCGCGGGCTTTTTCCCCGTCGAGCCAATCAGTGCTAATAGTTTTATTGACTTCCCAAGTTGGCAAATTCACGCACTGCATATATAGGAATTGCCCTGAATCTGCCTGCTTGTATAAATCCCAAAACACGCCTTGTTGAATCCAAGGTGACGATAATAACAGGATTTTTCCCAGTTTGCCAAACTGAGCCACTGATGGAGATAGCGCTGCGTATAATGAATCACCCGCCGCATTCCCTGCTTCTGTATCTAGGGCGTGGGCAAGTTCGTCGAAAATTACTACAGGGCAAGCCATCCCCCGACCGGAGCGACTAGAAGCTGGCAGCGCCTTAAATACCGCACCGTTACGCAGTTCTAGAGTGTCGGTTGTATCTCTGACAATTAACGGTTTTAGTATGGGGGAACTGCTGATTAAATCCTTGACGCTTTGCAGGGCGATTCGGGCTTGGTCGATTGTGTTGGCAACAGAGACAATATAGAATTTTTCACCTGGTCTTAGATGTTTCTTATACTCGTCCGCCAACATCGTCGCGGCATAGGTGGCACAAGCAGCCGCCATTAAAGTTTTGCCGCTCCGACGACCCAGCGCCCAAACTGCTAGTGTATAATTTCCGCTCCAGAACTCCTCTAAAATTTCAGCTTGCTTATCCCACAAAGGAGTATTGAGCAAGTTAGGGTCACTAGCGAATTGACTGATGCTGACTGCCATTGCCGTTGGGTGTAGTTGTTTCTAGGTAGGCTAAATATCCCTTCAGATTCTGTTCTGGATTACCCTGCGGCTCTACATTGGGTCGATTTGGTTGATAAAAGCCAGACCAACGGGCAATCGCTTCTGCTGCTCTAATCTGGATTCGAGCATCGCTGTGATCTAAAGATTCTATTGTCCTGCGGATAGCTTTGGGCAATCCTTTAGTCAAGGCAGTTTTGCACTTATAAAAGATTTCTTCTCCTAACTCTGATGCAAGCCTAGCTTGAGCTTCTGCCATAGCTTGGCGCACATCAGGTAAAGTCGCCCACCTTTGAATAGTACGAAGCCCTATGCCTAACTGGGATGCAATCGCGCTGTGGGGCAATCCTTCCGCCAATAGAGAAACCGCCTTTAATTGTTTTACTGTCAACCTAGAATGCTTAACAGCCATTTTCCGCCACTGTGCCGCCATTTTCTCTATGGTTGCATAGGTTTCTCTAGGTCTGCGATTTCCTCTTTCAGCTTGGCAATCGCGCTATCAAATCTACCCACATCCGCAGTTTTTAGACTTGACAATCTCTCAGACCGTACCGATTTAAAGTCTTTCAATTCCAATTGTTTAGTAGATAATAGTGACGCTCGGTACTCGCGCTCAGTCCGCAGTTTTTCCTCTGCTTGTTTTTGCTTAATTTCTGCCCACTGGCGCTCTTGGTCTTGGCGATACAAGCGACTTTGGTCTAAACGTTGCTGTTCTATCAATCGCCTTTCTTGCTGAAATAAATCGAAAAATTTGTTACTTAAAACAAAGCGATCTTTTTCCTCTACAAAATGGGGTAGATATAGCGGCTCAATGTTGAGCAGCGAATTTCTATTTAATACTGCCCCGCTGCTCGTTGGTGGATTAATTTCAGCAAAATCTTTTTCGTATTCCAAGGCGATCGCCTTCAAATTGAAGTAGAGATTTTGTAACGATTGGGCAGCAGTTTCAACATCAGCGAACTTGGCTCGAAGTAGCGACTTGCCTTGCTCGATTCGCTTTTTTCTCGACTGTTTTAACTCGACTACCTCTAATTCCTCAAGCTGGCTCTGTTTCTGAATTAAACGAGAACTTAGTTCGGCGATCGCGTCCTTTAATCCTCGTAAAACGGGTTGCCGCTCAACTACTTGTGCGGCGGCAAGCCTCACAGACTTTGAAATAGTCTCAGCATCAGATTCACCTAACGATAATTCTAAAGTTCGACCGCCAACAGCCACTAATTCCGCCTGTAGGTTTGCAATTTCAGACTCAAAAGATTTAATTTCCAACTGTAAATCGTCAATTTTTTGCATGAAAAAAACTCCTAAATTTATGTTTGTTTAGCGTGATCGCCGTCGATTCGACTTGTATTCAGCCAACAACTTTAAATGATTTCGCGCCAAGTTCAGCAGCTTTAAGCACGAACTTTTATAAGCGATCGCTACTATTAAACTGTGGCATTCACTTACTAAATCACTGCGATCGCGTTCAGCTTTTAGTATTACCTGCTCGTTGGGAGTCATTTCAAATCTCCATTGCTGTAAACAAACTTCGCAATTCTCCCGCGCTGAAGTTGACCTTGAGCGCTTGGAGTATTTTCGTTCTCACTAGGGCTGAGGTCGCACTCCAAATCTGTCGCCAGCCCTTAGAGCCGTAGCTCTCAAAGAGCGTTTTAAGCTCCCCAAGCAATTCGACAAGGGGCGATGAAGCAATTAATGGTAAGTATTCCCGTCCCATCCATTGCAGTTCCCCAAATTGAGCTAACTGGGAAGCTGGATCAGTAAAATATGGATCAGTAAAACCCTTATATAGATCTATAGGCGTTTCGTGATCCATTTGTTCGCAACTTGATACAGTTTCTCGTGCAGCCGACCTTTCCCTTAATTGGAGAGATGGATCAGTAAAATATGGATCAGTAAAACCCTTATATAGATCTATAGGCGTTTCGTGATCCATTTGTTCGCAACTTGATACAGTTTCTCGTACAGAAACTCCAGCATCTTGTAACAGCCAACGGTCGAAAACTTCTCCCCTATCGTCAGGACAGATAAAGTTATAAATCCTCACTCTTTCTCGCTTGCCCTGGCTATCGATTCCTTTCTCAATAAACTGAGTTTCTCCCTTCGCGGGTTGGCTAAGTTTAAATCCCACTGTCTGGTTAAGAAGTTCTTGAACGATTGCCATTGGGGAATTGTTAGCTTGGACTGTAACTCCCAAAAACAGTTTGATATCTTTGGCGCAAATTAAAGCTTTTTCAACAATCTGCTGCACTTCTGGGCTATCAGCAGTCCAGTCAACGCCAGGGGTTAAAAGCTTGTCTACCCCCAAAACTTCTAGCGCCTTGACTTTATTCGATAATAAAACTCGATTAGTATCAGGAATCCACGATCGCCCATCAACAGAAATGTCTGCAAACTTTTTTCCATCGCGGTTACTTAAATATTGTTTGCCAATAGTTAAGTAGTAGTGCAGTCTAACTTTTGGATACCAGCCGTCCCCATCCTTAAGAACGAGGTCAGCAGTTGGAGAGGTTAGATAACGTTGTTGGATTTCATAATTGATTTGAGAATGGCGCTCTGCTGGGGTTTTGGTCTTTTGAGCTTTTAACTTTTCGTATTGAGTTTGAGAATCGGGGGGCTGCGCCTCTACAATTTTTTGAGCTTCTTCTACCGTCAATTCATCTCTAGATTCACCCATAACTTTGCTCAATGCTTTTTTGTTGAATTCATCAAGGTGAGAACCCACGTTAGCGATGATGCAACCATTCGCTTCTAAATCTGCCAAAATAGTTTTTCGGTAATGATTGAAGCCACTGTTATTACGAGAAGCCATTTTCAACCAAATTTCTAGCGCAATCGTATTACTTTCAAAGCTGCCAGACTCATCGACAGTAACTCCAGCATTTAGTAAGGAGTTGAAATTAGCTTGAGCCTTTTTAAGCTCCCCGTTACGCAGTGCCGCCGGGGACACGGCCCCATTGCCGATAAAACTTGTGGGTAAACCCCTTTCCGGCAGACAGATATGACGAGGAACTTTAGTGTCTCGTACCCTTGCTAGAACTTGGCGTACATTATTCGTCGGGACAACTCCAGGCGAAAAGCTCCAAACTCCCGCGAAGTAATTGTAGAGGTCGATAGAAACGCCACTCTCAATTATGGGACTAGCGATGACTATATCCCACTCAAGCAAGACTGCGTTTAGGTTATCAATGCACCCATAAGCTGGGTGTTGGGGGTCTGCAACTGTGTCCTTGTCAATAACGAGAATTTTTTGGGAAGGGAATTGTTTTCTCAAGTCTTTCTGGAGATTTTGAGTTCCCCATTTGCTTTTAGTTCGCTGCCCTCCAGTGAAAATAATATGCTTACCACCATCTGTTATGCGCTTAACCAGACTCGAATATAACTCCACTGGACTTTGATAGTTAAAAATCTTTGTGCCTGTTTCGCTTTTGTAATCGCTCGAAATCACGTAGGGTTGCAAGTCCTTCTGTCCTGCCATACCCCTAATAAAATCAATACTTAGATCGCTTAAGTCTGCATCCGCTAGGACAACCCGCCCTAAAGAATCATTACTTAATGCTTTAGTAAATAACGCTTGAAGTTCAGACATGATAGGCAGGCGGTTTTTGGTACAGGTCGAACTGTTGAGGGTGTGCCAAATTACCGACTCGCATTCATCAATGATGATTAGGGCATTGTGCCAACTATCCCCAACAAATCTGACTTCGCTTTGGGGATGAGCAGAATCGACACATAAGGCGAATCCGTAAAGCTTCCCCTCTGGAGTTTGGTGAATTTCAGTTTTGTAGGGCAATTTAAACCGTCGCGCCAATTCTCGACCTAGCTGCTCTCGATAAGTCAACACAATTACAGGCTGCCTTTTTTTGTAGGCTTCCTCACACAAGGCAGAAATCGCCGCCGTCTTACCCGAACCCTTGGGCGCTTTAAACACAACTAACTTAGCATCGTCAGGGACGCTGACATTTCCTAAATACTTGGTCGAAATAACAACATCAGGTTCATGGCTCAGTTGCTTAAATAAGCTGGTCTGCCACAAGACTAAAGGCAGGGCAGAGTCGTAAAGCTTTTCAAATGCCTCCTCGCCCCGCGCCAGGATAAAGTCATCAACGCCCTTTTCTAGACCAGGGAGACTGATGATTTTAACGTCACATCCTTCAGCTTGAAATAGCCGACCTAATTGGCTAGTGGCAATATTGACATTGCGGATAGTTGAAGGTTTGAGGTCACGGTCATAGCAGATGTAGACAGGTCGCTTCTTTTGAGAAATCGCCTTTAAATCTGGAATTAAGTAAGGGGCGATTTTGTTGCCTTGGGCATCTTTGCTACGGTAGCCGCCATAAATCCCAGGTAGGGCGATCGCAACAAAGCTATGGCTAATTAAGCATCCAGCTTTTTTAGCCCCCTCAACAATAATTACAGGGATTTCAGGATGTTTTAGTACCCATGCCCAGAATCCCAGCGCCTCGCCGTTGCTGTCAATGATAATGTTCTCTGGTAGGGCTAATTTGTAGCGTTTAGCAATTCTCTTCCAGATTGAAAGCGGTACTCGGAGCCAAAACGCTCGCGTCCCAACTTGGGCAGGGTGTTCGTATTTAATAAATTTCCCTGGCTTTTGATAATCTTCTTTGGGGCGATCAGGCTTAAAACATCCCCAGTCCATCTCCTCACAGTTGTTCAGAGGGTCAGCACCGTTGCAGACCCAGCCGCCAGCTTCACAGTGAGCGTATCGGTCTAAATACTTTGAAGCCAGCCGACCAGTATTAGTACGTTCTAGCTTTTCTGAGTAGCAAAGGCAGTCATAAATGGCTGAACCATCAATACTCTTGAAGTTCAACGCGGGAATCTCTGGGTCAATGCAGCTATTGCGTAACTCGTTTTGATGTCTTAGGGTAAGCATTAATAGTCACCCCCAACCAACTCAAACTCTTGCTGGACATACCACAGCCACAGGTCAATCTGCCTGCTATTTTCGCTCGTCCAAGCCTCGTCGAGTAATTTATCTAGATGTTCTGGCAATAGGGGGTAAGTTGCTGGAAAATTTTTCTCTGGGGGCGTAGACTTAAAAATTGATATCATTGATTTAGCTCTTGGAGCCATTACTCCTTTAGCGATTAGAAGAAACACCGCACCATACACCCGTGTGGTGAAAGCTCAATCCCTTGCCTTGTCGTCCCGCTAATAACAGGATGTTTTTGGCTTTTTGGGTATTGAGTTGTTTCGTTTACAGGGTTTGGAGTGCTGCTATCGGTCGCCAAACTTCAGGCAGCACTCATTAACTCTAAAAATTAACTAAAACATCAAACTGCAAAACCCCAACGGCTTAGGCTGCTGTGGGTTTTGTAGTTTTAAGGTATTGTCGAATCGCATCTCTTGCTAAAGCAGTTTTGCTAATTCTTTGGCGTTTAGCTTCTGCCAAAACCTTGTTGTAGGTTCCTACATCAAGGCGAGTTTGGATATGCTCGGTTAAGACTTCAGTGTCGTTTAATCGTTGGGCTACCATTGTTTAATTAAATGCAACTAGGGTGTACTTTTGAAATCAAAAAAAATGGCTGGGCTGTAAAAGAAGAGTGTGAGTGCTTAGGTCTGAGTCAGAAAGTTCGTCATAATTTTACTTTTAACCCGCCTGCTTAAGAATTTTTGCTGCTTGCCTAATTCCAGTTGAACATGACTTTTGCCTGCTTTTTTGAAGTGGAGAGGATAGCGGCATTATTTCATAATTCTTTACATTCCTTTTTTGTTTTGTGAGCCAATGGGTCGCCCTTTAGAACGTTTTTCGTTATTACTTGGGCTAATTGACTTTTTTCCAACAGTAGATTTAGTCTCTTGCCCATTTATTAAAACGGACAGTTGGTAGTTACTCCCTCCGAGTAGACGGTTGTAATAACTAAAGCTATTAAGAAATTCCATACAATGATGCTTTAAGTCTTCATCTTGGTTCTCAAGTGCTGTTTTAACGCTCTCTGCGATTAATATATTCAGGAAGTGTTCGCCCCAATAGTGGTCAGGCGAAATTTTCTCTGTATCTAGCAATCCATGCCTGAGAGCTTCCTTATAAATTTTGATAGAGTCAGAGTTGCTAGTTGTCACACTATCTTTAGATAAAAGCTTCCCATTTTTTCTAGTAGTTGGAAAACCTGTTAAGAGTCCAGAATGCTTGATTCGCTGCTGGCAGTTTGAATACTCTACTAAGAACCAAATATGTTCAAAAGAGGGAATTAGGGTAAACAATTTTGACTTGCCGTAGACCTGGTAGCATAAACTTCGTATTGCTAGGGAAAAATCAGCATCAGGTTTTACTCTTAAATCATCCGTAAAATGAATTATTGAGCGTAAGTTTTCCCGTTCAGAGGCATTCATTTCAACAAGGGAATAATTTAGCCACACAGAAAGAGAACGATAAAACTCCCTTAGTCTGGTCAAATATTCTTGCTCCTTTGGATAAGCCAGCACGATTGGAAGACGAGGCCATAATTGAATTTCTCCAATAAAGTCTTGCGTTGTCCAAGCTTCAGGATTAGAGAATTTTGTGCCATTAAAAGGAGTTAACCAAAAGTCATCGAAATATTGATTATTCATTACTACTCTTGACAAGAGGTAAGTATTAAACTTACCCTCAACGTTTATTTATGCGATCGCATATTAGGAAGTGCGATCGCGCTATTATTCCTAAGCTAAAAGCGGCTGCGGCTCATTAATAGGCAAGAGCGGCGCTAATCCATGTCTAGTTAATCCACTAACTACTTTCCCAGTTTGCGAGTCCGCGACTTCTGGATAAAGCGCCGTCGCATCAGGCAGATAAGCGGGGTACTTTTCACTTATTAATTGGGCTGCTTCAAATAATGTTAATTCGTCCTTAGTCGCATCTCTACTAAGAATAGTTGGCGGCTTAATATTTGTGCCATGAACCGTCGCCACTGACCTATCAAAAACCATCCTAATTATCTGCGCTTTGCTCCCACCAAATATTGCGGCAGTTTCGACTTCAGCAGCCAGCATTGTGAAAAATCTTGCCTCGTAACCGTAGATAAGAAAGTGTATGAGCAAGCCTTTAGGCAGCCTTGAATCGTCGCTATTAGTAATAACAGCCGATATAAAAGCGTACTGCTGACTTTCTTTAACTTTGCCAATGCGCCCATGTAAATCTGTATCACAAGCAGCAATCGCAAACTCTAAGAACTTGCCGCGCCCGTAAGTATTTACGCTTTCAATGTTGCCCGGTTCAATATTGCCGATTGAAAAGCAACCTACTTGCTTATTAACGCGCAATTGGTAGGGAGTTTCAGGCATTACAATGATTAGTTGATTGTGTGTGAATTGCATGGTGTGTGTGAGTATTTTGTGAGTGTTTAAAGAGTTAAATAATGCCTATGTAATTAATATTTATCTCTAATTATATAGGCGTTATCTATTGTTAGAAAGGCGTGTCAACAACTACGCGATCGCAAGCGTAACTATTGCTATTTCTAGGAATAGATTTAATGCTACAAATGCCATTATTTAAGTAAGTGCATTGATGGCAAAGTAAAGGAAATTCTTTAATTTCAGTATTAATTACTGGGAGTTTTACCTCACGTCTGGGATAATCCCGCATTCCTTGAACGTAGCCCTGAATGTAAATAACCTCTGCCATTGCAGGAAGCCGACCGTCCGCCGCGTCCGTGATGCCGGAAAGATAGATTTCCTCAATAGCTTCATCCTGTTCTAGGCGCTGGGCTTGATCGAAGTCGAGTAAATATGTCATATTTGTGTTATTGCCGCCTGACGGCTTTTGGTACGGGCGATCGCTGCCCTACGAAAGTTAGCGATCGCCTTTTAAATTAGTGAGCCTCTTTGTTGCGTTTCAGGTGCGGGCTGCTCTTTCCCTTTGCCTTATAATTATTATAACCCATGGTATACCACGGTGTAAAGACTTTTATGTGTATATATTGTTAAATATTTCCAAGGTATACTATGGATTATGAGCATTAGTGTTTACAAGCAGATGTCAGATCCAAGGTATATGCAGGACGAAAAAACTGGGCGCTTTACCTCCAGTGGTTTACCTGTGGTGGCTAGAAAACCAATTTCAGTAAAGCTGCCACCGGAAATAGATGATGTTGTTAGAAGTATGCCTAATCGAGCAGAGTTTTTAAGAGAAGTAATTACAAAAGCAGTGTTAGAGAGAGAACAGCAGTAGGACTTGTCTGCTTGAAGATTTTTGGCATAGGCGATCGCCCGTTAATATAAGTTGTGTAAACCATCATTGGGCGGAGACGAAAACCTTTTGATGGACGATCGCCCTCAAGCTGTTAGCTGCTTGGGGGTTTCTTTTTGCGCTGCCAGACTCTTGCACTGAGCGATCGCCTTTATTATGAGTCCTTATAGTTTTGTGTATACAGCTAGTAAACAAATTGTAGACTGTCTGTCTACACTGTAAACATCCCGTATACAGCTAGTCTACAATTAGTAAACATACTGTCTACACAAAAAATCAAGATTATGGTTACTCAAGTTATTTCCTTCCGCTTCACGGAGCAAGAAATCGAACTTCTAAGGCAGCGCGCCCAGACGCATGATGAAAGTACAAGCGCGATCGCTCAACGCTTGCTAAGGGATATATTAGGATTGTCTACAGAAGTGTTTACAACTGTAGACAGCTTAGAGAAGCGGATAGAAAAAGTCGCGCTACTGATTGTAGACAAGCGTCTACAAGAATGTTTACAGGAGCATATAGCGACAATGTTGGGGGAGTCGAACGCCGGATAGACGAAGCGGAATCTATCGGGCAGAGAACACGCCAGAAACTTCAGCCCCTGACTCGTTCCCCCAATGGGAGACAAAATGAGCCAACGCAAGAATTGCTGCAAAACATAGAATCAGGTGATGCTGGATTGAGTGCGCGAGGGTTAGCTAATCACTTAGGAGTTGCCCATCCCACCATTGGTAGGAAGAAAAAGAAAGGCGCTGATATGTTCGCCGCTTGGAGCAAGGAGCTAGACCCCGATGGACTAGCGTGGGAGTTTAGAGAGGATAAGTATTATTCTTTGCCGAAGGAGAGCGAAAGCTCAGGTTGAGGATTGTCAATTTCAAAAGCGAGGTCTACCTGAGCAAGCCTTCGGGTAGCTTCTAAGCATTCACTAGCAGAAGGATAGCTTAAGTTATTAATGATTGTCCGCCCATTAGCGCTACTGTATGCTCCGTGCCAGTATCCTTGCTCATCCGATTGTAATTCAAGTTTTATATCATTTAAATAATCAGTGATTTTTGTCATTTTTTTCTACAGCTATTAATCGGTAGTAACTAAAAATTGGATAACCTAGCGTAGTATTCCCGTCCGGCAGCACAAACTATCACGCTTGGCAGGAGCCAAATCCTTAGCTGCAAAGTTTTTTAACTCCCCTGATAGCAGGTTAATAACTGGAGATAACAACCATTTATTAACTGATAACAACGTGATAACAAGCTTGATAGCAAGGCTAGAGCAGGTAGAGAAAACCGTTGCACCCATCCCAGAACAAGTAGCTGCCCTGGAGTCAGAAATGGGGGAGTTAAGCGCCTGAGAGAGAAGGGGGAATCTCTCAAGAAGCCAGCTACAGCACCAAAACTCGACGAGGAAATCCTAATCCGCAAAGAACTAGGCAAACTATTCAATGTCACTCACGAGGCGATCCGAATTTGGGAAGAAAGCGGAAAACTTATTGAGTTGGGATGGGAGCGGATACAGCACCTCAAAAGTCCAGTAAAGTACAGCCGTACTAACCCGCTAATCGACCCAGCTTCCGCTCAAGAGTAAACTAAAAATGAACAATTCAACAATTAACATCCCTGTTCTCCAATTTGACCTGTACGAACTTGTAACCCTTTACTGGAACGAGCAAGAACAACACACAAAAGTAGTTAGGCGCTGGTTTGATTTGGAAGACGATCTGTGGTGGGTGTCCGCCGAGATACCTGCAAAATGGGACACGTTGTAAAGTTATATTAAGCCAGCTTACAGAACTCCTGATATAAGTCGGTTTCAGTCACAAGCTGAGTTTGTTACTCCAAATGGAACATCCCCTAAAAAGGTCATTAATGGGCAAGTTTGAGGGACAGAATAGCGTGAAGAGTTGATTTTAGTGTGCAAAAACTTGAATGTCTTACTACCATTTTTGGGCAAGTTAGTAAACTGCTAAAGCACGTTTCGCAACGTTTGTTTACAATATGTCCCATTTTGCACATACCTCGGCGGCTACCCTATTTCGGATTCTTTTATGGGTAATGCGCGGTTTCCTGGACGCCTGATATTGCTGTAACGTTACCTTAGTCTTCTGCAGCGTCAACTTTACACGGTTGCGCGACCAGAATTGAACCGAACCGGATGGTAGCTCTCAAGCACCGGCAACTCGATCCTTTCCACCGATGCAGACACACAATCCGATGTCTTCACCGGTTTAATTCCAATCAACTGGAAGGTGCTCGTCGAACGCGAAAAAAATCCAAAAGTAGATTCTTCGTAGGACCGGAACGCTCCAGACGCGGCGCTTACTCAAGGCTAAGTTCCGCCACACTGCCAACAAACCATTTAACAAATAGAAAAGACCATAGAGAAGGCTCTCAGTTAATCAGTACCCCACTCTTCTTCCCTCGTTTTCGTGTGAACAATGCCTCATTTTTGACCAGAGCCGGTAAGGCCCATGAAACTCCCTACTATTACGACTAATTCGGACGGCTCGATCGGTTTTGAAAGATGAATCTGAAACCCCGCCATTATCGCTCTCGTTCTATCTTCCGACCGCGCAAACGCGGTAAGAGCAATAGCGGGTATTGCTCCACCCTCCTCAGACGATAACGCTCTTACTTGTCGGATGAATTCGTAGCCATCATCCCGAGGCATTCCGATATCACTTATGAGAATATCCGGTTTATATTCTTTCAAAATACGCATTGCCTGATGTGCAGACTCAGCTGTTTCAACCTCTGCGTTAAAGTCCTTTAGAAGTCTTTTTATAAGCTCTCGTGCATCCGGCTCATCGTCTACAACTAGAATTTTAACTCCCTTTAAACTCAGGTTCTCATAGGGAAGGTCTGTACTAAACTTATTCGGATGAATTTTATGAGGTAACTCCTCTTGTTCTTCGTGTACAACGATAAAGGGAAGACTCACGATGAAGGTTGAACCTTTTCCTTTACCCGAACTCTTTGCTCTGACCGAGCCACCGTGGAGATCTACAAGCTGCTTTACAATGGAGAGTCCCAAGCCGAGACCTCCATGTACCCTTGTGGTACTCGCATCCGCTTGGACAAAGCGATCAAAGACGTGAGGTAGAAAATGGGGTTCAATTCCTTCTCCCGTATCGCTCACAGTGATTTCAAGGTGGGAATTCACTCTTTCAAGAAAGACTTGTACACGTCCCCCCTTTGGAGTGAATTTCACTGCATTAGATACAAGGTTCCAGACTACTTGCTGTAAACGGTTTGGATCACCCTTGACTGGTCCGGCGATAGGATCAAGAGCGACTTGAAGTCTCACACCCTTCGCCTCTGCAGCGGGTACAACAGTTGTTACTGCTGCTTCAATTATCGTGGCGAGATCTAAGCGTTGAACGTCTAATCGGATCTTTCCCGATATTATTCGACTCATATCAAGTAGATCTTCTATGAGCCTAGCTTGAGAGCGAGCAGCCCGCTCAATGATTTCTAGTCCTTGTTTTGCATTTTGGGGAAGGTCTTTATTTCGTCCTATCAGTTGTGACCATCCGAGAATCGCGTTTAGTGGTGTTCTAAGTTCATGAGAAAGAGTGGCGAGAAATTCATCCTTCATTTTGCTTACCCGCTCCGCCTCAATTCTTGCGGCACGTTCTGCAAGAAGAAGGTCATCTCTTTGCAGCTCAATTCTCTTTCTTTCGATAATCTCCTTTGAAAGGGCTACGATTTTCTGATTCAGAAGTACAAACTGATCGGTGGCCTCGGCTTTTGGTCGAACACGAAGAACTATAATCGCGGGTGCATTCTCTGTTTTAGGTTGAATAACGGCACCATCACAACGTACTTCAAGAGTCTTTCGTCCTGAAGTAAACCACGTAAAGCCGCCTGGAAGTAATTCGCGACTTCTAGAGCAGAGGGCTACATACTTACCAATCTTTTCGGAGTCATCCTCTACAAGTGTCGAAAGTTCGGTGCCAGGAAGTGCCGCGTTCTTAATCCCAGTTAGATCAGACGCAGCTGAATTTCCGAAAACTATGGTTTCATCACTTGTTATAAGAAAGGTTGGCTCCGGCATGAGTCGAATAAACTGGAGAAGTTCCGGAGTCATAATCTTTAACCCCTCACGTACTCTCTACCCTCAGCTGCCTCCGCTTCAGCGGTAGGTTTTAAATAAATAACAACCAAACATTCTGAATCACCGCGAGCAATTGCTTTCTGTAGCTCTACTTTTGCATAGCCAAGATTCTCGGCTGCAATCCCACCAAACACATTGGAAGTCATCATGCAAAGCGCGGGACGATCGAGCACCTTCTCAGCAAATGGGCATACTTTATTACCTAGTACAATCTTCTCATCACTTTCTTCAATGATATAGAATTCCCCCTGTATGCGCTGTTTTAGATCAACAAGAACGTCTGCCACTTGTTGTCGCGTTAAGTGGGAAACACCAAGTGCAGCCTTGTATTCCTTATCAATCCAGCTCCCTACGTTCTGTCCCACTACACTGATAAAACCCGATGCCTCTTTTATCCCAACAACATCCTGGAGCGTTCCGGAAAGTTCTCGGATTAAAGTTCGCAAAAAAACATCTCGTTCAAGTGGTATATCCAGTACCCGAAGACTCGGTCGTTCCATATTTCCGGCAGTCAATATTAAAATGGTTAAATAGTGTTATAGCACGCGTTTCTATTCCATCAAAAAATAGCTTATGGGGTTACCCGCCCAGGTGCGCGACGCACAGTTTTATTATTGGCGAACCTCTTCGACGGCTCCAAGCGGGAGGGCTGTGTCGCAAAAACGATCACTTTCTGGTTTGCTTATCAAGCCATCTACTGAGCATCCCTCTAAATGAACCCCTAGCAGCCTTTTAAGTGGCGACACTTCATCTCTGACGTCATTTTGCTTAATGTGCGGTGGTATTGCCGTTATGCCTTGAGCTACCGAGATTTAGACGAGATGATGGGGAACGAGGTGTGGAAGTAGATCATTCCATGATCTACCGTTGGGTGTTGCAGTACGCTCGGCAACTGGACAAACGAACTCGTCCTCATTTGAATGCGACGAATGATTCGTGGCGAGTAGATAAAACGTACATTGAGGTAATACCATTTTCCTAAATGTCTGCTACAAATACCTCTGGCATATGGGGTATAATGCTTTGCGCCTGTATGTTGATTTGTAGGGTTTATAAATTAAATTGGTATAATACGTGAGTAAGTCCTGTTCTTACCCTTGGAATGCTGTTTATGAGTACAGCTCTTCCGCCCGAAATTATTACTACTGTTACAAGTGCAAGTAGACGACACTACCGCCTGCCTCGGTACAAACTGCAGGCAGTGGCATTCGCTTTTTTTAGCCTCTCCACTGCTAACATCTTTATTTCTGCCTTCTTCTGGTTTTTTTCTCCACCGGGGTCGCCTTTTGATTCCTTCTTCATGGTGTTCCCCTTGCTACTTCTTCTTTTGTTTAGCCTCGTGCTTGCTTTTACTGGGCTATTGTTTTATGCAGGACACTTTGAGATTGAATTGAGGGACAATTCTTTAATACGCATCATTCGGTTGGGACCGTTTCGTTTTGCGGAACGGCGATCGCTTCGAGGGGTGCAGCAATTCACTGTCATTCGCTTCGAGAAGTCTGAAAACAACGGTTACTTCAGGCTAGACCTAGGCATTGCATCTATCAATGTGCCTCTTACTGGAAGTGCTCTGGATCATGAAAACTCCTTCTTACGGGCTGAATGGGCGAATAGCAAAACATTGATATTAGCTTTCGCCTATCCGCAGCGGTTAATGCTGCCTCTTGCAAATGAACTGTCCCAATACTGTCAATTACAGCAACATAGGAGTTATTCACAGCCAAACGCATTAGCTCCACGTGTCATCGAAGAATCGGAAGATCCAGAAGAGTTTGTGGAACGCCCTGAAAAACCGGTCAAGAGCACTGCTATCCTGGAACAGCATTTAGATAGCGTGACGATTACGGTGCCAGCGCTTGGTTTGCGTCGCTCCTGGAGTTCATTTCTAGGATTGTTTACCCTTGGTTGGAATGGTTTTAACATTGCCTTCTCAGCTAGTCTCCTTCCTGCCTTGCTTGCTGGCGAGGTTGAGGGAGATGCTTGGGTTGGCTGGATAATATTACCGCTCTTTTGGATGATTGGGATTGGATTCCTGCTGGGCATCTTCTACAGGAGTAAGCGCAGCGCTGTCTTAACTGTTACCAAAGACTCCTTAGCGATCTTACAAATTGGACTGTTTGGCAAAAGCCAACACGAATGGTTAAGGAGAGATCTGGAAAATGTGGGTGTGGTGTCGAAGCCTTGCACAGATAGTGATACAGACTGTACCTTTGAGCTGAACATTCAACCCAAAAAAGGCAAGCCATACGAGTTACTGAATTGGCGGGACAAGGCAGAATTGGAATGGATCGCTACCGTACTGCACCAAGTTTTGAATCTTCAATTCAAACAGTTTTCGAGTGTGGGTCAACGGCTATCCCACCGTAAGCCACCCTCCCCCATTAGTCGATGGGCTAATCGAGTTCTTACCATTGTCTTTCTTCTTGGCATGGGGGTCGGATGGGAGATTCGAGAAGGTGTTAACAAAGCGGGAGAAACGGTAATCCTCAAGAATGGTCCCATTTTCGTCTGGCAGTGGCATAACGCTCCACTAGCTGGGGATGTGCCTGAAGCGAAGCATTATGTTTCGATCGAGATCAGAAGATGGTATGTTTACGGCAGTGCTTCCCAGAGAAGTTGGCACGGTGATGCCTATGAGTGAAGTGGAAAAACATAGAGCCTTTGTCAGTTACATAGAAAGGCTGAAACCCTTACCCCTTCAATAGTCTCACTACATGATTGCCCCTGGTTGCACGAACCTTCTATTTCCGCCGACTGGGCGATCGCGTCTGATTAATTAATGTGCGCCAATGGCGCACACTTGGGTCAGTGCGATCGCGCTACACTTGTAGGCAAAATTTGACAACCAATGGTTCACATTCTTTGACTATGCGATCGCGCTGCTCAAAACTGCCTACAGGCTGTAGACATTAAAAACTATTCAAGTGATCGCTCCCTTAAGCGTATAGCAACTGTATAACAAAATTTGCTATACAGTAAATAACATTGTATAACAGTCGTATATCAATTGTGTTATACAGTCTAATGATATACGCACTCTACCCCCAGTCATAGTAAGGTTATATACAATTAATATACATACAGCTATACTGTATATAATTTGTATATTAGTTGTATAGCAATGAGTAAGAGTCAAGTAAACTTTCGGCTGCCAGACACCCTAATCGCTGCCCTAAAAGACCAGGCAGAATCCGAGGGTATCACCTCAACTGAGATGGCAATCCGCTTATTAGAGGCTGGTTTGGGTCTGTCATCGACTGAGTTTTCTAATGACGAATCACGTATAGAAAAATGTATAGAAGAACGTATAGCGCCCTTAAAAGAACAGGTCACTCAATTGAGTCAATGTATAGAAGAACGTATAGCAGTTGCGTTGCAAAGGGAGATAGAGCCGTTATTGGGGGAGTTAAGCGCCTGAGAGAGAAGGGGGAATCTTTCAAGCAGAACGGCATTTTTGGGGAGAAGGATTCTTCCCAAAAGATGCCTCAGTCACCGCGCCAGGCGATCGCACGAGATAGCCAAATCACGAATGTCAACGTAGACAAGGGAACGCGCTCGCGCAAAGAATTAGGGCAGTTATTTAATGTCAGCCATGAGGCAATTAGGATTTGGGAAGAAAAGGGAAAACTCCTATTGTTGGGATGGGAAAGGATACCGGAGGCAGGGAACCCCGTTCGCTACAGGCAATTAACCAACCAATCGCCCTAGCCCAGCTAACTTCTGTTGTAGGTTAATGACTCGCTCCTGAAGATCGGCGATCGCACCCTTAACGCTACGGGGGTCAGTCTTACCTAAATACGCTCGCGATCGCCTCCCTCAAATCACTCCAAAACGAGTAATCTGAAAGGGTGATAAGCGTCGTTATCAACCATTTAACCAAATAATACATAGAATCCCTCAGCTACTAACTGAGGGATTTATTCAGGCAAATCGAAACCTAAACTTATGCTAACTAACATTGGGGCTAATGCTCCTACTTCCTCATTGGCTGAAGTTAATTCCACTTCCCAACTGCTTGAATTATGGCTGCACGGCAAAAGCGCCCAGAGCCAACGAGCTTATCAATGTGACTTTGCCGCGTTTAGTGCGTTCACTGAAGGGAAGCTATTGACCCAGGTAACGCTCAACGATGTCCAAGCCTTTGCTACAGCGCTACTCAAACAGGGCTACTCAAGCTCTACTCAGAATCGTCGGTTATCGGCGATCAAATCGCTACTTAGTTTCGGTCATCGCGTCGGCTATCTGCCAATGGATGTCGGAGCGCCAGTGGAAGCACCTAAAATAAAAAATACGCTGGCTGAACGAATATTGACGCAATTAGAAGTGATAACTGCGATCGCCCTGGAGCCAAATCAGCGCAATAAATTACTGCTTCAATTTATGTACCTGAGCGGTGCTAGGGTATCGGAAGTCACGGGACTGCGATGGCACGACCTCAAGAGTACGGGTGAAGGTCGGGGTCAAGTGGCGTTGTTTGGTAAAGGCGGTAAAACGCGGTTTGTCGTGCTGCCCAATTCTCTACTTAAACAGATGCTGATTCTACGGGGCGATCGCCCAAGTGATGCTCCAGTATTTGTGAGCCGCAAAAAAGGCGGGGCGATTCAAGCTAATCAGGTTCGGCGGATTGTGGAAGCTGCGGGCAGACGTGCGGGAATTGATGGCAATGTGTCACCCCACTGGCTGAGGCATTCCCACGCCTCCCATGCTCTAGATAGAGGTGCGCCCGTGCAGCTAGTCCAAGCAACTTTGGGTCATAGCAGCGTCGCCACAACTAGCAAATATCTCCACGCCCGTCCCTCGGATTCTTCTGCTCTGTACCTACCGATGTGAGGAGCGGATGCAACAGGTTCTCGAACAGAAACAGCATCGAGCTAACAACCAGGCAAGCGCGTCAATCTTTTATGCCCCAACCGCTAAAATCCCCTTATTTGGTAGCATTTAGAGAATTGTCAAAACGTTAAGTGGAAGAAGCTTTCAGGCATTGCTCGTATAATATCAGAGCAACTTTTAGGACTCGCATCTTTTTAGACATAGAACATTTGTTCTATTGTCATAGTGTAACTAACATAACTGAGTAGAACAAAAATGATGGATGTATATGGAGGGTACGATCCACGCGACATTCCTACCTACCCTATTTTTGAAGCGTCTCGCTATCTCCGTATTCCAGTAGGCACGTTGCGTTCGTGGCTTCTGGGTCGCTCCTATCAAGTTAAGGGAATTAAGAAATTCTCTAAGCCACTTATTGAACTGCCAAACCCGTCTATTAAGCAACTTTCCTTTACTAACTTGGTAGAAGCTCACGTACTCAGAGTAATGCGTTTAGAGTATCAGATCGCCTTTAGTAAAGTGCGGACGGCGCTAGATTTTGTCGAACGGCATTTTGATCTGCCTCATCCTTTAGTCCGGGCAGAGTTTCAAACAGATGGGGTCAACCTATTTCTAGACTCTGGAATGCTAATCAATGCTTCTCAGGCAGGTCAATTCGCAATCCGCCAAACTTTAGAGAATTACCTTCAACGCATCGAGCTAGATGAAGCAGGTTTGGCTGTAAAGTTGTTTCCTTTGACTCGGCTGAGAGAGGAAGAAGATCCGAAGGCTGTAGTAATTGACCCTAGAATTTCTTTTGGTCGTCCAGTTCTAGTCGGAACAGGCATTCCCACATTTATTCTTGCAGAACGTTACAAGGCTGGAGAATCAATAGACGAACTCGTCGAGGATTATGGCTGCAACCGCCTTCAGATTGAAGAAGCTATACGATGTGAACTTCCACTAGCAGCGTGAATTTACCAACTGCAACTACATTTTTTGTTGATATATCCTTGGGGAGGAACCAAGTAGCAGAAGCACTACGCGATGCAGGTGCCTGCGTTGAAATTCACGCCGACCATTTTGCTCTTGATGAAAAAGATGCGGTTTGGTTATCAGAAGTTGCTCAAAGAGGTTGGATAATTCTGACTAAGGATCAGAAAATGGCCCACCGCATTTTGGAGCAAGTCGCTATAGCTCAAAGTAATGCGCGAGTTTTTGCGCTTAGTTCTGGCGATATTTCTGGAAATCAGATGGGAGAAGCTTTTAGGAAGGCATTAAAAAAGATGGAGAGTTTGGCTAAGGGTTATCCATCGCCGTTTATAGCTAAAGTGTATAAGTCTGGAAGGGTTGCAGTCTGGCAAGATAAGAGTCATCTGCTCAAAGTTCTCAAATCTTTGACACCATAAAGGGATTAAACAGAGAGTTAATACCCCTAAAACTGAGCGGATTGTGCTTAATGAGTATCAACCCCTTAAGGCTGGGGCGTTGTTTCCTGGTATGCGAGGGCGAAGTCTTACTTTAACCCGGTTCATGGCTGACAAGATTCTCAAAGCTGCTTGCGATCTCATTGGTTTAGTTGGCGTAAGTACCCACAGCTTCCGGCGCACTGCCCTAACTATGATGTCTAGTGCTGGAATACCCCTGCGAGTGATTCAGGAAATATCAGGACACAACGATTTAGGGACGTTGCAGCGCTATTTAGAAGTCACGCCAGATCAGCGACGTAATGCTGTAGCGGCGATCGGCTTTTGATGGGCTGCAAAATATCCGCGCCTTGGTCACTGATTGTTAGATTGAGGCGGTACATACTTTCCATCGTTGTCGTAGTAGCCATTCACATCAACATCTGTCCAGCCTGGACCATCAATAACATCTGTAGATCGCTGTAAAACTCTGAGAACTGTAGAC
>MWWH01000098.1_pt1 | contig 21623 bp, 13 predicted proteins | sample 1047231 | NCBI WGS metagenome assembly MWWH01 (sample SAMN06349967, study PRJNA376086) | soil metagenome | isolation source: MG3-2 sample Antarctic (ecotone) soil | place: Antarctica | collected 2015-01-13 | reverse complement strand
CGATCGAACTATTAAGAATCCGTCGCGGGTGATGCGCTTGGCTGGCTATAAGCACCAAAAGACGGGTGAGATATCATCGATCGTCAGCAGATGCGGGAAGAGATACACATTTGATGAGATACGCTCTATCGTCCCAGTGACCCCCGCTGTGGTGAAAGAACAGAAGCAAAAGAGAGAGGGAGGAAAACTAAAACCCACTCCTACTACAACTACTTCTAATCCAGTACTTAGAACTACCTCTCCCTCTAATCTGGCTATCCCACTAGAAAATTGTTTGGCTCACTCAAGCCGCGATCTCTTAAATGGAGTGAGTGAAGGCGGACGAAATGACTCAGGAGCCAAATTATCCCGCGATTTAATCGGCACTGAACATTTTTTAAGGTCATCAAATATCTCATACACTGGCGATGCGCGTCAGCTCTTTGATGATTTTTGTTACCGTTGCTCTCCCCCGATCGACGATTCAGAATCTCAGACTATATGGGGTTCAGCCGAAACCGACTTCCCCGAACCATCTTGTCCCCCTGACGCGATCGAGAATATCCTCAATGCTTTCTATCGCCAGAATGACCCCAATTATGTCCCACCCCAGGAGGATCGAAAAGTTGGGTTCTACTCAAATCGCTTTGAAGGGCTAGCTTCGGTCTACTTGGGTAAGAATGATGAGGGTGAAATAACCAAACTTACTCAAGTAATTGGTAGCCATATCGAAGCGGTCGCATACTGCCAAAGTCCCGACGGGACAGGCGCGGGAATACTTATCGAGCTAGAGACTCAAAGAAAGAAAATTCGTCGAGTGCTAATCCCACGAGAAACACTGACTGGAGATGGTCTTGAAGCTTTAAAATTCTTGGCAGATCTAGGTTATTTTTTTCGCCGGAAACAGCGCGGCTTACTGTTAGATTACCTGTTTGGACTGGGTAGCGATGTCAGCAAATCATACACGATTGCCGATAAAACTGGATGGGTGAATAATTCATTCCTGACTCCAGCAAAAACTTATGGCGATGGGGACTTGCGATTCCGTGACCCAGAACCAGATAACTCTATGACTGAGATGAAGGGGAGTTTAGATAGCTGGAAGAGTGAAGTAGCTGCCAAGTGTGAGGGAAATAGCCGATTAATCTTCAGTCTGGGGACAGCGTTCGCAGCGGCGTTACTCGAACCGACTCAAATCGAGAGCGGCGGTTTCCATCTGGTCGGAACGACATCTATTGGGAAGACTACCGCCCTGAACGTTGCTGCTAGTGTCGCGGGATTAAAACATATTCCAAACTGGAGATCGACCTCGAACGCGCTCGAAGGAAAGGCATCGGAATTTAATCATGGACTACTTCCACTAGATGAGATCGGACAGGCAGACCCTCAAACAGTTGGGGCAAGTGCCTACATGCTGGGAAATGGTCAAGGTAAGGCTCGGATGACTAAACATCTCACAAACACCAAGCCTAAAACCTGGAATTTACTATTCCTGTCAACTGGCGAAGTTTCGATGCTTGACTACTTGCGACAGGCGAAAATACCAGCAAAGGGCGGCATGGAAGCGCGAATGCCATCGATTCGCGCTGATGCTGGGAAGGGGCTGGGAGTTTTTGAAAATATCGGCGGCTACGATACCTCTAAAGCTTTTGTAGATGCGCTTGAAACAGCTATCAGCAAATATCAGGGGACTGCTCTTGATGATTATCTCACTCAGTTAGTTGAATTAAGAGGTGCTGATGTGAAAGAGTTTGACAAGAAGTTGAGAGATCGAGTTCATTCGATCGCGCGGTTACTCAGCTATCAATACAGCGATACCGCGATCGGTCGAGTAGCCGTTCGCTTTGCGCTGGTTCAAGTCGGACTCGAACTCGCTCATAGTTTTGGGTTACTTCCATTCCCGCTGAAACAATGTCGGTGGGCGGTACTCCAAATGTTTGAAACTTGGGTGGGGAGTCGTGGTGGGGAAGGCTCGATCGAGATTAAGGAAGCATGTAACAAGATTGAATTCTTATTCGAGTCATCCCAGCACGGCGATCGAATCTACGAGATCGGAATTAATAATCCACTCGTGAAGAATCTTCTGGCTTACAAAGTCTATGACGTGCTTACTCAGACGCTCGAATACTTAGTACCCGTGACCGTCTTCAACAAAGAATTAGCTGAGGGAGTAGATCGCTCGCAGCTTGTCGAGAGACTCCAAAAACTAGGCTATCTAAAGCTTTCAGCAGAAGATGACAGGAATACGGTCAAGCGCACGGTACTGGGGAAAAGGCGTTCGTTCTTCTGTTTTCGTGAATTCTGGGTAGATAAAAAAGAAAATCCACTTGGACAGGATGAAAAAAGCACGGGACACACGGGACACACGGGACAGCAGCCTGAAAACGGCTCTGACAGCGACACCGATGTGTCCCGTAGCCTACGGGACAGCCAAAACAGCAACGGGACACACGGGACAGCAACGGGACAGCATGGCGATAATAACAACGGGACAGTCCAGATAGCAACGGGACAGCATGGCGATGAGTGTCCCGTGTGTCCCGTTGCTGAAAACAGAACGGGACAGTTACGGGACACATCAGAACCCAGTCCTGAAGCGGGTTCTAATACTACTGTCCCGTGTGTCCCGTGTGTCCCGTGCCTTTTTCAACCTCTAGACATTGAAAATAAGAAAAATACTGTATTTGAGATAGGCGATCGAGTAAGTCACGAGATTTTGCAAAGGACGGGCACTATCAAATCGACACGGACGAAGACCACCCCAAGCGGTAGTACATTTATTCAGTACTTAATCGATTTCGGCTTCGATGAGCGTTGGGCTGAAGTTATGGTGATTTCTAAGGTGCAGGAAATCGATACAGATGCTCTGACAGAATTCTGATAATGAATCTACGGTAAACAAATAGGGATTTGGTTTAAACTGAAAAGTATAGAACTTAATCCCTAGTTAAATCGCTCTCAAAAAAATATAAAGCTGGAATTGGTATGAACACAAAATCTAAGCGATCGCACGGGATTAAAATCACTCCAGACGAGAAGAGAGAAATGGTCGATCTAATCGTCCAGAAGAAACTAGAGGGGATTAGTTTCAATGCGATATCGAAGGAACTTCAATGCACTTACGAAACAACGAAACGTTACTGGGATGAATACGTTTTAGCTCAGGGCGATGTTGATTGTTCACAACTTCTGAGAGAGAGAAGATTGTTAACTAATCGGATACTGGAAAAAACTATTAGACTTTTCTATGCTGATGCGATCGACATTAAAGCGGTCGAGACAGCGATGAACCTAACCGACAGATACAACGGTTTGACCCAACATCTAGCGACGGCGATAGTAGAGCAACTTCCACCCCTTTTGGAGCTTAAAATTATTCCCGTCGTCGTCGAGATGCCACCAGTAAACGAGTGAAATACTACAATGACACCAATACAAAAACACTACTTCGCATTGTCTGACTGGTTGGACAGGATGGCATTCATCTTGATCTGCCTCGATGATGAAACCATCTCAGACTATTTTAAAGAAAATCTGTTTCAACCGATGGCGACGCTCATGGTATTAGAATCTGAAGCCATAATGCAGCTGGAGCTAGAAGCCTACAAGGATGGTCTTAAAGCCGTCTAGTCTCAGATATGGGTATATTCTGGCATCATCGATATTCCTGACGCGCTGAGACGTTTCTACCCTATCCCAGAACAAACCGCCCCATCATCATCGGATCGAGGGTGGTTTTGATTATCTAAACGCTCGGGCACTACTTGTATAACCTATATAGCGAGTAGTGTCCAAGCATTTAAGTACACCACCACTATCTACACATTATCCCGCTATTAACTACGGATGTAGATGTCATGTAATTAACTGCTAGAACAAACCCGCCCCATCGTCATCGGATCGAGGGTGGTTTTGATTATCTAAACGCTTGGGCACTACTTGTATAACCTATATAGCGAGTAGTGTCCAAGCGATTACTTGCTAGAATATTCGCTTGAATACTGCTCCAAGATGAACCGATCAAAATGGATCATCATCGTCTCGATCGAACACAGCGATCGCTCTGAGTTGCATTCGGTCTTCGCATCATCATAGAAACAATAGAAAATTTCATTGTTAACTTGGTGGCAGTGGATCGAGAGCCTTCGATCTGAATTAAAGATCGCGATCGATGTTTCGTCATTATTCCAAACTCCACTCAACCATTCAAACTGGGTAGATTCTCTCGTTAAAGATACAGCGAGTCTAAGTATTGAATCGTTCATTTTTTTCGGGGTATCGATAAATCACTGTTTGAGAATCGATCGGTTCGGATATCGCCTCTCTCATCTCGTTATCACTATCGTATAACAACTGTCTAACAATTGTCAATACTGTGTTAGTCGATGTTATTTATATGTATAACAACTATTAATAACTTATTGTTATACACTATGTTAAACAGTTGTGCTAACATATAGATATAGACAGTTAGACACGGTTAAACAATTGTATGTCAGAAAATAGTAAAGCGATCGGGTTAAGACTCCCGCCTGAAGTTTGGGAGAAGTTGCGCGAATATGGATTAGAACATTACCCCAGCGACAAGAGCAAAGAAAAGATAGACGTTACCCAAACAATCACAACGCTTTTAAAACAAGCGTTAGGCATATCGTTAGACGATTATGTTATACAGTCCAACGTAACGTTAGACGAACGTATAACAGTAATCGTTAAACAAATGTTAGACGACGCAATAAACCCTTTAAGGGGCGAGATATCAGAATTGTCCCGTGACTTGCAGAGAGAATCGATCGAACAATCGCCATAATCCCTACTCATTGAAGGATGACTCACAAGGAGGCTAATCAATAAATTCGTATGTTCTAGCATTCCCGCAGTTTTAAGCCCTTTCATAGATACTGAGGGGGCTTTTGATTATCTAATAATAAGCTGAGTCAGAAAATTGGCATTATCGGACTCAACATATTCTCCATATCTTCTATGGGTAATGGTAACTACAGAGATTCTCCATATCTTCTCTAGGTAATGGTAACTACTGAGATTCTCCATATCTTCTCTAGGTAATGGTAACTACTGAGATTCTCCATATCTTCTCTAGGTAATAATCATCTCTATAGAATCTACTTATCTATAAGGATAGATACTTACATAAATAACTTATGTACTTATTGAATAATGACAGATACTTATTTAATATACTTATATATCAGTATTAGTACTTATTAAGCGTTAGAATAGATAAGTACACGAGCATGATATGTAAGTATGACTAAGGATTCGACCGGATACGAGACGACGAATAGTACACCAACGGTCGAGAACAAGATGATGGCATCGTTTAGAATCGATCGCGACGACTGGAAGCGTTTCGGAGAATTAGCTAAACGGGAGAGGCTGACTGTAACCCAACTAATCACGGGTTATGTAGAGCAGTGTTTGGAAGCTGACCGAAGCGCATACGGGGTCAAAATAGAGAACATCGATACTTACAATACTGACAGCACAAGTATTAATCATTCTGTCAGTATGAGTAATGATGATGTACTGAAGCTGATAAGTACTGGTAATGACGACATACTGAAGCAAACCCAAGAGCTAATAAGTACGGCTGTAAGTATTAAGTCAGTACAAGATGAACGGTCGATCGAGGATGCGGTACTAGAAGTCATTGGGGCATTATCCATCCCGACGACAGAGAAGCTAGATCTTCTCATCACTAAAGCTCTCGAACCGCTCCGAGATGAGATCGGAGAGTTTAGCGAATTTGCTAAGAACATTCAAGATGAAATCTTGAAGCTGAAAAAAGCCCTTAGCGATCGCTCTGTGGAGATGCCATTATCGATCGCTCCAGTTCAATCGATTGAGCCATTATCGCCGCTAGTAAACCGCAAGACTTGGGGAGAATATTCAAAGCTGGTTGGAATGTCGATGATGCCATCGAATGCAGCACAGAAGGAGGAGAACGTCCAACTGAGAGACAGGCAAGCGTTAGAAGCTATAGCCAAGGCTAAAGAGCTAGGGCTTGGTGTTTGGAAAGTCAGTCGAGCAGGTCGTGATTTCGTTCGAGTTGAAGACCAAGTTAATACCCCACTACCACTATTTCCAATCAATGAATAACACCGATTTAAACCGTCTAACTAATGCACTCTTGACGGCGTATCTAGACAAGAAATCATCAGAGGAAGTAGTGACGATATGCACCAAGTTCAATATCGTCATAGGCTCTAAAATATTTCGATTAGCGACCGACCGAGTAGAGCGATGGATGGAAGATGGAGAATACGATTCGATGAATGATTATAATAGAGAAAAAATTATTCATCAAGGATTTCAAAACCTCGCAAAACAGCACGGGGCTATATTAGGAAAAGATTATTCAAGGACAGAGGACGGCTATATTTTTAGCAGCGATCTAATTACTAAAATCAAGGCTGATATGCCTCCTAGCGACTGGAAAACATTCGAGAGTCAGGGTTATATCAAAACGACTATTGTTAGTGACCCTTATGCGCTCTTAGACAAGCATTTGGGCGTTCCGTTTTTCGATTCACTTCTATCGATTATCGCTATCAGGTTTAAGGTCTTAGATGAGATTGAAACCGCTCACTATCTCGGTACATTGTTAGCTGGGATGGAGACCTCTAATCCGTTTCTATCGGATGGGTTATTTTTCTCTAAAGTCTTCGAGTTGCTAGGAGAGAGAACATCAGAGATTTTACAGGCAGCAAGTTTAATCGAAGAACCTAACACAGATGTTTCCTGTAAACTCTGGCAAGACTTACTAACCGCGATGGGAGTAGAAAATCTGAATATAGATGATGAAGGTGTTTTCTGGATTAGTGAAGCTAATCTAAGATCGCTCGATCGCGTCTGGCATGGTGAGAATATGAGACCTGCTATGTTAGCGGACAAGCTGACTAGTCGAGGGAGAGGATCAGGGAGGAAATAGATCGACAAAAAAGCCCCAACTAAAAACTGGGGCTTTTTTATAACTTATATTGGCTAGAATTGTTACTGTAAAACAATTACAGCCGACATACCGAGCTTAATATTGACATAGTAAGTACAGTATATTATAATTAAAGCATACAGAGTAAGAGATACAGGCTACAATGGTTAAGTTAATCGGTTATGTGAGAGTTTCGACCGCTGGACAGGCAGATAATACTTCACTATCAGAGCAACGCAAGAAAATCGAAGCTTATGCCTTCGCCTTCGGTCATGAACTCATCGAAATCTTCGAGGAAGTAGGCAGCGGGAAAAATGCAAGCGATCGACCAGTCTTTCAAAATGCACTAGCAGCGATGGACGGAGCGGACGGGATTATCGCAACCAAATTAGATCGCATTGCCAGAAATACCCGCGATGTTTTGGAACTAGTGGAAGACGTTCTGAAGCCGAGTAATAAATCTTTGGTACTGCTCGACCTCAATGTTGATACATCCACACCTAGCGGACTAATGATTCTAACTGTGATGGCGGCTGTGGCTAGTTTGGAACGCGCCATCATCACCGAACGTACTCAGGGAGGGCGAAAAGCTAAGGCGGCTGAAGGCGGTTATGCTTACGGCTCACCCCAGTTCGGACAAAAGTCTATCGATGGAGAATTAGCTACTGATGAGGATGAGACCCAAACGATCGACCTCATCCGTCGTCATCATAAGAGCGGTAAGAGTCAGAGAAAGATAGCTGATTACTTAAATAAAAATGGGGTCAAATCTAAGCGTGGTGGAAACTGGACAGGGGGAACGGTTGGGAAGATTCTATCTCGAATCTAATTCTAATTCACTGAAAACTATCAACCATATCTGATGAATATTCAAAAGTTACTAGCACCAAATAAAAAGTCGCGATCTAATAGCTCCATATTTGTAGATAATTATTGCGATGTCAGAATCTAATTTCGAGCAAGTTTTTATCTGTGGCGATTATCTACCGCCGTATAGTTCTATTCAGGCGGTGATGCTGAGAATAGGGAAGGGAAAAGTAAGTTTGAGCGACGATGAAATCGCTAAGGCTAAACAATTATTTTGCGATCTATCGAATATTTACACTGATTTGATATCTAGATCCGTATGCCCTGATGAATATCGCTCCAAGGTCATCGACGGTGATTTAGAAAGCTTGCAGCTTATAGAACTAGATCGAAGGTGGTTAAGCCTACTCAAAACCCAAGCAGGACTAGTTGAGCGTGACTTTAACATCATAGTTCAGTGCTTATTTATGTTGGAATGGTATCGGCTTATATTGGGTGATATGGGTGTAATAAATCTAAACTTAATAGCTGAAGAAACTAGTAAGATGTTGAACGTTTACAACCGAAAGAAACCGCTTGACAAATATAGACCTAATTGGAAATTAAAGAACTACAGTCAGCATCTTATGATATATCCAGACTTTGCTTCAGCTTACGATTATTTCTCAGATTTCAGCTTATTGGTACTAGAGAATATCGGATATCAACTGGAGGCTTCAGACAGCGCGGGAACCCATAGAGGAATAACATTATTGAGAGAAATCCAGACGGAGATGAGCGCGATCGACCTAATAAGAATTAGATCGAGAAAAGCTTACCCTAATGAGACGTTTGCGGGATTCTGCTCTAACTGCATGACCAATTATTTTTACGAAAGGGGCGCGTCGTCGCTCTGTTCTCGGTCTGAGTGCGCTAAGGCTTATTCGGCTCAAACTAGTCGTAAGAATAGATCTATTACGCCAGTCGGAGAAAAGAAAATGGGATACTGTCAGGGCAAAAATTGTCTCGGTTCAAAGAAGAGAATGCTGGTAGGGGGTATATGTAGCGTATGTAGAACACAAAAATGAAATAATTTACTTTCAAATGTCACGGAAATCGTCCACAGGGCTTATAACAGGATCGATACTATACAGAGGTATGCGATAGCAACAACAACTAATAGCCATGACTGACTTTAGATTCGATGCCGACGAACGTGAAGCCGCTAAAGCAATTGGGATAGCTCCAGACACATTAAAAGGTATGCGTATCCGTGGTGTCATCCCGAGTTACACATACACTAAATTTGGATATAAACTATTGCGTTATTGCTTGCCACTACTTCGAGACTGGCAGATCGATCCAACAGACACCGACGCTCAAGCCAGAGCCTTAGAACAGCTTACCGAGTCACGTATATCTAACCTACCCTCAAAAAAAGGACGCAAATCAGCATGAACTGCGAAATCATCGATCTGTTTCCGCATCTTACTGATGAGGAAATCTGGAATAACGTCCCCATCATTGATTTACCCAAGAGAGAGCAAGAGCGGCGCGATCGATTCGTAGAATGGGCAACCGTCACGGTCTCGGTGAATAACAGACTCCCCGACCTCTGGACGCTAGCGATGGAGTTAGCCGCTGTGAACGCGGGGCTATCTGTTTACAGTCATCGTTCACATTACTTCAAGTAAAAGGAAAGGCTGGAACGCCCGTTAACAGCCATCCCAACCCCTCTCAAAACCAAATTAACATACCTTCATTCTACCTCATGACAGACAACTACACAGACTGTATAAACTTTCTAGCTGCAATTGGGCATACAGAGCGCGTCTACATCCGTTGCATATCACCCAAGAATACCCCTCTGTCAGAATTACAGACAAGGGGGATGAGTTACACCGACAAGAGCGGTAAAGCGTTCAAATCGACAGTTAGAGGCTATATAGACTTGCAGACGGGTGAATTCAACCGTCGCTATGGGAGTGAGTACAAGCCAGTAACTGACGGCTGGGGACACCTTCACGAACTGAATCAACAAGGATATGGGATCTACTTCGTCGTAGGACACGGCGGCGAAAAAAATATCGAGATAACTAACGGCACCACGCTGTTCCACGAGAGCGATAGAGCAACGTTCAATGATCAACAATTAGAGATCGATCGAATAGGACTAGAGCTTGGCAGCCCTACAGCAGTAGTGAAGACTAGAAAATCGCTTCACGCGTATTGGGCATCTGCTGAGACTATCCCAGTCGAGAATCTGGCAACATACCAGAGACGCTGGTTGCAATATTCAAACTGTGATGACTCATCACTAGCTGACCCAGCGCAACTTATGAGACTACCAGGGTTAGATCATCTGGCTTGGAATCCTGAGACTCAAGACTTCGATCGCGTTCGATGTGAGCTGCTACAGCTTAACGATGTCAGTTACAGCCTAGAGCAGTTCGATCGAATCTTACCCGCACTCGATATCGATCGATGGTGCAGAAAGTCTCTAGAGATTATCGAATGTGACGCAGACGATCGAGATATGCGGACTCTAGCTCAGTATCTACCAGGGTTCGATCATACTGGCAAGTGGATTAAAGCTAAGTGTCCAGCACACGACGGGGAATCCTCAGACAGCCTACATATTGACCCTGAGACAGGCGGGTTTATCTGTCACGCTAGCTGTTCCTCCTCGGCTATCTACAACGCTACTAAAGCTGTCGCTGTGGGGGCGGGTCATCGGTTTGAAGTGGTATCGATCGATGCTGAGTTAAGCCAGAATCTCAAGAAATCTCTCAAACTCAAGAACGGGAAGGCTCCTAACTTGTTTGGTGGCGATATCGGTAAGCTACTGTCGATCGCGGCGGGTAACTTCAACATCCCAGTTGAGATTCTAAACTTCTGTCTGCTACCGATTTTAGGAAGTAGAATCGATGCTCGAACAAAATTATTAATCAGCCCTGGTACTAACTTCGATGTTCCTGCGATCCGTTGGTGTGGTCTAGTCGGTGACACAGGCAGTAAGAAAAGCCCGATCCTAAGCTTGTTGACTAATCCCCTCGCACGGCAACAAGTCGAACTTTACGACGCTTACAAGGCGACCAAATTAGACTACGATGCCGAATTCAACAACTGGAAGAACTCAAAACCAGCAGACAGAGGAGAACAGCCGCTAGTTCCCACCCCTATGCTCGACCTTTACTTCTCTAACTTCACGATTGAAGCTCTAGTAGATTCCGTCCAGCATCATCCCGATAGCGGCTGCATGTTGATGCTAGACGAATTAGCCCAATTCTACAAATCTCTCGACATGTATCGGGGCGGTAAGGGGGCGGATCGTCAGGAATGGCTAAAAATCTGGAATGGATACGGAATAAAAAATAATCGCAAGTCATCGGGTACCGTTGTTATCCCCCAAACATCGATCTCGATTCTTGGCGGTATTCAGCCCGAAACTATCACAAACATGGTGAGCGGAGACGACAGCCAGTTCGACGGTTTGTGGAATCGCTTCTCGTTCGTAGGTCTCCCACAATTTAAGACATCTGCATTCACCCACACCCCAGCAGATTTGGGAATAGAGCTAGACAAGGTTTACCGAACTCTGTCCCAACAACCCCACCAGACACATTGTTTGTCGATCGAGTCCAAACCACTGTGGGAAGCATGGCATGACGAGATCGAAGATAAGACCTTATCCGGTTCTGTTGGACTAGTTAAGGGAACCTACGCCAAGTTTCACGGTATAGCGGGGAGAAACGCTCTTATCATCCATCGGACGTTAGCCGCAATTAATGAAACTGAACCAGAGCAGTTAATCAGCGCGGCTGTGATGGAGTTGGCGATCGCTTGGACTAAATGGGAATTATCGCAAACCCTACTTCAATATCAGCTACTCGGTTTGACCAACGATCCTGAGCTATCCCGAATTCTCAAGTTTATCGATAAGTTTACGGGCAAGGGATGGGTTAGCACATCGGATGTCCGTGCATGGTGGTCTAACAAATCAGACCGTACAGTCGAAAATATCCGCCAATTCATGGCTAAAGTCGTGGGACTTGGATACGCGATCGATAACGAGGAACCCGCCGACTCTAGCAAATATCAAATAAAAATTATAGAGAAAAGTGCCCCTTTTGCCCGCAACATCCCTGAAACATATACAGAGAGAGAATCACAAGAGCGGGCACTATTACCCGCAAAATTATCAACAGAAAAGCCAGAACCCAGTGATACCAACGGGGGGGCAGATGCGGGCAACATTGCCCCTAAAAGTGCCCCCAAAATCGATGACTCGATAAATGACGATCTCGCTAATAGTGATTCTGAAAATGCGGGTAAAAGTGCGGGCAACGGTGCCCGCAACCCTGAAACCACGATAAATGGTCATCACAGCGATTCATCATCAGAAATTGCGGGTAATACTGCCCGCACCGTCTACACCTTACCTAGTAATGGTTCTAGCGATGTTGCGGGCAAAAGGGGCACTTTTCCTAATAAAAAAAATCTGAAAACTGAAAACTTAGAGAATTCAAAACCGTCCTCCCTCGAAGATATCCCCGATGGAGAAGAGGAAGATATCGAAGATGAAGAATACGAATGTGACGACACAACACTAAATGGAGATGAAGATTATGACTCTTGACGAACTGCTAAACGGTGTAACTAAAGTTACAGCGATCAAGAATGGAAAGCGATTTGAGCTTGTGGCTACCCAGGGCGACAAGCTCATAGTCAAAACTCGCAACGGTTTGAGAAAGTTCGAGAAAACTATGTTCTTCCCTTTGAACCCCCGTCTAGCTGTATCCCATCTAGACGGTCGTGTAGAAATAGATCTGGACAGATTAGATTTAAGCTACGTTTCTAGCATCAAGACTCCCTCGTGGGTTCCCACAACATCGGTTAAGCCCTACCAGGAACTATCGAAGATCTACTTCGACATCGAAGCCACGGGACTAGATGCGAGCGTCGATCGAGTGCTGATGGTAGGCATGATGAATGAAGCTGGATTGAAAATCGTCATCACAGATCCCGATGAGAAAGTGATTTTGACGAAGACGATCCAACGCTTGCGGAAGAAGTCCCCCGATCTACTCATCGGTCATAACTTATTTAACTTCGATCTACCGTTCCTAATCGCCCGCTGCAAACTATACGGGATATCTTCACCGTTCGCCACGGGTCGTCATACGTCCAAAATCACCGCTAGTAGTCTGTTTGGTAAACCGATCGAGTTCACACCGATCTACTGGAATGGCGTAAACATCCTCGATACTTTTCATCAGATCGCAATCTGGGATAAAGCAGCAGCTAGACTCAGCGGTTACGGTTTGAAGAATGGGGTAATCGAGCTAGGACTGAGAGAAGATCGACGGCTGGAGTTATCTGTAAGCCAGATTAGAGCGTGTTGGGATAAAGGAGATGTAGGGACAATTCAAGAGTACTTAGAATTCGATCTAGCTGACACACAACTTCTAGCTGACTTCCTACTACCAGTCGTCTACTACCAAATGAACTATGTACCAGACATCAAGTTCCAACAACTAGCTACATCATCTCCAGCTAAGAAAGCACAGAAGATTCACGAGTATTTATTACCTCGAACGACAGATGTCGCTGATGAGAAGATAAAGTTTGAGGGAGGCAAGGTTTCCTTAATCAAGCCAGGGCTACATTCAAACGTGGCTAAAATCGACGTTAGCAGCTTGTACCCCTCGATCATGCTGAGATATGGCATCTGTAGCCGCAAAGATACCGAGAATCGCTTTCTGGGAGTCTTGGAGTACATGAGGAGCGAACGGCTGAGACTTAAAGCTCTAGGTAAACAAGGTGATATCGCTGCAAGCTTCCAAGAGAAGTCGCTGAAGGTCTTAATTAATGGGAGTTACGGATACTTTGGGACTGGCTTCTATAACTTCAATGATTATGACGCGGCTGCATTAGTCACTGCTTACGGTCGGAAGATTCTAGCTCTGATGGTCTCAGTAATTGAGAGTTGCGGTGGTAAAGCTTTTGAAGCTTCTGGTACTGAGAATACAGATGAAGACGGCAGCGCGATCGAAGAAGACACCGACGGAGTTTTCTTCACACATCCCGATCCTGAGATGGTTTATCAGCGAGTAGCGGATGCACTCCCCAGTGGCATCGAGATCGAGCTTGAATACAAACATTGCGGTCTGTACATTCCCAAGGCTAAAAACTATGTTCTAGTCAAACCTAGCGGGAAAGTCGAGGTTAAGGGCATCTTCCGCAAACGGAATCGCTATCCCCTAGAAAATGAGTTCCCCATCGAATTCTTAAAGCTCTATTTCATTGATGGGTTAGACACGGCAGAAGCTTATTATCAGTCGGTAAGAGAATCTCTCATCGAAGGTTCAATGGCAGTAGAACAGCTTACCATCACTCGGAAGATCGGTAGTGCAGAGAATAACCTCGTAAATTTGGGGATAGGGAAGCGGGGCGATCGGGTTAGCTACTGGTACGCCAAACATGTTAACTATCACTCTCGGACAGGTCGATCGCTCAAGCCCAAACCGATCGAGACTAACCAAGAGGAGTATTGGAGCCAATATTATCTAGATCGTCTCGATGAAGCTAAGGCTGAGATTATTCCGAATCCTTCACAGTCGATCGAAGCTGGTTTACCACTATTTCTATTCAATACTTAGATGAATCCACGGTAAGTAAATAGGGATTAGGTTTAAACTGAAAAGTATAGAACTTAATCCCTAGTTAAATCGCTCGAATAAAATACAAAACTAGAATTAAGGTATGAACACAAAATCTAAGCGGACGAACGGGATTAAAGTAACTCCAGACGAGAAGAGAGAAATGGTCGATCTAATCGTCCAAAAGAAACTAGAGGGGATTAGTTTCAATGCGATATCGAAGGAACTTCAATGCACCTATGAGACAACGAAACGTTACTGGGATGAATACGTTTTAGCTCAGGGCGATGTTGATTGTTCACAACTTCTGAGAGAGAGAAGATTGTTAACTAATCGGATACTGGAAAAAACTATTAGACTTTTCTATGCTGATGCGATCGACATTAAAGCGGTCGAGACAGCGATGAACCTAACCGACAGATACAACGGTTTGACCCAACATCTAGCGACGGCGATAGTAGAGCAACTTCCACCCCTTTTGGAGCTTAAAATTATTCCCGTCGTCGTCGAGATGCCACCAGTAAACGAGTGAAATACTACAATGACACCAATACAAAAACACTACTTCGCATTGTCTGACTGGTTGGACAGGATGGCATTCATCTTGATCTGCCTCGATGATGAAACCATCTCAGACTATTTTAAAGAAAATCTGTTTCAACCGATGGCGACGCTCATGGTATTAGAATCTGAAGCCATAATGCAGCTGGAGCTAGAAGCCTACAAGGATGGTCTTAAAGCCGTCTAGTCTCAGATATGGGTATATTCTGGCATCATCGATATTCCTGACGCGCTGAGACGTTTCTACCCTATCCCAGAACAAACCGCCCCATCATCATCGGATCGAGGGTGGTTTTGATTATCTAAACGCTCGGGCACTACTTGTATAACCTATATAGCGAGTAGTGTCCAAGCATTTAAGTACACCACCACTATCTACACATTATCCCGCTATTAACTACGGATGTAGATGTCATGTAATTAACTGCTAGAACAAACCCGCCCCATCGTCATCGGATCGAGGGTGGTTTTGATTATCTAAACGCTTGGGCACTACTTGTATAACCTATATAGCGAGTAGTGTCCAAGCGATTACTTGCTAGAATATTCGCTTGAATACTGCTCCAAGATGAACCGATCAAAATGGATCATCATCGTCTCGATCGAACACAGCGATCGCTCTGAGTTGCATTCGGTCTTCGCATCATCATAGAAACAATAGAAAATTTCATTGTTAACTTGGTGGCAGTGGATCGAGAGCCTTCGATCTGAATTAAAGATCGCGATCGATGTTTCGTCATTATTCCAAACTCCACTCAACCATTCAAACTGGGTAGATTCTCTCGTTAAAGATACAGCGAGTCTAAGTATTGAATCGTTCATTTTTTTCGGGGTATCGATAAATCACTGTTTGAGAATCGATCGGTTCGGATATCGCCTCTCTCATCTCGTTATCACTATCGTATAACAACTGTCTAACAATTGTCAATACTGTGTTAGTCGATGTTATTTATATGTATAACAACTATTAATAACTTATTGTTATACACTATGTTAAACAGTTGTGCTAACATATAGATATAGACAGTTAGACACGGTTAAACAATTGTATGTCAGAAAATAGTAAAGCGATCGGGTTAAGACTCCCGCCTGAAGTTTGGGAGAAGTTGCGCGAATATGGATTAGAACATTACCCCAGCGACAAGAGCAAAGAAAAGATAGACGTTACCCAAACAATCACAACGCTTTTAAAACAAGCGTTAGGCATATCGTTAGACGATTATGTTATACAGTCCAACGTAACGTTAGACGAACGTATAACAGTAATCGTTAAACAAATGTTAGACGACGCAATAAACCCTTTAAGGGGCGAGATATCAGAATTGTCCCGTGACTTGCAGAGAGAATCGATCGAACAATCGCCATAATCCCTACTCATTGAAGGATGACTCACAAGGAGGCTAATCAATAAATTCGTATGTTCTAGCATTCCCGCAGTTTTAAGCCCTTTCATAGATACTGAGGGGGCTTTTGATTATCTAATAATAAGCTGAGTCAGAAAATTGGCATTATCGGACTCAACATATTCTCCATATCTTCTATGGGTAATGGTAACTACAGAGATTCTCCATATCTTCTCTAGGTAATGGTAACTACTGAGATTCTCCATATCTTCTCTAGGTAATGGTAACTACTGAGATTCTCCATATCTTCTCTAGGTAATAATCATCTCTATAGAATCTACTTATCTATAAGGATAGATACTTACATAAATAACTTATGTACTTATTGAATAATGACAGATACTTATTTAATATACTTATATATCAGTATTAGTACTTATTAAGCGTTAGAATAGATAAGTACACGAGCATGATATGTAAGTATGACTAAGGATTCGACCGGATACGAGACGACGAATAGTACACCAACGGTCGAGAACAAGATGATGGCATCGTTTAGAATCGATCGCGACGACTGGAAGCGTTTCGGAGAATTAGCTAAACGGGAGAGGCTGACTGTAACCCAACTAATCACGGGTTATGTAGAGCAGTGTTTGGAAGCTGACCGAAGCGCATACGGGGTCAAAATAGAGAACATCGATACTTACAATACTGACAGCACAAGTATTAATCATTCTGTCAGTATGAGTAATGATGATGTACTGAAGCTGATAAGTACTGGTAATGACGACATACTGAAGCAAACCCAAGAGCTAATAAGTACGGCTGTAAGTATTAAGTCAGTACAAGATGAACGGTCGATCGAGGATGCGGTACTAGAAGTCATTGGGGCATTATCCATCCCGACGACAGAGAAGCTAGATCTTCTCATCACTAAAGCTCTCGAACCGCTCCGAGATGAGATCGGAGAGTTTAGCGAATTTGCTAAGAACATTCAAGATGAAATCTTGAAGCTGAAAAAAGCCCTTAGCGATCGCTCTGTGGAGATGCCATTATCGATCGCTCCAGTTCAATCGATTGAGCCATTATCGCCGCTAGTAAACCGCAAGACTTGGGGAGAATATTCAAAGCTGGTTGGAATGTCGATGATGCCATCGAATGCAGCACAGAAGGAGGAGAACGTCCAACTGAGAGACAGGCAAGCGTTAGAAGCTATAGCCAAGGCTAAAGAGCTAGGGCTTGGTGTTTGGAAAGTCAGTCGAGCAGGTCGTGATTTCGTTCGAGTTGAAGACCAAGTTAATACCCCACTACCACTATTTCCAATCAATGAATAACACCGATTTAAACCGTCTAACTAATGCACTCTTGACGGCGTATCTAGACAAGAAATCATCAGAGGAAGTAGTGACGATATGCACCAAGTTCAATATCGTCATAGGCTCTAAAATATTTCGATTAGCGACCGACCGAGTAGAGCGATGGATGGAAGATGGAGAATACGATTCGATGAATGATTATAATAGAGAAAAAATTATTCATCAAGGATTTCAAAACCTCGCAAAACAGCACGGGGCTATATTAGGAAAAGATTATTCAAGGACAGAGGACGGCTATATTTTTAGCAGCGATCTAATTACTAAAATCAAGGCTGATATGCCTCCTAGCGACTGGAAAACATTCGAGAGTCAGGGTTATATCAAAACGACTATTGTTAGTGACCCTTATGCGCTCTTAGACAAGCATTTGGGCGTTCCGTTTTTCGATTCACTTCTATCGATTATCGCTATCAGGTTTAAGGTCTTAGATGAGATTGAAACCGCTCACTATCTCGGTACATTGTTAGCTGGGATGGAGACCTCTAATCCGTTTCTATCGGATGGGTTATTTTTCTCTAAAGTCTTCGAGTTGCTAGGAGAGAGAACATCAGAGATTTTACAGGCAGCAAGTTTAATCGAAGAACCTAACACAGATGTTTCCTGTAAACTCTGGCAAGACTTACTAACCGCGATGGGAGTAGAAAATCTGAATATAGATGATGAAGGTGTTTTCTGGATTAGTGAAGCTAATCTAAGATCGCTCGATCGCGTCTGGCATGGTGAGAATATGAGACCTGCTATGTTAGCGGACAAGCTGACTAGTCGAGGGAGAGGATCAGGGAGGAAATAGATCGACAAAAAAGCCCCAACTAAAAACTGGGGCTTTTTTATAACTTATATTGGCTAGAATTGTTACTGTAAAACAATTACAGCCGACATACCGAGCTTAATATTGACATAGTAAGTACAGTATATTATAATTAAAGCATACAGAGTAAGAGATACAGGCTACAATGGTTAAGTTAATCGGTTATGTGAGAGTTTCGACCGCTGGACAGGCAGATAATACTTCACTATCAGAGCAACGCAAGAAAATCGAAGCTTATGCCTTCGCCTTCGGTCATGAACTCATCGAAATCTTCGAGGAAGTAGGCAGCGGGAAAAATGCAAGCGATCGACCAGTCTTTCAAAATGCACTAGCAGCGATGGACGGAGCGGACGGGATTATCGCAACCAAATTAGATCGCATTGCCAGAAATACCCGCGATGTTTTGGAACTAGTGGAAGACGTTCTGAAGCCGAGTAATAAATCTTTGGTACTGCTCGACCTCAATGTTGATACATCCACACCTAGCGGACTAATGATTCTAACTGTGATGGCGGCTGTGGCTAGTTTGGAACGCGCCATCATCACCGAACGTACTCAGGGAGGGCGAAAAGCTAAGGCGGCTGAAGGCGGTTATGCTTACGGCTCACCCCAGTTCGGACAAAAGTCTATCGATGGAGAATTAGCTACTGATGAGGATGAGACCCAAACGATCGACCTCATCCGTCGTCATCATAAGAGCGGTAAGAGTCAGAGAAAGATAGCTGATTACTTAAATAAAAATGGGGTCAAATCTAAGCGTGGTGGAAACTGGACAGGGGGAACGGTTGGGAAGATTCTATCTCGAATCTAATTCTAATTCACTGAAAACTATCAACCATATCTGATGAATATTCAAAAGTTACTAGCACCAAATAAAAAGTCGCGATCTAATAGCTCCATATTTGTAGATAATTATTGCGATGTCAGAATCTAATTTCGAGCAAGTTTTTATCTGTGGCGATTATCTACCGCCGTATAGTTCTATTCAGGCGGTGATGCTGAGAATAGGGAAGGGAAAAGTAAGTTTGAGCGACGATGAAATCGCTAAGGCTAAACAATTATTTTGCGATCTATCGAATATTTACACTGATTTGATATCTAGATCCGTATGCCCTGATGAATATCGCTCCAAGGTCATCGACGGTGATTTAGAAAGCTTGCAGCTTATAGAACTAGATCGAAGGTGGTTAAGCCTACTCAAAACCCAAGCAGGACTAGTTGAGCGTGACTTTAACATCATAGTTCAGTGCTTATTTATGTTGGAATGGTATCGGCTTATATTGGGTGATATGGGTGTAATAAATCTAAACTTAATAGCTGAAGAAACTAGTAAGATGTTGAACGTTTACAACCGGAAGAAACCGCTTGACAAATATAGACCTAATTGGAAATTAAAGAACTACAGTCAGCATCTTATGATATACCCAGACTTTGCTTCAGCTTACGATTATTTCTCAGACTTCAGCTTATTGATACTAGAGAATATCGGATATCAACTGAGGGCTTCAGACAGCGCGGGAACCCACAGAGGGATAACATTATTGAGAGAAATTCAGATGGAGATGAGCGCGATCGACCTAATAAGAATTAGATCGAGGAAAGCTAACTCCAATGAGACTGTAGCGGGTTTCTGCTCTAACTGCATGACCAACTATTTATATGAAAAAAGGGGCGCGTCGTCGCTCTGTTCTCGGTCTGAGTGTAATCGCGAATACTCAGACCGAGCGAGATCTAAATCTCGCTCTAATCGTAGTACATCGTTGGGGCAAAGGATGCGCGGTCACTGCAAAGGCTGTGGGAAGGACAGGATATTAATTGACTTGATGTGTTCCAAATGTAGAGCTTTTGAAATAATTTACTTTTAAATATCGCCATTAGGGAAGATTTTCAACCCTTAGATTAGAAGTAATGACTCAATCAAAAGCGTTTTTAACACAACTGATATGAACTATCAATACAACCTGTCAGAACGAGATGCAGCCCAAGAATGCGCTGGGATGAGTGTAGAGGGCTTTAAACGACTCAGAATATCTGGCAAAGTCCCAACTTATTGTTATACAAAGCTGGGGTATCGCACGCTTCGATATTGTCGAGAGCTACTACTAGACTGGATCGCCGATCCAGATGATATCGAAGCTCAGACACGGGCGATGGAACAATTGCAAGGCTCACGGGTTTCTAATTTATCCAAAAGAGCCGCATGAAGGAAATTTGTCCCATCCACCCAAACGCACCGCCCCCAATCGTCGGAAAAGGTACCCCACCACACGCCGCATCCCTCAGATGCAGTCAGTGTAACCAGTTTATCAAGTGGCTACCAAAGTTTGATTCTAGGCTGAAGAACCTAGCCTTTCTCACACCGCCACCACCACCACCACCACTAAAATACTTTTCCTGAGCCTGTTTGACTAGCAAAACAAAACCCCTACAAGGCTGCGCCCGATAGAGGTTTTGATTGATATCTGAAGTTAGCGACAACAGATATCAGCTAGTTAAATTCAACTCAAAAGTAAAAACAATCACCTCCTAGATTCTACCTCATGCCTCTACCTAATCAAACACTCGAACAACTTCAGCTACTCGGATACCAAGATGGCGAAATGGTATTCTATCGAGCCATCGACCAGCAAGCACGGAAGTTTTCAGCCAAATTTCCAAACGTCCCATTCGAGTTAGAGAATCTTAGTAATTGCGGATCGAATGTTTATGTCGTAGTAAATGGCTGTGGACAGTCAGACAAAGAAGTTGACGTGTGCAAAGCGGTATTTTATGAGCATGACGACTTGCCGAAAGAAGACCAGATCTACCTCTGGCAGCGACTAGAACTACCCGAACCGACTTTCCAAGTCGATACAGGCGGTAAATCTATTCATTCTTACTGGATCTTTGAATCGCCGATCGATGTGAGTCTGTGGCGATCACTTCAATCTGACTTACTAAATTTCTCTGATGCCGATCGAACTATTAAGAATCCGTCGCGGGTGATGCGCTTGGCTGGCTATAAGCACCAAAAGACGGGTGAGATATCATCGATCGTCAGCAGATGCGGGAAGAGATACACATTTGATGAGATACGCTCGATCGTCCCAGTGACCCCCGCTGTGGTGAAAGAACAGAAGCAAAAGAGAGAGGGAGGAAAACTAAAACCCACTCCTA
>MWWH01000097.1_pt1 | contig 21862 bp, 16 predicted proteins | sample 1047231 | NCBI WGS metagenome assembly MWWH01 (sample SAMN06349967, study PRJNA376086) | soil metagenome | isolation source: MG3-2 sample Antarctic (ecotone) soil | place: Antarctica | collected 2015-01-13 | reverse complement strand
ATAATCGAATCAGACTCCATTCCGGCTTAAATTATAAAAGCCCGCTGGAGTTTGAAAAACAGTTAAAGTTGAAAAATAAAATGAGGAGCAGAGAGAGTTTCGTGTCCTGAAAAACTTGACCGTCTCAGTTGATGATGCCCGCTCGGAAATCCGTCGCGTACATCGAAGGCTATTACAACCGGATTCGTCGGCATTCGAGTTTAGGATATTTGAGTCCGCTGGAATTTGAAAAACAATTGAAAATCAAAAATCAAAGGAGTAGCGAGAGTTTTCTCGCTTGTTTTTCTTGATCATCACATCGAGGCGAGATACAAAAAATAAACGCGGTCATCGACATCGAGCGAATGCTGTTTGTGCAAGAGCAGATAAGCTTCGTGAACCAGCTCCGCCGGGCGCAAAGTATGATTCGGTCTTTCATTCTGTAAATGAAAAGCCGCGAGACGTTTGAGTGCAGAGTAAACTTCCGGAATCAGTTTATCTAAATTCCTGTTACACAACGTCTTATTGGATTCATCATTGTATGTCGAGTATGGGATTGACACATTTTCACCAGCCTTTTTCGCCTAACTTATCACCGAAATAAAAAAAATGTCAATTTTTTTGTCACAAAACTCGGAGTTTTGTTGCGTTACTGTATATAGCAGTATTAACAGAAAAAATTTTAATATCTTAATTTTGATGGTGTGTTGCATTCAGGAGAAAATAAATGAGCGATAAATTTCAAATGTTAACTTCATTGCGAATGACTAATTATTGACAGCCTTAACTAAATGACTTTTCCAAACAAATACAGATGAATTTACAGGCGTCCCTTTTGGAATGACGAAAGAGACGCCTGGCATTCTGTAAGCTGAAGTCTTCAAACCTTTTGGGGATAAGTGCCTTTGGAAAGTTTTTTGGAAGTTTTGTTTTGTATCCTTCCCTTTATTATGCAAACAATTTTTTTTTCAAATTTTTTGTCATAAAACTCGGAGTTTGGTTGCGTTACTATATGAAGCCCCTAAATCGAACAAAAAATTAAGGCAGGACTTTATTGCAAAGATATAATAAATTGGCGATACACCTACGGTTAGAAAAGTTGCAATTAACAGAAACCAACGCGGAAAGGAAAGATGTATGATATTGACCATGCCGCGAACTGAACCATTTTTTACAATTCGAACGACTCTATAAAAAAAAGGAAATTTTATGAAAATTACAATTTTAACCGCCTGCCTTTTGGCTTTTCTTTTTACTTTTTCAACACCAGCTGCCGGAGCAACCTATACGGTCAATTTAACCACCGACGAGCACGATGCCAACCCCGGAGATGGAGTATGCGCGATTGCTGGTGGCGGCTGCTCGCTGCGGGCGGGAGTTGAAGAAGGTAACAGGTCGTTTGACGACTTTTATAATCAGGGCACTAGTATAACGTTTAATCTGCCCCAATACTCGACTATTACACTGACCGCTGCTAACGGCGGAGAGATTGTAAGCCTTCACAGAATAGCTATATTAGGATCAGGGTCATTCTATCTGACAATTGACGGGGGAGCGGGAACAAATCGCATCTTTAACTTCACCGGATGTAGGGGCTGTATATACGGCGGTCAGCAAAACGCACAGATTTCCGATGTAACATTAACAGGCGGCAACGGATCGGGACTGAACGGCGGAGTGGGCGGAGCAATTCTAGCCGGTCAAGACACCCAACTACAACTATCCCGTGTTCACATTTATGGTAATTCGGCTGACAGGGGCGGCGGCGTGGTTTTTCAGGGTCTCGGTGGACTTATTAAGGACTCGACCATCTCAGGTAACTGGTCCAATGATTGCGGCGGTGTTTACAATGAGTCTCAATCCGGGACTCTGGAAATCGTTAATTCGACCATTTCAGGTAACACAGCTTATAATAGCGGAGGCGGTCTTTGCAACGGTGGCGATACAAAGTTGCGCAACGTAACTATTACTGGTAACACCAGCAGATACACAAATGACGGTACAAATTCAACTACCAAAGGTGGTGGAGGCATCCTCCAAGAAATTAGCTTTTACCGATCAAGCAGCACTCTCAATTTGGGCAATACGATTGTCGCAGGCAATTTCGGGAGAGATGGTTATCTCAATCCTACAGAGATTCAATTTGCCAGTGGCACAATCACATCAGCAGGAGGTAACCTCATCGGTGATTCGGCGGGTGATTCGGCTTATACCGGAGCTAATGCCGTTGTCTATCATCCAACAGACATTCGAGATGTGAATCCGATGCTCAACACATTGCGTTATGAACTTGGCTACACTCCGACTCAATCACTACTTGCGGGAAGCCCGGCAATTGATAAAGGAATCAATTCTTTGGCGGTTTATGGTTATAACAATACACTTCGCTATGACCAACGCGGATACGGAGATTTTCCGCGCATTCGTGACGGCAACGGCGATGGCACGGCAACCGTTGACATTGGGGCAATTGAATTTCAGCCTGGACAGACTTACTCAACACCTACTGCAGCGGGACAAAATGTTACTGTTGCACCGACAAGTAACTTGAATCTTACTTTCAGTAGTGTAACAACAGCAGGAAATACAACTGTCATCGCTTTGACTGAAAGGCAGCTGTCGCCGCTGCCTTCAAACTACTTGTTAACCAGCAGTTCGCTAATGTATGACATCACAACCTCGGCTGTTTATTCGGGCAATATCACGGTTACTCTCAATCAGCCGAACGTCGCCGACGCAACCGCCTGCAGTCGACTGCGCATTCTGCATTACACAAACAATGCCTGGGACGACTCGGTCAATGCCGCGCCGAGCTACGATTCGGCAACCAGAATTTGCACCGTGTCGCAAACAGTTACCTCTCTCTCGCCTTTTGTCGTTGTTCAAATCAATATAAATAGCTACACCATCAGCGGACAAGTCAGCAATTCGGGAACTGCCTTGTCTGGAGTATCGATTGCCTTATCGGGTTCTTTAACCGGCACCGCGACAACTGATTCAACAGGCAATTACTCTTTTACTGTTAATGGCGGCGGCAGTTATACGGTGACGCCGTCACTGGCAAACTACACATTCACTCCGCCCGCCAGCACGTTTAATAACGTTACGGCTAATCAGACCGCTAACTTTGCCGGGACCAGCACTACAACCGCGCCCGTTAATATCAGCGGAACGGTCAGCTACGGTACGACACCTTCCGGACAAGCAGCAAAGTTTGTCCCGGGCGTGAGTGTCAACGCCACCGGCACCTCGTCCGTTTCGGCTCTATCAAGCAGCACGGGTGATTATTCACTGGCTAATCTGATCGCAGGCGGCAACTATCTAGTGACGCCTGCCAAGAGTGGCAATGTCAATGGCATCTCGAGTTTTGACGCATCTCTGGTGGCAAGAAAGGCAGCGAATACAGTAACTTTGACGCCGAATCAGATGATTGCCGCCGACGCTTCCAACAACGGTGCGGTGTCGTCTTTTGATGCATCTCTGATTGCCCGAACGGCAGCCGGGATCGCCAATACAGGCATTGCCGGTCAGTGGAAGTTCGCTCCCTCATCGAGAAGCTACCAGGGCTTGACGGCATCGCAAACAGGACAGAACTACGACGCTATCTTGCTGGGCGAAGTGTCGGGCAACTGGCTGGCTCCGAGCGGCGGTACGACCGCAGGCAGTCCATCGGCTGAGGAAGCAGCTCAATCGGACAGGCAGGAGGAGGAGCATTATCAATTCAAGGGTTTTGACTCGTTCCCGGTACCGGATCAAGCAAACAGTCAATCAAAAGTGACCGCTGCCGCCGCTGCGCAGCAGGTAACCGTTGCCGTCTCCTTGCCGGCCAACGCGACCGCCTCTAATGGCACGACCGTCATCATCCCGGTGACGGTTGGCGATACGACCGGCGCCGGCATCTTCAGCTTTGACTTCACGGTCACCTTTGACCCGAATGTGCTGCAACTGGCCAGTCCGGCTTTCGATACGACCGGGACGGTGGCGGGCGCGGCGGGCTTTACCATCACGCCGAATGCCGGCACCGGGCAGCTGACGATCTCCGGCTTTGGCTCGCAGGCTTTGAGCGGAGCCGGCACGCTGATCAACTTACGCTTTACCGTGGTCGGCACCTCAGGGACAGCGACGGGCTCAACAAATCTGACGTTCACCTCGTTCATGTTCAACGAAGGCGATCCGGCGGCGCAGGCCACCAACGGGCGCTTCAGCGTGACGGGCGCGACCGCCGCCAGTGTTTCGGTGGCGGGCAGAGTAACAGCCAGAGGCAGAGGCATCTCCAATGCCGTTGTGCGCTTAACCAATCAGAGTGGTGAGATTCAAACTGTGAGAACTAACCGTCTCGGCTATTACACGTTTAGGGAATTGGCAGCCGGAGAAACCTACATCTTCAATGTCTTTTCGAAACGTTACCAGTTCGATCCGAAGGTGATTAACTTGACTGAGGATTTAGCGGAAGTTGACTTCACCGCTCAATAGAAGAATTGATTAACAAACTTAGAAACAAAGAAGCCGTGAGCATTAAACTTGCGGCTTTTCTTTTGCATTCAGAGCATACCGCGATAAGTTTTCGATCGAACAGATTAGCCTCAGATCGGCGCCCTCTTTTTATGACTGTCCAATTTGGTTGTTCCATATTGGGTTTAAGCGGTTCTTTTTTTCTTTTTTTGATTGTCCGATCTGTTGTATGATTTGCTCACCCGCGCACGTGCGGAAAGATTCTTTTTGAAGTAAAAATGCCACAAATTCCACTCACCTATAGATAAATCCCGATGTCCCGAAAACGCCCCATTTTGAGACAAATCTCAATGTTTGTCGAAGTGTTGCGATTCCGGGTCAATTAATAACTCAAAAGTCGTCTCAAAATCAAACTCTCAAAAACTTTCCTCATTTTGTGTTTTGAGTCCAGGCATAATTGATGTTATCCGACCCGATACCAACTAAAACTTAATAAACACATGGGGTTTAAGTGTCTGGTTCAAAAGTGAAACATAATTTAATATAGTGATAATAAGAATTTGAAAAATTAGATGTATGAGCAAGAAAAACCTTATTCTCCCTTTAGCACTCATTACCGACGATAATCTGTCTACTGCCGCTAAAGTTATCTATGGTGTTGTTAAATCTTTTCAGAAAGGTAAGACTCTTCCGCACAATAACACTTCAGTTATTGTGACGCATGCTGAGATTATTGAAAGAAGCAATCTGTCAAAACAGACTGTCGTCAAAGCATTAAATTTGCTTGAAGCGAATAATTGGATTGAGCAGCAAAGAAATTTAGGTTCAGCAAACAGATACATTTTTACGAATCTTGCGCCGGAGGCAAAATCCTTTTGAAAGTTGAATTATTGAGGTGTCAAAAAACCATTTGAAGTTTGATGCGTGAGCATCAATATTTATCAGTGTCGAAAGTTTCAAATTTACGGTGTCAGAAAAGGCTGTGTCCATCAATGATTGACGCGCACCAAGTCATAAGGGGCATTTCACAACCGTTTTTGATTAAGTATTGATGACTACTAACCGCTTCCTTTTGATTGAACCGATACTTGATTTCTTTTGTCACTACGGTTAATAGCTCCAATAAAAATCGTTTCCGTCTTCTTCGGCTTCTTCATCAATCAACCCGTATTTCTCCGCTAATTTTTCAGCCGCTATCTCTCTCTGTAATTGGTTAGACATATGCTGTTCCAAAGTAATAATCTGTCCCTTTTTAACTTTAGCCGACTCAGGAAGCAATCGGTAAAACTCTTCATCCATTGTGAGCGGTTCTGAATACGTGCGAAAGTAGCAAGTAATCATCCGCAGACAATCAAGACACGCTCCCGTTTTCGACGGCTCGCCCCGTTCATTATAGCCCCACGCTTTCATCTCTTGCCGCGAGGCGTATAAACCGTTGGCGTCAACCGGAGCATCAAACTGATTAGCTTCAATCAGCAGATAAAGTCCTGTTGCCTTTTCGAGATGATTAAACGGATGTGCCGTTTCTTTCGGTAGCAGATACCAGTTCAGTTCCGTGATGCCGGCAAATGTGTCTCCGGTAAAAACGCCCATTCGATAATTTAACTTGCTGCTGATGGTCGTTAAATACTGCTCACTTTCAGGATGCAGGTAAACGGCGGTATTATCCGCATTCGCGTCTTCGCATCTGCCCGCAAGAGTTTCTTCTATCCAATCAAACAACTTGCAAAAATCCGAATCGTAAGATTTATACTCGCCGATGACGAAAAGCGATTCGGGTAAATCCGATATTTCAGGCGCTCTGGCAACGATAACAGCCGAAGAGGGCTTCGACGCTTCCGGCTGAATCTTGACAGCTGCGTAGATTGTCCACCGAGTGGGAATTTTATTGCCGAACTGCGCGGCGAATGTGTCCCAAGTGACCAGATTTCGCTGCGGTCGGTAATTTTTTACCACCAAGCCTTTTCTAAATATCTCGTAGAGATAGTTGTAGCCGTCACTCATCGCGTCGGTGATGTCCTTGTACTGCGACAGAGGAAAGTCTCTGAGTTCGCGCTTGGCAGCCTGGTTCCAATCAGCCTCGACAAACTCCACTTCGCCGGAACCGACGGCTGATGAGAAGTTGCGCGCCCGTTCTTCTTTTGAACCGGTGGTCGGTCGGGCAATGACAGTAAAGCCTTCGAGTTTTTGTGTTGTGAAGAACACCGTGTCTTTGCCGGCAGAGCCGGGGTCTTGCGGTATCCTGATGGGAACATCAACACCATCGCCTAGAGCAGTTTCAAACTGCCTCCGCAATCTGCTTGCACTGTCGAGCTGTTCACGAAGCAATTCAAAGACAGTAATCTTTCCATCGGGACGAATGCCCATCAGTGCGCCGACCGTATAAGCACCGCCATCACCGGTCGATGCATTGTCGTATGCTCGCACCAGCGCCACGCATTCCTGTTTACGCATTTCAATCAAATCAGGAGAAATGATTTCTATCTGGCTGACGTTGAAGAACTCGCCTTCTTCGGATGAGGGTCTGCCTTGAAACATCGAGAGATAAACGCGCTTATTCTTGCGAGGTTTTTCATAGTAAGAAGGCGGGCGTCTTTCGGGTGAAATGTACTCGCCGATCGCTCTGCCAAGCGGGTCAGCAAAACGCTGTCCGGTTGATTCGTGGATGTAATCGCCATCGGCTTGCGAGGCATAGCGGACATAATCAAAATCTCCTGTGTCCAAAAGGTACCCGGCAAAATCTTCCGGCGCGTACCGGTGGAACATTCCCGTCACGCAGGCGGTAGGTGAAACACGACTCATCACGGTATATTCCCAGAAGTTTGCCATATTTTCTCTGACCGTAGAACTGAATGCTTCTTTTGATTCTTTATAAGGGTCATCAATTGCCAACCAATCAAATCCCGAACCGGTTAAACCTGTTTGCAGTCCGACTGGATTAAACGAGAGCTGCCCATCATTTAGGTCTCGACGCGCGTGCGTCATCCATCCCGCTTTCGAGACATTGTCGTGTTCAAGCCAGCCATCCTTGTTAGGAAAGAGGTCTTTGTGAATGTTCGATTGAAGAATTTGAATCACAACCTGCGAATGCATTTGCGAGCGGCTGATGTTATACATTGCCAAAGCCCAACGAAAAAGCGGGTCGTGTCCTAGCAGCCACGCCGGAAACGCTTGAGACAGTATAGAAGTTTTACCAAGTTGCGCTTCAGCGTGATAAATAGTCCAATCGCGATTTATATGACGATTTTCGGCTGCTGCTTGCAGACGATTACAAAAATCAATCTGCCAACGGTCGGCTTTATAACGTTTGATGCGCTCGAAGTATTCGACCAGAGAGACTTGAACGATTAAAGGCTTTGGCTTGAGGTCGAGATATTCGATTTCACGGCGCGAGGCAGCGCGGCTCAATTGAATGCTGGAAACTTCCAACGCAATTGCCAGTTCAGCTGCTATCGCTTGATTTTCTGCTTCGGTAAAGTTCATAGACTTTGGTCTAACTCGGTGGATGCTTCTAAAAGCTGAGTCGGGTCAACGCTCGGAAATTCGCGCTCGGCTGCGGCTCGTGCTTGTTCAATAGTAAAGTTCCGCGCAACAAGACGTTTTAACAATTCGACTGCCGCCATTTCGTCAGTGTTGATTCTGGTTTCCGTAATGGTTGTCGCTTCACCGGCTTCGAGTCGTTTTTGCTCCGAGACAATCTTAAAAGCTCCCACAACTTCGTGCAGCGTTACATCCTCGCCCGTTACAGCAAGAGTTTCAATCCGGTCGAGCAGTATATCGGCGACCGACTGAAGGCGAAACTTATAATCTGCTGCTTTTCGGTTAAACTCGGCTTTTTCTTCATTGCTGAGTGATTGATAGTTGTATTTTCGCACCGTGCGGTCAACAATTCCGTGCGCACTGGCAATCTCGGCATTTGTTTTCTTAGTCATTGCTTTATCGAACGCAATACTAACTTTTTGCGGTGATGTTAGTTTTCTTGAATTAGCTTTACGTGGCATATTTTAATGGTGGAATAAACGGAATATCTTTTTCAAAATTATTTTAACGCGAATCTTCTGTCACAGGTATTTTTACCGCCAGCGAGCGCGCCGTCCTCCGGTTATTTCTGTTTATCTAAATCCCAATTCAATACAACAATAAGGCAGGTTAAGAAGGGAATAATAAAAAGCGTGGCAATGTAATAATAATGCCTTTCCGCGTTCTTGAAATAAAGAATTTGTATCCACGCATCAACAATCAGATACAGGAATAACACCGCCAAAAGAGCGTTTAAGATTCTCCACACTTTAGAAAAAAGATTTCTATTTGGTTTATTCATTAGATTAAGCAACAGAGTTCTTCAAAACACTAAAAAGGGCAAATTCAAATTCCTTCGTAATAAGAAAAGTCTCGTCTTCGCCGCTTGTAAGAATCAAACAGGATTTATTGTCGATTTTGCCTTTGACGACTAATTCGGGAAATCTGTCCGCTTGATAATCCGTGTGTTGTGGTCGAGAATTTTGTATTTTTTCGCTTCGATATCTTGCTCTGAAATAAGCTTAATTTTTCTCTCGAAACTAGCATCGTATTTTTCTTCTATAATTTTATTTCCTTATTTATGTCGTTTCTTTATTACTATATTGGAACAAGTTCTTTTTCCGTCATTTTGCATCCGCCCAGCAATCGACTATTTTTGCGTCAACCGGCATCGGCACTGTGAATCCTTCAGGCGTGTGCTGCATTACATCGACAACAATTCCAAGAATTTCTTCGGCGTGATCGGCGCGGCATTCGATTATCAATTCGTCGTGAACCATCGAGATCAGCTCCGCGCCCAGCGGAAGTTTTCCGGCAAGCGCAACCATCGCCCGTTTTACTAAGTCGGCGGATGTTGCTTGAATTATGAAGTTTTGCGCCTGTCTGATTTCTCGGGAACTATTGCCTGAAAGCCGTCGCCGTCTGCCGAACAGATTTTTGACATAGCCTCGTGCGTGAGTAGCGTTTCTTACTTTCTTCAAGAACTTGTCCACGCCTGTATAGGTTTTGAAATAATCGTTAATATATTTTTTGCATTCTTTCGGAGTCGTATCAATACCGCTTGCCGTTAGTCTCCGGTAAAGTCCAACATCGGTTATACCGTAAGCAATGCCGAAATTTATCATCTTGGCAATGCCGCGCTCATCACGACTTACATCCGTCTTACTGAACATCTTTTGCGCCGTGATAGTGTGAAAATCAATTTCTTCTGTTCCGCAGTATGCTTCGAGAAGGAGCGGGTCCTGACTGTAATGCGCCAGCACTCGAAGTTCCATCTGCGAGAAATCAGCGACAATTAACTTATTGCCGTCTTCACAGGTGAAAGCACGCCGGACGGCTTTCCCTAATTCACTTCTGCTCGGTATCTGCTGGACGTTTGGCGACGCGGATGAGAAACGTCCGGTGACCGCTCCCAAAGGCTTAAACTCTGGATGGATGCGTCCGTCAGCGTCTGCGAACTTTGGCAATACTTTGATAAAAGTGTTGGCGAGTTTATCTATCGAGCGGTATTCAAGTATTTTTACGGCAAGCGGATGCGCGATTTCCTTTAACGATTCACTATCTACGCTGCGTGCGCCTTTGGCTGTCTCTTTCGGGCATTTCAAGCCAAGTTTATCGAAGAGGACAGCTCCAACCGATAACGGTTTGTTTAGTTCGAACTCCATTCCGGCTAACTCGAATATCTCAGTTTTTAGCCGTGCCGATTCTGCTTTTACTTCGCGTTCGATTGTCGCCAGCGCCGGAACATCGATCTTCATTCCGCGCGCTTCCATCCGCATTACAACCGGCAGAAGCTGCTTTTCCATCTCATAGACTTTTGTTAATTCCTGCTTATCGATCTCAATTCGGAACTTGTCCCAGAGGCGGAATGTATAACGGGCGTCGTTGCGAGCGTATTCGGCAAACACTTCCGGGTCGAGCAGGCGCATTTTGTCGGCTTCGTCAAAAGTTACAGGGTCACTGATGCCGAGATGCTTTTTAGCAAGGGGCTTTAAGCCGTGCGCGCTGTTCTCGTCAAGCAAGTGAGAAGCGATCAGCGTATCTTCAAACTTTTTAGGGACAGGCAGCCCTGCGCGATCCAGAACGCCGAAGTCAAATTTCGCATTATGAAAGATGACGGTTTGCTCCGCGTCAGGCATCAGAAAATTCCATGAATCTTTGTCCGTTTCGTAGTCTGCTTTTTGCCCGTCATAAGAGAGACTCATACCAATCATTTTTGCGTTCCTAACAGTGATGCCAAGTTTTTTATTGAATGGTTCGGTCTCGGTATCGAGTGCGACAAAAACACCTTCTTTAACTTTTTTATCCGTTTCCACAGAATCTGCTGGTATCACTGCCATCAGGGATGTAACATCCTTTGTTTTCAATGGTTTATCTGATGGCAGTACATCGCCTTGCCCACCCTCTACTGCCATCAGATAAGTGTCTGATTCTATTGGACTTGCAGGACTGATACCAGTGATACCAGTGAAATCCGGCAAAACGGCTAGATTGTATTTAACGAACAGTTTTGAGAGCAGTCCGTGATTGAATTTCACGGCTCGTTTTTGAAAGTTTGGAGATTTACGGCGCGTGATTTTGTCCCCTTTCAGTTCGATGTCTGATAGAACTTTGCCGACAAACTCCGGCGCGTGTTTTCTCTTTTCCGGCAAGTCAGAATTTATTTCGTCGGTGATTGCCGAAATGGTTAGCCGTTCGTCAGGTTTGCCTTCCTGACCTGTTACCATCTCCGGCGCATACTCGACATATTTCAGATTGCCGGCTTCGTCTTCGGTAAATATCCGCGAATAGATAACGGCAACAAGTTTTCCGTCCAATAACTGAGAGCGATCGTCAATTACGTCTTTTGTCCGGATTTGGAGCTGCGAGACGAAATTATCTTTTACTTCTTCGGAGTCGAGCAGCGCATACAAAGGAACAGATATTTGGATCAGACGTTTTGATATTCCGCCTTTATCTTTTAGTTCCAGTTCCGCCGCCTTGAGTCTGTCTGCTAACGGCTGGTTAAATGTCCGCAGTCGCCATAAAGTTAATTTGTTGCGGATAATCTGCGCCTCTGACAGCATTTCCGGCAGAAGTTGAAGCGGTATATCATTCCGCTTTGTTTCTTCGAGCTTGACCGGATGCGTACGGCTGGTGAAAGGCTGTGAGTCAGTAGCTTTTAAGCCAGACAGAATCTTCGCGCCGAACGGATCGAATCCTTCCGGCATAAAGTTTGAATCCTTACCCGAACATCTAATAATTCTCGTTAGACGCTGGTAGCCGGAGTTCAAAACTTGGATAATCGCCTCAGTGTCTTCACTCGACGCGGCAAGGTTAAATTCATCAATAATCAATGTCGGATGAAATGCGTCAACGGTCCGGAACAATGCCGCCGCCGTGATGCCGACAGTGAACATCGGACGATAACAAAGCAGTCCGACTGTCTGCGTAAATCGAGATTTACCGTTGCCGCTATTGCCTGTGGCATGCAGGTAGGGAACTTCATTGAGCGATTCGATGCGGTATGTCATCCGCACGTATTTACTGCTGATCGCGCGGTTCTGTTCGCTGATGTCGACATATTTTTCAATGAATTTTAAGATGTCAGCGTCGAGCTGTTCTTCGGTGTGATACTCCTCAACGCCGGATGCGAGAAACAAGCCTATTTTGCCAGCTCGTTCGGCATTTATTAACGGCTTGTAAGTTATGCCGTCTTCATCCGTTACCGATTTCTCGATTGTTGTTGATGCAGAAACAGGATCATAACAAGCAAAACCTGTTGTCGTCTCTTCGATAATCCGTCCGTCGATCAGAACGGCAAATGTAGTCAAGACCGGTTCTTGATCCGCGTCATCATCGGATGCTGCTTCGTTGACGCGGTAAAACCGATCGGCAAGATCAATCAGTGTCCGGCTGGTTGTTAATGCATCCGTTTCCGACAAATTCAAGTTCTTAATAAATTTCGCGCGTGCCGAGCTGTCCGATAAATTGAATGTGTCCAGATGCAAAATAGACGTGCAATTTCTCGCCGTGACACGCTGCCGCCCGCGTTCGCCGCGCTCGATTTCAAAAGTAACTTGTCCATTGAGAATTGTTTCCGACATAAACGCCGACGGCTTAACTGCTGATTCTAAATTCCACCCGGCGAGCATTTCTCGTTTGTGTTCGGCTGCTCCGGTTCCGGCGAATCTTTGGCAGGTAAAACCGCCGTCGGGAAATATTTTTGCTTTGTCCTTGCCTTTTCCTTCGAGTTCGCAGGCTTGGCAATCCGTGATTAATGAACCATCCGTTTCTGTGCGATACGTCAGTTTAAGAGCGTCCAGGGCTGTTTTGATTTGTTGGAGAGTCATTTTGCCACCTCTAACCCGAGCTCTTCGGTGTGCAGGTCGCAGAGGCACCGCAAAATGTTGGCGCGTCCGTTTGTATATGAATCGATAAAATGTTCGCCATATAAATGCAGCGGCGCCGCGCATTCGTCGCAAACGAGACGCATATCAGCGAAACGAAAATCTACTTGAATTTCCTTTAGGGTTGTTGTACTATTAGACATAGAAATTGATTCTCCTTTTGAATTGGTTTTCTTATTTAATGGTTGGTTTCTAGTTCGTAGTATTGAGCCGTTGTTAGTCGCAACGGCTTTTTCATTTTTTTTCATCCTAATTTCACCTCTGTTTATTATTTGTGTCATGCCGATATTTTGCGGATTTTTCTTTGTCTCCTTTTAATTTTTAATCGCCATTCGTTCGCAATTCTCAAGAAACGGAAGAAGATGTTTGTTTTTGGAGTAGGTCACTCGCCATCCGCCGGGTCGGTAATGTCCAAGCCGACCATCATTCCGCCATCGAAAAAGTGTCATTTGACTGACCTTCAGAAACTCCGCCGCTTGGGGCTCGCTTAATATTTCATCGCGCCTGCCTTCGTAATTATTTCCGCTTGTTTTTTCTTCTTCGATTGTTTTTGAATTCATTTCATTTTTTCTATTTTGTAATGACCTTGTAAATAACTATTTAATTAAAACAATAAAAACCCGCGATGTCAACATCTTTCAACATAAACCAACAAGCTATAAAGTAATGGTTAGTTTGTAATGGTTGACTTAAAAAATAAGATGTGCAACCATTACAAACTATATTGGAATTAAATTGACAAAAACGAGCAACTATGGGAGAAAATAAAAAAACTAAAGCAAAGGCAGCACTCCTCTGTGAGCCGCGCACTGCATCTCAACGTCCTACTGAACTGGGTGAACATATTGACTTGGTTGACCTTGTACCGCCGAAGGCAGTTCTTCAACCGGCGGAAGATATATGGCAGCGAAACAAGGAAAAATATAGATCAGACGACGGTTTTTTAGGCGCTGACAGTAATGGATACCTACTCGCTTTAAGTCAAACTCTGGAAGATTGTTTGTCGGGATTGCCCGAAGATTTTCGTGAATACATTCAGAAAAAAGGGCAACAAGAAGCAGTCATATACCAGGGACAGCCGGATTATGAACAAATCCGGTTGAGGCGCGCGCTGACTGAATACGATAAATTTCGCAAAATCAGGGAGGAATTGAAAAGTTTTGCTAAATATTTTACTAACTGGCGAAAGCACGGTCGTGTTACCGGCGGTATTGGAGGCATGTATGGAGCTGACGAAGCACTCTTAGAGTTTCCTAAGCCTCAGGCACTCTACGCCCAAACGCGCACAGTGGACGGAACTTTAATAAACGTTGTTCCGTCCGGTTTAAGTGCGGCACTAGACGGTGTAATCGGGGAAAGAGTCCGCTCTTGCGAGATTTGCGACCGTATTTTTTGGGCACGTCGTAAAGAATCGGAAACTTGTTCGCCGCCGTGTGCCAATAATTTACGGGTGCGGCGATGGCGCGCCGCAGTCCCGAAGTCTAAAGAAGGTCAGTAGGCGGCTTTTAACAGCCTGTGGTCTGTCTTTATCGCGCAAGCCTTAGCGCGATATGTCTTGACACGAAAAAATCCGTTCTGATCGAAAAATGGTTGCCGCGTCTTATAACCGAATAACACAAGATATTGAATTTTTAATCGAACACAATATCTTGTAGTTTTAACTTTGAAAAGTGCAGTGCGGTTTGCACGACAGGGCACAAGATTTTGTGCTTTTACTGAAAAAGCGAGTTTTTAGCGTTACATAAGAGCTGTTATCGGACTCCGAGCTTTTATTTTGATCAGTAAATACAAGTGTTTCTATTCGTTATCCAGGAAACTCAAGTCAAGTTCCCTGCCTGTAATTTCCTTCCACCGCTTACGATTCGTAGTTAAGATTGCGTCAATCAACTGGTCTGAATAACCAGTTGCGATAAACTTATCAATTTCCCTAGTGTAGTATTTGAAGCGCTCCACTTTTGTATCCGATTCATTCTCCAGAATATTACTTTGAGTTTGAATAATACCGATCTCAATGACTCTCAAATCGACTGAATTATATTTCACTCCCACAGCATCATCTTTCGGTTTCCAGTCGGTTTGCGGATTAAAAATTTTATTGTATTCGCGGAATAGATTGATGACGAGGTAGTTAGTTTTATAGATTATCTTCTGTCTTCTATCTTCTAAGGCTATATTGATAGCCAAACTTTCATCATTTGGATAGCCAAAACTATCAATAAATGACCGGGCGGCAAGCTCAAAAAACTCTTTCATATCAAGCTTGTTTTCTACATTAAAGTGCTTTATTTCATTGACTAATTCGTTAGCGGCGCGGATAAAAACAGCAGCGGTCGAACGTGCTTTATCATACTTTGTCCATTTGCCTGTTTTTTTAGAGTTTTGGCTATCCAAACTTTTTTCTTTGGCTATATTGCTATCCAAAACAGGCTCGTCTTTGGCTATCCAAACAGTGTCTTTGGCTATATTGCTATCCAAAGTTTCTTTATTTGGATAGCCAATTTTATTTACTTGGCTATCCAAACTTTCAGCTTCGAGCGAAGGATCTTGAATTATGTCCAAGGGATGTTCTTCATTGCGGAGACGCGCAAATAAGTCAACCTTTTTCTTTCCGGTGGCACGGCTGCGACTTATTTTAATTTTGGGCTCGCTTGAGCTGTTCTTAATTTTCTTTTCAACCGCCATTTATCAAACCGCCTTTTTCTTTTTAACAACGTGCAGCTTCTCTCGCGTGCTTTGCGCTAAATCTAGTCGCTCGATGACTTCTTCGGTAAATGCTGAATAATCAGCAGCGCCGTCGCCATTCGGGTCGTATTCGTAAACTGTCAGGCGCATCGCCGGAGCCGTCTTAATTGACGCCAGTTCACGGATAACAGCTTGAAAGGCTTTCTCTTTATATTTCTCAAATGTAAGTTTTAATGATTCTTTAGCAACGCGCATTCTTGAATCATAGCGGGTCACTAGATAGCCGAGAATTTCAAGCTGTGGATTGCCGCGTTTAGCTTTCAGGAGCGATTCGTTAAGGTCGATTACGCCTTCGTGTGAGTAATAGTCTCCGGCAATCGGAACGATAACGAAATGCGCGGCGAGTAAGGCTTGCGTTAATGTCATTCCAAGCGTCGGCGGACAATCGAGAATCACCAGGTCGTAGTCGGACAATTCTCCGATCGAATCTTTTAACCGAAACTGTTCTTCGAGTTCGATAAATCGTTCAATTTTGGCAAGCCTAATGTGAGCCGGAACTAAGTCAAGATTATCAATTGGAGTTTCATAAATCGCGTTTACTAACGGCTGTCGGTTGCTGTCTCCAAGCAGTACATCGGCAAGGGTAGTAGTAATGATTTCAGCGGGAATAAGCGTGCTAGTGGCATTCCTCTGCGAGTCCAAATCCATTAGTAGGGTTTTGTACCCCTTGGACGCCAGCCCGGCAGCGAGATTAACGGACGTTGCCGTCTTACCGACTCCGCCTTTCTGATTAGCAACAGCAATTATTTTCATATTTGGAAAAACTATTTCGGTGCAATAATTTGTGAGAGCTCGTTATTGTTTATTCCTAAGCCATATAAGCTGCGAATCATTAAATCTAAACTTACGCTTTTGTCCCCGGCTTCCATTTTAGCCACTCTCGACTGGCTTGAACGTATCCGCTTTGCCGCACTTGCCTGTGTTAAATTTGCTCTGATACGCTGATTTTTTAATGCGGCACTCAAAGCTAATTTCAATTCAATAATGTTTTCTTCTTCGGGCGTGAGTCCCAAAAACTCTGTAACCGAAGTAACTTTCCAACCTTTCGCTTCTAATTTTTGTTTTTTTTCTTTATTCATTCGGCACTCTCACTTTCGGCGCTCTATTTTATGAATCGTAGTTTCTAATCCGTCTCTTGCAATTATCAATGATATTTTGCGGCGTTGTCCGCGTCTTTTTGCTGAAAACTTCCAGGACAACGATTGCATCATCATCAATTCTGTAAACGATGCGCCAAGTTTTATCAACATCAACAATCTTTAATTCGTGGCAATGTGCTCCGATGCTGGGCATCGGTCTGGAAATCGGCAATGAGAGAAGTTCGCCTTTTTGTAGTCGCCTAATATAAAAACCCGCTTCAATTCGCGCTTCACTCGACATAGGCGGAGTTTTAATTTCGCCGTTTAGTATAACTAAAACTTTGTCGCCACCATTTGCCATACAAATACATTATGCCTAATCCGACATAATGGCAAGCGTAAAAAGTGGTATTTTTTAGAATTTGGAAAATATTTCTTTTTTGCGCGTCTGCCATTCCAAAACTAACGGGTCAAGAAAATTGTTTGTTTAGAAGTGTGCAGAAGTGCACACTTCGGGTTTGATCAAATCTTTTTATTCGAGCGTTGGCGCGTTCTAAGTGATTCTCAATATATTTTATTCGCGCAGTCATTTTTTGTAATCTGATGCCAGATTCGTTTCGGCAAGCATTGCTCAAGTAAAAAAATACGATCCCCCGGAAGAGATTGTTATTGAAAACGCCGGAGCCTTAATTATCAGCGGCAGCGGCGCCAATATTTTAATTATTGATGGCGGAACCGGGCAAAATCGTATCTTTTCCATTAATCAAGGGGCGGTGACAATTTCAGGTTTAACTTTAATCAGGGGCGGCGGCGGCGGGGCGAATGCGGCTGACGGCTTTGGCGGAGCCATTTCAGCCAGAGGGGGAGCGCTGTATCTTGACCGGCTTAATATTACAGAAAACCAAACGCCGCTCGGCGGCGGCGGCTTGTATCTGGTCGGCGGGACGTGTACGTTGACCAATTCAACCGTTTCGGCAAACGCCTCGGCTTCGTGCGCCGGTATAAGCAGCGATAATGCCAGTTTGACCGTTATCAACTCGACCGTTTCCGGCAACCGCGCCTACGGCGGACTAGGCGGCGGAATATGCGCCGGCGGCGTTGTTAAGATTTATCAGACGACCGTGACCGAAAACAGCGCCGCACAGAGAGGCGGTGGAATTTACCAGCTTGACGGCGCCAATATTGTTTTAGCTAATTCAGTGGTCGCCAAAAACATCGCTGGTGCCGGATTGAGCAACGATGTTTATTACGAGGGGACAGTTGTCTCAATCGGAGGAAACTTCCTCGGCCGCGTGGCAGGCAGTTTTGCGGGAAACGGCTCTCTGATAATTCGTCCGACCGACATTCAGGACACGAACTCGGCGCTCGGCGCTCTGGCAATGAACGGCGGAACAGTTCCAACCCACGCCCCGCTCGCGGGCAGCCCTTTAATTGATGCCGGAGTTAATGAACTAACAACTGAACCGTTTGACCAGCGCGGATTTCTCCGAATTGTTGATGGCAACGCGGACGGCAGGGCAGTTGTGGACATCGGCGCCGTTGAGTTACAGATTCTTCCCCCGCGTCCGAGGCGACGGCTTTCCGGCAGATTGCTCAGTAGTTTTTGATGAAGTAGTCTCCAATGCGTTTGTTCCTCAATACAGCTCAAAACTAGAAAAAGAGAAAAGCCGCATCTACCCCTAGAATGTGGACAAGTTCAGACGAAGAATAGTCGGCTGGCAAATATCAGAGAAAATGACGGCACAGTTGGTGATTGATGCTTTTAACCGGGCGCGGCGGCGCGGTTTGATTGAAAAAGGAGCGATTATTGACACGGATCGCGGCAGCCAATATGCTTCGATCGAATACCGGCGATTAATTTATATCAATGGGTTTCCGGCAATCAATGAGCGGCAAGGGAAATTGTTAGGACAACGCGCTGGCGGAGAGCTTCTTTTCACGCTTCAAGGCAGAACTGGTCGAAGGCGGTATCTTTGAATCGGTTTGAGGTGGTTTAATTTAGGCAGACACGAAACTCTCTGTAAAATGAGAGTATGCGAAAATATGATGATGAGTTCAAACAAAATGCCGTCAAAAAGATTCTTGACGGTCAATCGGTGGCGAGTATTTCACGCGAATTAGGCGTTGCCGAAAGTCTGCTGCACAAGTGGAAACGGGCGAAAATTGACAGCAGTTCCGACTTGGAAAAAGAAGTTTTGGAATTAAAGAAACGGCTGCGGGAAGTGGAAATGGAGCGTGACATTCTAAAAAAGGCGGCGCTTATCTTCGGCAGGGGAAGTTAAGCCGTTATAAGTTCATTGAAAGTCAGAAAGAGATGTTTCCGGTCAAAATGTTATGTCGGGTGATGCAGGTTCAGCGGTCGTGTTATTACAATTACGCGAGCCGCCGAAGCTATCAGGCAAGTTTCCTGAAAACGAACTGCGCCGCCCGCGTTCGGACGTGCTTTGAGTTTCATCGCCGACGCTACGGTTCACGAAGGATTGCGGCACAACTCAAGATCGGGCGGGCGACGGTGCGGAAAGTAATGCGGCGTGAGAATCTGCGGGCGATTCAAGCCAAACAGTTCAGACCGCAGACGACCGACTCCCGTCACGGATTGCCGGTTTGCGCGAACCTTTTGCAGGACGGCGCAAATGCACTTGTGGGGCAAGGCGAAGTGTTCGTCGGCGACATTACCTATCTTCGATTGCAGGACGGCACGTTTTGTTATCTGGCTTGCCTTCAGGATAAATTCACGCGCCGGATCGTTGGCTGGAAAGTGTCCGACCGGATGACGGCGCAGCTCGTGATTGATGTTTTTCTGCAGGCGCGAAGGCAGGGTGTGATCGGCAAAAATGCGATTATTCACACCGATCAGGGCAGCCAATATGCGGCGGTTGAATATCGCAGATTGCTTTACATTGGCGGATTTCGGCAATCAATGAGTCGCAAAGGCAACTGCTATGATAACGCCCAAGCCGAGAGTTTCTTTTCGCGCTTCAAAGCGGAATTGGTGGAAAACGGCATCTTTGAATCGGTTGAAGATGCCAGATCAGAGGTCTTCAGCTATATCGAAGGCTATTATAATCGAATCAGACTCCATTCCGGCTTAAATTATAAAAGCCCGCTGGAGTTTGAAAAACAGTTAAAGTTGAAAAATAAAATGAGGAGCAGAGAGAGTTTCGTGTCCTGAAAAACTTGACCGTCTCAATAACCGAGCTAGATAAATTCCTTAATATTCACGGAGACGACCTCGTACTGGCGAAAGTGTGGCTGATGACCACACTGCAAACAGGTATTCCATATCCGATACTTGTCTTTTCCAGCCAGCAGAAGAGCGGAAAATCAACTTCAGCGAAAGTCCTGTGCGAGCTGATTGATCCAAACGTAGCAGCATTAGTTGGAAAACCGAAAAGCGAAGAAGACTTGTTCATCTCAGTGTCTAATCGCTTGATGGTCGCATTCGATAACGTTTCGTTTATTGATGAAAACTTCTCCGATGCTTTGTGCAGAATCTCAACGGGCGGAGCTTACGTTAAAAGAAAACTTCATACCGATTCCAATGAGATTATCCTGAAGGCTAAAAACCCAATTCTGTTAAACGGCATCGGTGACTTAACAACGAGAAGCGATTTGTTAGACCGAAGCATTGTCATCAATCTTCCAACGTTAAAAGAAAAGGCAGATGAAGCAAAGTTCTGGACAGACTTTGAAGAAGCTAAACCGAGAATCTTGGGAGCGCTGCTGGATGCCGTGTGTGGAGTGTTGAGGAACTTCGAGAACGTTAATCTGACTGGCTGTGATATTAGAATGATGGACTTTGCAAAAGTTGGAGTTGCAATAGAAAAGGTATTAGGTCTAGCCGCTGGTGAGTTCGTTACAATATGCAATCAGAATTATAGAGACTCCAACAAAATTGCATTCGAGAACAACCCGGTAGCCAACGTTCTTATTGACCTAATAAATAAAAGAGACGAATTAAAAGGAACAGCGACAAGCCTTTTTTCTCAAATGCATCTTGAAGTGGATGAAATAACTAGAAGAAATCCTGCCTTCCCCAAAAGCGTACAGAGCTTTTCAAACGCCTTATCGAGACTTACACCGAATTTGGAAATTGAAGGAATTGAGATTAAAAAATATAGAGAGCCAGGAACAGGCAATAGGATGATTTCTATAAAAAGAAATGGCTTGTCACAGTCGTCACAGTCGTCACAAAATGAAGAAGAGGTATTACAATTCCGATTCTAAAAGCGAATACACAACAATAAGAAAGTGCCTTTCAATTATGGAAGGCTTTTTCTATTTGGGGAAATCTTGCCGTAATAGAAGAAGTATTGTTACCTCCTTTTTCAAATAAATACAGTAGGTATCCGGGTCACATAAGGTATCCGGGTCACATAAGGTAGATAGGGGCAAGAGAGCACTAGCCCGATTTTGCAAAGTGAAAGTTGCTTTTGAAGACTTTGGCTTTAGCGTAAACATCTAATATAGCACTATCCAGCTAAAATACTAGGTTGAGTAGGAATGCTTTATACATTTTTTTATTTTTATAAATATAAAACAAATAATCTCTCTAAATGGTGTGATATATAGACTTAGCGTTACCAGGCAATTGCCCGTATCTGACTAGTATTCCTAGATAGAAACATCTCACAGGGGTCTGAGGACTCTATATGGGGTGATAGAGGGCTAATAGATGAGGGCTTTGCCTGAGGTTTCTGTGTTCACGAGGCAAAATCTGGAACTCAAACTTTTTACGTTTGTGCTGCATCAACGCCTAAATAGAGGACTACTGCGATACATTGAAAGCAAGAAAGCCGCAAGTTTTTAAAGCTTACGGCTTTTGTCTCTTATTTTAGTTATTTTAATAAATATATGCGCCTGGGATCGGTCGATCTTCGCTTGTGCCAAACTGCACACCCGTTAATCCCTCTGTCGAACGCAAGATGTACCATGAGCCGTTTGACGGGCGGAATACTGCTACATCAGCTTTCCCGTCGCCATCGTAATCTGCTGGAACTGGTCTGTCACCATTCACGCCAAACTGCACCGCGTCAAAGTTTTGTGAGGCAATTCCCGTTGGTCGGGCGATATACCAGAAACCGTTCGATGGACGAAATACCGCCAGATTTGCCATTCCATCGCCGTTAAAGTCACCTGGTGCCGGAATGTCAGTCGGCAAGCCGAAAGCGGTCTGGGTTATTTGATTAACTGAGCTTCGTA
>MWWH01000096.1_pt1 | contig 21873 bp, 20 predicted proteins | sample 1047231 | NCBI WGS metagenome assembly MWWH01 (sample SAMN06349967, study PRJNA376086) | soil metagenome | isolation source: MG3-2 sample Antarctic (ecotone) soil | place: Antarctica | collected 2015-01-13 | reverse complement strand
TCGGTCGAGCTTCAGCTACGCGCTTTGCCCCACCGGAACACAGGGAAAATCAAAGACCTCGCCCCCTGGCTGATAAAAGCCATTAAGGAAAATTACGAGCTGCCCGAAGCGATGAAACACACGCTGGCGAAGGAACAAGAGGTTAAAAAGCAGTTAGCCAAGCGCGAGGCCGAACAGACGCGCCAGAGGCGCAAGGACGCGCTACAACCGGCCTATTACGATTTTCTCAGGGCGAGGGATGGGGAACACCGGAATGAGCGCCGAGAGGCTTACAGCGCCTTTTTAGAATGGGAAGCAGGGGAGCGGGCGCAGATCGAGAACAGCCGAGTTTTCAAGCCCAAATTCAAAGCGCACCAACTCGAAATTTTCGACTACGAAGAGAGCCATCTCGACCGGCTCAGAGCCTATTTCGACGAGCCGACCCTCGACGAGTGGCTGGAGAGGAATCCTGACCAAGGCTAGATGGATGCGTTGGAGCGTCGGAATCACCCTCAGAACGCGCTGGCGCGGAGGAGACATACTGTCGCGGCCAGCTATGTAAGTCCCCTTCAGAAGGGATCATCACCTGCGGCAGCGTGCCAGTGTTCTTCCGGTACTTTAATCCCGCGCCTGCCGAACTCGCCCATCATTTTCCCGCCCGTCAGTCCGGTGAACCAGCTCTGTTGCTCAACCGGTTCCTCCTCTTCATCATCTCCGGGGTAGATGTCAAAGTAATAGCGGAGCGCGTGGTCAAAACCGTAAACTACTAACCGCCCTTGGCTGTCCTTCGAGATATAACGGGACATAGGAACCTCTACCTTCGGATAAATCCGCTCACGCTTAACCGACGGCCTCCAGCATCACCGTCGGAGCGGCACGCCCGGTCAGCGACGGAATCACATATACGTCGTAGGTTTCATCCCCGTGCTGGAGATGCGCGAAAGCTTCGCAATCGGGATTCTGCTCGCCGCTAAAGTCGAGACATCTTACCTCCTCGGTCACTTTCAACCCAAGCTCATAGGCCGCGTCCATGTCGTCGAAAAGCCAACTCTCCGGAATCATGACCACAAATTCCTCGCCGGTCTTGCCCCGACGCCACTTGCGATAACCCTTCTCATCCCGGTAGAAAACGTCTTCACGAAACGGCTCCATCGGCGCGTCCTTCAACCGCCAGATTAAGATCGGTTTCTTCTGCCTCATAGCTTTCCCCTTACTCTATTTTCCAATTACTTCCCGCGCTGGCGTGATTCACGCTCAAGTTGTGTCACCAATCGCCGCACCGCGTAGTTCATCGCCTCATTGACAGCTTCTTTCGTCAGGCCGGTTTTATTCATCAGCTTATCCAGTCGCTCATGTAGGTCGGCAGCTAACTCGATTTTGTACGGCTTAAATTCCGGTTTGGCTTTTAGAAATCGGTCGAGCAGCGATGATTGTTTGGTATTCCCATTCGTTGTTTCTGTAGCCATTTGTTATTCTCCTTTTACACTAGCAAACAAAATTTAACTTCTGATATAATAACACTATGGCAATGAAACTTGTCAACAAAATCGAAGGTGGTGAGGTTAGGGAAGGGAGGACAGGATACGTATTGTGCCGTCACTTCACTTTGCTCCGTGACAGGCACAATACCGCCTCTGCGCCTACGGCGCGGCGGCGTCCCGCCCCGCTTGATGCGGGGAATAAGGCTGGCTTTGGTGACGCATGAGTAAATCCACTACATCGCCTGCCGACGTGCAGAAGAAATCGAATCGCACGCGCAAGAACGTCTCCGTCAGGCCGTTGCCGGAGCAATTGGAACAACTGCACGAGCGCGCGGCCAGTTTCGGCTACGGCTCACTCTCGAAGTATCTGATCGAGCGCGGACTACACGAGGGGCAAATGATCCAGAGCGTTGACCGAGAGAAAATAGAAAGGCTGCTCTACGAGGTGCGAAAGGTCGGCATCAACATCAACCAAATCGCTCGGCAGATGCATAAAGGCTACGCGGAATACTCACAGGCGTACCTTGATCAAGCCATGCAGCAGGTCGAGCGCGTAATCGGAGAGATAGCCGGAGAGTTAAGCCGATGAGCGTGATGTTCAAGATGAGCGTCGGGAGCGGCGGAAGCGCCGGCGCGAACATCGGCTACATCACACGCGAGAAAGCTACGCAGAAGGAGAAAGAGCGCGTCTGGACTCGCAACGTCCCGGAATATGTTGATGGCAAGCGCAAGGATGCGACGAGCTACAAAGAGCGCACCGCCAATCTGCGTGAATACATGCGCCAGTTGGAAGAGGATGAGCTGGCGAAGCCATGCAGGGGCAACGGCAAAACTCGGACGCATTATCGCGCGATCTATTCTTTCGATAAGGAAGTGAGCGACGAGAAGGCGAAGGAGATGGTGAGCCAACATCTCGCGGAGAACTTCCCGAAGGCTCGCGCCGTCGCCGCGCTCCACCGCGACACGGACAACGCGCACGTTCACGTCCAGATCGCCGCGCGGCAGACCGACAACCGTAAAGTGCAACTCAAGAAAGAAACCTACCGCAGTTTGGACGAGCGTTGGGCAAAAATTTACGGGCGTGAGTTTGGACGGGCGGACGAGTTGGAACACGCCGCGAAGAAGAATCGGTGGCGCACGTGGATGAGACAAGCCCATGAAGCGAAGCAGCGCGGCGAGAAGCCGCCACCGCGTCCCAAGCGGGTTGCACAGGAGCGCAATCAGATACAAGAGCGCGTCACAATGGCGCGGAAGCAATATGGATTAGAGTATGCCGACAAACCAAGAGCTACAGGAAATCAACGACCACCTGCTTTCACGGAACGAGCAGCTACAAGAGGAGTTGCGGAACGCAGCGCAGTCAGCCTCTCAGGAAGAACTGCGAACACTCTACGACGAGATACAACGCTTGAGCGAGGAGTTGACGCGGAGCGAACGCGAACGATCACACGCGCAACAGATGCTCGACTCGCTGACGGGCGCGCAGCAGAGCTTGGAAAAGATTCAGGCCGAGAAGCAGGAAGTCCTACTCGCGCGGTTGGAAGAGGAATCGCGGAAGATGGCCTCGGAGCGCAAAGAGTGGGACGCGCAGTTGAAAGCGGAGCAGCGGAAGGTCAAGAGCGCACAGACCACAGCCGCCGAGCTTCAACGATCAATTCAGGAGGAACAGAGACAGAAGTCCAATCTTCAGAGGCTCCTCGACGAGTCACAAACGAGTGGGCGGAGGAAAGACTCGGAGATCGGACGCTGGCAGGACAAGTACGAGCAAGCCTCACGCCGCGTTCAGAGGCTTCAGGAGACACCCTCACCTCCCGCTTGGATGGAACTGTCCGACTCGATGACGGAAGTCCTAGCCAAGCCGGGCTGCATCGTGACCTCTATCCTACTGACGATCTTAGTGTGGGGGCTGTACCTCGTTCTCAGCTTGATTTGGCAGTGGATAGCGCCCTCCGACCCCTTAACACCGCTCGGCAGGTAGAGCAGGAGCGCGCAACCGACGCACCGGAGCATGATCTGACCAACCAACAGGGGACGGAACTCGGACGCGAAGCGGCTGGAGAATCAGCGCAGGAGATAGAGCAAGACGTACTCTCTTTCCTTGAACTATAACTATGCTTCAAGATGCGCGCACAAGCAGCGCCGTGCGAGGCATCAGCAAAACGCCGAGCCTTTGGCCGACGTGGTCGCGCTGTTCGGCGAGGCGTGCGGCGACAGCCCGCGCCTTGAGCTTTGCAGCGTCGAAGATTGGGAGTGTGGCGACAGCCTCTTACTTGAGGTTGACCCGACTTTTCAGAGCATTGAGCGCGAGCAATAAACTAGGCTAGAATCTTTCGCATGACAATACGCTTACGAATGCCAAAGATGCCGAAGCCGCAGAAGGAAACTTTTACCATCAAACTTAAAGCTGTATTCGCCTCACTGGACGGCAAGGACAGTGACGACGACGGGGCACGGTTTGAAAAAGAACTTAGGGAACTAATCAGGAAGTTCAAACCTAAATCCGAGTTTAAGCCAGACATTAAAACGGAGAAAGTCAGCTACGGAAAGAGCGGCACGATCTAAAGCCTTATCGCGCCTCGAAAAGATAGAGGTGAGCAACAATGAGAAATTTAGAGAGAGTGCGGAATGATGCGCTGAAACTGCTACCCGAAGAACGCCGGCAGCTCGCCGCCCGGCAGGATGAAAGACTTGAAGCGATGCGCGATGCCGCCGGCGATGAATTGTTCCTCGCCGACCTGACGGCCACGATGGAAGATTTCAGCCACGCCGACCAGGACGTGCAGCCCGCATGAGCGTCGAGCGTTGGAGCGTGTGGCGCGCGAACCTTGATCCGGTCGTCGGCTCCGAGCAGGGTTTTACGCGCCCGGTGCTCGTCGTCAGTCAGACCGTCCTAAACGACATTCTGCCGGTCGTTAACGTGCTTCCCATCACGTCGCGCAAAGCCAATCGTCGAATCTACCCGAACGAGGCACTACTGCCGGCAAGGACGGCGGGACTCACGTTAGAATCTGTCGTGTTGTGCTACCAAATCAGGACGCTGGACAAGCACCGACTCGGGCGCGCGTTCGGGACGCTGGACGACGAGACGCTACGGCAGGCGATAGTTGACGCGCTTACTTTTCAACTCGATATAAGGTGACGAGAGCTGACACTAAAACCTATTTTTTTGAGGGAGTATCTTTAAATCTTGGTTTACGATTATGCTGAATGTTATCAACCATTCGGTTTAATTCTAAGAGGCGCTTATCTTGTTTTTCTAAGGTATTGGCAAGAACTTCTCTGCCTTTAATTTCTTCATCCGCTAACATATGTATGTGGGAAGAAACAGACTCACTTAAGTCAGAAATGGAATCCTCGATTGATTCAGACAGATTATTCACAGCTTCATTAAGCGAACGAAAACCGGCAATCAGTGTCTCTTGAGTTCTACGATGTCCCAAGATATTTGTAAAATGAGGATTCGTATGTCCGAGGCGAACGACACGACGTAATTCAGGTAATAAGGGCGAGGCGTTGGGAATCGTTTCAATCGTTACTGGGAACAAAGGGAAGTTATGTTTTCTATTTCTTAATTTTTGGTAATAGCCCGCAGCATTTTCGGATAGCTGATAAATTTTTTCTTCATAATCACTTAGATGTTGGATGGTATATTCCACTGCATCCCAATAAGGGTAGGGCGCATTATCGTTGTACTCTCCGTCCCCTTGCTTCAACCAAAGCGATGCTTCCTCAAGATGCTCAGAGCATTCGGCTGCAAGATTAATTGATGATTCATAAATATGTCTCAAGTCGGCTGTAATAGATTCAGCCTCACTTATAACGCGCGCTGCTTCATTTCTCTCTGCGTTAAATGTCATCTGGTGTGCTGCTTTGGAAGCACGTTCCGACTTCAAATAATAGTGTAAGACGACCGTTACAACGGTTGCAAAAAACACGCCTAATGGACTACCAATATTAATTGGCTCTTTTCCTCCATAGTATAAGTATGCGAGTGTTAGATTTATTGTCATACCTGAAACAATAAAGACAATTCCCCAAACAAGACAACCCCAACCCATACTTATACCTTCTGCCCCTTTGATATTAGGCTCAATCTTTTGTATTGGCTTTGGTGTGTCAGGGAAAACTTTATATTTATGCTCAGTGGTCATATGCCCAGTGGTCATTTGACACCTCAGTTAGTGAGATATTGATTGTACACAGCCTAACAAGGCTCAGGGCAGACTTTTACCGCTCCGTGCAGCAAAAACCAGTTCTTATCCGAAGCATGATACAACGAAACAGAATGGTTCTTCTGTAGCATAAAGCGACCACAATAGATTGTGGTTGATGCTTTCGTGAAGAACGCCCGCCAATTGTCACGGCGGGCGTTCTGGCGTCGGAGAACCGACCACAATCTATTGTGGTTTGATGCTTTGAAACGAGCGCGATCAAGAGAGCCGCGACAGTTCAAACACAAAGCGCGACTGATAATGGACTTTATGACCGATTGCCGGAAGTTAGGTCACAATCTCTAAGTAATCGGGCGCGGCACTCTCGACTACCTCAACCCTTATGCCCTTGTAGTCTGTCACTTCATTGTGAGAAATGACGGAGGCTTTTTGACCGTCGGCTACAAGGTCGGCGGCGTAGGGCGGATTTATTTCGCTGTCAAGTTCTAAGTGAAGCTCATGCCCGACGCGAATTACTTTAGGTGTCTTACCTTCTTTGCTGATTCTGTCGAGTTCGGCATCTATCCTATCTGACATTGTTTCCCCTTCCCTCCCCCTCGTTAGTTTTCCTTAACGACGATCTGTGAGTAATAAACAAACTGAGGCACTTCGATAGTGCTTCCTGAGTAGTCAGGCTGGATTAGGGTAACGTCGCCGCGAGTCTCCCAACCTTCTGCTAGTCTCGTCTGGACTTGCTCATTTAGTTTTTCCTGAGTGCCGGCGTAAAGAATCTCGAATTGCATTTCGGTTTCTCCGTTCACTTCATGCCGTCGAGGTAGCGGCGACCCTATAATGCTCCCCAAAATTCAGACCAGCCGCTAAGGTGGTAAAATCGCTGCTCAACCGGGAGCAACGCATGAGCAAGCAGCGAAAGACTTACAGCGCAGACTTCAAAGCAGCCGACTAATGCAATTTAATACGAACTTCGTTTAATGGTTTACCCCGCTCAGTCGAAAATTCAATGTACTCTTCACCCTTAATCCGATTAAGGCGATACAATCCGCGCCTTGCTTTATTAAATATTGTGTACTCGTTAGCGACCGGCAAATAGTTACTCGCTGTGTAGTCATCATCCAATATTTCTACGACAAGTATTTGCTCTTTAGAAAAGTCCGAGTTGAGTTGGCGAGCCAATCTTATCATTTCGTCGCGAACGAAATGTTTCGGGTTGGTGCTGATAAAGACGGTCACGTCATACGGCTCAGTTGAGTTGCGAATCACTTGACCTACTTTATACTCAGATGGCTTCGACTCTTCTACAGTTTGTTTAGGTAAGGAAGGGGCTGCATTCGTATCCTGACTAATCTTGTGTTGGCAGGCAGGCAAAAGCGCGGCAATCACCACTAGGATCGTCGCCGTCAAACTTACGCGTATTATAAGCTCTTTTCTATTCATGGAATGCCTCACGTACAGCCGTGATTTGTCAATTCAGTGCTAATATTACCCTCAAGTTTTTCCATGAGGCTAGCGTCATCCAATCCTGTAAATGAGTGCAGTGTTTCATGCAAGACCGTTGAGGAATCAAAGTCCCAACCGTAATAGATATCTCTTTGGCTTGCTCCCCTGTCTTCGTTACTTGCGAAGCCTGCCTGCATTGCGTCAGGTCGGCCTTTGCCTGTAAATAAATCTTTCACTGCTTTGTTTGCCAGACTGTGCGGCTGATTAGTACGCGGGTCAATGTGCGGCACTAAGCCGGCATCTGCGGCGGTGATGGTTGTCGTTAAGCCGTCAAATGCGCGCTGCCTGTTGACGGCACTTGAAACAGCGCCTGCACTCAAACCTAATTTCTCAAGCAGAAAGCTCTTGCAGCTATCCGAGTTTTTAAGTCTATCTAAGACTCTATTCTTGGCGTCCGTATATTCTTGTAGTCTGCGTCCTGTTAATTCCCCTCTTACTCCGGCATCCTGCGGAGCGAAGTGAGAGGCATTAGCCTCGACGCCCCTGCCGCTCGCCAACCCTCCCCACAGCACCGACATGAAGACCGCCGTGCCGAACCCATTGTCTGAATAAAGGTGGAACGCCGAAGCCGCGATGCCTGCCGCGAACCCCGTGAACCGCGCGTTCTCGCCCGGCGGCAGCCCCGCGAACCCGGAGTATGTCCTCGACCCGTTGGCGTCGGTGATCCTCACGGTCGTGATGGTGCCGAACGTATCGTTAACCGCCGTCCCATTCGCCATCCTGTCCCTTATCTCCGAGCAAGAAGCAGGCAACCCATCAATGTCCCCACACCCATCGCTCAGATGGAACGGATCGCCCCCGTCAACGAACATCGGCGTGTCACCATGCACATCTCCATAGTTGGGGTTAGGGATGATGAGGAATGGATCGAATGTGCCCGTCTCCTGCCCCAACGGGTCCATCTCCTGCCGCTCGAACACTCGATTCGATGCCGTCTCCACCCAACTGGCTGAGCCGGGATTCCGGTGCTGCCACTTCACGGCAGAGCTGTTCGTGTTCTGATATATCTCCTGCTTCGCCAGCAACCCGCCTCCGCCATAGACGTACCCCTTCGCCTTCGCCCCGTTCACGTCAAGCTCCGCAAGCTTTGCTCCGCCAAGCGCAGCCGAGTAGATGTAATACGTCTCCTCCTGCGTGGTCGTGCAGACCGGCGGCTCGCCTCCGTTACTGAATCTTCTGGTCTGCGCTCGCTTGGCAGGCCGCCCGTCCCCGTCGTACTGCTGCGTGATCTCGTATGCGAGGCCGCCGCACTCGCCACCCGCCGGAGCGTGCGAGTACGTCTGCCGCCCCGCCGCGTCGAACGTGCTCTCGCTCGAATCGCCCGCCACAAGGTTGCCCGACGCGTCGTACTCCCAGCCCTCCCGCCGGTCGTTGGTGTAGGTGCTGTTCTCCGCCGCTAACGTCTGCTTCCAGAAGCGCCCGTTGCGGCAGACTCTCCCCCCTTGCGCCTCTCTCCGCTCATGCGCTCGCCGCAGCCTCGCACCATTCGCTGCGCTCTGCCCCCCGCTGGGGGGCTGGCGCGGTATCTCGCGTCGCTTGAATGGCATTGGCGACGCAGCAAGAGCTGACCGTTTGAGACTAGTACTCTGTAATCTTAGTTCTTAAAGTTTGCGTTTTGTTGCAATCCGTTTCCGTTAACATTTGACGATTGCCATAGCTCAAGGCCACTATAAAAACTTCGCTTACAGAGCACTAGGAAATCCAAGCTCCATATCTTTCCTGGATAGACCAGGTGTCATTCTTCTTGGATAAGAGTACGTAGTATCCCGCGCCGCCTAACCCAGCTTGTTGATTTCCTACATACACTAGTGCTTGGCTCATTCCACTATCAAAGCCAACTTTTGAGAGTGTAATCAGCCCCTGTGAATCGGGGTATCTTTTATAAAAATCCCTCCAGCTTTGTGCGTCTTGGAAAATTTCTTTATCTTCTTTCTCACCAAATAGGACATAAGGAAGGCTAAGTTTGAAAGCTCTCTCAATGGGATAAGATTTCTTATTCTTTTCCTGAAAGTCACTAAGTGTCTCCTGTGAGACAGTGGGCATTTTCAGTCTTACCCGCTCAAGCTCATCACTGAGATTCCTTAGTAACGGATTAAGCTTGGTGTGATCTTTGATCACAACTAACTCAACCTTCTCATTAACATACATCTCCTCGATTAACGCAGAATAGACGGCATACTCTACGTTTTCCTGGCCTTCTACTTTTAGATCGTTTCGAGTGGATGAATGCACGTCTGTGCTTGACTGCTTACAATTCGCAAAGCAGATAAGCCCGAGGAGCAGTACAATAACTGTAGATGACTTACACATTAATGCAAGCGCGTTCATCTTATCCTCCCAATATCTGGTGCACCCTCCTCCCAGAATAAGCAATGCTCCAGCCTCGCCCCCGCGTCTTGGTCAGCGTCATTGAAAGGATTATTCGGTTTAGGATTAACCCCGCCCTTTGGACTACCATACATCCGTGCACCAAGCTCTACATCATTGAATAGCCTACCGATGATGAGGTTACCAAGTTCATGACCATAGGTCATGATTCTCATTTGATGCTTTGTTAACACTACTCCGAAATCACCGGGATTCCTCTCGTTAATATTTGAAGCAATGTTAACCGTTCCATGCTGCCCGCGTGTCAAATCCTCAGGTCCTACTGACCCCCACGCATTCCCAAGCTCGCTGAAAGTCTTACTCATATCCACAGCAGGCGCATTGCTTAGAGTCTGACGCTCCAAGCGCATTGGCACATTTGATGGCTCGCCGAAAGCATCCTTGCCAAAAATTCTCCATATACAACGAGCAAGCCGCTTTTGGTAATACTTATAAAAATCGCGCACAAAATCTGGGTGTTCAGTCTTCTGCGGAGTAACTACAGTAGTGAGCGGCGAGCCATTCGGCATCGCCATGAAGTACCCGGAGTCTACGTTAATCGTCCTCCCGGCATCGTACACGGGTCGCCCATCCACGTCGTAGCCTATTATCTCGTTCGTGCCCGGAATATAAATGTCCGTGCTCGTGTCCACCCACACCTGCCGCGTGCCCGGTATCGCACCCACCGATTGCTCGCGCCCGCTTGTATCGTCAACCCTCCCACGTAGCCTATCGGCGAACCTCGACGAGACGCTTATCTGCATCATCCTCGACCCAGTCCGCTGGTTGAAGTCGGCTATCTCACCCGCCACCGTGCATGGTATCGCCAGCCCGTCCATCAGACACCCCGTATTAGCACTCCGCATCGCCCCGAAGATCATCGGGAAGTCTCGACCTGGGTCGTCCACAACAGGCTCGAACGTCCCCACATCTGCGCCCAAAGGGTCTAGCTCAGTCCTCCCGCTGTTCTGACCATTCCAACTCAACTGCTCGCTGCCGGTCACCGCCTGGTGGTTGACGAAAATCGCGCTCGAAGGCGTCCCCGATGGCGCTCCCTTTGCCAGTATGATGCCCGCTCCGGCGTAGACGTAATCCACCTTACGCACACCCTGCGCGTCCAACTCCTCCACCACCCCGCCCAGAACGCTTGAGCGCACCTCGTAAACTGTTGTCGTCGTGGTCGTCGTCACCGGCGGAGTGCCCGATGTCGTCGAGACCGCCTCGACGCGCTTCACCCTCCGCCCGTCGCCGTCATACTCCTGCGTCACGTTGTTGTGGCTGTCCTGCACAGAGGTCTGCCGCCCCGTCGCGTCGTACACGTGCGTGAAGCCGTCCGATGTGACGCGCCCGTCGGCATCATATCCCACGCCCGAGCGACGGTTGTTCTGGTACGCCACCGGGCCGGTCGAGACCCACTGCCCGTTCGAGCGAAAGCCCTGCATCCCCGTCTGGTAACTCCATGTGCGCGTGAAGCGGTCGGTCGTATTATTCCACTCGTCGTACTGGAAGGTCTCTTTGTACGGGCTTGTGGGGCCGAACTGCTCGCCGCGCGCCTCGTGCCCCGTGAACGCCTGCGTGAGCCTTCCCACCTGATCGTAGGAGTAAGAGCGGTCGAAGTTGTGGTCGTAGTTGTCGGCGATGAACTTGACGCGCCCGTCATCATAATATTGATAATCATGTACGCGGTTGACCTGACCCTGTGACGGCACGCCCACCGGCGCAAGCTTCTGCTGCGTGATCCGCTGCCGCGCGTCGTAGGCGAGGTCGAGGTTCAGCCCGTTGCCGTAGGCGAGATGCTTGACCGCGCCCGACGCGCGGTATTTGATCCCAGAGGCGAACTGCGTCACATCGCCGAAGCCGCCGCCGGTGATGTTATCTAAACGCCTGGACTGGTCGTAGCCGTAATTGATGACGGCCCCCGACGGATAGGTCACGCTCTTCAACTGGCCCGAAAGCGTGTAGTCGTAGCCGACACTGTACGGGGCGTTGTTGCTCAGCCCGGCGAAAGTCCGCTTCTCTTCGCGCAGTCTTGAGAGCGAGTCATAAACATATTCAACTCCCCCGCTGCCATCCGTCATCTGTGTGCGGTTGCCCGCTGCGTCGTAACTGTAAGTTACCTGCGCGGGCACGGGTATCGGCGACGGCGCGCCGAAGGTGATGGTGAGCGGGAGGCGTCGGTTGTTGTACAGCGAGTAGGTGACGGTTGCCCCCCGCGCATCCGTGATTGATGTCAACGTATCGTCCGTGTTGTAGCTGTAAACGGTGGCTGCTCCGGCGTTCTGCTCAGGCGCGTGCCTGCTCTGCAAGCGCCCGTAGCCGTCGTAACTCATCGCCATCTCTTGAAAGACGCCACTTCCGTCCGTGCCTTGATACCGGCGCGCTATCTTCACCTGATCGAGCGCGTTCAGTGTGCTTGTGGTCGTCGAGTAGACGCTCCCATCCCAGTTCAGCACTTCGGATTTCCACTGCCTGCCGAGCGCGTCGCTGTAAGCCTTCTGCTGCCTCCCCACTTCGTCCGTTACCGTCACGACCTCGCCGCCCGCGCACCCGCACCCTTCATAGCTCGCGCTCCGCTGCGTGCCGTCCGTGCTTGTCGTTATCTTCGGCCTGCCCTTCCAGTCGTAACTCTGCTGCGTGTAGAGCCATCCCGCTCCGTCGTCAGGCCCTACCGGGTTCCACCCGCTGTCAACATCCGCCGGGTTCGACTGCTTCACGGCCCTTCCCATCAGGTCGTACTGTGTCACTTGCGCCCTGTAGTCGCCTCCGCCGCCGGGGTTGTTACTCGCCGCGATAAGCGCACGCCCCATCCCGTCGAAGACCGTGTTGGTGTACGCCTCGTCGGCCACCGTGTTGACCGAAGAGAACGTGCCGACGTAGTTCGGCCCGTAGAGGTAGCGCACGTATGCGCCGTTGTTCGTCGTCGTCACTCGATCAACGCGCGCGGCGGTGTCGTAAGTGAAGGTCTGAATAACCCCGCTCGTCTGACCTGCGGGAGGCGGCCCCTGCGCTCTCGTCCTCGCGCCGAAGTCGAAGTTGTATTGAACCGAAGACGAGAAGCCGTCGGCGTCCGTCAGCGTCGTCGGATACGCGAAGGTGTTGCGAGAGTTGTTGAGATCGGAGAACGAGTCCGCGTAAGCAATGGAGGTTTGATGGCCCAGGGGATCGGCGCGGCTCAACGTAGAGCCTGCGGCGTCATAGCTCGCCTGGGACGTTAAGGCTTTGGCCGCGTTACCGATGTCGGTCGCGTCCCAGCGCGAGACGCCCGTCACGTTCCCGCGAGTGAGGAACGAAGTGTTGTATGTCTGGTCATGCCCCGTGGCGGTCGTCGCCTGCGAGTTGATGTTCGCCGGAGCGTCGTAAGCGTAAGTCATCTTCGCCAGCCATAGCGCGGCCACGGGGTCGTAAACTTTGCTCGACGAGACGAGGCCGATGATGCGGCGGTCTAAGTAAGCCTGGTTCACGTTGTAGTCTGTATAGCTCTGGCGCAGGGGGGTCACGCCGTCCGCCGCATACTCCTTCACAAGATAGGGCAGCCCGTACTGAGCATACGCGCCGTAATCTATCGTAGTGCGGCGGCGGTTGCTCGTGCCGTTTACGGGGAAGTCATAGATGTTCGTCTCTGTGACGCGCGGGTTGGTCTGATAGTTAACTGTAGTATCGTCTTGCGTCAACTGCGTTACGGTCTGTTTCTGAAGCGCGCCGCCCGACCGGACTTCGCTCTGCGTTGTAAGCCCCTTCTGCCAGCCCGTCCCGTATATCTCCTTGTACACGGTGCTGTCCGGCAAGGTCATCTCGTGCGAGCCGTTGCCCGGATCAGAGAGCTGCGTCTCGACTTCCGAGGGGACGCCGTTTATTCCAGTCCAGTTGTCGGCCCATACCCTCGTGGTGATAACGCGCGGGCAGTCGTCCGCAAGCATCGCGTAGTCGTAGGTCACGCGCGAGCGCTCTACATTGTCCGAGCTGTAACGGTGGATCACCCTCACCTGCCCCGCGCTCGTGTACTCGAAGTTGAAGCGCGAGCCGTCACCTAAGCCCACCTGCGTCAGCACGGGGATCGTCTCGCCGCTATACATGCCGACGGCAGAGAGGCCGGAGGCGGGCGTCCCCAACGACTGTGTGCCCCAACCGAAGCTCGCCCAGACGTGCATCTGCTGGACGCCGCTGACCTGCCAGCTTTGCGTGATCGTGCTCAGGTTCAAGTTAGCATCGTAGGTAAAGGTGATAACACGGCCCAGCGTGTCGGTAACATTCGTGATGTCGCCACGCCAGTTGTAACCGGCGCTCATGAAGTTGCCGTTGCGATCCTCTATCGCCGTTGCGCGCCACTCGTCTCCATACTTCGAGTAGGCCATCTGCGTGCCGTCAGTCGAGCGCAGCAGGAGGCTCCCGCCCACAATGAGTTGCAGATAAGACGAGTCTCCGGCCTCGTATGTGCTGGTCGTTCCCACCTGCCGAAGCTCGACGCGGCTGCCCGACGAGGTGACGAGCATGTAGACGTTCCTGCCGACCTTGGCGTCGAAGAACGGCCCCTGTATCGTCGCAAAGCCCAGCCGGAAGCCGGGACTCGGTGAGCCGCGGTCTTCGTCGAAGTAGGCGTATGGGCCGGAGCGCGTCCACACTAGAGACGAGTAAGAAAGGCCGAGGCCGAGGTCTAACCCTGCGCGACCGGGCAGGCTCAGGAGTCCTACGCCCCACTCGCAGTCGCGCGCACGAAGCTGATCGCCCGTCTGGTTGAACGGGTCTACGCGCGCCGATGCCAATGACGAGACCGCGCTCGAAGGAGCGCCGTTGGCCGTCAAGGTCGCGACGATGTTATTGAACTCGCCCGACTCGTCGAAGGCGCGGCGCAGTTGCTCTCTCCCCATCGAGGGCAGTTGGCTCTCCCAGAAGGCCCACCCCGGCGCGTCCGGCTCGCGCATCAGGTATGTCTTGTAAAGGTCATAGACGTACCAGTGGTCGGAGCGATTCCGCCCCGCGTACTCGGCTGACTCGAAGACGGTCATCCCCAGCTCGCGCATGGCTAAGAGCATCGAGGTCTGCCCCTTCGGATATGCCGCGCGCATGATGTCGGCCCAGTAAAGCCCCTCATCACCGCTCGGCTGTCGCGCCAGACCCCACTGGAGGAAGCTCGCTGTGTACTGGTCGCCCGACGATGATGAGACGCTCGCCGTCGTGCTGTTGGCTCCTTGCGCGCCGAGGTTATCGGTCACGGTGAGCGTGACGGTATACGTTCCTGGCGAAGCGTAGGCGTGCGTCGGCGAGACGCCAGAACCTGTCGTGCCGTCGCCGAAGCTCCACGAGTAGCTCGTAATACTTCCGTCAGAATCGAACGAGCCTGTGCCGCTAAGGACGGTGTTCTGCCCCGTGATCCCGCTGTAGGAGCCTCCGGCGGCGGCCACAGGCGACTGGTTCGCGCCTCCCGAAGTCCAGCTTGAGCTGTAATCTCCGAACAGGTTGACCGACAGGTTGGTCGCACCGCTCCCGTCCGCATTCATCGCCCAGACCTGCGAAGTGGGATCGCAGCAGTCGCGCAGGCGGTCGCTTCTGAACACTATCTTCACGCCGTCGGGCGACCAGTAAGGCGAGTCGTCGTTGCCGAGGTCGTTCGTCAGCCGCGACTGCCCGCTCCCGTCCGCGCTCATCACGTAGACCTCTTTGTTGGTTCGCACAGCAGTCCTCGTCAGTACGCCCCCAGAGTCATCCGTCTCTTGCCAGCTCTCGACCACGCTGTCGCGCGTGCTGACGAATGCTATCTTCGAGCCGTCTCTCGACCAGACGGGCTGCTCATCTGTGACGGTATCGGCACTGAAGGTGAGCCTCTGCTGATTCGTGCCGCTGGCGTTCATCACGTAGACGCTCGCGAACCCTGTGTGGTCGCGCTCGCTCGCGAAGGCTATCTTCGCGCCGTCGGGCGACCACGACGGCTGGCGGTCGCCACCACCGCCGCCGGTGCTGTTGCTGAGGTTGACCTGATTGCTGCCGTCGGCGTTCATCGAGTAGACCTGATAACTCACGCCGTTGCGAAGGCTCTGGAAAACTATCTTCGTCCCGTCGGGCGACCACGACGGCGCGCAGTCGTCACCCGCAGCGGTGGTCAGGCGCGTCTGCCCGCTCCCATCAGAGTTCATCACGTAGATGTCGTTGTATCCGTTCGCTGCATCGTCGCGGTCGCTCTGGAAGAGTATCTTCGCGCCGTTCGGAGAAAAGCGCGGGCCATCGTCGTTGCCGCCGTTATTCGTGAGCCTGACTTGATTGCTCCCGTCCGCGCTCATCACATAAATCTGCACGCGCCCGTCACGGTTGCTGGCGAAAGCGATCTTGGAGCTTCCGGTTTGCAGCATCGGCGGGGTGAAGAAGTCGAATGATGGGCCGGGGTCGTAAGACGCCGCACCGAAGAAGGGGCTGGAAAAAGACGAATGCTCGTCGTATGAAGGCGAGATGATGAAGCGCGTAAAGTAAAAGGGATAGGCTTTCGTTCCGGCGAGCGAGTTTGGCGTGCCTAGGTCTGCCGAGCCGCCGCCTGCGGTTGCATGCCCCGTGGGGATAGGCGGCGCTGTGGGCGACGGCACGGGTATGGGGGGCGTCGCTATGGGAGTTGCTGTCGGAGTCGGCACAGGGGGCATCGCGGTGGGAGTCGGTATGGGCGTCACTGTAGGAGTCGGCAGCGGGTCGCCGACACGCCTTCCGCCGCGCGATGCGAGCGGCTTGCGCCGCGACCGCATCGCCGAAGGAACGGGCGGCGGCGCTTCCGGCATCAGTTGTGGTAGCTCGCGCGCCCCGTCAAGGTCAGGCAGCGATGACGCCGGTGCGCCAGGCTGTGCAGGCTCCGCCCTGACCTTCTTGCCCCGACCCTTCTGCGAGTTGCCTTGACCCGACGCTGGTATCTTCCTGGTTGCTGATGCAGGTATTAAAGAGGAGGCGAGCAGCGTGCAGCAAAGAATAAAGCTTAGGAGAGGACGCAAGCGGCGTGAGGATTTCATGTGAGCGTTTCCCGCTATCGGAGCTGAGGTTTAAGTCATAAGGGCGATTCGTCGTTAATACTACGTGGGTGGCACGGCAACTTACATGAAAAGTGAAAAACGTAAGACCCTATGGTAACGATTGCGTAACAATCCGAATGAAGATAGGCGAGAGGCTATGTCAAAAAATATGCACTGTCAACAGGAATTTCACTTAGCTTTGGAACCTTCGACGCAACATATAACTGCCGCGTGGCTTAAGTCTGAATGAAAATTCTTATCAACAAATCTCACGAGAGCCTTCCTAGATGTGCAATGCTTAGCGCCGAATTTTTATTAACCTGAGTGCAAATTTTATTGTATATTGGCGCGCGGACACACAACGACCGCGCCGCCCCGTGAGTCCTCACGGCAGCCGAACAACTTGACTGTTCGCCCGACTAGAACAGAGTAAGAAGACTTTGCAGAAAGTTCAGCGCGGTCTCTGCCACTGTGTTTGTGGCTTCAGAGTTTGACGCAGCCTCGCCGGTCTGTGTCTCAGCTTCCGTCACCCCTGTCTGCATCACGCCATTCGCGGCGGGCAACGGGTCGGGCTTCCCCGTCTGCATTTCTCCCGCGAGAGCGGGAGCGGAGAGTGTCAGCACCAACACCGACGCGGTGATGGCTTTTCGGCAGTAGCTTTTCATCTCGTTATTTCCCTTTCGAGGTAGTCAGGTGAAACCAGAGCGCTCTGGTTTTAATTCGCGCCCATCCGACTGACGGGACGCGGCTTTGGCGTGCTTGAAAATTTGGAGCAAGCATAAACGAAAGGCGATCCTCACATGGCATTAGCTGAAACATTGCTGAGGAAATTGGGCGACCCGGCTTTAAGCCGCGATGAACGCGCGCAGCTCCGGTGCCGAGCGGCGGAGGACTTTGAGCACAGGGGCCAATACGAGGCGGCGCGCGACGCGCTTGCCGATCTATGGGACGGCGTCGGTCAACGCCCGGCCATCGAGGGGTTAACAGACCTCACAGCCGCGGAGTCGCTCTTACGTGCCGGCACGCTCTCTAGCTGGTTCGGCTCGATCCGGCAGATCGAGGGAGCGCAGGAGGCGGCGAAAGACCTTATTAGCGAAAGCGTCGCCCGCTTTCAAGCTCTGGGGCAGCCTCTCAGAGCCGTAGCCGCCCAAGGCGATCTAGGCTTCTGTTATTGGCGAGCCGGCGCGTTCGACGAGGCACGAGTGATCTACGCCGACGCGCTGGAGGAACTGCGCGACCGCGACCCGGAGCTGATGGCGAAAATTTCAATCCGGCGCACGATGGTCGAGTTCTCGACGGGAAGACTTAATGATGCTTTCCGCATTCTCACGGATGTTGCACCCACTTTAGAGGAAAGCCAGAACCACGCTCTAAAGGGAATCTTTCATAACCAGCTCGCGCTCGTGCTGAGGCGGTTGGGCACAGCCGAGTTCCGCCCCGATTACATAGACCGCGCCATCATCGAGTACACAGCCGCATCCGTCCACTTTGAAGAGGCCGGACACACCAGCTACCGCGCCCGCGCAGAAAACAATATAGGGTTCTTGCTCTACACTGTAGGCCGCTACAGTGAAACTCACCAGCACCTAGACCGTGCGCGTCGCCTGTTCGTCGGTTTGAAAGACCCCGGCAGCGTCGCCCAGGTGGACGAGACGCGCGCCCGCGTTCTACTCGCAGAGGGCAGAGCGAAAGAAGCAGAACGGGCCATCCGCGACGCCGTGCGGACGCTCTCTAAAGGCGGCGAGCAAGGTCTGCTCGCCGAAGCGCTCACCACACAAGGCCGCGTACACGCTTGTCTGGGTGACTTCTCCAATTCGGAAAAAGCATTTCGCCAAGCCGCCGATCTCGCCGAAGCCGCCGGGGCCGTCGAGGACGCCGGGCGCGCCCTTCTCGCCTTGATCGAGGAACACTGCGACCGGATGACCGAGCCGGAGATGTTGGAGGTTTACGACCGGGCAGATAACCTGCTTAAAGAGACGCAGGACGGCGACACGATAGCACGCCTGCGCGCATGCGCGTGCCGTATTGTGACTGCACGTCGGACATCTCTTTCACCTAAACGATGTCGCAGCCTCGCCGACTTCTGGGCTGACTTCTCTTTAGCCGAGAAGGTACGCCTCTTCGAGGCGAGGTATATCAAACGGGCGTTGGTAGAAGCTCAGGGGAGTATTACTCACGCTGCACGTCTGCTGGGGTTCCAACATCATGCCTCGCTCACTTCCCTGCTCAAACGAAGACACAAAAGCCTCACATATTTGAGGACGCCGCCGGAGAAAAGAAAGCGCAGCATTGTCCGCGTCCGCGACCCCCGTAACGCCGGTCACTGTAAAATGGCTAAAGCCGTCCGACCCGTCAGTATCCTGTACGTCGAGGATAACAAGCTAGTGGCTGACGCGGTGAGAGAGACGCTGGAAATGGAAGGGTGGAGCGTTAGGCTTTCTACTAACGGGGCTGACGCCATACGGCAGCTTGAAAGCGCCCAACATTATGACCTTCTCATGTTCGATAACGAGTTGCCCCTCGGAGTACGGGGAATAGAGCTTATACGCCACGCGCGGCATCTCTCCCACCGACGGCAGACGCCGATCATTATGCTTTCAGCCAGCCACGTCGAGACGGAAGCCCGCAGAGCCGGTGCGGACGTGTTTTTGAAGAAACCGGAGGGTGTACGGACATTGGTTGAAACCGTCAGCCGACTGCTCAGAGCCGGCGTCCGATAAAATATTTAACCGGCATAAGCGCGACGGCGGGCAAGACGCGCGATCATCCAGCAGGCACGTATGCGACTAGAAGACGGACGCTCCGCTCTGCTGCGAGGCCACTACATTGGGGGCAGGCAGTGGCTTCGCTGTTATTAGAAGCGGTCTCATAAATACCCCGGATGGTGCGACCGCTTCGATTTTCCTAAGAAATACACAGTCTCTATACGCTATCGGGTATTTATGAGACCGCTTCTAAAAAATTCTTGACTTTAAATCTTTGCGGATTTACGATTCGCCGGAAAATCGTAAATACTGAAAATCGTAAAATGGTGCAAATGATTATTTCTTTTCTCAATCAAAAGGGCGGCGTTGGAAAAACGACTTTGGCAGTTCATCTTGCAACAGCTCTCGCTATGCAGAAAGCGCGGGTTCTAATGGTAGATGCTGATCCACAGGGAAGCGGCCTTGACTGGTCAGCTAGTCGAACAGGTGAGCCTCTTTTCCCCGTTATCGGTCTGCCGAAGCCGACCATACACCGCGAACTTCCTACCCTCGCGGCTGACTACGCACACGTAGTCATTGACGGTCCGCCTCGCGTTTACGATGTAGCGCGGTCAGCGATCATGGGGAGCGATTTAGTGCTAATTCCCGTTCAGCCCTCGCCTTATGACGTGTGGGCAGTAAAGGAGATCGTTGACCTTCTCTCAGAAGCCATTTCATTTAAGGACAGTCTGAAAAGAGCATTTGTGATTAATCGTAAAATCGTAAATACGGCCATTGGGCGCGATGTGACGGAGGCACTAGCAGAATATAACCTACCTGTCCTTAAGGCTGAGATTTGCCAGCGTGTCAGCTTCGCCGAGAGTGCGGCACAAGGCCGGACAGTTCTTGAGACCGACCCGGAGAGTCTTGCCAGTAAAGAGATCAATGCCCTTGTGAAAGAGGTTTTAGGGTTCGCATGAATAGAAAAAAAGTGGCTTTAGGGGTGAAGCCCCGACCAGCAGGGCCCACTGTGCCGACGGCGGACGGTTGGGTTCAGTCCCGACAGATCGAGGCTGGTAATGGTGAGGCTATGAAGCGGCTTACCGTTGATGTGCCGATCAGCCTCCACACGCGCATCAAAAGCCAATGCGCCTTACGAGGCATCAAGATGGCCGATGAAATTAGAGAATTATTGGAAAAGCATTTTCCAGATTCCGCATAATGCCTAAGTTTTATGCTTCACATATTGGGAGTGAGCATCTGCTACAAATTAGTAACGAACTCACAAATACCACGTAGTTACGGGAGACGCTTCACGTAGTTACGGGAGACGCTTCACGTAGTTACGGGAGACGCTTCACGTAGTTACGGGAGACGCTTTCTCCGATAAATGAATGAGCGTACTTGCTTTATCAGACCCTAGACTGTATTAGACTGTTTTAGACAACAACAACAGGGAATTGTTGTTGCTGATTTCTTCTTTCAAAAGAGCAGCAAATGAACGAACAGCTTGAGCTAACCCCACAGAATACGATCAGGATTGAAACCGCTCTCTCTCGCTTTCCCGTTCATAAACTAGCGAGACAGCGAGGTGGCATCCTCATTGACATCAAGGAGATGACTAGCACCGGCGCAATCAAGACCAAATGGAAAGTTTCATATAACAGCGAATATGGACAGCCTGGCCCGCTTGCTTACAAGATAGACACCCTTATCGTCAACCGGAGAATAGACGACGAGCGGCCATCAATCTCGAAGGTGGTCAAGCTAGGGAGCCTCAGCGAGATTTGCCGAGAGTTAGAGATGCCAGCGAGTGGAGCGAACACGAACGACGTGAAAAAAGCCCTCCACCAAAACGCCAGCGCCTATATCACCGCAAAGATTAGCTACAAAGCGACGGATGGAGTAGAACGAACAATTGAGGCAGGATTTTCACGATACAGCGTCATTCTCACTGGCGAGATGTTTCCAGATGGACGGAAGGCTAACGCGGTCTATCTGATCCTGAATGATGTTTACATGAAGGTATTGAGCGAGGCGCAGACCCGCCCACTCGATTACGATTACTTACGCAATCTTCCCCCAGCAGCCCAGCGGTTTTATGAATTGATAAGCTTCCAGATTTACGCTGTTCTGAAGCATGAACGTCCACGCGCCAAGCTGCTTTACTCTGACTTTTGCATTCGAGCGCCGCAGACCAGCTACCCCGATTATGAACACGTCAAAAAGCAGATGTATAAGGTTCACGCCCCGCACCTTAAATCTGGATACTTAGCAAAGGTCGAGTTTCAGCAGCAACAGGCCGAGAGCGGAGAACTGGACTGGATAATGCTCTACACTCCCGGCCATAGGGCGGAGGCCGAGTTTAGGGAAGCCAACAGAAAGCTCCGCACGTTTCCGCGACCGAGCGCCTCGCCCCGCCCCTTACCATCGACCACGACCGAGCCGCAACATCCAGCGCGACAAGTGCGACAGTTCGACAGCGCGATAGGTGCGGCGCGGCCACCAATCACCACTATTAGCGAGGCCGACGATGCCAGCGAGCAGCTTGTGAGTAAGCTAGTGAGCTTCCATGTCGCAGAGGCGACGGCCAGAGAATTAGTCCGCGACTACCGGAAATCGGTCGAGCTTCAGCTACGCGCTTTGCCCCACCGGAACACAGGGAAAATCAAAGACCTCGCCCCCTGGCTGATAAAAGCCATTAAGGAAAATT